>Ga0302262_10001238_pt1 | contig 10816 bp, 6 predicted proteins | sample II_Fen_E3_4_FD_194557 | JGI IMG/M metagenome (GOLD analysis project Ga0302262, IMG submission 194557) | Peat permafrost microbial communities from Stordalen Mire near Abisko, Sweden - II_Fen_E3_4 | ecosystem: Environmental > Terrestrial > Soil > Wetlands > Permafrost | place: Sweden: Abisko...
CGGCACCGTCGGGCTGCCGCTGCCGGGCACCGAGGTCAAGATCGCTCCCGAGGACGGCGAGATCCTGATCAAGTCGCCGGGGATCATGCACGGCTACCACCACCTGCCCGAGCAGACCGCCGAGGTCTTGACCGACGGCTGGCTGCACACCGGCGACATCGGCGAGATCGATCGCAACGGGTTCTTGCGGATCACCGATCGCAAGAAGGACCTCATCAAGACGTCGGGCGGCAAGTACATCGCGCCCCAGGCGATCGAGGGCAGGCTCAAGGCGAGCTGCCCGTACATCAGCCAGGTGATCGTCCACGGCGACCGCCGCAACTTCGTCACCGCGCTGGTCACCCTCGACGAGGAATCCACGATGAAGTGGGCCAAGGACAACGCCGTGACCGGCAGCTACATCGACGTCGTGAAGTCCGACCGGGCCAAGCAGCTGATCGCCCCCTACTTCGACGAGCTCAACAAGGTGCTCGCCAAGTACGAGACCATCAAGCACTTCGTGATCCTGCCCAAGGACCTCTCGGTCGACGAGGGCGAGCTGACGCCGAGCCTCAAGGTGAAGCGCAAGGTGGTCGAGAAGAAGTACGCCGCGCTGCTCGACAAGATGTACGAAGGCAGCATGGCCGATCTCGGGTGATGAATTTCCCTGCAATGCGCACCGCCGGCTCGGCGTTGAGCCGATGATGGAGCCCATGGCAGATCTCCAAGAGCGCCCGTGCAACGCGATGGGCCGGGCACGCAGCCGCCGCGGCCGCACCGCTGGCGCGCGGGGCCCAGCGCTCGCCGCGCTCGCCGCGCTGGCAGCCGCCGCGTGTCATGGCGGCGCGACGCCGAGCCCGGCGCCCGAGCCGACCCACGCCGCGGCGCCCCCGAACGTGCCGCCGGCGCCGCCGGTTCCGGTGGCGCCCGCGCCGGCGCCGCCTGTCCCGGTGGAGCCCGCGCCTGCCGCGCCTGCCGCGCCTGCCGCGCCTCCCCGGCCTGCGCCGGCCGTCGCCGAAGGCACCGACTTCATCGACGACGCCAAGCTGCTCTACCGGGTCGCGGCGTGCGGCGATGCCGGCGCGGCGCTGCCCGCATCGCTGGGCGGCGGCGACCCCAAGGCCGCCGCGAAGCTCGACAAGATCGTCGCGCACCACTGCAAGCAGATCCTCGCCCACATCGCCGAGTTCCGCACGACGTACTTCGACAAGGGCCGCGCGTGGTTCGATCGGGTCGTCCCCAAGGACGTGCCGCAGACCGTGGTCTATCCATTCGGCGGCGGCGACCTGCTCTCGGCGCTGGTGGCGTTTCCCGAGGCCACCGAGGTCACGACGATCTCGCTCGAGCTCGCCGGCGATCCGCGGCGGCTGCGCACGCTGTCACCGGCGGCGCTCGAGACCAGCCTGGGCGCGCTGCGCACCGAGATCGGCGGCCTCATCTCGGTGGGCTCGAACACCAGCGAGAACCTCTCGAAGCAGCAGCGCAACGATCTGCCGGGCCAGGTCAGCTCGTTCCTGCTCGGCCTGGTCGCCGGCGGCTACGAGCCGGTGGCGATGCGCTACTTCACGCTCGACGAGGCCGGCGCGGTCCACTACCTGACCCAGGCCGAGATCGGCGAGCTCGACAAGGCCGCCCAGAAGACCCGGCCCAGGAGCCTCAAGCACGACTGGGAGCCGCCGAGCTTCTCGCACGCGTTCGCCAACGTCGAGATCCAGTACCGCCGGCCGGGCGAGGCCACCGTTCGCGTTCACCGCCACATCGGCTGGAACCTCGGCGACCCCTACCTCGCCAAGCACCCAGAGGTGATCCGTCACCTCGAGGCCAAGGGCAAGGTCACGATGCTGACCAAGGGCGCGAGCTACCTGCTGTGGCGCGGCGACTTCTCGGTGATCCGCCGCTACATGCTCGGCCACCTGGCGTGGATGCTGTCGGACTCGACCGGGATCCCCCCGGCCTACGCCCGCAAAGCCGGCATGGTGCAGGAGACCTACGGCCACTACACCGGCGCGTTCCTCGAGGGCACCGACCCCAAGCACGACGAGGCGTTCATTGATCTCTGGCAGGGCCAGAAGGTCCGCGCGCTGCCGTTTCGGTTCGGCTACGTCGACAAGGACAAGCAGGCTCACCTGGTCGTGACGCGCCCCAAGCGTAGCTGAATGACGACGTGTGAAACAAAGACCGAGGGCCTCCGAAGACGACGACGTTGGCGTCGACCTCGACGGAAGGCTTCGACGATGACGATGACGGCGACGTAGACGTCGACTTCAACGTAGACCTTGCATGTCGACCCTCGTGTTGCGCACAGAATCCTCGTCGAGAGTTCACCGGAAGCGGGGCCTCAGGTCGAGGTCAAGGACCTCGCAGGTGGGCGGGGCCCACGCCGATCGGGAGCCGCAGGAGCGCGCGGCCAGGATCCGAGGATTGTCGCGCGCGGCGTCCGGCCGGGCGGATGGCCTTCGGCAAACACTTCGCTAAGTCGCCAGCAAGTTGCTGCGGTGGCGAGCCCCGTGCTACGCGGGAAGCACCGGCGTGACCGACCACGATGATGAGCACGAATCCGGGGCGACGCGCCCCGCGGCAGGCCGCACCGGCGCCGGCCGGGGCGTCCTCTACATCGCGTTCGCCAAGTTCTACTTCATGTTCGCTGGCTTGCTCATCCAGGTCCGGCTGCCGGCGCTCCTGTCGCGTGCCGCGTTCGGCAGCTACAGCCTGGTCGCCAACATCGCGTCGCTGGTCAACAACGTGCTGGTCACCGGCACGATCCAGGCGGTGTCGCGGTTCGCGGCGCAGGAGCCGGGCAAGGCGCGCCGGGTCCAGGAGGCCGGGCTGCGGATGCACGTGCGGCTCGGGCTGGTGATCGCGGTCGGGTTCATTGCGGTCGCGCCGCTGGTCGCCTGGGGGCTCCACGACATGACCAAGACCGCGCCGCTCATGCTCGCGGGGCTGATCGTCGCCGGCTACTCGTTCTACGCGGTGTTCGTCGGCACCGCGAACGGCCTCCATCAGTTCCACAAGCAGGCCGGGCTCGACATGACGTTCGCCACGCTGCGGGTCGCCGGCCTGCTCGGCATGGCGGCGGCCGGGTTCGGCGTGGTCGGCGTGATCGGCGGCTGGGTCGCCGCGGTCGGCGTGATCCTGTGCGCGGCGATCGTGTGGGTCGGCCTGCCGGCGCAGGGCAAGGCGCTCGCGCCGGACGAGCGGCTGCCGGTGCGCCCGATGATCCAGTTCTTCACCGGGGTCGCGGTCTACCTCGTGCTGTTCAACGCGCTGATGTTCGTCGACAGCATCCTGATCAAGCGGCTGACCACCGAGCACTACGCCGCCGAGCTCGACGCGCTGACCGGCGCGCTCGGCCAGGCGCTGCCGTGGGCCGCGCGCGCCGCCGGCTACCACATCGATCCGAGCGTCCTGGCCGACGTCCAGAACGGCTACTACGCCGCGGTCCAGAACCTCGCGCGGCTGCCCTACCAGGCGATCATCGCGGCGACCTTCGTCGTGTTTCCGCTGGTGTCGCGCTCGACCTTCACCGAAGACCGCGACACCACGCGGCGCTACGTCGAGGTCACCGTGCGCTACTCGCTGATCTTCGCGATGGCGATCGCCGTGGTGATGGCGGCCAACCCGACCGACGTGCTCGGCCTGGTCTACGCGCCGGACTACGCCCAGCTGGGCGGGCCGGCGCTCGGCGCGCTGGCGCTCGGCAACGTCGCGTTCTCGGTGTTCGCGATCGCCGGTACGATCTTGAACGGCGCCGGCCAGACCCTGCCGGCGATCACCACCGCGGCGATCACGCTCGCGCTCGCCGCGATCGGCAACGCGATCGCGATCCCGATCGCCGCCGCGCGCGGCGACGTGCTCTACGTCGCCGCCGTGGTGACCAGCGCCGCGATGCTGGCCGGCGCGATCCTCTCGGGCGTCGTGCTGCGCCGCCGGTTCGGCGCGTTCCTGCCGATCGCCAGCGGCGCGCGGATCGCGCTCGCGACCGTGCTGGCGCTCGCGGTCGGCCGCGTGTTGCCGCTGCACGGCAAGCTGATGACGCTGGTCGAGGCGGTCTGCGTCGGCGCGGTGTTCCTGGCCGTGCTCGTCGTCACGCGCGAGCTCGGGCGGCGCGATCTCGACGCGATCCGAGCGATCCGGGCGGTGCCCCGCAAGGGCGGTCCCGCCGAGACCTAGGTCACGTGGAACAGGAGACCCCCATGCGCGCGGTGTTGATCACGGTCCTGATGCTCGGTTGCGGCGGTCCCCAGGTCCGCAGCGAGCCCGATCTATCGGAGTCGATCCGCTCGTTCAACGACGGCGTGCGCTGGGAGCGCTTCGCGGTCGCGGCGAGCTCGCTCCCGCCGCGGGAGCGAGCCCAGTTCGTCGACGAGATGGACGAGCGCGCGGCCGATCTGAAGATCACGGACTACGACGTCGTCAAGGTCGATCCCCACGGCGAGCGCGAGGCCCGCGTCCAGATCAAGATGACCTGGTACAAGGCGTCCGAGGGGACGGTCCACGAGACCCACGCGATCCAGACCTGGGAGCGCCACGGCAACAGCTGGCTCATGGTCGACGAGAGCCGGCTGCGCGGAGACGAGATGCCAGGCCTCACGGAATCGGTGATGAAGGATTAGCACACACATCCCGCGAGGCTCACCGGCGCGTGGCCGGTCGAGGTAAACTCCAGTCGGTGTCGCAGAGCGACTTCGTTCATCGAGGCCAGGCGCTGGTCAGCTCGGGGCAGTTCCAGGAAGCCGTCAAGGTCTGTCGCCTCGGCCTGCTCGGTCGGCCGACCACGGTCGAGGGCCGCGTCGTGCTCGGTCAGGCGCTGCTGGCGCTCAAGCGCTACGACGAGGTGCTCGCCGAGATGCGGGTCGCGCTCGAGCTCGATCGCGCGTCGCTGCCGGCGCACCTGCTCAAGGGCGAGGCCCTGCTCCGCAAAGGCGATGCGCGCGCCGCGCTCGACGCGCTTCGCAAGGTCCGCGAGCACGCGGCCGGCAACGCGCAGCTCGCCGCGCTGCTCGGCGAGGCCGAGCGGTCGAGTGGCCGGTCCGCGGCCTCGAGCCTGGGGCTGCTCGGCGCCGACGACTCGGCGTTCTCGGCCGATCAGGGCACCAAGAACTATCCCACGAGCGAGGTCGCGACGCGCGTCGATCCGGCGCTCGATCCGGCCCTCGATCCGGCGCTCGATCCGGCCCTCGATCCGGCCCTCGATCCGGCCCTCGATCCGGCCCTCGATCCGGCGGCGAGCGGCGACGGCGAGTACACGCAACCCACCAGCATCGCGGCGCCGCCGCGGCGGCGCTCGAGCCACCAGCCGCTCGTCCCGTCCGACGACCTCGGCGCGACCAGCGAGCGCACCGGCACCGTCGAGGTCGATCCGGATGTCGATGTCGTCCAGACGTCGAGCGGCGACGACGACCTGGGCGACCTCGTCGAGCCGCCGGTGGACCGCGACGGTCCGCCGGGCGAGCTCGCGGCGCCGGGCGCGGCCCGATCGCGTAGGCCTCAGCGCACCGGCGGGTTCAAGGAGATCTCCACCGTCGAGCTCGGCGACGAGGAGATGCTCGAGGTCGACGAGCCGGGCCGGCCGCCGCTCGGGGACCCGGCGGCCGCGCTGCCGGCGCCGGGCGAACCAGGCGGCTCGCCCGCGCCGCGGATCCCGGTGCCGGGGCCGCCCGCGCACCTCGCGCAGCTGATCGCCAACCAACCACACCTGATGCACCTCTCGCCAGCGGTCTTGCTGGCCGCCCAGGGCACCGGCCGTGCCACGCTCGCCACGGCGACGCCGCCGGGCCCGGGGATTCCGACGCAGGCGCCCGAGCAGCCCGCGCCACCGGCGCCGCTGCTCATGCCCCAGGCCGCGCGGCTGCCGCTGCCCGGCCTCCAGCCGGCACCGCAGCTGCCGCCGCCCCACGTGCAGGTCCAGGTGATGCCGGAGCCCGCGAGCCCGCCCGGGCCGGCGGCGACGCTGATCGGTCCGCCGGCGGCGCCGCACGCCGCGGTGGGGGCACACCCAGCGCCGCCGCACCTGAACCAGACGCACGAGCTGCCGTTCCACCTGCAGTCGAACTTCGCCGCGGCGCGCCCCACCGTCGCGATGAGCCCAGCGGGGGAGCCGCTCCAGGCCGGAGGCGCTCCGCCGGCCTCGCCGTGGGGCCGGCCGCCGCCCGGCACCGCGCCGCCGCGCCCGATCGATCCGCCGCGCCGTGCCGCCGTCGAGCCGCAGATCGCGGCGAGGCAGGGTGGGGCGAGCGCAGGCGCGGGGCCGTCGAATGAGGGCTCGAACCAGCGGGCGGCGCGCACCGGCGGGCGGCGCACGCGGTCGCGGCTCTCGCTCGCGGTCTGGGTGGTGATCGGCGCCGCGGTCATCGGCGGCGGCGTGTACGCCGGCTTCCAGATCCGGTCGGTGCGGCTCGACCGGCAGATCTCCGCGGCGCGCGAGCGCGCGGTCGATCTCGCGAGGGCGGACACCTGGCAGGGCTGGCTCGGCGCACGCGACGCGCTGTCGAGCATCGCGCAGGCGTCGCCGACCCCGGACAACAAGGCCGCGCTCGCGCGCGCGCGCGCCGTGCTCGCCTACGAGTTCGGCGATGGCCTGCCCGACGCCAAGGCCGCGGTCGAGGCGGTCGCCGGCCCGCCTGGCATCGACCTCGATCTCGCCGCGGCGTACCTCGCGCTGGCACGGAGCGACGCCAGGACCGCGCGCGAGGTCGCCGATCGCGTGCTGCGCGCCGCGCCCGAGGACCCCGCCGCGCTCTATGTCTCCGGTCAGGCGGCCATGCTCGCCGGCGACGTCAAGGCGGCGGCCGCCGACCTGCGCCGCGCGCTCGATCGCGAGTCGCGCCCGCTGTACGCGGTGGCGCTCGCCCGTGCGCTCGCCGCCAGCACGGCGTGGGACGACGCGCTGGCCACGATCGATCGCGGCACCGACAACCCCGCCGCTGTGATCGAGAAGGCGCTGCTGGTCACCGGCCGCGCCGCCGCGGTGCCGGGCAACGAGCTGCGCGCCCAGCTCGTCAAGCTGATCGCCGAGGGCCACAAGCCCGCCGCCGAGCAGGCGCGCGGTGTGTCCCCCAGCCAGGTCGCGTTCGCGCACCTCGCGCTCGCCCAGGTCGACTTCACGCGCGGCGAGCCCACCGAGGCGCGCGCCGATTACGTCGCGTCGCTCGGGATCGGCCTCAATGATCAGCGGTTCGCCGAGCAGCTCAGCGAGACGCTGTACGCGATCGGCGAGCTCGACGTCGCGCAGAAGTCGGCGCTGCGCGCGCTCGAGACCTGGCCGGCGAGCCGGCGGGCGCGCACCACGCTCGCCCAGGTCTGGCTCGCGCTTGGCGATCCGGTGCAGGCGGTCGACGCGTTCACCAAGGATCCCGACGCGGCGAGCTGGTCCAAGGGCCAGACCGTGCGCGGCCAGGCGCGGCTCGCGGCCGGTGACCTCGAAGGCGCGCGCGCCGACTTCGAGGCCGCGCTCAAGAAGCTGCCCGGCTACGAGCCCGCGCTGGTGGGCGCCGCGTGGCTCGATCTCTCGACCGGCGCGGTCGCCGAGGCCCGCCAGCGCATCGAGCCCAAGTTCAACGCCAAGGCCGCCACCCCGGCGATGGTCGCGGTCTACGCGGCGATCCTGCGGATGAGCAACGACGCCACGGCGCAGCTCAAGGCCAAGGGGCTGCTCGAGCGCGCCGCGGCCCGTGGCCCCACGCTCGATTCGGTGCGGGTCCAGCTCGAGCTGGCGCGGGTCGATCGCGAGCTCGGCAACGTCGAGGAGGCGCGGGCGGCCTACGCCCAGGCCGCGCAGGGCGGCAACTTCGAAGCCCGGTTCGAGGGCGCGCTGTACCTGATCGAGACCGGGTCACCGCGCGACGCGCACGCCGCGCTCGAGCAGCTGCTGGTCCAGGCCGGCGACCACCCGACCCAGAGCCTGTTGCTCGAGACCGCGCGGGCCCGCACGCTGACCGGCGCGCACGCCGAGGCCGCCGCGCTGCTCGCCGTCGCCGACCAGACGACCCACGTCGTGCGCTGGCAGATCGAGCGCGAGCGCGCTCGGATCGCGCTGCGGCGCGACGATACCGCGGGGGCGGCGCAGGACCTGGTGCGCGCGCTCGAGACCTGCGGTGCCGACGTCGATACGTTCGTCCTCGCCGCCGATACGGTCGCGGCCGATCCCAGGCAGACCCAGCTCGCGGCCAAGCTCAAGGCGCTGGTCCCGGGCCGGCTCCGCGGCCGACCCGAGGTCGAGATCCTCGCCGGCAAGGCTGAACTCGCCGCCACCCCGCGGCCGCGGCTCGACGAGGCGGAGCGCCATTACGCCGCGGCGAGCGCCAGCCTCGCGCTGGAGAAGGCCACGCCGCGCCGCCGCGCTCAGGCCGAGTTCGGGCTCGCCGCGGTCGCCTACGCCAAGGGCGACGATCCCGCGGCGCGCGCGGCGCTCGAACAGGTGACCAAGGACGATCCGTCGATCTACGCGGCGTACCTGTTCGCGGCCGAGCTCTTGCGACCGAGCAGCGCCAAGCGGGCGGTCGATCTGGCGCTCCAGGCCGCGGCCTACAACCCCGAGTCGCTGGACGCCTGGAAGCTGGTCGCCACGCTGGGCGACCGCAAGCAGCGGCTCGACGCGATCGCGCACATCAGCGACCTGGCGCCCGGCAGCGACACGCTGCGGGAGATCCAGGCGACGCCGCCGCGCTGACGCTACCTCATCAAGAAGACGACGACGAGCGCGGCCGTCGCGGCGAGCACGACCACGATCAACGCGAGCAGGATCCACGGCGGCGTGCGCTGCCCGGCCTTCTTCTGCAGCCCGGTGCGGTCGGGCTCGAGCATCTGCTCGAGCGACTCGATCTCGGTGCCTCCGGACACCATCCCGGGCTTGGTGCGCTGGGTCTGCGCGTGGGGGAGCTGCGGCCGCTGGGGCCGCCGGGCGTTCACCGTCTGCGCCGAGCCCAGCTCGAGCTCGTTGACCCAGCTCGAGGTATCGACGAACGCGCTCGGATCGAGGCTGAGCGAGCCCTCGTTGGTGCCCGCCTGCGGCGCGCCGTTGCCGTCGACCAGCGAGGTCATCTTCTGCATCTCGTCGAGGATCAGCGCGTCGATCAGCGAGTCCTTGGGCTCGGCCGAGCGCTTGCGCATCATCTCGACCTGCGTGTCGCGCACCAACGCGGCGATGTCGCGCGCGGTGACCTTCATGCGCCGCGAGAACAGGAACTGCGCGAGCGCGTCGCCGAGATCCGCGGCGTTCTGATAGCGGTCGTTGGGCTCGCGGGCGAGCGCCTTGCGGACGACCTGTTCGATCTCGCTGTCGATCTCGGGGTTCAGCGCTGCCAGCGACGGGACGCGAGCCTGGCGAACCAGCTCGACGGTCTGGTAGTCGGTGTCGCCGTAGAACAGCCGCCGCCCGGTGAACAGCTCCCACAGGATGATGCCGACGGCGAACACGTCGGCGCGGTGGTCTACGTTCTGCCCGCTCGCCGCCTCGGGCGAAAGGTAGCTGAACTTGCCCTTGACCACGCCGGGATCGGTCGCCTCGATCTGGCTGGTCGCCTTGGCGAGCCCGAAATCGACCAGCTTCACCTCGCCGTTCTTCGACAGCAGGATGTTCGGGGGCGAGATGTCGCGGTGGACGATGCGCAGCGGCTCGTTGGTTTCGGGGTGCTCGAGGCTGTGGGCGTACTGCAGCGCCTTGCAGCACTCGATCATCAGGTAGACCGCGTGGCCGATCTCGATCCGCTTGCCCTTCTGCTTCTGTCGCTCGATGAGGCCCTTGAGGTTGCACCCATCGACGAACTCCATCACCAGGAAGTAGGCGTTGTCCGGGGTCTTCGAGATGTCGAAGACCTGTACGATGTTCGCGTGTTGGAGGAACAGCGAGAGCCGCGCCTCGTCGAGAAACATCGAGACGAACTTCTGGTTCTTGGTGAGGTTCGGCAGGATGCGCTTGATCGCAACCGACTTCTTGAACCCCTCCATCGACTCGGCCACGCCGCGAAACACCTCCGCCATGCCGCCATGGTCAAGTCGCTCGGTGATCGTGTAGCGGTCGCGCATCCCCGACGCATCGCATACTACCAGAGTTGTCGACGGCGGGAAATTAGCTGACCAATTCCGCGCTTGTATTCGGGTGGTTTTTGCGCGCCGCGTGCGTCCCCGGATCGGGTCAGCTGCGAGAATCGCGCTGCCCTCAGCCGGGGACATTGGGCCCGGGCCGCCCCCCCAGGCTGCCGCCGGGGGCTGGGGGGACCAAGATCAGACCGCTCGCTCGTCCGATTCGACCTGCTCGCGCGCCGTCTTGCACTCGAAGCACAGCGTCGTGACGGGGCGCGCCAGCAGGCGCTTGAACCCGATCGGTTCGCTGCATTCCTCGCATTCGTCGATCTCGCCGGCCTCGAGCCGGGTCATCGCCTCCCGGATCTTGTTCAAGAGGAAGGTCTCCCGGTCGGCCAGCCGGAGCTGGGTCGAGTAGGTCTCCTCCTCGGTCGCTTCGTCCATGGAATCTCGGCCGATGCGATCGCGATCGCGATCCATCGTGAACTCGATGGTCGTGTGCGCGTGGTCAGCCAGACGGGTCAGGTCCGCCTGCAGGCGTGCTTTGAGCTCTACGGTCTGCGCCGGCGTCAACATGGCTTGAGTCTACGAACGTCCTCGGTGCCGTCAATCCGCCACGCCATCGACGCGGCGATCAATTTTGCTGTGCGTGCGACACAGCCCGGCGAGCGCTTGTGTAACGCTGCCCCGCGCGGCGAGCATGTTCGCGCCGGCAGCTGCGTGAGGCCTCGGGGGTGCCGAGGGTGCCGAGGGTGCCGAGGGTGCCGAGGGTGCCGAGGGTGCCGAGGGTGCCGAGGGTGCCGAGGGTGCCGAG
>Ga0302262_10001239_pt1 | contig 10810 bp, 8 predicted proteins | sample II_Fen_E3_4_FD_194557 | JGI IMG/M metagenome (GOLD analysis project Ga0302262, IMG submission 194557) | Peat permafrost microbial communities from Stordalen Mire near Abisko, Sweden - II_Fen_E3_4 | ecosystem: Environmental > Terrestrial > Soil > Wetlands > Permafrost | place: Sweden: Abisko...
GCGGAGCTGGCCCTGCAGCGGGTTTGGCGACGCGTAGGCGCCGGCCTGGGGGTTGAGGTGGCTACCGCTTTGTGGGTCGCGGAGCTGGCCCTGCAGCGGGTTTGGCGACGCGTAGAGGGCTGCGCGTGGGGTACCGGTTTGACCTTGCTGACCGCCGAGATGGTAAGCGCTGCTCGGCTGGTCGCGGAGTTGTCCGTGGGGCGGGTGCGGCGGTTCGTACGCGCCGGGCTGCGGATCGGGGCCCAGACCCGCAGGCGCAGTCGGCACGGCGTGGCGCCCACTGCGATCGTCGGGCCGCTGGCCGCGCCGTCCACTCGGGGTGCCCTGCGCGACGCTGGAGGGCGCGGCGCCCGGATCGTGTCCGCCGGGCGCGCTGCCGGGGCCGCGGTGCGGATCCAGCGACGGGCCCGGGCGTTCGCTGGGCAGGCCATGAGTTCCGGTCGGCGGCTTTGCAGGCTGACGCTGCGCGCCCGCGACGTACGGTCCGCCCGGCAGGCCGGTGCTCGAGTCGCGCAGTGCCGGCCGATTGGCGACGAGGCTCCGCTCGCCGGTCGGGTTCGGCTGCGCCGGTCGGCCCGGCAGCGTCGCCACGCTCGACGCGTGCGCCCGGCTCGGCGTCGGCGCGCTCGATTTCGCCGGCGCACCAGCGAGGTTCGCCCCGCTCGGTCGGCCCGGCAACGTTGCGGCACCCCGCGCGCTCGTCGGTCTGGCCGGGCCCACGTACACCGTGTCGGCGTCCACGTCGGAGAATTGCTCCGCGGCCGGCGGCACGCTGCGTGTCGCGGCGCTCTCGGCGCGCGGCGCCAGGATGGTCGGCACCGGGGTCGGCGCGTGGAACGGCACGAACGCCTCGCGGTGTGGCTCATCCGCCTGCCCGCGCAGCGTGTCCGAGGCGGCGGCCTCGTCGAGCTGGTCGTACGACGTGTGCTCGGTCGAGCTGGGATCGTGCTGCAGGTCGAACTCGTTGGACGGGAACGCCGGGGCGCTCTCGGTCGTCGCCGTTTCGGGCCGCCTCTGCCGCGCCCCGGGCGCTACCAGGTCGTTCACGAGGCGGTCGCGCGGCGGGGTCGACGCCGACGGCAGGCCCCGCGGCGCCCATGGCTCGGGCGCACCGCCGGCCGGTGTCACCGCGGCGGCGGCGGATCGCGTCGCGACCGGCTCGCGCGGCGCGGCGCCGGTCGGCAGGCCGTCGCGCGGGATCTCGGTCGATCCCACGGCGGGTGGTGGCGCGGGGGTCGGCGAGGCGGCGATCCGCGGCGCGCTCGTGATCGTCCGGACCCGCGGCGGCAGCATCACGCGCACGCTGGCGCCGACGACCGCGGCGCTCGCCGCGACGTTGGCCGGCGCGGCCGGGACGCCGCTGCTGACCGCCTGGCTGCGATCGCCGGCCGCCGCGACCGAGACCGGCACGCCGGCCGAGCCGGCCGCTTCGCTGCGCGTCGGGAACGGCGGGGTCAGCGGTCGCGCCGGGCGCGGCGCGGGCGTGCGGCTGATCGCCGGGGCGACCTCGTGGCGGTTGCTGTAGCTCGGCACCGGGGTCGGCATGTCGTCGGCCAGATCGTCGAGATCGAGCCGGACGTCGGCGCCGAGCGCGCTGGCGTTCGCGACGAGCTTGTCGCTGACATCGGGCACGTCGTCGAGCAGCACGGGCTGGCCGTTGCCGTGATCGTTGCCGTCGCCCCACGCGATGTCGACCAGCTCGTCGTCCTCGGTGCGCCTGGGCCGCGCCGCGCGGTTGCGCGCCTGCACGTCGATGAGGCCGCTCGCCGGATCGAGCTCGTGGTTGGCGGTGAACCCGCCGCTCGGCATCTCCAGGCTGAACGCCCAGTCGAGCCAGGTGACGATGTCGCGCTCGGTGGTCTGCAGGTGGTGCTGCTTGCGCATCGCGTGGAGCGCGTCGCGCAGGTCGCTCGCGCTGGCGAACCGATCGTCGGGATCGCGGGCCAGCGTCTTCAGCACGATGGCGTCGAGCGCGGGCGGGCAGCTCTGGTTGAACGTCGATGGCGGCTGCACGTCGCCGCGCTGCAGCTTCATCAGTGTCTGGTACTCGTTCTTGGTTGCGAACAGCGGTCGCGCCGTGAGCAGCTCGTGGGCGATCACGCCGGCGGCGAACAGATCGCTGCGGGCGTCGAGTTCCTTGCCGGCGAGCGCCTCGGGCGCCATGTAGGCGAGCTTGCCTTTGACCCGGCCGGTCTGCGTGCGCAGCTGCGTCGACTGCGCCTTGGCGATCCCGAAGTCGATGACCTTGACCTGGCCGTTGGTGGTCACCAGCACGTTCGACGGCGACACGTCGCGGTGGACCAGGCCGAGCGGGTGACCGGAGTCATCGAGCTTGTTGTGCGCGTAGTCGAGCGCGTCGCACAGCTGGAGCAGCAGCCCGACCGTGACGTGGATCGGCGGCGGGCCGCAGACCCGGCGCGCGTGGCGCAGGATCCGGCGGATATCGCGGCCGTCGATGTACTCCATCGAGATGAAGTACGCCGAGCCCACCCGGCCGAGCTCGAACAGCTGGACGATGTTGGCGTGGTTCAGGAAGGCGGCGAGCTTGGCCTCGCGCACGAACGCCTTGATGAAGCTGGCGTCTGCCGCGAGATGCGGCAGCAGACGCTTGAGCGCCACCACGCGTTCGAACCCTTCAATCCCGCGCTCGAGCGCGCGATGCACCGTCGCCATGCCGCCCACCCCGAGCCGCTCGAAGACGAGATAAGGACCAAACTGCTCCTGTGCAGCGGCGTCAGCGCCCAATGAGCCTCCACCGCCACGATCGCACGACGTCGCGCCGATCGCACCCGGAAATCCGCCGCATTACGCCTCGTGTGGCGCTTTCACCTCCAGGGTGAGTGCGTGAATTGGACCTCTCAGTTCCACCGCGAGCGCGCCCATGACGAGGCGATGCCGCTCGATCAACGATTTTCCAGTGAAGGCGGCCGAAATGACCGTCGCGTGCCAGTGGTCCTCGGTGCCGGTCAGGTCACGGAGCTCGACGCGCGCGTCGGGCAAGCGCACGCGGATCCGCGCGGTGATGTCGTCGGGTTTCATCGAACGACCCCGAGCTCCTGGCCGACCTTCGCGAACCCGGCGATCGCGCGATCGATATCGTCGTCGCTGTGCGCGGCCGACAGCTGGACCCGGATCCGCGCGGCGCCCTTGGGCACGACCGGGAATGCAAAGCCGATCACATAGATTCCGTGCTCCAGCATGCGCCGCGACATCTCGACGGCGAGCTTGGCGTCGCCGAGCATGACCGGCGCGATCGGGTGGGTGCCCGGCCGGATCGCCAGGCCGGCCTTGGTCATGCCGTCGCGGAACCGCTGGGTGTTGGCGAACAGCTTGTCGCGCAGCGCGGTCGACTCGCTGACCAGCGCGATCGCCGCCAGCGACCCGGCGACGATCGGCGGCGCCAGCGTGTTCGAGAACAGGTACGGCCGCGACCGGTTGCGCAGCAGATCGATGATCTCGCGGCGGCCCGACGTGAAGCCGCCCGACGCGCCGCCGAGCGCCTTGCCCAGGGTCGAGGTGAACACGTCGACGCGGTCCATGCAGCCGCGCAGCTCCGCCGAGCCGCGCCCGGTCGCGCCCACGAACCCGGTCGCGTGGCTGTCGTCGACCATCACCAGCGCGCCGTAGCGCTCGGCCAGGTCGCAGATCTCGCCGACCCGCGCGATGTCGCCGTCCATCGAGAACACGCCGTCGGTGGCGATCATGCGCAGCCGCTTGCCCTGCGTGGCCTTGAGCTTGGCCTCGAGATCCTCGAGGTTATCGTGCTCGTAGCGCAGCCGCTCGGCCTTGCACAGCCGGATGCCGTCGATGATCGACGCGTGGTTGAGCGCGTCGGAGATCACCGCGTCGTCCTCGCCGAGCAGCGTCTCGAACAGCCCGCCGTTGGCGTCGAAGCACGAGCCGTACAGGATCGTGTCCTCGGTGCCGAGGAAGCTCGACACCTTGGCCTCGAGCTCCTTGTGGCGATCCTGGGTGCCGCAGATGAACCGCACGCTCGACAGCCCGTAGCCGCGCTCGTCGAGCGCCGCCCGCGCCGCCGCGGTGACCCGCGGATGGCTCGACAGCCCGAGGTAGTTGTTCGCACAGAAGTTCACGACCTCGCGGCCATCGCTCTGGATGTGGGCGGCTTGCGGCGAGGTGATCGTTCGCTCGTGCTTCCACAGCCCGGCTTGCTCGATCTCGGCCAGCGACTGGGCGAACACGGACTTCGCGTGGGTGTACATACCGGCGCAAGCCTAGCTCAGCCGCCGGCCAAATGCCTCGGCCGGACCGACGACGATCGCCGCGCCCGATCAGCCGGCCCGCAGCGCGGCCTGGTAGGCCTTCGCGAGCCGGGGCTGGCCCCGCCGAAGCCGCGAGGTCGACGTCACGCTCCATCGCCCAGACCTCCAGCAGCCGCGCGATGATCTTCTTGGCATCCTCGTGCAGCGTCGACGGACTCATGAGCTCCAGGGTCCCCCGCAGGTACGTCATCTTCAGGCCGGACTGATCGTCCAGCGCGTCGCGCAGGGCGACGTACGTCCACCACGGCACGCCGTGCATCGCGAACCGCCGCTCGGTCTCGTGAGCAGCGGGGGCCTCGGCCTGGCTCACCATGGAGTTCCAGGATACCACCGCGGGATCGATCTGCCGCCCCGGCGTGACGTTTCACCCGGTCCGGGTCACGCTCGCAGGGTGGAAGACTCCGTGCGCGTCCGCTGCCCGTACTGCCGCGAGTGGGTCGAGCTTTACGTCGACCCAGCGTCGAGCGCGACATGGGGCGGCTGCGGGTCCACGTGTCGCGCGCGCAGTGAGGCTCACCGCGCCGGCGGGATGGCGGGGTCGCCACGTCGCCGGCAATGGACCACGCGGACCATCGGAGCGTCGGGATCGCCGGTGATCTCGACCTACAGCCGTCGCAATGACTCGACCTCCGCGACGCGTTCGGCAGGTGTCCGCGTGCGCCAGTAGGCGCGGCGCTCGGCATCCTCGTCGAGCTCGGCGCGACGAACCTTGCGAACGACCATCGGAAGCTTACGTGGTGTGGTCATCTTCGAGATCCTTGGCGTCGTCGTGGATCAGTGCGACGACAGGATCGCGCCGAGCTCGAGCATGCGGCGGACCTTGGGGATCAGGTCCTGGGTCATCGCGTCGAGGTCGTAGGCGGGCTTCCAGCCCCAGTCGCGGCGGGCCGCCGAGTCGTCGAGCGCGCGCGGCCACGAGTCGAGGATGGCCTGGCGGACCGGGTCGGGCTCGAAGGTGAACTTGGCGTCGGGGAGCAGGGTGAGGACCGAGGCGGCGATCTCGTCGGCGCGCGGCGAGAACGCGGCGATGTTGTAGATCGCGCGGGTCAGCTGGGCGCGCTCGGCCATCGCGATCTCGAGCAGCGCGCGCACGCCGTCGGGCATGTACATGAGCGGGATCCGGGTATCGGCGCGCGCGAACGCTTCGTAGCCGTGCTTGCGCACGCCGTCGACGTACATGAAGAGGGCGTAGTCCGAGGAGCCGCCGCCCGGCATCGCGGCGCTGATCAGGCCCGGGAACCGCACGCCGCGGCAGTCGACGTCGAACTTCTTGCGGTAGTAGTCGCAGAGCAGCTCGCCCGAGACCTTGGTCACCCCGTACATCGTGGTCGGGTGCAGCGCGACGTCGTCGGGGGTCGGGTCGGGGAGCGGGCCGCTCGGCGGCGGGCCGAACACCGCGATACTCGAGGTGAACACCAGGCGCTTGACCTTGGCGCGGCGGCACGCCTCGAGCACGTTCCAGGTGCCGGTCTGGTTGACGTCGTAGGCGAGCCGCGGATCCTGCTCGCCGCGCGCGGACAGGATCGCCGCGAGGTGGAACACCAGGTCGGGCCTTACCTCCATCATGAGCGCGCCGGTCGCGGCCGCGTCGGTGACATCGAGCCGCTGCCACTCGCCGCCGGCGTGGGCGTGGCTGGGCGGGCGGGGCGCCAGGTCCGTAGAGACAACATCATGGCCGCTGGCGACCAGCGCGCCGATCAGGTCGTGCCCGATCTGGCCACCGGCTCCGGTGAGGAGAATCTTCATGGGGGGTCGCGCATCATCGATCGCTCCTCGCGGTGCGGCAAGCGGCTCGGCGGCGTCGCCCCGCGCGGCGCCTTGCCGCAGCGTGGTGGGCACGCCGCCCTCGAGGCGCATCGACGTGGTGTCCGGCGGCCTTGGCGGCCGACCACGGGGGGCTCAGCGCGTGAATGGATCCGACAGCACGACGGATTGACCATGCGCGCCGGCGAACCGGTTCGGCGCACCGCGGAGGTCCATGGCGCCGGCGATCGCCCTCACCGCGACGGCGTAGGTCTGCCCCCCCATGAGGATTCCAGGCGGCACCTGGACGCGCGGCTCGATGGTGATGAACTCGGCGATCTCGGACAGCGTCGCGCCGCCGCTCTGATCGGCGTAGAGCAGCAAGATGCCGATCCCATAGCCCGCTGCGGTTCCATGGGCGGGCGGTGTCCACGACAGCGTCGGGCTATCCTGTGCCCGCGTCGTCGCGGAGATCGGCTGGCCGTCGATGCGCAGTTCCTGGGCCGGGCCGATCAGCGGAGCGATCGGCGCTGCCGCGGCTTCGGCGAGCGGGAGGGCGAGTGACAGGCCACCGCCGAGCTGAAGGGGCCGCAAGCCTGGCAGCCCGTAGGTGCCCGAACCGCGAAACCAGCGACAACTGCGCCACCAACGACAACTACGCCACCAACGACAGAGACCCCGACGACGACTGTCGCCACCGTGAACACCGCCACCGTCCAACCCACCGCTCTAGGAGTTTCGACGACGACTACGCAAGCCAAGACCAAGAACCGCAGTCACTAAACGGAGACCGATGGGGAGATGTAATTGTCGTCGTTGGGTGAATGTAGTTGACGTCGGCCACTGGACCGTCGCGGCCTGGCCCCGGCCTACCCGAACGTATTCTGGTCGACCCTCTGAGAGGGTCGATCAGAACAAGCGAGACGACATGCTCGCGGGAACTCACGGCCGACGAGCGCATCGAGCTGGCCCGCGAGTTGCTTGCGAGCGTCGACGAGGATGAGGAAGCGGGGACGCCGGAGGATCCGGAGGAGATCGATGCCGCGTGGGACGACGAGATCCGACGCCGTGACGAGCAGGTGCTCGCTGGCCGCGGTGGCGCGCACCGCCGAGGGCGTGCGCGCCGAGGCCGAGCGCATCATCCGCGCGAAGACCCGCCTCGGACTCCCCGCCGACCCCGCCGGTGTCCACGGCAGGCCGAGCTCCGCTTGGCGCGACCCCGCGTAGCTTCGTTAGAAGACCCGATATTCGGTTCAGCGGCTCGCCGGCTGTGCCAGGTCTCGCCAGCGTACGGGGGACCGCGCCGGGAGCGCGCTGGGGTGCGGGAGGGACCACGCCCGAGCCGAACGGGTCGGTTGCTCGAGGTCGACCGCGGACCCACGTCTACTGACCTGATCGCCGGCCGCGCGTTGTATCGTTCAGCCGTGCCGATCAAGATCGCACATGTCACGGCGACCGACTACTCGTTGATATATCTGTTGCGTAATCAGCTCGTGGCCAATCGCGCGGCCGGCTACGAGGTGATCGGCGTAGCGCGTCGCGATCGGTCGCCCGACCGAGGGCTCGCAGCGATCGGCGTGCGGCACTGCGACGTGCCGATCACGCGGAGCATCACCCCGCTGGCCGATCTCGCTGCGATCTGGCAACTGGTCGCGGTGTTCCGCCGCGAGCGCCCGACGATCGTCCACACCCACACGATCAAGGCCGGCCTGCTCGGCCAGATCGCCGCGAAGCTAGCCCGCGTCCCGCTCCGCGTGCACACGATCCATGGCCTGTACTTTCCCCTTCGTCCGGGGGCGGCGACGCCGCGACGCGCGTTCGTCTGGCTCGAGCGTGCGACCCACGCCTTCACGCATCACAGCTTCTCCCAGAATCCCGAGGATGTGCCGGTCGCGATTCGCGAGCAGATCTGCGCACCCGATCGGATCGAGACGATCGGCAACGGCATCGATCTCGCGAGGTTCGATCCTGCGCGGATCTCGCCGATCCGGCGGGCGGAGGTCCGTGCGGCGCTCGGGTTCTCGCCCGATCACATCGTGGTCGGGGCCGTCGGCCGCCTCGTGGTCGAGAAGGGCTATCTCGATCTGTTCACCGCGGCAGCACGGATCAAGCGCGATCGATCCGCGCTGCGCTTCGTGTTCGTCGGTCCGTTCGAGCCGGAGAAATCGGACGCGATCAGCCCCGCCGCGCTCGTGCAGTTCGGCATCGCCGACACGGCGCGCTTCCTCGGCCATCGCACGGACGTCGACGAGCTCTACGCGGCGATGGACATCTTCGTGCTGCCGTCGCATCGCGAAGGCTTTCCCCGCGCGGCGATGGAGGCATCCGCCATGGGCCTGCCGTGCGTCGTGACGAATATCCGCGGCTGTCGGCAGACCGTTGACCACGAGATCACCGGCCTCGTGATCCCGCGCTCGGATCCGCTCGCGCTCGCGAACGCGATCCTGCGGCTCGCCGGCGATGCCGGCGAGCGACAGCGGCTCGGCACCGCCGCCCGGGCCAAGGCCGTCGCGGAGTTCGACGAGCGCGTCGTGTTCGCGCGCGTGCTGGCCGGCTACGAGCGGCTGCTCGCGGGCCAGCGGCCGGCGCGTACGCAGCCCGCGTCGGACCCGCCGAGCCATGCGCTCACCGTTGACCTCGAGGACTGGCACCAGATCTATCGCCGCATGGCGACCGGCCGGCTCGGGCCGGCGAGCGAGAGCGTGGTTCGCTGTACCCATCGTATCCTCGATCGGCTCGATGAGGCGGGTGCGCGGGCGACGTTCTTCGTCGTCGGGACAGTCGCTGACGAGCAACCGGCGCTGATCCGGGCGATCGCGAAGCGCGGGCACGAGATCGCAAGCCACTCGCACCTGCACCGCCCGCTGCGCAAGCTATCGCCGGCCGAGCTCGCCGCCGACCTTGCGCGCAGCAAGCACCGGCTCGAGAGCATCACCGGCGATGCGGTGCTCGGGTTTCGTGCACCGGAGTTCTCGATCGAATCGCTCCACCACCCGGTGTTCGAGCTGCTGGCCCGCCTCGGCTTCGCATACGATTCGAGCGTCGTGCCGGGCCCCGGCATGCGCTACGCGATCGCAGGCGCACCGGATGCGCCGTTTCTGCTCGAGACGCCGTCCGGACCCCTCTTCGAGTTTCCGATCTCGACGCTCAGGGTGCTCGGCATGCGGGTCCCGCTCGGCGGCAGCGCGCTGCGGTTCGTCGGGATCCACCGCCTGGAGCGCGAGTTCCGCCGGCGCGAGGCGGCCGGCGCGAGCGCGACGCTGTACGTCCATCCCTACGAATTTTCCGACGAACGATTGTCGCCCGATCGGATCGGCCTCCAGGATCTGGGTCGCGCCCGCTGGTTGCTGCTCCACAACTTCCGGACCCCGAAGATCGCGGCGCGGATCGCGGTGCTATTGCAACGCTTTCAGTTCCGGACGCTGCGCGAACGCCTGCAGAGGTATGAGCTCGCCAATGGTTATCCGCACGACGCTGGATGAGTTCTACATCGCCCCGTTTCAGGCGGCGCTCGGTGGCTTCCTCGGGCCAGCGGTCGCGCACGGCGGCGTCGCGGTCGAGATCGGATGCGGTCGGGGCGCCGGCACCGAGTCGCTTCGCGCGCTCGGGTTCGCGGCGCACGGGTTCGATCTCGATCCGGAGCGCGTCGCGGTGGCGCGCGCGCGGTTCCCCGCCTGCGAGTTCCGCGTCGCCGACGTCACCTCGCTGCCGCTGGCCGATGGCGCGTGCGATCTCGTGTTCTCGTGCAGCGTGCTCCAGTACGTCGATCACAGGCGGACCCTCGCGGAGTGCCGGCGCATCCTGCGTCCGGGAGGGCGTGCGATCTTCATCGAGAACCTCGCCGGCCATCCGCTCGCGCGGCTCGACCGGCGATGGCGCCGCCGCGCCCGGGCAGCGATGCCCACGCACCGCGTGCCGACCCGCCACGTCGACCTGGCCGGGCTCGACCTGTTTGCCGAGTACCTCGATATCACCGCGGTTCACACAGCCAACCTGATGACGCCGCTCGCCCTGGTACCGCCGGTCTTGCTGCGCCGGTCCACGCTCGGCCATGCCACAGGATTCCAGCGGCTCCTGTTCGCGGCGGACCGGCGGCTGCTCGCGTGGCGGCCCGCCCTTGCGCGCTACTGCTGGACCGTGCTCGTCTGTGCCGTTGCTCGGGGCTGACGCGAACACGCTCGCGAAGTGGTCAGCTCAACAACACACCGCTGATTCGCTTCCGCAGTCAAGCTTGCATCTCGGTCGCTGCAGTTCCGTCAGTCAGCTTGAATGGCGTACCAACCCACGCATCGAACTCCGAGATGACGACCGGCTTCTTGCGCGGCTGGAGGGCGGGCGAGACGCGCGTCTCCATCTGCATGTCGAGTTGGCCTCGGTGGCGTCGGACGTGCCAGTGGCCGACGAGCCGGACGTCGTCCCCGAACCGCTCGCGCTTGCGCGTCAGCAAGGGTTCTACCCTCGAGCTGCCGCTGCGGCGGCGGGTTGGGGAGGCGGCGGGAGTCGAAGGATCGGGAATGGTCGTCCGGGTCCGCTCGGTCCGGGCGTCCTCGACGGGCTCCACCGGACCCGATAGACGCGAGCGGACGTGGCCAGACAATCGCTGTAGCAAGCCTTGCCACAGCGCTCGCGGCGGCCGTGCTCTCGGGCGATCGCGAGCGCGCCGAGACCATCGCCCGCGCGATCTTGGCGCACGGGGTGACCTGACGGCCTCCGCCGAGATCTCGCGGGCCGGGCAGCACGTGGGCAGCAGAGCTTCACGCATCTCTCTTCCGCTTGCCGCGCGG
>Ga0302262_10001240_pt1 | contig 10809 bp, 11 predicted proteins | sample II_Fen_E3_4_FD_194557 | JGI IMG/M metagenome (GOLD analysis project Ga0302262, IMG submission 194557) | Peat permafrost microbial communities from Stordalen Mire near Abisko, Sweden - II_Fen_E3_4 | ecosystem: Environmental > Terrestrial > Soil > Wetlands > Permafrost | place: Sweden: Abisko...
ATTTATTTCCTGTTTCTTAGATCATTTAGTCTCAGCGCATTCCCCGACCCGTACTGCTTCGGAGCTTCGCGATGAAACTGCACTTCTCTTTACGTCTGCTGGCCGCCCTGTCGCTGACCGGCGCCTCGTTTCTGGCCCAGGCCGCAGACTTCACCGTTGCCTACCAGACCACGGTTGATCCGGCCAAGGTCGCGCAAACCGACAACGCCTATGAAAAGGCGACTGACTCGAAAATTTCCTGGCGCAAGTTTGATAACGGTGCGGATGTCATCACCGCCGTCGCGTCGGGTGATGTGCAGATCGGCTATCTGGGCTCCAGCCCCCTGACCGCCGCCGCGACGCGCAAATTACCGGTGGAAACTTTCCTGATCGCCACGCAAATCGGTGCAGCCGAAGCCTTGGTAGTGCGCAATGGCTCGGGCATCGAGAAGCCGCAGGACCTGGTCGGCAAAAAAGTCGCCGTGCCCTTCGTCTCCACCGGTCACTACAGCCTGTTGGCGGCGCTGAAGTACTGGAAGATCGATCCGGCGAAAGTCACCATCGTCAACCTCGCGCCGCCGGCCATTGCTGCCGCCTGGAAGCGTGGCGACATTGACGCCACTTATGTCTGGGATCCGGCGCTGGGTGTTGCCAAGGAAACTGGCAAAGTGCTGATCACTTCCGGCGAGTTGGCCAAGGTCGGCGCACCGACCTTCGATGCATGGATCGTGCGTAAAGACTTTGCCGATAAACATCCAGAAATCGTCAAGGCCTTCGCCAAGGTCACCCTCGATGCCTACGCCCAGTACCGTAAAGACCCGGCAGCCTGGATCGCCAATACCGCAAACGTCGACAAACTGGTGCAACTGTCCGGCGCCAAAGCCTCTGATATCCCTGGCCTGCTGCAAGGCAACGTCTACCCGCTGGCAGCCGATCAGCAGGTCCTGTTGGGTGCTCCAACCATCGAAGCCGTGACCAAGACCGCCGCCTTCCTTAAAGAGCAGGGCAAGGTCGACAGCGTCCTGGCTGACTACTCGCCTTACGTCAGCAACAAGTTCATCACTCAATAAGCGGAGGCCGCGTCATGGCTTTGTTGCAACTGGAGCGTATAAGCGCACAGTACCCTGGCGCGACCGAGCCGGTGCTGGCGGATATTTCTCTGACTCTCGGCCCCCGGCAATTGTTGGTCGCCCTTGGCCCATCCGGCAGTGGCAAGACCTCACTGCTGAACCTGATCGCCGGCTTCGTCGAACCGAGTGCCGGACGGATTACCCTCGACGGCGTGCCGGTCAAGGGGCCCAGCGCCGAGCGTGGCGTGGTATTCCAGGACGATGCCCTGCTGCCCTGGCAGGATGTACTGGCCAACGTTGCCTTTGGCCTGGAGCTGGCGGGCATCCCCCGCGAGCAACGCGAAGCCAAGGCGCGGGAGATGCTGGCATTGGTGGACCTCGCCGGTTTCGACACGCGGCGCATCTGGCAACTGTCCGGTGGCCAGCGTCAACGGGTGGGCCTGGCACGCGCCCTGGCCGCTGATCCACGGGTCCTGCTGATGGACGAACCGTTCGGCGCCCTCGATGCCTTTACCCGCGAACAGGTGCAGGAATTGTTACTGCAAGTCTGGAAGCGCACCAATAAACCGGTCTTCCTGATCACCCACGATATTGAAGAAGCCGTTTTCCTGGCCACGGATCTGGTGCTGCTGGCACCGAACCCAGGGCGGGTCGTGGAGCGCTTGCACCTGGACTTCGGCCAACGCTATGGCGCGGGTGAATCGGCCCGCTCGATCAAATCCGACCCGAGGTTCATCGAAACCCGCGAACACGTATTGGCCAGCGTGTTCTCCCAGCGCGGCGTCATCCGGGAGCAACGCGCATGAGCATCAATAGCTACGACTGCCCGCAAACCGCCGATGCAACCCATAACCCCGCGCCAACGGCGCCCCGTCCTCGCGGGTCTGTGAGCACCCGGGCCATCAGCGTGCTGACCCTGATTACGCTGCTCGGCACCTGGTGGCTGGTCACGGCCGCGCACTGGATCGACCCGCTGTTCTTGCCGCCGCCGTCTGCCGTTCTGGAGAAAGGCTGGTTATTGATGACCAAGGGCTACATGGACTCCAACCTCTGGCAGCATCTGGGGGCGAGCCTGCAACGGATAGGTCTGGCACTGGTCGCGGCCATTCTGAGCGCGGTGCCGATCGGCATCGCCATCGGCCATAACCGCATCGCGCGAGGTATTTTCGATCCACTGATCGAGTTCTACCGGCCGATTCCGCCCCTGGCGTATCTGCCATTGATCGTCATCTGGTGCGGCATTGGCGAATTCTCCAAAGTCCTGCTGATCTACCTGGCGATCTTCGCTCCGATTGCCATCGCCACCGCGACCGGTGTGCGCACGGTCGATCCGACCCGACTGCGGGCTGCGCAGTCGTTGGGCGCCAGCCGCTGGCAGTTGATTCGCCATGTGATTGTGCCCAGCGCCTTGCCGGACATTTTGACCGGCGTACGCATCGGCCTTGGCGTCGGTTGGTCAACCCTGGTCGCCGCCGAACTGATCGCGGCCACCAGCGGCCTGGGCTTTATGGTCCAGTCGGCGGCGCAGTTCCTGGTCACGGACGTGGTGGTGCTGGGCATTCTGGTCATCGCCATCATCGCGTTCGCCATGGAGATGGGCCTGCGTGCCTTGCAACGCAAACTGGTGCCCTGGCATGGGCAGAGCCACTAAATATAATTCGTGCATCACTTTGGGAATGCTCCTACGAAAAATGCGCGAATAGCGTGCAAAACCGCTTCACCAGCGTTTACTTGCGCGCCATCCGCGCATTCCCGCACCGCCTTAAAAACAGCAAAGCCCCGTCGAGCAAGCGCTCTGGCGGGGCTTTCAGGGGGTAATCTCAGGTTTTTTACAGCCTTTCGGCAAAACTGGCACGCCCTCTGCAATAGGTATTACATCACCAGTTTTGGGGACCTTGGTACAGGCAGGCCGGGGATTCCCCTCTTTTATTCCTCCCGGAGACTGACCTCCAGTCTCCAGAGCCCGTCCACCTTTACTGAGCGCCAGTCGCCATGTAACGGACGGGCCGCGAGCAGACTCAACACCCACTCCCCCTTGGTATCACGCTGCAACTTCCAGCGCACAATCTTGCCGTCCATTTTCAGTTGACCGTTCCATGGCTGACCGAACGCCTTGAAGTGCAGCACCACCGTGCCGTCGACCTGTTCGCCGCGCACCTCGGGATCTTCGTTGAACCACAGGGCCAGGCCGGCGGGCAGCACTTCGATCTGCTGCAGCTCCAGCGGCTCGGGCAGGGTCAGGCGGCCGATCATCAAGCCCACCATCAAACCGACAATAGCCATCGACCCGAGAACACGCGGCCATAGCTTCGATCGCGGGTCATCTTCAGGGGTAGAATGCATCCCGTCCTTCAGTTCGGAGCCGTGCATGTTTCACGTCATCCTTTTTCAACCAGAAATTCCGCCGAATACCGGCAATGTCATCAGGCTGTGCGCCAACACGGGCAGCACCCTGCATTTGATCGAGCCGCTGGGCTTTGAACTGGACGACAAGCGTCTGCGTCGCGCCGGGCTCGATTATCACGAATACGCCACCCTCAAGACTCACCCGGATCTGGCCAGTTGCCTGGCGAGCCTGGACCATCCGCGGCTGTTCGCTTTTACCACAAAAGGCTCCCGGCCCTTCCATGACGCCAGCTTCGAGGAAGGCGATGCCTTTATCTTCGGCCCGGAAAGCCGCGGCCTGCCAGCGGAGATTCTCGACACCCTGCCCGCAGAACAGCGCCTGCGTTTGCCCATGCGCGAAGGCTGCCGCAGCCTGAACCTGTCCAATACCGTGGCCGTTGCCGTGTATGAGGCGTGGCGGCAGAACGGCTTCAGATGATCGAACCCTGTGGAACCTGTGTGCGAATTCTGTGGGACCGGCTTCAGCCGGGAAGGCGTCGGTACAGACGATAGAGATGTATCGACTTCACTGGCCTCTTCCCGGCTAAAGCCGGTCCCACAGTTCGTTCCCACAAGCCCCCGCTCTCGGATACAAAAACGCCCCCGGCCTTGCGACCGGGGGCGTTTTCATTGCAACGGATACTTACTGGACAGTCGGCGTTGGTGTTTCGCCAGCTTCCTGCATGCGCTGCAGCTCTTGTGCGTACAGGGCGTCGAAGTTGACCGGTGCCAGCATCAGCGCCGGGAACGAACCACGCACCACCAGGCTGTCGATGGTTTCACGCGCGTAAGGGAACAGCAGGTTCGGGCAGAACGCGCCCAGGGTGTGGCTCAGGGAAGCAGCGTCCAGGCCCTTGATCAGGAAGATACCGGCTTGCTGCACTTCAACGATGAAGGCCACTTCATCGCCAGTGTTAACGGTAACCGACAGGGTCAGCACGACTTCGTAGAAATCGCCTTCCAGTTGTTTCTGACGGGTGTTGAGGTCCAGGCTGACCGCCGGAGCCCACTCCTGACGGAAGATCGCCGGGCTTTTCGGCGCTTCGAACGACAGGTCGCGAACATAAATACGCTGCAGGGAGAATTGCGGACCGTCTTCTTCGGCAGCCACGTTGTTCTGTTGGTCAGTCATCTCAGATCCTTTCTATATATTCTTGAGTTCGTTCGGGGAACGGGTTAACAGGCTTGCAGCAGAGCGTCCAGCTTGCCGGCACGCTCCAACGCAAACAGGTCATCGCAACCGCCCACGTGGGTTGAGCCGATCCAGATCTGCGGCACCGAGGTACGCCCGGCTTTCTTGCTCATTTCCGCACGCAGCTGCGGCTTGCCATCGACGACGATCTCGTCGAACGTAATGCCCTTGCTCTTGAGCAATTGCTTGGCACGCGAGCAGTACGGGCAATAGTCACTGGAATAAACGATGACTTCAGCCATTTCACTTCACCAGTGGCAGGCTGTCTGCGCGCCAGGTGGAAATGCCACCGCCCAGTTTCGCGGCGGTAAAGCCGGACTTGAGCAATTCACGGGCAATGCCGCCAGCGTGCTGGCCCGCTGCGTCGACTATGATCAGGGTCTTGGCCTTGTATTTTTCCAGTTCGGAGGTGCGGGTGAGCACTTTGTCCTGAGGGAAATTCAGGGCGCCAACAATATGGCCGCTGGAGTAATCCTTGGAAGCGCGGATGTCGATGACCACGGCTTGATCGGCATTGACCAGCGCCGTCAGCTCACGCGTGGACAGGCTGCGACCACCCTTGCTCATTTCATAGGCGGCCAGCAGTGCAGCAAGAATGATGAAAGCGCCAGTGATCAGATAGTGATTCGTGGCGAAGGCAAGCAGATGATCAACCATCAGAAGGTTCCAGGGCGTTAAAATGTCGGCCAGTATACACAGCCCCCAAGGTCGGCCAAAGCCCGTACGGCAGTGACGCAATCTGAACTTGTCCGTAGGGGCTGTTGTCGTTACAGCACGGCCGCGCCGGAGCCCGTTTTGCCGCGAGGCAAAGCACGAGACGCGAAGTTTGGTTGTTCCAAATGAGCGTCGAGTAACGCAGCCTCGCGGCAAAACGGGCCCGGCCCTTCGGGTTGCGTGCCAAATCTCGCCAGGCGTCGTTGGAGGACTTGAAAAGGGAACGTCATTTCCTGCGTCCTCCGCCTGGCCTGGCGAGATTTGGCCCAGCAACGCGGCTCGCGCTGTAACGACAACAGCCCCTACAATACGGATCTTTTTTTCATCCTCCCTTTTCTGCCACGAGTGGGTCCCATGACTTCGACGCCTAAACCTTTGGTCCTGATCATTCTGGACGGCTTCGGCCACAGCGACAGCCACCATGGCAACGCCATCTATGCAGCGAAGATGCCGGTCATGGACCGACTCTACAAAACCATGCCCCACGGCCTGATTTCCGGCTCCGGGATGGATGTCGGCCTGCCGGACGGGCAAATGGGCAACTCCGAAGTCGGCCATATGAACCTCGGTGCCGGCCGCGTCGTTTACCAGGACTTCACCCGCGTCACCAAAGCCATTCGTGATGGCGAATTCTTCGAGAACCCGGCCATTTGCGCAGCGGTGGACAAGGCCGTTGGCGCGGGCAAAGCCGTGCATGTGCTGGGTCTGCTGTCCGATGGCGGCGTCCACAGCCATGAAGACCATCTGGTCGCGATGGTTGAACTGGCCGCCAAACGCGGTGCCGAGAAGATCTATCTGCACGCCTTCCTCGATGGCCGCGACACGCCCCCACGCAGCGCCGAGAAATACCTGCAAACCATGGAAACCGCCTACCAGCGTCTTGGTAAAGGTCGTACCGCCAGCATCATCGGCCGCTACTTCGCCATGGACCGCGACAACCGTTGGGATCGCGTTGCATCCGCTTACAATCTGATCGTCGATGGCCAGTCCGAATTCCAGGCAGCCACGGCCCAGGCGGGCCTTGCAGCGGCCTATGGCCGTGATGAGAACGACGAATTCGTCAAAGCCACCAGCATCGGTGACAAGGTCAGGGTCGAAGACGGCGATGCCGTGGTGTTCATGAACTTCCGCGCCGACCGCGCCCGCGAGCTGACTCGCGTGTTCGTCGAGGACGATTTCCACGACTTCGCGCGCGCCCGCCAGCCAAAACTGGCCGGCTTCGTCATGCTCACCCAATACGCGGCCAGCATCCCGGCGCCAGCGGCCTTTGCCGCCGGCAGCCTGAAGAACGTACTCGGCGAATACCTGGCAGACCAGGGCAAGACCCAGTTGCGCATCGCCGAGACCGAGAAATACGCGCACGTCACCTTCTTTTTCTCCGGCGGCCGTGAAGAGCCCTTCCCCGGCGAAGAACGCATCCTGATCCCGTCGCCGAAAGTCGCCACCTACGACCTGCAACCGGAAATGAGCGCACCAGAGGTCACCGACCGCATCGTCGACGCCATCGAGCACCAACGTTATGACGTGATCGTGGTCAACTACGCCAACGGCGACATGGTCGGCCATAGCGGCATCATGGCCGCCGCGATCAAGGCCGTTGAATGCCTGGACGTCTGCGTCGGCCGTATTACCGAAGCGCTGGAAAAGGTCGGCGGCGAAGCTCTGCTGACTGCGGACCACGGCAACGTCGAGCAAATGACCGACGACAAGACCGGCCAGGCGCACACCGCGCATACCTCCGAGCCGGTGCCGTTCATCTATATCGGCAAGCGTCAGTTCAAGGTCCGCGAAGGCGGCGTGTTGGCCGATGTCGCGCCGACCATGCTGGCGCTGATGGGGCTGGAAAAACCACAAGAAATGACGGGGCATTCCATCCTCGTCGCTGAGTAAAACGCAACAATTCGACGTTTCGCGGGTCGAAACGTCGAATTTTCCTACAACTGGTGCTAAAGCAATGGTTGCTGGGCGTTTTTTTTGCTGCGCATGGCGGGCATACTAGCCCCGTATTTTCTATTTCTCTCTCCTCGGTATCGCCCGCCCAATGCTCCGCGCCTTGATCGCTCTTGCCCTGATTTGCCTGCTCAATCCGGCGTTCGCCGATGACGAGCGTGCGCAAACCCAAAAACAGCTGGACACTGCTCGTCAGGAGATCGCTGACCTGCAAAAAGTCCTGGGCAAATTGCAGGAAGAAAAAGCCGGAGTGCAGAAAGACCTCAAGGGCACCGAAACCGAAATGGGCAAGCTGGAAAAGCAGGTCGAGGTCCTGCAGAAAGAACTAAAAAAGACTGAAGCCGAGCTGCAGCGGCTCGACCAGGAAAAGAAAAAGCTGCAAAGTGCCCGCGTTGAACAGCAACGCCTGATAGCCATTCAGGCCCGCGCCGTCTATCAGAGTGGCCGCCAGGAATACCTCAAGTTGCTGCTCAATCAGCAACACCCGGAAAAATTCGCCCGGACCCTGACCTACTACGACTACCTGAGCCAGGCCCGCCTGACTCAGCTGCGCAATTTCAATGAAACCCTGCGCCAGCTAAGCAATGTCAGCAAAGACATCGACCTGCAACAGGCGCAACTGCTGGTGCAGCAAGGCACGCTGGACAGCCGCCGCGAAGACCTGGAAAAGGTCCGCAAGGATCGCCAGGAAGCCCTGGCCAAGCTCAATCAGGACTACAAGGTTCGCGACCAGAAGCTCCAGGCCCGCCAGCAGGATCAGGCTGACCTGAGCAAAGTGCTCAAGACCATCGAGGAAACCCTTGCCCGTCAGGCCCGCGAAGCTGAAGAAGCGCGCCAGAAAGCCCTGATCGCCGAGCGTGAGGCCGAAGAGAAGCGCCAACGCGAGGAAGCAGCCCGCGCCCTGGCCAAAAATACCCGCGACAACAGCCCGCCTGATGACGAAGCGCCACCGCCGCGCAAGGCCGCCAAGGCGCCGGGCGCGCTGGTTTCCAGCAGCGGTGCCTCTTATGGCGGACCTTTTGCCGAAGCAAAGGGAAAACTTCCATGGCCAGTTGATGGTCGATTACTGGCACGCTTTGGTGAAAGCCGTGGTGATGATGCCCGCGCCACCTGGGACGGGGTCATGATCAGCGCGGCGGCCGGCACTCAGGTGCACGCCGTGCATGGCGGTCGCGTGGTGTTTGCCGACTGGTTGCGCGGCGCCGGGCTTCTGGTCATTCTCGACCACGGTAATGGTTACTTAAGTTTGTATGGTCATAACCAGAGTCTGCTCAAGGACGCTGGGGACATTGTTAAAGCCGGAGAAGCGATTTCCACTGTCGGTACCAGTGGCGGTCAGGACACCCCGGCGTTGTATTTCGCTATTCGTCAGCAGGGTCGCCCCAGTGATCCGGCCCAATGGTGTCGCACTCAAGGATAAGTGGGCACCACATTTAGGAGTTCGTTAGACATGCTGCATTTGTCCCGCCTCACCTCGCTGGCCCTGAGCATCGCCGTGGTTATCGGTGCCCCGCAGGCTTACGCCGCCGATAACGCTAACGTGGCGCCTGCCACCGCGGCGTCGAGCAGTGCTGCCAACGCCAATGCCAAGGCGCCCCTGCCACTGGATGAGCTGCGCACCTTTGCCGAGGTCATGGACCGGATCAAGTCCGCCTACGTTGAACCCGTGGACGACAAGACCCTGCTGGAAAACGCCATCAAGGGCATGCTCAGCAACCTCGACCCGCATTCCGCCTACCTCGGCCCGGAAGACTTCCAGGAGCTGCAGGAAAGCACCAGCGGCGAGTTTGGCGGCCTGGGTATCGAAGTCGGCGTCGAAGACAGCATGATCAAGGTCGTCTCACCCATCGATGACACGCCGGCTTCCAAGGCCGGGATTGAGGCCGGTGACCTGATCGTCAAGATCAACGGCGCGCCGACCCAGGGTCAGACCATGCAGGAAGCGGTCGACAAGATGCGTGGCAAGATCGGCGAGAAAATCACCCTGACGCTGGTTCGTGATGGCGGCGCACCGTTTGACGTGACCCTGGCGCGCGCGACCATCCAGGTCAAGAGCGTCAAGTCGCAGATGCTCGAACCCGGCTACGGCTATATCCGCATCACCCAATTCCAGGTCAAGACCGGAGAAGAAGTCGGCAAGGCCCTGGCCAAGCTGCGCAAGGACAACGGCAAGAAGATGAGCGGCCTGATCCTGGACCTGCGTAACAACCCTGGCGGCGTGCTGCAATCGGCAGTGGAAGTGGCCGACCACTTCCTGACCAAGGGCCTGATCGTCTATACCAAGGGCCGCATCGCCAACTCCGAGTTGCGCTTCAATGCCGACCCGGCCGATGCCAGCGAAGGCGTTCCATTGGTCGTGCTGATCAACGGCGGCAGTGCCTCGGCGTCGGAAATCGTCGCTGGTGCGTTGCAGGACCAGAAGCGCGGCATCCTCATGGGCACCGACAGCTTCGGCAAGGGCTCGGTACAAACCGTGCTGCCGCTGACCAACGACCGCGCGATCAAGATCACCACGGCGCTGTACTTCACGCCAAATGGTCGTTCGATCCAGGCCCAGGGCATCAACCCGGATATCGTCGTGCGTCGGGCCAAGGTCACCAACGAAGTCGATGCCGAGAACTACAAGGAAGCCGACCTGCTCGGTCACTTGGGTAACGGCAATGGCGGCGTCGACAAGCCGACCGTCAAAGGCTCGGCAGCCAAAGCCCGTCCGCAGGACGATGACTACCAGTTGAACCAGGGCCTGAGCCTGCTCAAGGGGCTGAGCGTCACCCGCGGAAACTGACGTGATGGCTGTGTGGCTATCACGTTGCCTGCTGGCACTTTCCCTCGGCCTCGTCGGTATCGCCCATGGCGCATCGACGGAGCCGGAAGGCGGCAAGCAAAGCACGGCAAAAACCGCCTACCTGACGCTGATCATCGACGATCTGGGGCAAAACCCGGAGCGCGACCGGCGCGCCCTGGCGTTGCCTGGCCCAGTGACGCTGGCGATCATGCCCGACACCCCGCATGCCACCGACTTTGCCCGCGAAGCGCATCACGCGGGCAAGATCGTGATCCTGCACATGCCGATGGATCCGGCCACCGGCCCCTATGCCTGGCACCCCGAATTGCCCATGGACGAACTGGAGCAACGCCTGAACGCGGCATTGTTGAAAGTCCCTTATGCCGCCGGCCTGAATAACCACATGGGCAGCCGCATGACGGCGCAACCGGAGGCCATGGGCTGGCTGGTGGCCGAGCTACAACGTCGCCATCTGTTTCTGGTCGACAGCCGCACCAGCGCCAAGACCGTGGCTGCCGCCCAAGCGCAGTTGATCGGCCTGGCCAGTGTGTCCCGCGATGTGTTCCTCGATGACGTGCGTACGCCGGACGCCATCGCCACCCAGCTCAGGACCGCGATAAAACTGGCACACAAGCAGGGCTCGGCCGTCATGATCGGCCATCCCTACCCCGTCACCCTCGATGTGCTGGAGCGCGAACTGCCCGGCCTGAAAGCCCAGGGCATTGACTGGATCG
>Ga0302262_10001243_pt1 | contig 10805 bp, 10 predicted proteins | sample II_Fen_E3_4_FD_194557 | JGI IMG/M metagenome (GOLD analysis project Ga0302262, IMG submission 194557) | Peat permafrost microbial communities from Stordalen Mire near Abisko, Sweden - II_Fen_E3_4 | ecosystem: Environmental > Terrestrial > Soil > Wetlands > Permafrost | place: Sweden: Abisko...
GAACGCCATCTGCTGGAACCGGGTGCGCAGGGTCTCGAAGTCGTACTCGGTGGTCTCGAAGATCTCGTCGTCCGCCCAGAACGTCACCGTGGTGCCACTGGTGGTCGCGGCCTCGCCGCGCTCGAGCGGGGCCAGCGGGGTGCCGCGCTCGTAGGACTGCCGCCAGACGTACCCGTCCCGGCGCACCTCGACGTCCACCCGGCTGGACAGCGCGTTGACCACCGAGACGCCGACGCCGTGCAGCCCGCCGGACACCGCGTACCCGGTGCCGCCGAACTTCCCGCCGGCGTGCAGCTGGGTGAGCACCACCTCGATCGCCGACTTCCCCTCGGACTCGACGATGCCCACCGGGATGCCACGGCCGTCGTCGATCACCCGGACGCCGCCGTCCGGCAGCACGGTGACGTCGATCTCGTCGGCGTAGCCGGCCAGGGCCTCGTCGACGGAGTTGTCCACCACCTCGTACACCAGGTGGTGCAGGCCACGCTCGCCCGTGGAGCCGATGTACATGCCCGGGCGCTTGCGGACCGCCTCCAGACCCTCGAGGACCGTGATCGCGCTGGCGTCGTAGCCGCCGTTGCCTTCTCGATGGTGGTGGGTGGTGCCGTCCGGGTCGATCGGGGCGGGCTGGTCAACCACGGGCGGGGTTTCTCCTCAACGTCACGCACGGCGCCAGGCGCGGCGGCGAGCGGCGCGCAGAGCGGATCACTCCACAGCATCGGAGTTCTCGTCTCCAGACGGGCATGAAACGCGTCAGGAGACGGTTCCCAGTCTACCCCGTGCCACCGTCAGAACGCCGTGTTCGTCCACCGTGGCCGGGAGCCGGTCCCCGGGTGATGGCCCCAGGTGTCCCGGGGCCCGCGGCCCCGTACCGTGCGCCGGCCGTGGCCGAAGCCCGGACCCTGCGGGCCGATCACCCGCACCTCCACCACGACCCCCTCGCCGAGCTCGTCGGCGAACCGCCGCAGCAGCTGCGGGGAGAGCAGGGTGAGGTTCGTCGCCCAGGCGGTGGACGACGCGCGGACCGTGAGCAGGCCGGCGTCGAAGGCCTCGAACGCGGCGTGCTCCGCCACCTGCGGTCCGACCAGCTCCACCCAGCGGTTCTGCAGGCCGCCGGCGACGAGGCCGGGGCGCCAGCCGAGCTCGGCGGCGAGCCGGCCGGCCGTGACGGCGACGGGCTGGGGGTCGCGGGCGTCGGGCCCCGGCGAGCCGGTGGGCTGCTCGAACACCCCACGGCGGTGCGGCTGCCCCGGCCGCAGCCCGCGCGCCCGGGCCGCCTCCTTGGCCCGGGACAGCGCGGCGCGCGCCACCTGGCCGGGCGGGGTGCGGGTCGATCCGTCGGACGATGCGGAGCCGGACGATGCGGAGCCGGACGATGCGGAGCCGGACGATGCGGAGCCGGACGATGCGGAGCCGGACGATGCGGTCGGCGGGGTCGCGGGTGCGGACGCGGGCGGCGTGGACGTGGACGTGGGCGTGGGCGACGCGTCCCCGGACGACGCGGTGCGGCGGGACGACTCCCGGCGCGGGCGCTCAGACGACACGCGTCACCTCGCCCGCCATCACGTCGACCCGGGCGCCGGCGAGCGCTGCCGGCACGTCGTCGGGCACCGCGGCCGTCACCAGCACCTGACCGGCCGGCGCCACCAGCGCGGCGAGCCGGTCGCGACGACGGTCGTCCAGCTCGGCGAACACGTCGTCGAGGATGAGCACCGGGTCGCCGTCCGGCCCCCAGTCCGCCGACCAGCCGGCCTGGTCGTGCAGCCCTTCCCGCAGCAGCGTCGCCGAGCCCAGCCGCAGCGCGAGCGCGAACGACCACGACTCCCCATGGCTGGCGTACCCCTTGGCGGGCAGGCCGCCGAGCGTGAGCACCAGGTCGTCCCGGTGCGGCCCGACGAGGCACACGCCGCGCTCGACCTCCTTGGTGCGCAGCCGGCTCATCGCCTCGAGGAGCTGCGCCTCGACCAGGTGCACGTCGGTCCCCGCGTCGGTCGGCGGCGGGGTGCGGTCGTCGTCCACCGGGCCGTCCAGCGACGACCGGTACGTCAGCTGCGCCTCGCCCTGCCCCGCGCTGACCTGCGCATATGCCTCCGCGACGGCAGGTTGGAGCGCGGCCGTCAGCGTTCGGCGGGCGACGACGACCCGAGCGCCACCTTCGGCGAGCTTCGCGTCCCACACGTCGAGCGTGCGCAGGTCGGCCCCGCGGGAGGCGCGCATCGCCACGCCGGCTGTCTTGAGCAGCGCGGAGCGCTGCCGCAGCACGCGCTCGTAGTCGGCGACCACCGCCGCCATCCGCGGCGCGAGCTGGATCGCCAGCTCGTCGAGGAACCGCCGCCGGCCGTCCGGGTCGCCCTTGACCAGAGAGAGGTCCTCGGGCGCGAACTGCACCGTGCGCAGGATGCCCAGCACGTCGCGCGGCCGCACCGGGGAGCCGCCGTTCACCCGGGCCCGGTTGGCGCGGCCGGGCGTGATCTCCAGCTCGACCGTGGTGCCTCGTCCGGCGCGCTCCACCCGGACGCCGACGACCGCGCGGGCCGCACCCGCGCGCACCAGGGGCGCATCGGTGGGCACCCGGTGACTCGCCAGGGTGGCCACGTAGCCGATCGCCTCGACGAGGTTCGTCTTGCCCTGGCCGTTCGGGCCGACCAGGGCCGTCACCCCGGGCCCGAGGTCCAGCGCCACCTGCTGGTAGGAGCGGAAGTCGAGCAGCGACAGGTGGGAGACGAACACTCAGGCCCCGGGCTTCGGTGCGGCGGCCTCCGCCGGGTGCACCGCGTGGCCGCCGAACTGCTGACGCAGCGCCGCGACCGCCTTCAGCGCCGGCGACTCCTGCTGCCGGGACGCGAACCGGGCGAACAGCGCTGCGGAGATCACCGGCGCCGGCACCGCCAGGTCGATCGCCTCGTCGACGGTCCAGCGACCCTCGCCCGAGTCCTCCACCCAGTCGTCGATGCGGTCCAGCCCTGGGTCCGCGGCGAGCGCGGCGACCAGCAGGTCGAGCAGCCAGGACCGCACGACGGTGCCCCGTGTCCACGCCTTCAACGTGCCCGCCACGTCCGTGACCAGGCCTTTCGCGGCCAGCAGCTCGTAGCCCTCGGCGTACGCCTGCATCAGGCCGTACTCGACGCCGTTGTGCACCATCTTGGCGAAGTGCCCGGCGCCGACGGCGCCGACGTGCACGAACGACTCGTCGCGGGGGCCTTCCGGCCGCAGGGCGTCGAACAGGGGCATCGCCCGCGCCACGTCCGCGTCGTCACCGCCGACCATCAGCCCGTACCCGTTGTCGAGGCCCCACACGCCGCCCGAGACGCCGGCGTCGATGAAGTGCACGCCACGCTCGGCGAGCAGCGCCGCGTGCGCGGCATCGTCCTGGTAGTAGGAGTTGCCGCCGTCGATGAGCAGGTCGCCCGGTGCCAGCAGGGCCGCGAGCTGGTGCACCACCGCATCGGTCACGGCTCCGCTGGGCACCATCACCCAGACGATGCGCTGGCCGGCCGGCAGCGCGGCGATCATCGCCTCGACCGTGTCCACGTCGCTGACCTGGGGGTTCCGGTCGAATCCCGTCACCTCGAGCCCGGCGCGGCGCAACCGGTCGCGCATGTTGGCGCCCATCTTGCCCAGTCCCACGAGTCCGACGTGCATCGTCGTCCATCCTCCGCTCAGGGACCGTCCGGGGTGGCGCCGTCACCGGCACCGGGCCTGCCGACCGGGCCACCCGCGCCCGGCCGGGACGTCGGGCGCCGGCACCATTCTGCCCGTCCGGGGTCGCGCCGCCCCCCGGGGCGCTGACACCGCCCCTTGAGGCGCCGGCCACCGCCCCTGGAGTGCTGCGTCAGCCGGCGAAGCGGATCGGCACCAGCAGGTAGCGGTAGGCCTGCGAGTCCTCGCCGTCGGCCTCCGCCTGGCCGGTGAACTCCACCGGCTTGTTCGGATGCGTGAACGAGAGCCGGACGTACGGCGAGTCGAGCGCGCCCAGGCCGTCGAGCAGGAACTGCGGGTTGAACGCCACCGAGATCGGCTCGCCGACCAGGGTCGACTCCAGGGCCTCGGACGCCTGGGCGTCGTCGCCCTGCCCGGCCTCGAGTGCCACCTGCCCCTCGGTGAACGACAGTCGCATCGGGGTGTTGCGCTCGGCGACCAGCGCGACCCGCTTGGCCGCTTCGGTGAGCGCCTGCTTCGCGACGACCGCATGGATCGGCGTCTCGTCGGGGAACAGCCGGCGCACCGCGGGATAGTCGCCGTCCACCAGGAGGCTGGTCGTCTGGCGTCCGGCCGCCTCGAAGCCGATGAGGTCCACCCCGCCGCCGGTCGAGAGCGAGACCGTGATCGAGCCCGAACCGCCGAGCGCCCGGGCCACGTCGGAGAGCGTGCGCGCCCGGACCAGGGCGATCGACTCGAAGCCTGGCGTGGCCGGCTTCCAGGAGAGCTCACGCAGCGCCAGGCGGTAGCGGTCGGTGGCGAGCAGCGTGACGCGCTCCCCCTCGATCTCCACCCGCACGCCCGTGAGCAGCGGCAACGTGTCGTCACGGCTCGCGGCGACGCTCACCTGTGCGACCGCGTGGGTGAACTCCTCGCCGTCGACGACGCCGGCCACGGCCGGCATCACGGGCAGGGTGGGGTACTCGTCGACCGGCATGGTCAGCAAGGTGAAGCGGCTGGCGCCACAGGTGACGACGACCTTGGTGCCCTCGAGCGCCACTTCCACGGGCTTGTCCGGAAGAGCCCGGGCAATCTCCGCGAGCAGCCGGCCGGACACCAGCACGGTGCCGCCCTCGATGACGTCCGCCGGGATCTGCGACCGGGCCGACACCTCGTAGTCGAAGCTCGACAGCCCGATGGTGCCGGACGTGTCCGCCTCGATCCGCACACCGGCCAGCACCGGCACGGGCGGCCGCGTCGGCAGCGTCCGCGCGGTCCACGTGACGGCATCCGCGAGGACATCACGCTCCACCCGGAACTTCATGCGTCACTCCTTCGTCGTGTCACGTCAGTGCCCCGTCGCCCCGACGTACGCCCCTGCGGTGGTGGCCCTGATCCTGGCCGTCGTCCTGGTGACAGGACCGCACGATGCTGGCGCGCCCGGGCGGGTGCACAGGTGTAGCCGAACACTACGCGACTGATCGTCGCTGCACGGGAGGCTCCCCGTCGGATCGGTCGGCACTCCCGTGGCCGGTCGCCGCGGGGAGATCGAGGTCGTGGTGTGGCCCTGGCCGCTGGTCCGGTCGTCCCCACTGACGGTGGGTGGATCCATGGGGAGAGAACTGTCGTCATCGTCGTCGCACCTGTGGGTCATGTGGAGAAGCGGCATCGACGCAGGTGGCACAGCCCGCAGGGATGTGCACGCGGCTGTGTGCCGCGGAGGGTCGCGGCGCCAGGGGTGGGGACGGCCGGCCGACCGGCCCCGTGCACGCACCACGGGACGGGTCGCGGTGCACAGCGCGGGGCCCGCCATGCACCATCGTCCACAGGATCATCAACACCCCCCAGATTCGTCCCATGGTTGTCTGACCCTGTGCATGAAGGTTGAGGTCGCTGGCGCGCGTGTCGCGGTGCGGCGTGCGCCGGTCGGCTGGCCCGGCGGACGGTGGAGTGTGCCGGAAGCGCGTCACGGCTGGTCACCGGCTTGCCGGGTGGCCCCCCGACGCCCCGCGGTGACCGAGCGGCGTCGGGCGACGGGCCGGTGGCGCACCCGACGGTTGTCCACAGATTCTCGGAAATCCTGTGGATGAAACCTGGGGAGGAAATAGCCAGAAAGCTCTCAGGTGCGATTCTGCTGCTTGATGCGGTTGGTCAGCTCGGTCACCTGGTTGTAGATGGAGCGACGTTCGGCCATGAGCTCGCGAATCTTCCGGTTCGCGTGCATGACGGTGGTGTGGTCGCGCCCGCCGAAAGCCTGGCCGATCTTCGGCAACGACAGGTCGGTGAGCTCACGGCACAGGTACATGGCGATCTGGCGGGCGGTGACGAGCACGCGGGAACGGCTCGAACCGCAGAGGTCCTCGATGGTGAGGCCGAAGTACATGGCGGTCTGACCGATCACCTGGGTGGCGGTGATCTCGGCAGAGTCGTCGTCGGTGATGAGGTCCTTGAGGACGATCTCCGCGAGGGGCATGTCCACGTGCTGACGGTTGAGGTTCGCGAAAGCCGTCACCCGGATCAGGGCACCCTCGAGCTCACGGATGTTCGTCGAGATCCGTGAGGCGATGTACTCCAGGACGTCGTCAGGGGCTTCGAGGCGCTCGCTGCCGGCCTTCTTGCGCAGGATGGCGATCCGCGTCTCGAGGTCGGGCGGCTGCACATCGGTGATCAGGCCCGACTCGAACCGCGACCGCATCCGGTCCTCGAAGCCGTTCAGCCTCTTGGGCGGCAGGTCGGAGGTGATGACCACCTGCTTGTTCGCGTTGTAGAGCGTGTTGAACGTGTGGAAGAACTCCTCCATCGTCTGTTCCTTGCCCTGCAGGAACTGGATGTCGTCGACGAGGAGCACGTCCACCTCGCGGTACCGGCGCTGGAAGGCGCCGGCCTTGCCCTCGGAGATGGAGTTGATGAAGTCGTTGGTGAACTCCTCGGAGTTCACGTACCGCACCCGCACCGACGGGTAGAGGCTCTGCGCGTAGTGACCGATGGCGTGCAGCAGGTGTGTCTTGCCGAGCCCGGAGTCGCCGTAGATGAACAGCGGGTTGTAGGCCTTGGCCGGCGCCTCGGCGACCGCCACCGCGGCGGCATGGGCGAATCGGTTGGACGATCCGGTGACGAACGTCTCGAACAGGTACTTGGGGTTGAGCCGGGCCGGCTCGACGGCGGGCCGCCGGTGACCACTGACCCGAGGGGCGTCGTCGTCGGGCACCGCCTGGCGCGACGGGCGGGTGCCGGTCGGCCCGTCCACTGGGCGGATCGGCACCGGGACCGGGTCGCCCTGGCCGAGCTGGGGGTCGACCGAGACGGCGAACCGCCCTTCTCGGCCGAGGGCCTCCGACAAGGCTTGCGCCACCTCGGACCGCACGCGGGTCTCGAGATAGTCCTTGGTCAGGTCGTTCGCGACGGCGAGCAGCAGGGTTCCGTCGAACAACCCGAGGGGCCGCGCGAGCCGGACGAACGCGATCTGCCGGGGGGTGATGTCGGGGCTCTGCTCAAGCGCCGAGACGACGTGTCCCCAGACACGGGCCAGCTCATCGTCCTGTGTCAACGTCCCACCCTCGCCTGGTCGTTCGTACCGCCGGTCACCGCACTTGATCGGTCGTCCACATAGTTGTCCACACCTGTGTGCGGAGCGCAGGCGCCACCGCCGACGAGCCGGGGAGCCGGGCGCGAACAGGACGAGCGGGCCATTCGCGCGACGACGACCGATGATAGTGCTCCCCGGGCGAGGCGAGGAGGGCCAGACGGGGTGACGTCGGGCGGCGATCGGCGTGTCGGGTGGACAACGCCAGGGATTTGACCGGTGGATCAGGCGCGGCGTACCGTGATCGGGCCTGTTGACGGCACTCCTTCTTGCGCGCCTCGATGCCTTCGCCCTCGGTCGTCCACCGAGATCATTCGCGCACGGGGCGTCCGTCTCGGCACCTCGACCTGCACCACCACCTGGCCGCGCCCGTCGCGCGCCGATGTACTCGGGAGACTCTCGTGACCAAGCGGACGTTCCAGCCGAACACTCGTCGTCGGTCCAAGACGCACGGCTTCCGGCTGCGCATGCGCACCCGTGCCGGCCGCGCCATCCTCGCCGCGCGGCGTCGCAAGGGCCGCGTCGAGCTCTCCGCCTGACGCGAACGACGCGACGGTGCTGCCTCGTGCGCACCGGATGCGCCACGCCGCGCAGTTCGAGCGCGCGGTACGCCGCGGCGCTCGCGGTGGACGGGGAAGCCTCGTGGTGCATCTCGTGCAGGTGACCGACCCGGGACCGCAGGGTCCCGTGGTCGGTCTTGTCGTCTCCAAGTCCGTCGGCGGCGCCGTGACCCGCAACCTGGTGAAGCGACGGCTGCGGGCGCTGGTGCGGGACCGGTTGACCACGCTCCCGCACGAGTACCAGGTCGTCGTGCGGGCCCTGCCGGCGAGTGCCACGACGCCGTACACCCGGCTCGCCGCTGACCTGGACGCGGCGCTGTCGGCGGCGCGGCGTCGTGTCGCGGTACCCGCATGATCGCCGTGGCGCGGTGGGTCGCAGGACTGCCCCGACGGGGAGCACTCGCGCTCCTCGCCATGTACCAGCGCTACCTCTCGCCGTTGACGCCGCCGACGTGCCGCTACTACCCGTCGTGCTCGCAGTACGCGGTGGTGGCGATCACCCGCCACGGTCTGCTGCGCGGGACGGGGCTGGCCGCCTGGCGACTGCTGCGCTGCAACCCCTGGACCCGGGGGGGCGTCGACGACGTGCCACCCGTCCGCGAACGGCACCTGACCGGCGGCATCCCGCACATTCATTCGGCTGCGGCAACCACCGCCCACTGATCACGAGGAGCACGAGTTCATGAGCTGGTTCGACGGCCTGCTGTGGCCGATCATGGTCGCCGTGGCCTGGATCATGGTCCAGTTCCACAGCCTCATGGAGTGGATCGGCCTGGACCCTGCCGGCGGGGCGGCCTGGAGCTTGTCGATCGTCGGCCTCGTGCTGGTCATCCGGATCGCGCTGATCCCGCTGTTCGTCCGGCAGATCCGGGCGTCGCGTGGGCTACAGCTGCTGCAGCCGGAGATGCAGGCGATCCAGAAGAAGTACAAGGGGAAGACCGACCCGGCGTCCCGCGAGGCGATGAGCCGCGAGACGATGGAGCTGTACCGCAAGCACAACACGAACCCGTTCTCGTCGTGCCTGCCGATCCTGCTCCAGTCCCCCATCTTCTTCGCGCTGTTCCGCGTGCTGAACTCATTGACGCTGCTCTCGACGGGCGCCTACCCGCGGCCGCACATCGGGCCGCTGACGCAGGAGCTGGCGAAGCAGGCCGAGAGCGCGTCGATCTTCGGCGCGCCTCTGTCCGGCACCTTCATGCGGGCCAACGGCAATGTGCAGATCCAGATCGTGACCGTGGTGCTCATCCTCGCCATGTCGGCGACGACGTTCACGACGCAGCTTCAGCTGACCAGGAAGAACATGCCGAAGGCCGCGCTCGAGGGCCCGATGGCGCAGCAGCAGAAGATGTTGCTCTACTTGATGCCGCTGATCTTCGCGTTCTCCGGCGTCAACTTCCCCATCGGTGTCCTCATCTACTGGACCGTCTCCAACCTGTGGACGATGGGCCAGCAGTTCTACACGATCCGCCGCATGCCGGCGCCCGGTTCGCAGGCTGAGGCGGCACTCAAGGAGCGCCAGGCGCGTCGCGCCAGCCACGGTCAGGCCGCCGTGGTGACCGAGGACCGTCCCGTGATCGAGGAAGCGCCGCGGGGCGGCCAGCGGCAGCAGCCCGTGCGCAAGGATCGCATCAAGCCGAAGCCGACCGCGGGCACCGCGGCTGGGAGTCCGGTGTCGGGCGCGGTGAGCGAGCCGAAGCGCGTGACGCCGGCGGGTGCTGGGGGCGTGAGCTCGACCGCACCCGGCCAGCCCGGTTCTCAGGGCGGGGCGACGACGGGGCGGACGCCGAAGAAGGGCGCCGGAAGTGGCGCCGGGACGGCGGCGGCGCCCCCTGCTGCGGCTACGCCGGGCGCGTCGGGCGACGCCGGCCAGACTGCAGCGGCTCGCGGTGCGGCGCGAAGTGGTGGCGCAGGTAAGGCTGCGCGGCCCGACGACGCGCTGAGTGAAGGCAGGACGGAGGCGTCCCGCGGGGGTGCGCCCGGATCGTCCGAGGCGGGCGAGCAGCGTGCCGCGCGGAAGAAGAAGCAGGGTGGCGCTGGTGGCGGCGCGCCGAGTCGACAGGAGTAGGTGTTCCCCATGGCGGAGACAGAGGACCTGATGAGCGCAAGCACGCCGGAGGTTCCCGACGAGGCGGTCGGGACGAAGCGACTCGAGGAAGAGGGCGAGATCGCCGCGGACTACCTCGAGGAGCTGCTCGACATCGCCGACCTCGACGGTGACATCGACATCGACGTCGAGCACGGACGGGCCGCGGTGGAGATTGTCGCCGAGGGCGTGGACGGACGGGCGCTGCAGCGTCTGGTGGGCGCTGACGGGTCGGTGCTGGAGGCCCTCCAGGAGCTGACCCGGTTGGCGGTGCAGGCCAAGACGGGAGACCGGAGCAGGCTCATGCTCGACGTGGCCGGCTACCGCGCGGGGCGCAAGCGCGCCCTGACCGAGGTGGCGAAGGACGCCGTCGAGACGGTGAAGGCGTCGGGCGAGCCCCTGGCGCTGGAGCCCATGAACCCGTTCGAGCGCAAGGTCGTCCACGACGTCGTCGCGGCGGCCGGCCTTGCCTCCGACTCGGAGGGTGTCGAGCCGAACCGCTTCGTGGTGGTGCGGCTCGCCTGACGGGCGGACCAGTCGCGACACGGAGGAGTCGCTGCGCGGCGGTGTTTCACGTGAAACCGTGCGCAGGAAGGCCTGTCGCGCCCAGCGCACCGCTGACCCGCAGTGCACCCCGGACCGCGCTCCGCGGTGCCCGCACCACACACCCGGGCGGTGCGTCCCGGGCCACGCGGTCCAGGCATCCCACAGCCCGCACCAGGCACCCCGCACCGGGCACCGCGGTCCGCGCAACGCCCGAGGTGCGTGCGGGCTCCCGCAGCGACGCTTGGTCCGGTACCGCCGCCATGGCGAGGCGTCGGGGGCACCACGCGGGGGCTCCGGCCAGCGGTGGTGCGGGTAACCCGGCCGGTCGGCCGCTGGACGACAGCTTCACGCTCCCCCACCCACCAACTCCCCGCGGGCTGGGCCTGGCACTGTG
>Ga0302262_10001244_pt1 | contig 10796 bp, 8 predicted proteins | sample II_Fen_E3_4_FD_194557 | JGI IMG/M metagenome (GOLD analysis project Ga0302262, IMG submission 194557) | Peat permafrost microbial communities from Stordalen Mire near Abisko, Sweden - II_Fen_E3_4 | ecosystem: Environmental > Terrestrial > Soil > Wetlands > Permafrost | place: Sweden: Abisko...
TGATCCAGAACAAACGCTATATCGGCATCTTCTATTACTTTAGCACAGCCTTCTTTCTGGTCACCTTCATGACATCCGGCGCCTATCAGACGCGCAACGTCTACCGCACATTCATCCTCCTGCTGATCATAGGCCTGGTTCTGGCCAACCGGAACCGCAAGGCGACCGCAAGACCCGCCGCGCCGCGCGCCCTGCCCTTGCGGAATATGCCATGACCGCGCCATCCGAGACCGACTCCTTCGCCCTGCGCCGTCGCCCCGGCTTCAGCCGCCGCCATCGCGTGATCCGCCTGCTGTGGATCATCGTATGGACCACGCTGTTCCGCTGGACACCCAAGCAGATGCGCCTGTGGCGGGTGTTCCTGCTGCGCTGCTTTGGCGCCAAAATCGGCTATCACAGCGATGTGCGCGGGTCGGTGCGGGTGTTCTATCCGGCGAATCTGACGATGGGCCGCCATTCGGTGCTGGCCGACGGGGTCGACTGCTACAATATGGCGCCGCTGAGCGTGGGGGATTTCACCATCATCTCCCAGCGCGTTTACCTGTGCGGCGGCACGCATGATTACACCATCGCCAGCCACCCGCTGGTGGTGCGCCCGGTGACCATCGGTTCCAACGTGTGGATCGCGGCAGAGGCGATGGTGTCCCCCGGCTGCACCGTGGCCGATGGCTGCGTGATCGGCGCGCGCGCTCTGGTATTTGGCGATCTGGAGCCATGGTCGGTCTATTCCGGCAACCCGGCCCGCCGCATCAAGACCCGCAGCTTTAATCCAGATCTCTAGCATCGCTTCACCGTAAGGAACCCGTCGTGAGCCTTGACCATCCCGTTGCGGCGCCCCTGTCCAGCCAAGCTGGCGATACCTCCCCACGGATCCTTCATGTCTCGCCCTGCATGATCGACACCAGCGGCAAGCGCAATGGTGGGGTGGCGGCCTATATTCACGGGCTGGCAACGGCGCAGGCCCGCGCGGGGGCGCGGGTGCGGGTCATCTATCCCAACGTCGATCTGGGCCACACCTTTGATATGGCGCCGCCCACCCTGTGCGATTCCGCGCTGTTTACCTGTGTTGGCGGCTTGCTGGGGCGCGAGGGCTGGTTTCATCAGATCGAGCAAAGCCTCCGCGATGCCGATCTGGTGCATGTCCACACCACCTATGGGCTGCGTCAGGATTGGGCGAGCTGGCGCGCCGGGCGCCTTGGCAAGCGGTTGCTGGTTCACTCGCATGGCAAGTTTTTCGCCCCGTTTCGCCAGTTCCGCTCACGCGCCAAACGGCTGTGGGAACAATTCGTGTGGCCGCTGTGCCTCGCCCATGCCGACCGTGTGGTGGTCAGCAGCGCCGACGAGCAGGCCGGTTGCCCGCCACAATTTCGCTATGCCTATCTGCCCAATGCTTTCAACGATCAGGTCTATTTCCCGGCCCCGGTCGCCCATCCCCGCAAGGACGGCGATTATCTGCTCTATATGGGAACGCTTGAGAAGCGCAAAAATGTCGATTTCCTGCTCGATGTCTTTGCCCGCCTGACGGGGGATCCGCTCCGCCTGGTCCTTGCCGGCCCCGACACCCAGGACCTGACCCCGGCGCTGCGCGCGCAAGCCGAGGCACTGGGCTGCGCGGACAGGGTTGACTTCCTGGGGCCGATCTATGGCGAGGCGAAGATCGACCTGATGCGCGGCGCCTGGGCGCTGGTCCTGCTGTCGCGCGGCGATGTCATGGCCACGGTGATGATGGAAGCCATCGGCTGTCAGGTGCCCAGCATCTATTCCGACCAATGCGCCTTTTCTGCATTGGCCGAACGGGGCGGGGGGATCATGGTGCCGCTGGACATCGCGCGCGCGGCCCAGGCCATTCAGGCGATGCGTGACGATCCCGGTGCGCGAACGCGCCAGGTTGACGCCTTGCGCGGCATTCGATGCGATTATTCCTGGCAGGCCGTCGCCTCGCGATCGCTCGCCCTCTATGCCGACGTGCTGACAGAAGGTTGATGGCCAACATGAAACCGAAATCCAGCCGCTTCGCCAAGGCCATGGTGCAGGCCAGCCTCTGCGTCCTGCTCACCGCGCCCGCCCATGCCCAGACCCCCGCCGACAAGATCGTATGGGCGCATCAGATGGGCGTCATGCCCAACGATTCGGGTATGCAATATGGCTCGACCTATCCGATCACCATCTTCAACCTGAACGACCCGGTGGCGCGGGCGAATTTCCCCAGGCAATTCGCCAAAGACGAGATCAATTCCGGCATCACCGGCATCGCCTTCGAAGTCACCCCCGGCCATCACTCCAACGCACCGGGCGTTGCGCAATATGAAGCCACGGTAAAGACCTTTGCCAGCTCTGGCCTGTTGATCGCGCCCTGCATCGACATTGGGAAAGAGCCCGCCGCCGTCGATGACATCATCGAAGCCATCGAGCGATCCTATGTCGTGGCCAAGCAGAACGCCAACCCGGCCCTGATGCCCGACGGCAGGCTCATCGTCTTCCTCTACACCGCCATCAATCAAAGCGTGGACGCCTGGACCCGTATGCGCGGCAAGCTGGCCGCCGATGGCTACAAGGTGTTCCTGGTCGGCGATGTGAGCCAGGCCAACATCGGCGTGGCCAAGGCCATGAGCAATGCCGCCGCATCGGTGGCGGGCTGGGACGCCGCCTTCAACTTCCCCGGCACAGGCATGGCCGGCGCCGCCGACTCGAACGCCAATTTCAACAAAACCATCGCCGCGCACAACAAAATGTGGGTCGGCAGCGTGGCGCCCGGCTATTATCGTGGCGTCAATGTCAGTCCCGCCTGGGGGCCGTTTGGCGTCGATGCCCTGGGCACCGCCAGGCTGCGGTCGACGTGGCAGGACATCCTGCAATCAAATATCCGCTGGGTCTACTGGATCACCCAGAACGATTTTGTCGAACACACCAACCTCATGCCCGACAGCTCATGGGGCTACACGCGATCCGATATGAACCTGTGGTTCGCCCGGAAATTCACGAAATCCCCCTATCCCTATGGCCCCGCGCTTTACCTCACGACGCCGCAGGCGCTGCACGCGGGGGGCACATCGGTGGTGGAACTGGCGGTCATCAACCCGCTGGGCAGGCCGCTGTCGGCCAATCTGCAAATCGTGGCGGACAATGGCGACGTGATCGGATCGGCCCATGTTCAGGCGGCGGCGCATCAGCTTGACGCTGTCCAGATCGCCCTGCCCGCTGCGGCGGGCGCCCGTTACCGCTATGCCAGAGCGATCGCCCAAGGCCCCGGCGGGCCGATCACATCCGCGCCCATCCTGCTGTCCAAACTGGCCAAGCTGCCCGGCGATCACGGCGTGACCAACTATTACAGCGTCAACAGCCGGTTGACCACGCCCAGGGGCTGGCACCCGATCCTGTCATCACACGGCAACGAGGTTCAGCTTTCGGGTGTCGATGCCAATGCTATCCTGTCGGTGGATCTGCTCGCCAGCGGCAATATGGTGGATCAGGTCAAATTCCCACCCGCAGGCCCCATCGCCCTGAGCAAGACGCGCATCCTGCCATTCGGGCGGGATTCCAATGATAACAAAAACAGCAAACTCTATGCCGACCCGGACGTTTATCTGGTGAGAATTGTTCTGAAAAACGGCTCGATCTGGCATTCCGATCCGCTGCGGTAAAAAACAAACCTGCCGGATCGGCGGGCGATACGGCAGGTTTGCCCCCCTTACGCCATGCGGCGGATGATCGGCTGATAAAAACGCAGGACCGCATTGACGGTCACCCCGCTGGGAAAGCCGACCCCCACCACGGGCCGGATATAATTCACGCTCGAATTCCAGGCTGCCCAGGCCCCATGGCCATACAGGGCATAGGTCGAACCGGGGGAAAAGTCGGTGCCCGGCTGCCACAGCCAGCTGTCGCTGCTGCTATATTGCGGCAAGGACATCGCCATGGTGCCGGTTGTCCCGTCGGTTGCCGTGCCGGTATTCGCATTGGCCAGGCTGCCCGACACCAGCCGCATCGGCCAGTAAAACGCCCAGACCTGCCCCGGCACCACATTGATCGCCCGCGCCACCTCGGGATACAGGTTCCACGCACCGCCCGCGGTCGTGGTGCCCGACAAGGCGATCTCCACATAGGAACCGTTGGTATCGACACCCACGCTGTTGATGGTGGTGATCAGCCCCGCCAGCCCGTTGACCATGCTCTGGCTCCACCCCATCGGCAACGTGCCCTGCGCGCCCCCGAACATGCTAACGTTGCGCGGAAACAGCGCCAATTGCGACAGCACCCGCGCCCGCCCCATGCGGCCATTGCCCGAATTCACCAGCACATCGCCCAGGATGAAGCGATCACTCGTGCCCGCCACCACATCACCGTCAAGCGCATAGACGCGCATCTGCCAGTTGCCCGGTGACGAACTGGCCGGCAATTGGACCGGCAACATGAAACGCGAGATCGCCGCGCTCAACGGCACCGTGCGCCGCAGGGCGTAGCTGCTCGTCACGGTGTTGATGATGTCGACCTGTATCTGCGAAACACCGCGCGTGGCGGCCTGTTGCAGGGCCATCTCCACGAAAAGCCCGCCCCCGGCCCCCATCGCCGAAGTCGCCATCGGGAAATACCGCCCAAACCCCGCCCCGGTGGTCGATCCAGTCAACAGATCATAATCAACCCCGCCATAGGGATCGGCGTAATTGCTGGCGCTGCCCGTGCCATACATCACCCGCGATGCAGGCGAGAGGCCGTTCACCACCACACTCAAGGTCGAACTGTCGCTGAGCGGATGCACCGTCACCCCGCCGAACGCGCCCGGCCAAAAGCTGCCATAATCATACAACCGCCCGACCGGGTGTGTGGAGAAGCGCACCGGCACCGATCCGTCGCTCTCGCGGAATTCAAAGTAGCTGTTATTATTGCTATAATCGCCCATCCGCCCGTTGGGGAATTCGATCACATAGCTGTTCTGCCCACCATCAAACTTGTTATCCTGCCAGAACCCATAGGATACCGCCGAGACGTAGGAGCGGATCACCGGCGCCGTCCAACCGCTGATCTGCGCGATGCGGTTATGCGCGATGGTCGGCAAGACCAGATGCCCGGTATCCCCCGCCACCGTGGTCAGCGGGGTGCGCGTAGCGCGATCAGTCCCGCTGGTGGTGTCCTCATTGGCGATCAGGATGCGCGGATAGGGGTTACCCGCCGTCTGGGTTTCGTTGCCAAACTTGTTGTGGACGATCGCCCCGGCCCAGCCCGCATTGGTGGTGCCGGTGTCGGTGATGTTGGGCTTGATCCAGACATCGGCCTTGCGGTTTTGCAGCAGATCGTTGCGGACAATGTTATAATTGCCCGACAGGCGCGGCCCCACCGCGATGCCGTAATCATTGCCGCCGATCGCGCAATTCTCGATCGAAAGCTGGTCCACATAGCCGCCCCAGGCAATGCCGATATTCGCGCCCAGCCCGCCGAACTGGCAATTATCCACCTTCAGAAACGGGCTGTCGCCATAGTTATTGCTGATCGCGCATTCGGTGTAATTGCCGAAATTGCAATTGGTGAAGCGGACAAACTGATTGGCGTTATTGCTGGTGCTGGTCGCCTTGAACGCGCCCTTGCCGCCCAGAAACACGATGCCGTCCCAGTAAAGCCCCATCAGGTTGCCGGTGACGGTCAGGAAATATTGCCCCGCCGGAATGCGGATGAACACCGTGCCCGGAATGCGCGCCTTCAGCCAGGATTTGCCATCACCCATGGTAAAACCGCCAGCGTCATAGATGCCCGGCTCGATCTCCATACCGGTCTGATACTGGAACAGGTCCAGCGTGCCGGTGGGAACGCCATTGCGCGAGGCAATGATGCTGGCAAGGCACGCGGCTATGCCCGCCTGATCATCGGCGGGGCTGTTGCCATCGCCGACCGCGCCCGCCTGGGTGGGAACCGATGCGTTAGTGATGGCCGCGCGCACTGCGGCGGCCGCGTTGGTCGAAGCCTGAAGCGCCAGCTTGCGCGAGATGGTGTCGATCATTGCGCCATCCTGTAGGTGAGAGTGCCCGCCGACAGCGTGACCTGAAGATAGAGCTGCCCTTGCAGATCACCTTCGTCCCACACCGATTCACAGCAATTCACCGTAAACAGCGCCCATGGCGCGCCCCCCACCGTCAAGGGCAGCTTGGTCACGCCGCCATCGGTCGAACGCAGCACCTGCACGCTGCCCGACCAGTTCCCCGCCAGGGTAAGGATGACGCTGCGCCCGATGACCGGGGCATACGGCCCCAAAACCGCCGAAGTGCTGACCGTCCCCGTCAGCGCCGCCGTGGTTGGCAAAGTGACCGCAATGGGCAGCGGCGCGCTGGCGTTCACCGGCGCCGCCGTGCCGTCCGGATTTTCGAAACTCACGGCAAATTGCGGCACATAGCCGGCAGGTGATAAAACGAGCTTCGACATGTCGCCTCCTCATGAATGACCCATGGGAGGATTTAACCCTTATGGTTCATGTAGGAAACGAATTTTATCCGATAGCACCCAACCTTGTCAGGGCGCCGCCGTCACCGCAACGCGCCCCAGCCTGCCCTGCCCGCCACCGGCCAGCCAGAACTGTAGCCAGGTGCCATCACAATTCCGATCAACGGTGAAACTCGCCTGCCATGCCTCCCCGCCCTGCCGCCGCACATCATGCAAGGGCGTGGCATCGTCGGCGGCACACCCCGTCGCGGGAAAGAACGCCGGGCCCGTCGCATCGCCAGGGCTGCTCCATTCCAGACGATAGCGCCCCGCTGGCGCAACAATCCGCTGGCGGATCAAGGCGATCCCCACCGACGAATCATTATGCGCGACCAGCCATTGCCCGCCACGCGATCCATCCGGCACCAAGTCAGCGGTGACATCCCCATTGGTCAAATAGGTCCAGCGGAACGGTCCACCCGCGTCATTCAGCCGCAATTGCGCCAGATTGCCATCGGCCACCAGACTATCGGGCGATCCCCCGCACATCAGCGCCCAAAACTGGCGCGCCTCGCCAACATGCCCGCGCGCCACCAGACGCTCGGCCGTGGTCCCGGCCTTGGCGCATTGCGTGGGAATGCCCGCCTGAACCATCAGGCCGATCATATCGAGTCGCCGGGTCAGGCGCTCGCCACTCAACTCGCCGATTTCGGCGATATAGCCATCAAGCCAGGGCGGACGATCCGCCATCTGGTCAATCAAGGCCGCAGCGGCCAGCGGATTGCTTTCAAAGCCCTCCAGAATCGCGGGCAGACCGGGCGTCGGCACATCCAGCCGCATCAGCGCGTCAAGGCGACGGGCCGCCGTGGGATAATCCCCGCTCAGCAGGCCCTGCTGCAACCAGTAGATCTGGGTCACGGGCACCCGCCACCCCATGCGGGCCGCGACACGAAAGGCCGCATCGGCGGCGTCGGCCCGCTGGAGATATTGCAGCGTCGCGCCATACATCGCGGTGCTGCTGGCCTGAAGCGGCGCACGATCCACCGCAAGGCGGGCGATCCTGTCCATCGCCGCGCCATCCCGCCGGGCCAGCGCCTGCTGCCAAAGGGCTGGCAACGCCCGGTTGGCCCAGGCCAGCGGCACATTCCCGGCTATCTCCGGACTATCCAGACTGATCCGATCCAGCCCCGATCCGATGGCCACCACCACATAACCAGCGGCGGCCAGAACCAACGCCCCGGCCCCCATGCGGCGCCGCAAGACGCCGCCCTTGGCATCCCCTCGGCTCACGATTTCGAATCGTAACCGTATTGATAATTATAGTAGCTGTAGCCGTAATAATACGTCTCGCGCTTGCCACCCTTGACCGGGTCAAACTTGGTCAGCACGCCGCCCAGCAGGTTGGCCCGCACCGAACGCAGACGATTGATCGCCGACTTCAGGCCGCCATGACGGCCACGATCGGCCTCGGCGATAAAGATCACGCCTTCGACAATCGCCGCCACCATCGGCGCATCGGCCAGACCCAGCACGGGGGGGCAGTCGATCACCACCACGTCGAACAGTTGCTTGGCCTGCTCGATGGTTTCCTTCATCCGGTGGCTGGCCAGCAATTCGGTCGGCGCGGGCGGCAACGGCCCCGACGTGATCACCGACAGATTCTCACGCCCCGAAGCCAGCACCGCATCGCGCACCTGCGCCTGCCCCGACAACAGCATCGACAGGCCGATCTGATTGTCATTATCGACCAGCCGGTGCAGCGAGGGACGGCGCATATCGGCGTCGATCAACACCACGCTCTTGCCCATCCGCGCCAACACCGTGGCCATGGCAAAGGAACTGGTCGATTTGCCTTCCGCCGGCTGCGCGCTGGTCACCATCAACGTGCGCGGCAAGCCGGACGCCGTGGAGTAAAGCAAGGTGCCGCCCAGCGAGTTGTAGGCTTCCGAAATGGCGGATTTGCGGTCCTCAAGCTGGCCCGTCAGATCACTATCCACGATGATCGGAATCACCCCGAGCAGCGTCAGCCCAAGCTTGGCGTTGATATCCTCGGGGATGCGGACCGTATCATCGAACTGCTCCTTGATCGCCAGAACCGCCGCGCTCAGCAGCAAGCCGCCGATCATGCCCAGCAACAGGTTACGCGGGATGTTGGGCGAGCTTGGCTTGACCGGGATGATGGCCGTGTCGATCACCGCAATGTTCGAAACCGACACGCCCGCCGACGCGTTCAGTTCCTTATACCGCTGCAACAGGCCATCATAGAGCTGCTTGTTGGTCTCCTGCTCATGCGCCAGAATCGTGTAATGGACGTTGCGGTCCTGCTCGTTCAGGCGGCTGGCCTTGAGGCCCTCCACCTGGCGCAACAGATCCTGCTCGCTTTGGCTGGCAGCCATATATTCGGTTTTCACGGCATTACGGATGCTGTTGATCATCCCCTGCAACTGCCGGTTGATCGTGGCGAGTTGCGCCTCCTTCGACTGCACCGTCGGATAGGAATCGAGGTGGCGCGAACGCTCCTCGGCGATCGCGCTCTCGATCGCGGTTTTCTGGCTCAGCATCGCCGACACGCTGGCGTTCGAGACGATTTCCGTCGAATTCATCCCGCTGCCCGTGCTGATTTCGCGCCAGCGGGCCTCGGCGATGATCCGGCGCGCCTTGGCCTCGTTGGCGGCCTGGTTCAACTGGATCAGGCTCGATGACGTGACGGACGTGCCGCTCTTCGAGGCATCAGAACCCGATCCCGGGCTATCGGTGGTGATCAAACCCGCGCTACGGGCGTAATCGTTGAGCGCCTGCTCGGACGCCTCATACTTGATCTTCACCTCGGCCAGCTGACGCGCCAGAAATTCGCGCGCATAGCCGGAACTGTCGAACTTGCGCTTCAGGTTGGAGGCAATGAATTCACTGGCATAGGCGTTGACAACCTGCGCCGACAGGGCCGCGTCCCTGCTCTCGAATGTCACCGTCGCAATCCGGCTGTCATGGGGCAGCGCCACATCAACATACTTGCGCAGCAAGCCCACCGCCGCCGACTCGCGATCGGCCGCGCTGTGGTCTGGCCCCAGAACCTTGGCGCCCTCGGCCTTGAAAAAGGCCGGATTGTCCCCCAGCCGCAACCGCTCCGCCACCCGGATCGCCAAAGAACGGCTCTTCAGGATGTCAACCTGCGTGCGCAGATACAGATCGGTGTCCGACGCATTGCCCGCGTCATCCCCCTGATCCTCATCGTCGCTTTTCTTGAACACCCGGCTGCTGCTGTTGTTGATCTGCAACGTGCTGGAGGCCGAATAGATCGGCTTTTGCAGAAACGAGATCAACACCGAGGCCACAATGCAGCCCCCGATCAGGGCCAGCACAAGTTGCAGGTTGGCCCGCACCGAAGCATAAATATACCGTAGATTGATCCCGCCTCCACTGGCGCTCGTGCCCAAAGGCTCATCCGCCACAGGGGCGTTCGCCGGAATGGCAAGGTTGAGAGGTGTATCAGTCATCGGTTCAGGCCACCGTGGAAAATCTGAAAAGGAACAGCTGCGATTACTTGAGGTAATAGTACATGTTGAACAGCGGTGATGCCTGTAGCAACTCATGCCAGGCGCCACGCAGGGCCGAATGGCCAACTACCACCACATCGCCCGGAATAATCTGCGGATCAGGGCTCTTCCCGTTACGGATATGGCCCAAGTCGAACCGCGCGCCCATTCGCTTGCCCTCGATCTGGCGGAAGATATAGATTTCGTCGATCTTGGTATCCTTGGTCGTGCTCCCCGCCAAAGCCACCGCGCCCAGCAGCGTCAGGCCCGGCGACACCTCGAAGCGCCCGGCCCGCTGGACCTCGCCTTCGACCGAGACACCAAATTTGGCATGTTCGGCAATGCCCACCGAAATCTGGGGATTGCGAATATAGGTCGCGGCCAGACGCTTTTGGATTTCCAGCCGAAGATCCTCCGCCGAACGCCCGTTGGCCACCATTTCGCCAGCCAGCGGCACCTGCACATGCCCCGACCCGTCAACCCAATACTGGTCGCTAGACAGGTCCGGCTCCCCCAGAACACGGATGGCCAGACGGTCACCGGGCTGAATCGCCCCCGGATTATACCCGCGCATCACTTCGGGGACCACACCGTAAGCCTCCAGGCCCGAAGGCAAGGCCATGTTGGGCCGAACCGTCCCACAACCCGCCACCATCAGCGGCGCGATCAACAGCAGGGCATTGCACAATTTGCGCGTCATTCGCGAACCTTCGTTTCAGAGGGATGGCGGTCGCCTTCGCCCGGTCGCAAGACCGCCTCATGGCAAAAAACCAGACCAATCATAACGGCCGACAATGCCGCCAATGTCATGGAACGCAACGGGTAATCAACGACAGAATGCAGGGCGACAAAACCAAG
>Ga0302262_10001246_pt1 | contig 10784 bp, 9 predicted proteins | sample II_Fen_E3_4_FD_194557 | JGI IMG/M metagenome (GOLD analysis project Ga0302262, IMG submission 194557) | Peat permafrost microbial communities from Stordalen Mire near Abisko, Sweden - II_Fen_E3_4 | ecosystem: Environmental > Terrestrial > Soil > Wetlands > Permafrost | place: Sweden: Abisko...
AAAGCGGTCCTTTGCGCTGCGATGGGCCTCGACCAAACCGAGGTCATGGAACATTGCGCCGACATAAAGTTGTTCGGCGTCGTACTTGAGGCCCTTGCGTTCGCCACTCAAGGCGCCCCAGAGGAACACCCGCCGCGAGTGGTTGAACAGCAGGTCATCTTCCTGCTCGCGGATGTACTCGGTGGTGGCCCTGGCCAGGGCGCTGTCAGGGATTTTGATACCGGCAATAGAAGTGCTCATGGGGGCTGTCCTGGAGAAGTCGCGCCGTTGTGACGCGTTGGATACAGTCTCGGCGCTGGCCCGAAAGCCCTCAATCGGCGCGGTATATCGTTCCCTGCCAAACGTAGGTCGTTTCCTGCCAGACCTTCCTGGTGCGCTTCGGATAGACTGGCCGCCGCTCAATAAAAAGATAAACGAGGCCGCTGTGTACAAAGGGATTGTCTTGTCAGTGTCGGCGTCCGTGCTGTTTGCCGTGATGTATTTCTACACCTCGCTACTCAAACCCCTCAGCGGCGAAGAAATCTTCGGCTGGCGCATGTTGCTGACCGCACCCTGTGTGACGCTGTTTCTATTCGTCAGTGGTGACTGGCAACTGGTGCGCACCCTGTTGGCCAGGGTCAAGCGTGAACCCCTGCTGTGGATCGGCCTGCCGCTGTGCTCGGCGCTGATGGGTGTGCAGCTGTGGCTGTTCATGTGGGCGCCGCTGCACGGGCGCAGCCTGGACGTGTCGCTGGGCTATTTCCTGCTGCCCCTGAGCATGATCCTCACCGGGCGCGTCATGTATGGCGAACACCTGTCGCGCCTGCAAAAAATCGCCGCTGCCTGTGCCCTGGTCGGCGTCGGCAACGAGCTGCTGCGCCTGGGTGGTTTCTCCTGGGAAACCCTGGTGGTCTGCCTCGGCTACCCGATCTACTTCATCCTGCGTCGCCGGCTCAAGGTCGATAACCTCGGCGGCCTGTGGTGCGACATGACCCTGCTGCTGCCAATCAGCCTGTGGTTTATCGTCAACGGCAACCCTTCGGCATTGCGCGAATTTCCCGGCCTGTATGGCTTGATTCCGCTACTCGGGCTGATCAGTGCGTCGGCGCTGGTCAGCTATATCCTCGCCAGCCGGATCCTGCCGTTCAGCCTGTTCGGCCTGCTCAGCTACGTCGAGCCGGTGCTGTTGGTCGGCGTCGCGCTGTTGCTGGGCGAAAGCATCAGCCGCGATGAGTGGATGACCTACCTGCCAATCTGGCTGGCCGTCCTGGTATTGGTCGGCGAGGGCAGCAAACACCTGCTGGCCCAGCGTCGGCGGTGATAGACCGTAGGAGCGGCTAAAGCCGCTCCTACGGAATATCTTCGAGGCGTCAGTCGGTAAAACGCTCCAGCTGCATTTCCTGCAAGCGACTCAGGGTGCGACGAAACGCGAACGACAAGTAACCCTCGGTGTACAGCTCGGCCATGGGCATGGCCGCTTCGATGTACAGCGGCACGCGGCGGTCATAGCACTCGTCTACCAGGGCGATGAAACGGCGCACACCATCATCGTGGGGCGACAGCTGGGGCAATTGACGATCCCCGGCCACCACTTGCTCGACGGCATCTTCGGTGCCCCGGGCAATCCGCCCTTCGCGCTGCGGGGCGCTCAGGGCCGGGACTTCACCGAGCAAGAGCGCCGTAAAGCGATCACACAGCTCGATAAAATCCATGGCCGCCAGCGGCCGTTCACACAGGTCGGCGTAGCGGCACCACAGCACGGTAGGCGTATGGCGCAGCACATTGATCGACCGTCGGCCAAGCATGACCGGCTCGGTAGACACCGCCTGCCCCGCACTCAGTTCCTCGAATACGTGCGCCAGGGCACTCGGCTGGCCTGGCTGGCTGAGCCAGTAGCGCTGATGCAGCTGCCCCGGATGCAGGCGATGATCCTCGCCACCGTCGACACTCAACACCTGCATATAGCGGTTGATCGCGGCAATCGCGGGGATAAAGCGCTCACGGTTATGACCGTTGCTGTACAGCTGTTCGGGCGGTTGGTTGGAGGTCGAAACCAGCACCACACCCTCTTCAAACATGGCTTGCAGCAAACCGCCGAGGATGACCGCATCGCCAATATCGCTGACGAACAACTCGTCGAAACACAACACCCGCACCTCACGCCCGAGCTCCTTGGCCAGCACTTGCAGCGGGTGCGCCGTGCCGACCAACTCGAACAGACGTTTGTGAACCCAGCGCATGAAGTGATGAAAATGCTGACGCCGGGCGGGTACGCTGAGGCTCTCGAAAAAGCGGTCCATCAGCCAGGTCTTGCCGCGCCCCACCGGCCCCCATAAGTAGACACCCTGGACTGGGCCATGATCGGCTTTGTCCTCCACCGCCAGGTAGCAGGCTTGCAACTGCCGCGCAGCCTGCAACTGCGCCGCGTCGGGCTGGAAACCACGTTGTTCGACTGCCTGTTCGTAGGCCTGCAAGGGGGACACACCGCTCATCAACCAATCACCGTCTGTCTGGGCAAGGGGGTGCAAGCATACCGTAGGAGCGGCTTTAGCCGCGAAGGCGTCTTCCCGGCTAAAGCCGGTCCCACAGTCAATCCCTCGGATTGCTGTAGAATCGCCACCCCGCAGAATCCCGACGCACGTGTCTCCTCGCTTCCATCAGGTAATTCATGACCGCCAAACGCCTATACACCGATGCCATGGCCGGCCTGACCACGTCTTTCGCGTTAGTTCCCGAATGCATCGCGTTTGCCCTGGTTGCCCACCTCAACCCGCTGATGGGCCTGTATGGCGCATTCATTATCTGCACGTTGACGGCGTTGTCAGGCGGCCGGCCGGGGATGATCTCCGGCGCAGCCGGGTCCATGGCGGTGGTCATTGTCGCGCTGGTGGTGCAACACGGCGTGCAATACCTGCTGGCCACCGTGCTGCTCGGCGGGTGCGTGATGATGGCCTTCGGCTTGCTGAAACTGGGCAAACTGGTGCGGATGGTGCCGCATCCGGTGATGCTCGGGTTCGTCAATGGTCTGGCCATCGTGATCGCCATGGCCCAACTCGAACATTTCAAATCCGCTGACGCCTGGCTTAGCGGGCCACCGCTGTACCTGATGCTGGGCCTGGTGGCGCTGACCATGGCAATCGTCTATCTGCTGCCACGGCTGAGCCACGCGGTGCCACCGGCCTTGGTGGCGATTCTCGGCGTGGGCCTGCTGGTCTACCTGTTTGGCCTGCCGACTCGCACCCTTGGCGACCTGGCGCATATCGCCGGTGGCCTGCCGGTATTTGCCTGGCCTGCTATACCCTGGAACCTAGAGACCCTGCGTATCATCGCGCCTTACGCCATCCTGATGGCCCTGGTTGGCCTGCTGGAAACCCTGCTGACCCTGAACCTCACCGACGAAATCACCGAAAGCCGCGGTTATCCGGACCGCGAATGCGTGGCCCTCGGCGCCGCCAATATCGTCTCCGGTGTTTTCGGTGGCATGGGCGGCTGCGCCATGATCGGTCAGACGGCGGTGAACCTTGGCTCTGGCGGTCGCGGCAGGCTGTCCGGGGCGGTCGCCGGGGTGGCGATTCTGTTGTTCGTACTGTTTCTCTCGCCAGTGATCGAGCGCATCCCCCTGGCTGCATTGGTCGGGGTGATGTTCGTGGTTTCCCAGCAGACCTTTGCCTGGGCATCCTTACGGGTACTGAATAAAGTCCCGCTGAACGATGTGTTGGTGATCATTGCCGTGACCCTCATCACCGTGCTCACCGACCTGGCCACTGCCGTGTTCTACGGAGTTATCATTGCCGCGCTGAATTTCGCCTGGCAACACGCAAGGCAGCTGTACTCAGACAGCTATCTCGAAAACGGCGCAAAGCATTACCACGTCCATGGCACGCTATTTTTCGCTTCGACCACGACCTTCCTGAACCAGTTTGACCCGGCCAATGACCCAGGCCAGGTCACCCTTGACTGCCGCCACCTGAGTTTTGTCGATTACTCGGCGATTGCCGCCCTCAATACCCTGCGAGAGCGCTATGCCAAGGCCGGCAAACATCTGCGCGTTATCCATCTGTCCGAGCGCTGCAAAAAACTGCTCAAGCGTGCCCACGCCCATCACGAGTAATCAGCTGGCCCCCAACAGTTCCCCGGTCGCCAGCACCGTCGCATATTCCCCGTGCAGGTTACCGAGGGACATGCCGTGTATCTCCTCGGCGGTGCGCGGCGTGCCGAAGAAGTCCGCGCCGTCGAAGGTGTAGCAGGCGTCATGGGGCACGATCACCTCAAAGCCCAGGTTGCCGCCGCTGCGCGCCGTGGACTCCACCGAGTTATTGGTGATCACCCCGACGATCACCACTTGGCCAATCCCCTCATCGCGCAGCCACTGTTCCAGCACGCTGGCACTGAAGGCGTCCGGCACCTGTTTGCGCAACTCGCGCTCCAGCGGCAATGGCAGGAACGCCGGTTGATACTCGACTCCGGACTGCTGCGGCCAGAACACCGAGTCCGGCGAGCGCGAAAAATGCCGCACATGAATCACCGGCCGCCGCGCCTGCCGCCATGCCTGCAGCAGCGCCAGCATGTGGCGCTCGGCGTCGGGGTTATTGCGTCTGCCCAGCTTGGGGTGGTTCATCCCTTGCTGCATGTCGATGATGATCAACGCGGCGTTGGTCTGGATATCCATAAGCGGCTCCTGGATCGGATCACTGTTCAAAGGGCGCTGAAACGCTGGGCCAATCCCTGTTCAGCGAACTGTTCGATGATGAAATCGACGAAGGCGCGGGTCTTGCCGGGCAGCAGTTTGTGCTCGCGGTAATAAATCGAGATATGGCCGTCGTCGACATACCAGTCCGGCAAAACCCGCTGTAAGGCGCCGCTGTGCAGATACGGCACCGCGAACGGCATGCTCACCAGCGCAATGCCCAACCCCTGTTCGGCGGCAGCGCAGGCGGCTTCGGAATCGCTCATGGTCATGCGCTGTTTCAGGCTCAGGGGGCTCTGCGCCTGCTGGCGACTGGTCAACGGCCAGTTACGCACCCGTCCGGTCTGCGGTGAGCGGATCAGAATGCCGTTATGGCCGGGCAAATCGTCGGGATGGCGGATGGGCGCTTGTCGAACCAAATAGGCCGTGGAGGCGACCAGTACGCGATGCGCCGGGGCCAGCTTGCGCGCCACCACCCCTTGCGGCAACTCAAAGCCGCCACCAATGGCGGCGTCGAAGCCCTGGGCAATCAAGTCCACTTGTCGGTTATCGAAATGCCAATCCGGGCTGATGGCCGGATACCGCAGCAGGAATTGGCCCAGTAACGGCAATACATATAACCGCCCGAAGACCGTGCCCATGCTGACCTTGAGCGTCCCGGCCGGCTGGCCCTGGGCGCTGGCGATATTGGCCACGGCGTTCTGAATGGTGTGGAAGCTGCTACTGACTTCGGCCAGAAAGCGTTGCCCCGCCTCCGTCAGAGTCAGGCTGCGGGTACTACGCTGGAACAGCCGCACGCCAAGCCCGACCTCCAGCCTGGCAACACTCTTGCCCACCGCTGCGGGCGTCAGGCTTAAGCGGCGAGCGGCCTCGGCAAAACTGCCGACCTCGGCACTGCAGACGAAGCATTCAATGCTGTTGAAGTGTTCCATAGCGTGCCATTCGATACTTTTGGTTTGCACAGACTATCTCAATTACCGGCTATTCAGGAGTCAATCCGGGTCAGATACTGGCCTCCATCAACTCGCTCCCCCACTACTGGAGAACACCATGACTTACGCACAGAACCTCACTGGCAAAACCGCACTCGTCCAGGGCGGCTCACGCGGCATTGGCGCCGCCATCGTTAAACGCCTGGCCGCAGAAGGCGCTACCGTCGCCTTCACCTATGTCAGCTCCGAAGCCAAGGCCAAGGAATTGCAGGACAGCATCATCGCCCAAGGCGGCAAAGCCCTGGCCATCCATGCCGACAGCGCCAATGAACAAGCCATCCGCGCCGCCGTCAGCCGTACCGCGGAGGCGTTCGGTAGCCTGGATATCCTGGTCAATAACGCTGGCGTGCTGGCCGTCGGTCCGCTGCAAGACTTCAGCATGGAAGACTTTGACCGCACCCTGGACATCAACGTGCGCAGCGTCTTCATTGCTGCCCAGGAAGCCGCGCGGCACATGGGCAAAGGCGGCCGCATCATTAACATCGGCAGTACCAATGCCGAGCGCATGCCCTTCGCCGGTGGCGGCGTCTACGCCATGAGCAAATCGGCCCTGGTCGGCCTGACCAAAGGCCTGGCCCGCGACCTCGGTCCACGTGGCATCACCATCAACAACGTCCAGCCCGGTCCGGTCGACACCGATATGAACCCGGCCAGCGGTGACTTCGCCGAATCGCTGATCCCGCTGATGGCTGTCGGTCGCTACGGTCATGTCGAAGAAATCGCCAGCTTCGTCGCCTACCTGGCAGGTCCCGAAGCCGGTTACATCACCGGCGCCAGCCTGACCATCGACGGCGGCTTCGGCGCCTGAGCCAAGGCAGCCCCAAGCGTCCGACACGGCTTTTGCCCATTGCCGGACGCTTTTCGCTTAACCGCATGAAAATTCTGAAAAAAACTTTTGCGTTCGGCGAAGCTTTCAACTACATTAGCGCGCCTCGACACAGCAAGCCTGTGACGAGATACGGTGAAGTGTCCGAGTGGCTTAAGGAGCACGCCTGGAAAGTGTGTATACAAGAAATTGTATCGAGAGTTCGAATCTCTCCTTCACCGCCATATTAGAAACGCACGAAGCCCCTGAATTCATTGAAGAATTTCAGGGGCTTCGTGGTTTTCGTCGTCTGAAAAAGTGCTCATGGGACCGATATGGGACCAGCGCTACAATTTCAGCGCGTGTTTCAGCATGCCGATCACGCCCGGCCCGTCCTCGTTTATCCAGATGCCGTAGTGCTTGCGGATAATGTTTCCGTTGGTATGACCCATCTGCTCCGCAATCCAGTCGATCGAGACGGCACCGGTGCTCAGCAACTGGCTGACGTAGGTGTGACGGCACTGGCCAGGGCCACGATAACGAACCCCCAGCCTTAAACGAATAAAAGACAAAGGAAAAAGCCGGCCTATTGGTAATCACCCAGCCGATGGCCGACACGAAGTTCAGGCAAAAGGTAGACTACTTGTTTATCCTTCGTCCGGAGTCGCTTCCCCTTGGAACTCAAGCAACTGCGCTACTTCGTGAAGATCGTCGAGCATGGCAGCCTTGGCCGTGCTGCATTGGAGCTGGACGTCGGCGTCTCAGCACTAAGTCAACAGATCGGCAAGCTTGAGAGTGAACTGTCAACTCGCCTGCTAAACCGTACCAGCATTGGCGTGACTCCGACCAGCGCCGGGTTCGCCTTCCTGCACCATGCCCAGTTGACCTTACGCCAGGCGGAGAACGCTATCCTGGCGGCCCATCGCGGGCGCATGAGTGGATATGTCAGTGTCGGTCTGCCACCCACCACTGCCACGGTTCTAGCGCTGCCGTTGATAAATGCAATGCGCGAGCGTTACCCAGACATCCAACTGCACTTGGTGGAGATGCTGTCCGGGCACCTCGCGGCGCAGCTCAATGCGCGGCAAATCGATCTGGCAATCCTGTTTCAACTCGAAGGAGGCAAGCGCTGGAGCGTGACGCCGCTGCTGGACGAAAAACTATTCGTGATTGCTTCCCGAGAACTGCCCGGCGCACCGCGCGGCGACAGCGTGCAACTGGCAGATCTTGGTCAACTGCCTTTGGTGATGCCCACCTCGCAACATGGATTGCGTGCGACGCTGATGACCGCATTTGAGCGCTCGGGCATGACGCCTAACATCATCATGGAGGTAGACGGGCTGGTCATACTGATGAGCGCGGTACGGGCCGGGCACGCCGCGACGATTCAACCAGGTGCCGCCGCCGCATTAGAAGAGGCATCGGGACTGTCGCTGGTACCGATCGCTGATGCGCACGTTGGGCGTAGGAATTTGCTGGCGACGCTTGCTGACGACGAACTGTCTCCCGCTGCTCTGGCGACGCGGGTCGTGATAACCGATGTAGTGCGACAATTGGTCAATGACTGGAAGTGGCCCGGAGCGCGTTTGATTGAGGACGTTTGAGACTTAGAACACTATCGGCGCACGCATGCCTTACAGGCAACGCCGCCCACTCACCCGTTGTTCGCCTCGCATACCGTTGCGATCAAAGGGGTCGCTGACTGAAGAACGCTCACTTCGCCCCCCTTTAGCAAAACTAAAGCCCCCATATACAAAGTCGCCTTTCGCCCCCTTGAGCCTCGCACTACTGTTCGCCCACTCGCCAGCAGCATCTCGTTCCCGCCTGCTTGCGAATTGAGGAGAAACGATGGTCGATGTTTTGGTAATAGGTGGCGGTAACGCGGCCTTATGCGCGGCGCTGATGGCGCGAGAAGCCGGTGCCAGCGTGATGTTGCTGGAAGGCTCGCCAAAGGCCTGGCGCGGCGGTAACTCGCAACACACACGCAACCTGCGCTGCATGCATGATGCGCCGCAGGATGTGCTGGTCGACGCGTATCCGGAAGAAGAATATTGGCAGGACTTGCTCAAAGTTACCGGCGGCATCACCAATGAAAAATTGGCCCGCATTGCCATTCGCGCCTCTTCCTCGTGTCGCGACTGGATGCGATCCCACGGCGTGCATTTCCAGCCGCCGCTGTCCGGCGCGTTGCATGTAGCACGCACCAATGCGTTCTTCATGGGCGGCGGCAAGGCACTGGTCAATGCGTACTTTCGCAGCGCTGAACGCCTGGGCGTCAAGATTCACTACAACGCCCAAGTAACCGATATCGAGCTGAGCGATGGAAAATTCGTCGCCGCACACATCGGCGAGCGCGAGGTCGACGGACAGCATCTGCCTGCCGAACGCATCGAAGCCCGCTCTTGCGTACTGGCAGCCGGTGGCTTTGAATCCAACCGCGAATGGCTGCGAGAGGCTTGGGGGCAAAACGAACGCGGCGAATGGCCGTCGGATAATTTTCTGATCCGTGGCACGCGTTTCAATACCGGGGTGTTGCTGCGCCGCATGCAGGATCTCGGCGCTGACGTCATAGGCGATCCGACACAGGCGCACATGGTCGCCATCGACGCCCGGGCGCCGCTTTACGACGGTGGGATCTGCACCCGCATCGACTGCGTATCGCTGGGCGTGGTGGTCAACCGCGATGGCGAGCGCTTCTACGACGAAGGCGAAGATTTCTGGCCCAAGCGCTATGCAATCTGGGGTCGGTTGGTGGCTGGACAACCCAACCAGCAGGCGTATTCGATCATCGACCAGCAGGCGATCGGCCGCTTCATGCCGCCGGTTTTCCCAGGTACCAAGGCCAACTCACTGCAAGAGCTCGCGCGTCTTTTGAATTTGCCAGAAACGCAGTTCATGCAAACCATCGAAAGCTACAACCGTGCCTGTAAGGTCGGGACATTCGACCACACCGCCCTGGACGACTGCCACACCGAAGGCCTGACACCTGCCAAGACACACTGGGCACGGCCTTTGGTCAATCCGCCGTTTTATGGCTATCCGCTTAAACCTGGTGTGACCTTCACCTACCTGGGCTTGGCCACCGACGAAACTGCTGCTGTGCACTTCAAAGGTAAAGCCAGTCCGAATCTGTTTGTCGCGGGAGAAATGATGGCGGGCAATGTGCTGGGCAAGGGGTACACCGCCGGCATTGGCATGGCCATAGGCACCGCTTTCGGGCGTATCGCTGGCGTTCAGGCGGCGGCCTCGGTGGGTTTCGGCCCTTCTACTGTGATATCGGAATTTCGACATGCAACTGTTTGATCCCCAAGCATCCAGCCAACTGATCCCTGTCCTTAATCTGGAGGAAACTGAGGTTGAGCGGCAGATGACGATCTGCAATGCCTGTCGCTATTGCGAAGGCTTCTGCGCGGTGTTTCCGGCCATGACCCGGCGTCTGGAGTTCACGCAGGCGGACATCCATTACCTGGCGAACCTATGCCACAACTGCGGCGCTTGCCTTTCGGCGTGCCAGTACGCAGCGCCCCATGAGTTTGCAGTCAATGTGCCTAAAGCAATGGCCAAGGTGCGTCTGAACACTTACGTCGAATACGTTTGGCCGCAGCCGTTGGGTCAGCTCTACCAACGTAACGGCCTAACCCTGGCGCTGGCTTCAGGTGGCGGGTTGGCATTGTTTCTGTGCTTGACCCTGATGGCTATGGGTAACCTGTTCACGGCCATACCGGGTGGCAATTTCTACCGTATTTTCCCGCACAACACACTGGCCCTGATGTTTGGCGCAGTGTTCGGCTTTGCGGTACTGGCCCTGACAATCGGAGTACGACGCTTCTGGCGTAACGTCTCACCTGTCGACGCGCCGCTACCACTGAAAACCTCTGCCGCCCTGGAAGCCACAGCCAATGTCGCCCAGCTCAAGTATCTGGACGGCGGCCACGGAGAAGGCTGCAACAACGACGATGACAAATTCACTCTATGGCGCCGTCGCTTCCATCACTTCACCTTCTACGGCTTCATGCTGTGCTTCGCCGCCACGGCTGTGGCCACGCTCTATCACTTCCTGCTCGACTGGTCTGCCCCATACCCAATCCTCAGCCTGCCGGTGATGCTCGGAGTCTTCGGTGGTGCCGGCCTGTTGGTGGGCCCGGCCGGATTGCTATGGATGAATCTGCGTCGCAACCCGGAACAGGGCGATGAGAACCAGAAACCCATGGATCGCGGATTCATTGCACTGCTGTTGCTGGTCAGTTCCAGCGGTCTGGCGTTGCTCGCTTTGCGCGAGACCAGCGCCTTGGGCCTGCTGCTGGCAATCCACCTGGGACTG
>Ga0302262_10001248_pt1 | contig 10776 bp, 10 predicted proteins | sample II_Fen_E3_4_FD_194557 | JGI IMG/M metagenome (GOLD analysis project Ga0302262, IMG submission 194557) | Peat permafrost microbial communities from Stordalen Mire near Abisko, Sweden - II_Fen_E3_4 | ecosystem: Environmental > Terrestrial > Soil > Wetlands > Permafrost | place: Sweden: Abisko...
GCCCGCTCTTGACGAGCGAGCCGTCGTTCGTCCCGGTGTTCTGGAAGTCCGCGTACCAGCTGTCCATCTCGGGCATGTAGTCCTGCACGAGCGGGAAGCGCCAGTAGCGCTCGCCGGCACGCTCGGCCGCGGCTTCCAGCGCGCCCCACCACGGATCGGGGGTGGCGAAGACGCCGGTGACGAGGTTGCCGATGGCGCGGCCGACGGCACCGGTCAGGGTGGCGACATCGACCAGGTGGGTCGCACCCAGCTGCTCCGCGTAGGTCATCGCGTCGCCCAGGATCAGGCGACCCTCGGCATCGGTGTTGATGAGGTCGACCCACTTGCCGTTGAGCGCCTTGACGATGTCACCGGGGCGCGCCGCGTGTCCGCCGGGCATGTTCTCGACGGCGGGTGCGACCGCCATGAGCGGCAGGCCGGGGTCCAGGCGCGCGACGGTGGCGATGGCCGCGATCACTGTGCACGCACCGATCTTGTCCATCTTCATCTCGTCCATCCGGTCGGCCGGCTTGATGCTGATGCCGCCGGAGTCGAAGCAGACGCCCTTGCCGATCAGGGCCAGGTGTCGCCCCAGCGCATCCCGCTCGCCGGCCCCGCCCGATCGCATCACGATCATCCGCGGCGGGTTGTCGCTCCCCTGGCCGACGGCAAGGAACATCCCCATGCCCAGCTCTGCCGCGCGCTTCTCGTCGACCACGTCGATCGACAGCCCGTGAGCCTCGGCGATGGCGCGCGCCTCGTCCGCGAGGACCTGCGGCGACACGTCGTTGGCTGCGCGGTTGGACAGGCGGCGGGCGATGTTCGCGCCCTCGCCGATGATCCGGCCCCGGTCTGCGCCGCGCTCCGCGTCACCGGCCGGGCCCGACACGATGAGCACCAGCTCGTCCAGGACGGGCGGCGCCGCATCGCTGTCCTCGCGGTAGATCGTCTTGGGCTCGAATGCTCCTTCGACGACGCCGCGGGCCACGAGCTCGGCCGCGAGGGCCTCGTCGCCGGCCAGGCCGGCCGTGATGGGCGCCAGCCAGACCGCCATCGAGTGGACGTCGCGCTTGATGAGCCGGCGCAGCGCCGTCGCGGCGAGCCTGCGGGCCGTCTCGCGGTCGAAGGCATCGGCGTCGCCGCCGGAGACGGCCAGGACCCGTTTCGCAGGCAGGCTGCCCGGGGCCGCCAGGGCCGTGCCGTAGCGCTTGGGCCGCAGCTCCCCGAACGCGGCGAGAGCGCGGAGCTCGCCGCCGGTGCGGCGGTCGAGCTCGTCCAGCTCGCCGCTGAACGCCGGCTCCCCGACGACGGGGACGACCAGGAGGTCGGCGGCGGCCTCCCAGGGCTGGCCGGTGACGACGCGGATCTGCACGAAGGGCTCCTCCGGGACCTCGCGACGCGCCGGGGCGTGCGGTGGCGAGGGGTGCTGTTGGATGGCGTTGGGCAGAGTGTAGCGCCGCCGGGCGGCCGCCCCGGGCCTAGTCCGGGAGCGTGGGCGAGGGCCGTGGATTCGCCTGGTCCTCGAGGACGGCGGCCAGCGAGCCGCGCGCCTCCTCGATCGAGATCACGGCCTGGTTCAGCCCACCCTGGGCCACCTCGGCCATGATCACCACGAGGCCGCGCGTGTCCGCGGGGAGGTTGGCGCGGGCGTCCTTCTCGGCGGCGAAGGCAGCCCGCACCTTGTCCGTGACGCGGCCCTTCGAATCCAGCAGGGACCGGTAGAGGCCACTGAGGGCCGTGTCGTACGCGGCGTTCCGGTCCAGCCACGTGTTGAGCGTGGAGACGTCCGAGGCCTTGCCGAGCCGTTCGGCGAGGGCTCGGGACTCGGCGATGGTCGCATCGGACGTGTCGAGGAGCGCCAGGGCCGCCTTGTAGTGGGCGGCCGATCCCTGCTTGGCGGCCGCGGCCGTCTCCTGATCGTGGCGCTGCAACAGCCCGGTGAGCGTCGCGGCATCGAGCGCCCGGCCGGTGACGGCCGACCAGTCGTCGCCCAGCCCTTCTGTCATCCCCACGGTCGTCGCCAGCTCGTCGTAGCGCCGTCGCACGTCGCCGGCGACCACCAGCCCGGGATCCGCATCCATCCCCGGTACGGCATCGAGGGCCGCCTGGAGCTTGCGCGCCTGCGCGTCGATGGTCGCGACCCGGGTCGTTCCCTCGCCGAGGAGCATCTGGAGGGCGTCCTTGTCCCCCGAAACGACCGTCGCGAGGGACTGGCGCGCCGTGGAGCCGAGCGCGTCGACGTCGTCGGCCAGGACCTGCAGCTCTGCCACGGCGGCGTCGAGCGCGGGCCCCGCCGCCAGGTCCGAACGCCAGGTCAGCTCGGCGCGGGCCGGCGTGCCGGGCGGATGCTGCATGGCGGCCGCCGCGCCCGCCGCCCCGAACGCGATCAGCACGGCCACGGCCAGCCAGGTCAGGCGGATCAGCAGCGTGCGGAGCATCCCGAGGGCGGTCACGAGGCGGAGGGTAGCGGGTCCGGGACGGGACCGCCGCGACCGCGACCCGGCCGCGTCGATTCGGGACCCGGCCGCGTCGATCCCGGACCGGTGACGGCGCGTCAGGCCGCGGCGGGCTCCTGGTCCTTCACCTTGCGCCGCAGGTAGGTGAGCGCGCCCTCCATCGGCTGCGGCTCGAACCCGAACCCCGTCCGGACGCCGTCGACCGGGCCCGTGTTGTCGTACTTCAGCTGTCGGAGCTGGTCCGTGGCGACGGGGAACGGCAGGCGGATCGTCTCGCTCGCACCCGCCACGAGACGGATGACGGCGACCGGCATCGGGACGAGCAGGCGCCGCTTGTCCATGCCGCGCAGGACCTCCTCCACGATCTCGCGGTAGGTCCAGTAGCGAGGGCCGCCCAGCAGGTACTCGCGTCCGATCGTGGCGTCGTCGCCCAGCGTCAGCACTGCCGCCTTCGCGAGGTCGGCGATGGCGAGTGGCTGGAATCGGGCGTCGCCCTTGCCGGTGATCGGAACGATGCCCGGCGACATCCGGACGAGGCCGGCCAGGATGTTGAAGAAGCCGTCCCGGGGCCCGAACAGGAGCGACGGGCTGAGGATCGTCCAGTCGAGACCGCTCTCGCGGACGAGCGCCATCGCCTTCGCCTTCGAGCTCCCGTAGTGGAGCGACGGATCGTCGATGACGCCCAGGGCGCCGAGGTGGACGAAGCGGCGGATACCGGCCGCGGCCGCCGCGACGAGGATGTTCCGCGTCCCCTCGGTGTTGACGAGCCGGAGGGTCGCGCCGCCGTCCCAGTCCCGGGGGACGGCCGCGAGGTGGAGGACCGCGTCCGCACCGGCGAGGGCGTCGGGCAGCGAGTCCGGCTTCGTCACGTCCCCGCGCCGCATCTCCACCGAGGCCCGCTGTCCGGCGGTCAGCCGGCGCTGGACCAGGGCGGCTCCGTCATCGTCGCGGACGAGCGCCAGGACATGGTGCCCCGCATCGGCGAGGGCCGGGACGAGGTGGCTGCCGACGAAGCCGTTGGCGCCGGTGACGAGGACGGTTGACATGGGCGGTGCTCCGGGCTGGTGTCGCAGGCTCGGGTGCATGCGTCGATTGACGTTCGCCGGTCGAGACCCGCTGGATGGGTCAAAAGTGGCTAGCTACCAGTAGCAGGATACGCGGCCGGTCAACCGGATCCCGCGTCCGGTCAACCCGAGATGCGGCCGGGCGAGCCGCGGGGGCCTACCATCCTTCCATGGCCGACCTCGACCCTCGCGCCCTGCGCGCCCTCGCGGGCGCCATGCCCAAGGCCGAGCTCCATCTCCACCTCGACGGGTCGCTCCGCGTGGAGACCGCGCTCGACCTCGCCCGGACCCGCGACGTCGCTGCGCCGCGCACCTACGCCGCGATGCGCGGCGTCCTCGTTGGCCCGGAGCATTCCGAGGACCAGGCCCAGCTCCTGCTCGCCTTCGACCTCCCGATCGCGCTGATGCAGGACGCGGAGGCCATCGAGCGCACGGCCGCGGACCTCGTCGAGGACAAGGCCTTCGACAACGTCCGGTATGCCGAGATCCGCTGGGCTCCCCTGCTCCACACGGCGCGCGGCCTGGGCGGACGGCAGGTGGTGGAGGCTGTCTCGCGGGGTGCCCTCGAGGCCGGGCGCCGGTACGGTGTCGAGGTCCGCCTGATCGCCACCCTGATGCGCTCGCACGAGCCTGAGGCCAACCTCGCGTTCGTGCGCGAGCTGGAGGCGAACGGCATCCCCGACGGTCTGGTCGCGGTGGACCTCGCCGGACAGGAGGCGCGCTTCCCGGATCCGGAGCTCCACCGCGCGGCCCTGGGCCTCGCGCGGGAGATCGGCCTGCACGTCACGCTCCACGCGGGCGAGTGGGGCGGAGCGGCCCAGGTGCGGCGGGCGCTCGCGGTTGACCCGGAGCGGATCGCGCACGGACCGCTCGCCATCGACGACCCCGACCTCGTCCGGGAGCTCGTCGCGCGGGGCGTCTGGCTGGATCTCTGCCCCACCTCGAACGTGCAGGCGAGCATCGTCCCGTCGCTCGAGGCACACCCCCTGCGACGCCTGATGCAGGCCGGCGTCCGCGTGACGCTGAGCACGGACGACCTGACGGTGTCCGACGTCACGCTGTCCGAGGAGTACGCGCGGGCGGTCGGGCGGATCGGCGTGACGCTCCCGGACCTGTGGGCCCTGGACCTGGCGGCGATCGAGGCCGCCTTCTGCGACGAGCCCACCCGGGCGCGGCTGCGCTCCGCCTTCCGGGCCTGGGGCGCCCGGATCCCGGAGCTCGAGCAGGCCTGACGGCCGCGGCTCGAACAGACCTGACGGCCCGCCCCGGGCGGCGCCTGACGGCCACCCCGGCCGGGTGGGAGGGACCGTCAGCCGGCGGCCAGATCCTCAAGGGCCCGGCCCAGCTCCTCGGCATCGGCGGCGATGCGGGTCGGGCGCTCGTCGGGTGGCAGGGCGTCCGCCGCCTGGCGGCTGGTGACCCCGGTCAGCATCAGGATCGTGCGCGCCCCCACCGCCCGACCGGCGGCAACGTCCGTGAGCGCGTCGCCGATCATCACCGCGCGCCCGACGTCTGCCCCGACGAGCGTCGCGGCCGCCTCCAGCAGGTAGGGCCCGGGCTTGCCGATCGTCACGTCCGCAGCGCGGCAGCCCGCGGTCTCGATCGCCGCCACCACGGCACCCGCGCCGGGGCGCAACCCCCGCTCGATCGCCAGGACCGGGTCCCGGTTCGTGGCCACGAAGGCGGAACCGGCCCGCACGCAGTCGGCCGCCGCCGCGATCCGGAGATAGGTGAGCTGCGGGTCGAGGCCCACGACCACCGCGTCCGGGTGGCCCGCGGCATCCCAGCCGTCGAGACCCTCCTGGCTCATGCGAGTGGCCGCGTGGGCGGCGGTGACGAGGTCGAAGCCCGCCTCGCGGAGCTCCCGCTCCAGCCCGCCGGCCCCGACGGACAGCACGCGCCGGACCGCGGGCAGGCGCTCGCGGATCCAGAGGGCGCTCGCGCGGGCGCTGGTCACCACGCGGTCCGGACCCACCGGCGCCCCGTGTCCCGCCAGGCGCGGGAGGTAGTCGCCGCGGTAGTGCATGGCGTTGTTCGTGACGTAGACGACCTCGTCGCCCAGCGCCGCGCGGGCGGCCAGCGCGGGACCCACGCCCGGCACCGCTTCCGAGGCACGGTAGACGACGCCATCGAGGTCGACGAGGAGGAGCACGTGGCGATGCTACCGTCTGTCCATGCCTCCGGCCCGCGGCTCCCCGTTCGACGGCATCGACCGCCTCTTCGTCGACGGCACCAACATGCTCTACCGCCTCGGCTCCGGATCCGCGGCGCCGCCCGCCGCGCTGATCGGCCGGCTGCGCGCGGCCATCCCGCCGCAGATCGACATCGAGCTGCTGTTCGACGGCGTCGGCCACGGCGTGAAGGGCCGCGTCGCCCAGCACATGTACGTCCGCTACTCGGGCCGCCACACAGCCGACGAGGCGATCCTGGACCTGACCGCGGTCGCCGGGGAGGCGGCCGGTGGGACCGCGGAGGCCTACGAGCGGATGCTCGTGGTGACCAACGACCGGGACCTGCGCGAGCGCCTCGAGGCCCGCGGCGTCCGCACCCGGCCGACCCAGTGGCTGCTCAACCGTCTCGACATCGCGAAGCTGGCCTCGCCGGCGCCCGGCAACCGCCGCGCGACCCTCGGATCCGGGCACACGGTGGCGACGCCCAACCCGTTCGGCCAGGACGCTGCGGACGAGTCCGACCGGAAGGGCTGGAAGCCCGGACGGGGCGCGACGACCAAGACCGGGACACCCCGCAAGGTCGCGCGCCACAAGCGCCATCCCAAGCACGGGGCATGACCCGTCCCTGACCCCGCACCGGGCAGCGCTCGCTGCTAGGATGCGCCCGTGATCCTCGAAACCCTGAACCAGCTCTGGACGAACCTCCTGGCGTTCAGCGCCACCTTCGTCACGCCGGACTGGGGCGCGCTCATCGGGTTGCTCCCCATCCTGCTGTTGCTCTTCGTCGTGGGACCGATCCTGACCATCCTCGTCCTCGCCTGGGCGCGCTACCTGGTCCACAAGCCCCGCACGAAGCGCGTCTTCGCCCCTGCCCGCCGGGCGGCCCCGCTCGACGCGGACGGCAGCCCCGTCTTTCCGGCCGGCGAGCCCTACAGCCCGTCCGAGGGCGTCATCTACGAGCCCGGCACGATCCGCGCCGCAACGGGCGAGGACCTCGTCGTCGGTTGTCCGAAGTGCGGTCTCGTCCGCAGCGCAGCCCTCGACATCTGCGGCAACTGCGGGCTCTCGTTCACCCTCAAGCCAACCACGCGCTCCCTGCGCCCGGCCGCCCCGCCGCCGGGCGGAGCCGCCGCCGCCTGATCCATCGACCCCGCCGGAACCACCGGCAGGGTCCCCAGCGTCCCGGGAACCGACATGGCACAGGCCTCATCGCTGCTCTTCGTCCTCGGCGTCATCGCGACCGCGCTCGGCTTCGCCGCTCACGTCGGCCACGCCGCGCTGCTCGCGAACGGCCGCCGCGTCACGGTCGTCGCACCCGTCGCGCGGCCCGCGTTCGCCGCGGCGGGCGTGACCGGCTCCTTCGTGACCGCACGCGCCCCGGCGGCGGCCGGCTCCGACACCGCGCTCGCTGCCGCCCCCACGCCCATGTCGCGGGCGGCGACCTGGATCACCGCGGCCGCGTTCGTGCTCCTGCTGGGATCGCTCGTGGCGCGCGGGATCGTCGTCGGGCGCGGGCCGTACGGGAACCTGTACGAGTTCAGCGTCGCGTTCGGGGCGTCGATCCTGGGCGGATACCTGCTCCTCTCCCGCCGCTATGCGATCCGCCAGATCGGCTTCATCCCTGTCGGGGTCGCGCTGGGGATGCTGCTCTACGCGTCGTCGCTGCCGTCCGACATCGAGGCGCTGGTGCCCGCGCTGCAGTTCCCGGCGATGCTGACGATCCACGTGGGGATGGCGGTCATCTCCTACGGGATCTTCGCCACGGCGTTCGCCGCGGGCATCGGGTACCTCGTCCAGGGGACCGGTGACCGCTTCGCCTGGCTGCCGTCGCACAAGACACTGGACGAGGTCGCGTACCGAGCGGTCATCATCGCGTTCCCGATCTTCGCGACCATGATCATCCTCGGGTCCTGGTGGGCGTCGATCGCCTGGTCGCGATACTGGGGCTGGGACCCCAAGGAGACCGCGGCCCTCGTGACCTGGCTGACCTACGCGGTGTATCTCCACGCGAGGAACCAGCGCCGGTGGGCGGGACGGCCCGCGGCCCTGTTGCTGGTCGTGGGGTTCGCGATGGTGCTGGTGACGTACTCGGGGAGCCTCTGGTTCTCCGGGCTGCACGCATACTCCGGCCTGTAGCGGGTTTCGCCAGCGCGAGATCGCATCCTGTCCGATGCTTGACGGATGCTCGACTTCATCGATCCCGACCCCGGCCAGGCCCTGCTCAAGATCGCGGTCGGCCTGCTCGTGCTCGTGCTGGCGGTGCTGCTCTGGAGAGAGCTGCAACACCGCTCCCGGCGAAGCGGCGGCGGCAACCTGGCGGCGGCAGCGATGGCGGCAGCCGTGGTGGGGCTCATGGTGGCGATCTCGAACGCGCTGCCCATGGAGATCGGCATCGTCGTGCTGTTCCTGTCGCTGTTCGCCATCTACCGGCCCGAGCAGGTGGTGAAGGTGACGGGCGGACCACGCCTCGAATGGCGCGCGCTGCGCGAGGGTCGCGAGCTCCAGCTGCTGGTGAAGGAGCGCGGCGGACCGTCCCTGGCGAAGCGGAACCCCGAGGTGCAGGAGCGCTTCGAGGCGCTGTCCTCCCTGGAGGGGCCGGGCACGGAGAGGTACATCGGGCTGCTCAGGGAGACGCTGCTGGCGGACCCGGCGGCGCCGGGGATGGAGGCGAAGCTGGCCGAGCTCGCGGAGGCGGACGCGGCGCTCAGGGTGGCGATCGGAGCGCGGCCGAACTGGGAGAAGGAGCTGGAGCGCCGCGCCGCGGAGGGCGCACCGGCCGAGGCCGAATAGGGTTCTGGCGCGTTTCGGGCGTACCTCCGTGTTCCGGCGCGGCCTCGCGCGTTCAGCGGCGCGTTCCGGCGCGTTCAGCGGCGGGACCGGCGCGGTCGGCGGCGGGACCGGCGCGGTCAGCGGCGGGGCGTGAAGTCCCAGGCGACGGGCGTTCCGCGCCAGGCGTCCAATGCGAGCAGAGCGGCTCCCTCCGCGGGCTCCGTGGCCAGGGACACGAGGCGGGCTCCCGGGGACGCCGCCAGGATCGCCTGACGAATCCGGTCGCCGAGCCACGCGGACGCCTCGAGCAGGCCGCCGTAGACCACGACCGCGGGCTCGGGGCCGAGCCCCAGGCGATCGACCTCCTCGTCCACCGCCTCCGTGACGCGTGCGCACCAGCGGTCCACCATGCGGGCGGGAACCGGGTCGCCTGCCTCCGCCGCGCGTGCGACGGCGGCGCCCAGGAGCGCGGCCTCGGGCCCGGGCCGGCGGCCGGTCCAGCGGAGGCCCGCGGCTGCCACCGTCCGGCGAAGGTCCTGCCCGACCCTGTCGCTGAGAGCGGCGCGCGCCGCCAGGGCGCCGAGCGCGTAGGCGCCGCCGAAGATCCCGTGGCCGCGATCGGTGACCCGGCCGTCCGGCCCGCGCCCGATGACGTTGCCACCCGTCGAGACCGGGACCGCGAGGCCAACGGCGTCGAGGGTGCCGGCGCGCAGGACCGCGAGCGTGTCGTTGACCACGATGATCCGGGTGGCCGGGAGCCGGGCCTCGAGGGCGGCCCGGAGGGCCCGGGCATGCTCGGGACGGTCGATGCCGGCGCCGGCGACGAAGAGCAGGGCCGGGGTCCGGTCCGGGACGGGCTCGTGGGCCGCCGCGGGACGCCGGTCCTTTGCGGCCTCGTGGACCTCCGCCCGCAGCCGGTCCTCCGCGACCTCGTGGGCCAGTGCCACGATCCGGTCGGCGGCGTCCTCCAGGCCGTGGCGCTTGGGGTTGGCGCCCGGGCCTTCAGCGCGGGCGATGCGCTCCCCGTCGGGTGTCACGGCGATCGCGACCGCCTTTGTGGCGCCGGCGTCGATGCCCACGAGCACCGGGGCGTCGGGGTAGGGCAGGACTGGCGATGTCACCCCCGGATCATGGCCGACCGCGGCCCATCCTGGTGAACGGGAATGGAGGCTGCGATGAGTCCCGCGTAACCGGCGCGCGCCATGCTCGGACGCATGGATGATGTGAGGCTCGGCCGCGCCTTCCGCGCGGTGAGGATCCGCAAGGGATGGCGCCAGGCGGACGTGGCATCCATCGCGGGCGTCTCGCAGCAGACCGTCTCGAGGATCGAGCGCGGACGGATCGCCGGCGGGCCGCAGGGGACGCTCCGTCGGGTGGCGGAATCACTGGGGATCCGGCTCACCGTCGAGGCCCGGTGGGAGGGGGCGGAGCTGGACCGGCTGCTGGCCGGCCGCCACTCGGCGATGCACGAGGCGGTGGCCCGGCTGTTCAAGGCGATGCCCGACTGGGCGCTCTCGCCGGAGGTGACGTTCTCCATCGTCGGCGAGCGCGGGGTCATCGACATCCTGTGCTGGCATGCGGCGAGCCGGACCCTGCTGGTGATCGAGCTCAAGACGGAGCTGGTCGACGTCCAGGAGACGGTAGGGACGCTCGACCGGAAGGTCCGGCTCGCCACGAAAGTGGCCGCGGACCGGGGTTGGGTGCCCGTGGCTGTCGCGTGCTGGCTGCTCGTCGCCGACGGCGGGACGAACCGGCGCCGGGTCCAGGCTCACCGGACCATGCTCCGGAACGCGCTCCCGGCCGATGGGAGGACGATCACGGGCTGGCTCAGGGATCCGCGGGGCCCCATTCGGGCGCTCTCGTTCCTCGCAGATACCCATGGAGCGAGTGGAAACCGCCGGCTTGCGCAGGTTCACCGCATCCGGAGGCCGAAGGCGGGCACGGCGCGGGCTGCAACCTGATCAGCGACCCATCAGGTGGGTACTGGCGCAACCTCACGGAGCCCAACCTGAGCTTGCACGGACGGTGCGAGTGGTCGCCAAGGTCTGGCGGGATCCTGGTCGATTAGTACGCACACGGCGGGTGTCTGCGCACCTGCGCGGGCCGGGCTCCCGTTTGCACTCACCGGGGGAGTGGGCGCGCAGCCGGGTGGCCCGTCCGCGCGAGCGCCGATGCCAACGCCGCCTCCGTGTCCGACGCCGCCTCCGACGCCGCCTCCGTGTCCGACGCCGCCTCCGTGTCCGACGCCGCTCCGCCGCCTCCTCCGCCGAGGCCCCCGACCGTCTCCGCCAGAATCATGCACAATAGAACGAACGTTCTGTGGACAACCGCCGTCGG
>Ga0302262_10001258_pt1 | contig 10747 bp, 8 predicted proteins | sample II_Fen_E3_4_FD_194557 | JGI IMG/M metagenome (GOLD analysis project Ga0302262, IMG submission 194557) | Peat permafrost microbial communities from Stordalen Mire near Abisko, Sweden - II_Fen_E3_4 | ecosystem: Environmental > Terrestrial > Soil > Wetlands > Permafrost | place: Sweden: Abisko...
CATCGAGGTTGAAACCGTTCTCTTCAAGCCAGAGGTTGAGCCGCGTCACCTTGCCTTCACGGAAGCAGGGTATATCGGTGGTGCGCCCGCTGTAGCGGCCATCGATGATTTCGCATTCGGTGGCCAGCAAGGTGTCGATGCCCAACCGCGCAACGATGGGCGCGGTGACGAAACGGTTGGTGGCGGTGATGACCAGCAGCTTGTCCCCGGCTTCACGATGCTTGGCGATGAGCGCCAGGCCTTTGGGCAGGAGCAGCGGCTCGATGCAGTCGCGCATGAATTCGCGGTGCCACTGTGCCAGTTGCTCCATGTCAGTACGGCCAAGGATTTCCAGGCTGAAATTAAGGTAGTCGGTCAGGTTCAGGGTTCCGGCCAGGTAGTCGTCATAAAAAGCATCGTTGCGGGCCTTGTAGACCTCGCCGTCAAGAATGCCGCGCTGGCACAGGTAATCGCCCCAGGCGTGGTCGCTATCGCCGCCCAAAAGGGTGTTGTCGAGGTCGAATATGGCCAGGCGCATGAAGTTACTCACTGAAATAGCTGAAAAAAGAGCACAAGAATACGGGGTTTTCGCCAGAACGCACATAAGGCCGATAAGGCTCGTTGCTGGCGTCACGATCTTTGTGGAACAATGCGGCGACATGCGTTTGCGAGGTTGTTGCCGTGATCGACCCTGATGGTTTCCGTCCTAATGTCGGGATTATTCTGACAAACGATGCCGGTCAGGTCTTATGGGCTCGGCGTATCAACCAAGATGCCTGGCAGTTTCCACAAGGCGGAATCAACCCGCAGGAGACGCCGGAAGACGCGCTTTATCGTGAATTGAACGAAGAAGTCGGACTTGAACGGCAAGATGTGCAAATTCTTGCCTGCACCCGTGGCTGGTTGCGCTATCGTCTGCCGCAAAGACTGGTCAGGACACACAGCCAACCGCTGTGCATCGGCCAGAAGCAAAAATGGTTTCTCCTGCGCCTGGTCTCCAACGAGCAGCGGGTGCGGATGGATTTGACCGGTAAACCGGAGTTCGATGGCTGGCGCTGGGTCAGTTATTGGTATCCGTTGGGCCAGGTGGTGACATTCAAGCGCGAGGTGTATCGACGCGCACTCAAAGAGCTTGCCCCGCGCCTTTTAGCGCGCGACTGACACGGAGTTCGACCCCGAGCCATGCTCAATACGCTGCGCAAGATCGTCCAGGAAGTTAACTCCGCCAAGGATCTCAAGGCGGCGTTGGGGATTATTGTGTTACGCGTCAAAGAGGCCATGGGCAGCCAGGTCTGCTCGGTCTATTTGCTCGACCCCGAATCCAACCGTTTTGTGTTGATGGCTACCGAGGGCCTGAACAAGCGTTCCATCGGCAAGGTCAGCATGGCGTCGAACGAGGGCCTGGTCGGCCTGGTCGGCACCCGTGAGGAACCGCTGAACCTGGAAAACGCCGCCGATCACCCGCGTTATCGCTACTTTGCCGAAACCGGCGAGGAGCGTTACGCGTCTTTCCTGGGCGCACCGATCATTCACCACCGTCGCGTGGTGGGGGTTCTGGTTATCCAGCAGAAAGAGCGTCGCCAGTTCGACGAGGGTGAAGAAGCCTTCCTGGTCACCATGAGCGCCCAACTGGCGGGCGTTATTGCCCATGCCGAGGCAACGGGCTCGATCCGTGGCCTGGGGCGCCAGGGCAAGGGGATTCAGGAAGCCAAGTTCGTTGGTGTCGCCGGTTCGCCCGGCGCCGCCGTCGGCTTTGCCGTGGTCATGCTGCCGCCCGCCGACCTGGAAGTGGTGCCGGACAAGGTCGTTACCGATATCGATGCCGAACTGGCACTGTTCCAGAATGCCCTGGAAGGGGTGCGCACCGACATGCGCAACCTCTCGGCGAAGCTGGCCACCCAGTTGCGCCCTGAAGAGCGTGCGCTGTTCGACGTTTACCTGATGATGCTCGACGATGCCTCCCTCGGCAGCGAAGTGACCAATATCATCAAGACCGGCCAGTGGGCTCAGGGCGCGTTGCGTTCGGTGGTCACCGAGCACGTCAACCGCTTTGAACTGATGGACGACGCCTACCTGCGCGAGCGCGCTTCCGACGTCAAGGACCTCGGTCGGCGCTTGCTCGCCTATCTTCAGGAAGCCCGTCAGCAAGCGCTGGTCTACCCCGACAACACCATTCTGGTCAGCGAAGAACTGACGCCGGCCATGCTCGGCGAAGTCCCCGAAGGCAAGCTGGTCGGCCTGGTCTCGGTACTCGGGTCCGGCAACTCCCACGTCGCGATCCTGGCCCGGGCCATGGGCATCCCGACGGTCATGGGCGCGGTCGACCTGCCGTATTCCAAGGTCGATGGCATCGAATTGATCGTCGATGGCTATCACGGTGAGGTCTTTACCAACCCCAGCGACGTCATGCGCAAGCAGTTCGCCAATGTGGTCGAGGAAGAGCGGCAACTGTCCCAGGGCCTAGACGCGCTGCGCGAGCTGCCGTGCGTGACCCTCGACGGCCATCGCATGCCGCTGTGGGTCAATACCGGCCTGTTGGCCGATGTGGCGCGGGCGCAGCAGCGCGGCGCCGAGGGTGTCGGCCTGTACCGCACCGAAGTACCGTTCATGATCAACCAGCGCTTTCCGAGCGAGAAAGAGCAGCTGGCGATTTATCGCGAACAGTTGTCCGCCTTCCATCCCCTGCCAGTGACCATGCGCAGCCTGGATATCGGCGGCGACAAGGCGCTGTCGTATTTTCCGATCAAGGAAGACAACCCGTTCCTTGGCTGGCGCGGCATCCGCGTGACCCTCGACCACCCGGAGATTTTCCTGGTGCAGACCCGGGCCATGCTCAAGGCCAGCGAAGGCCTGAATAACCTGCGCATCCTGCTGCCGATGATTTCCAGCACCCATGAAGTGGAAGAGGCGTTGCACCTGATCCACCGGGCCTGGGGTGAAGTGCGCGACGAAGGCACCGATGTGCCGATGCCGCCGGTCGGTGTGATGATCGAAGTGCCGGCCGCGGTCTACCAGACCCGCGATCTGGCACGGCAAGTGGACTTCCTGTCGGTCGGCTCCAACGACCTGACCCAGTACCTGCTGGCCGTGGACCGTAACAACCCGCGGGTGGCCGATCTGTATGACTACTTGCACCCGGCGGTCCTGCAAGCCCTGCAAAATGTCGTGCGTGACGCCCATGCCGAAGGCAAGCCGGTGAGTATCTGCGGGGAAATGGCGGGGGATCCGGCAGCGGCAGTGCTGTTGATGGCCATGGGCTTCGACAGCCTGTCGATGAACGCCACCAACCTGCCGAAAGTGAAATGGATGCTGCGCCAGATCAACCTGAGCAAGGCCAAGGAATTGCTCGCCCAGTTGATGACCAACGACAACCCGCAAGTGATCAGTAGCTCGCTGCAACTGGCCCTGCGCAACCTCGGCCTGTCGCGGATGATCAATCCGGCTTCGGTCAAAGGCCATTGATCTCGCTTGATCGATGACATTCCGTGGGGCCGGCCCGGCCGGTCCCACGGTCAGATATTCAATGCAATCTCGCCCAACCGCCCCCCATACGGCCCGAAGCTGCGCTCGATGATCTGTCGGCTGCCATTGGCGTTGACGATCACCACCGTGCTGGCGCGGGTGCCGTAGTTGGGGCTGGCGATAAAAATGCTCGAAAGCAGCGTTTCTGTGGCCAGGCCGACGCCGGTATTGGGCAGATCGGCGACGGCTGCCTGCCCGGCGTCAGCGAGCATGGCCAGCAGGGCGTCCGGTTGCGGGTCGTTCAACTGCGCGGTCAAGGCAGTGCGCGCCTTGAGCAGTTTGGGCCAGGGCGTATTGAGCCCGGCATTGGATAATCCATACACCCCTTCACTCAGTTGCCGCGGCTGCGCATCGCTTGCGTTCAGGTAATGCAGGGTCTCGGCGGTGCCGACCAGCAGGTTAAAACCGCCATATTCACTGGCGCGTCCGGCGATTTCCGCGAGGAATTCGCCTGGCGGTTGTTCGCCGGTGAGAAAACGCGCCACCAACTCGCCCCTGGAGCGTCGTCCCAGCGGCTGGTCGGGATTGCGGATATTGGTCAGTGCGGCAAAGCGCCCGCCGCTGCCGAGGCCCAGCCAGCTGCCGCCTGCTTCCAGGTCCCGGCCCGCGTACACGCTTGGCGCCTCTGACCACTGCGCCAGCGCTTGGGTCGGGCGCGCATAGAACTCGTCACGGTTGGCCGCGACGATCAAGGGTTGAGAGTGCGAGGGTCGCCAGGCAAAGACGATAAGGCACATGCGGGCTCCTTGGGGTGTCTGCTGTTTCGCCACTCTACGCACCCCGAGCGCGTTCATCCATCGCGCATTACTAGAGCTTGGCGCGTCGCATCCGGTAACATGCCGGACTGATTTTGGGGGCGACCATGGAATTTCTGCTCTATTTGGTCCTGGGCGGCTTTGCTGGCGTGCTGGCCGGATTATTCGGCGTGGGCGGCGGCATCATCATCGTGCCGGTGCTGGTGTTGAGCTTTACCGCACAAGGTTTCGATACGTCGGTGCTGACCCATCTGGCGGTCGGCACGTCACTGGCGACGATCATTTTCACCTCGATCTACTCGGTGCGTGCGCATCACCGGGTCGGCGCGGTGCGTTGGGCGATTTTTGCCTGGCTGACGGTCGGCATTGTGCTCGGCAGCGCCTTGGGCACCGTGACGGCCAGCTATATTGCCGGCCCACACCTGCAGAAGATCATTGGTGTCTTTGCCCTGATCGTGTCACTGCAAATGGCCTTGGATCTCAAGCCCAAGGCCCGACGCGAGATCCCCGGCAAGCGCGGCTTGACCCTGGCGGGCGTGGTTATTGGCTGGGCCTCGGCGATTTTTGGCATCGGTGGCGGTTCGTTGACCGTGCCGTTCCTGACATGGCGTAGCCTGACCATGCAGCAGGCCGTGGCGACATCGGCGGCCTGTGGTTTCCCGATTGCCGTGGCAAGTACATTTAGTTTCATGATTTTGGGCTGGCATGAACCCCTGCTGCCACCGCATAGTCTCGGGTTCGTTTATTTGCCGGCGCTGTTTGGCATTGCCATCACCAGTATGTTTTTTGCGCGTTTTGGTGCGCGTCTGGCGCATAAGCTGTCGCCACGCTTGTTGAAACGCCTGTTCGCCGCGCTGCTGTTTTGCGTGGGTGTCAATTTTCTGATTTAGGTGTCCCTACAGGGGCACCTCACTTGAGGAGTCGCAATGCTGCCTTACCCGCAGATTGATCCGGTCGCGGTTGCCATTGGCCCGCTGCAAATCCATTGGTACGGCCTGATGTACCTGATCGGCATCGGAGGTGCATGGCTGCTGGCATCGCGTCGCCTGAACCGCTTCGATCCGACCTGGACCAAGGAAAAACTCTCCGATCTGATTTTCTGGCTGGCCATGGGCGTGATCGTCGGCGGCAGGCTGGGCTATGTGTTGTTCTACGATCTGCCGGTGTACATCGCCAATCCGACGCTGATCTTCCAGGTCTGGAAGGGCGGCATGGCGTTCCATGGTGGCTTTGTCGGTGTGATGCTGGCGGCCTGGTGGTTCGGCAAGCGTAACGGCAAGTCGTTCTTCCAGCTGATGGATTTCATCGCGCCGATGGTGCCGATTGGCCTGGGTGCCGGGCGCATCGGCAACTTCATCAACGCCGAGTTGTGGGGCAAGCCGAGCGATGTGCCATGGGCCATGGTGTTCCCGCCGTTCAGCGATCCGGCACAACTGCCGCGCCATCCGTCGCAGCTGTATCAGTTTGCGCTGGAAGGTGTGGCGCTGTTCGTTATCCTTTGGCTGTTTTCGCGCAAACCCCGGCCAACCATGGCGGTTTCCGGCATGTTCGCGATGTTCTACGGGATTTTCCGCTTCATCGTCGAGTTCGTCCGCGTGCCCGATGCCCAACTGGGCTACCTGGCCTGGGGGTGGGTCACCATGGGTCAGATTCTCAGCCTGCCGATGATCATTGGCGGTGCCATCCTGATCTGGCTGGCCTACAACCGCGCGCCTGCTGCTGGCCAAAAAGCAGCGGTCTAACAGCGAACAGGTAATTTATGAAGCAATATCTGGAATTAGTCGCCCACGTCATCAAGCATGGCAGCGTGCAGACCAACCGCACCGGGGTGAACACCATCAGCTTCCCCGGCGCCATGTTGCGTTACGACTTGCAGGACGGTTTCCCGGCCATTACCACGCGGCGCCTGGCGTTCAAGTCGGCGATTGGCGAAATGGTCGGTTTCCTGCGCGGCGTGAATAACGCGGCCGAGTTCCGTGAGTTGGGCTGCAAGGTCTGGGATCAGAACGCCAACGAAAACGCCCAGTGGCTGGACAACCCGTTCCGCAAGGGCGCCGACGATCTGGGTGAGATCTACGGTGTGCAGTGGCGCAAGTGGCCTGCCTACAAGCGCATCGACACCAGCAACCCTGCGGCCATTGAACGAGCCATCAGCCAGGGCTACCAGCAGATTGCCCGGTCCGAGGAAGACGGCCAGCCCTATGTGGTGCTGTACAAGGCCATCGACCAGATTCGCCAGTGCGTGGACACGATCATCAGTGATCCGGGCAGTCGGCGGATTCTGTTCCATGGCTGGAACTGCGCGCAGCTCGACGAAATGGCCCTGCCGCCATGCCATCTGCTGTACCAGTTCCACCCGAATCCGCAGACCAAAGAAATCTCCCTGACCCTGTATATACGCTCTAACGATTTGGGCCTGGGCACGCCGTTCAACCTCACCGAAGGGGCTGCACTGCTGAGCCTGATCGGGCGCCTGACCGGTTACACGCCGCGCTGGTTCACCTATTTCATCGGTGATGCGCATATCTATGAAAACCACCTGGACATGCTCAACGAACAGCTCAAGCGCGAGCCTTTCCCGGCGCCGACGCTGAAGATTTCCGAGCGTGTGCCGGAATTCGCCAAGACCGGTGTGTATCAGCCGGAGTGGCTGGAGTTGATCGAACCTTCGGATTTCTCCCTGGAAGGTTACGAGCATCATGCGCCCCTGACGGCGCCGATGGCTGTTTAAGCGCTGGCTAACTTTTTTGTGGGACCGGCTTCAGCCGGGAAGGCGTCGGTACAGACGATAGAGATGTATCGACCTCTTCCCGGCTCCCACAAGCCTCCGCTCTTAATGCCCGTGACTGCGCCCGACATGTGAAGGCTCGCCGTTGGGCGCCGCTACTGCGCCGCTGGTCTCCAGCCGATCAAGAATCCCGCAATGATCCACCGCGTCGCCACAGCGCTGGCGCAGGTCGAGCAGCTCTTGCTGCAAGGCTTGCAGGCTGGTGATGCGGGCGTTGACGTGTTCGATGTGTTCGTCGATCAGGGCATTGATGCTTTCGCACTGATCCTGCGGGCTGTCGCGCAAACTGAGCAGGCTGCGGATTTCATCGAGGGTCATGTCCAGGCTGCGGCAATTGCGGATAAACGTCAGGCGCTCGACATGGGCCTGGGTGTACAGCCGGTAATTGCCATCGCTGCGGGCCGGGGCGGGCAGCAGGCCTTCGCGTTCGTAATAGCGGATGGTTTCCACCTGGGCATCCGTCAGTTTTGCCAATTCGCCAATTTTCATGAGCATCAATCTCGTTTAGGGGCTTGACCCTGAAGTGGCTACAGGGTGTTCACTTGCCCCCAAGCAAGTCAAGAGGTTGGTCATGGAACATTCGCCACGCACACATTCAACGCATTCCCATGCCGGTCATGAGCATGCTCACGACAATGGCAAGCTCAAGCCTGTGCAAGACGCGCATGCCGGGCACTCCCACAACTGCTGTTCGTCGGCGGCAGCGCCCGAAACGGTCATCTTGAGCGAGCCAGCCGCTGGCGCGCAGTTCAGTCGTTTCCGTATCGAGGCGATGGATTGCCCGACCGAGCAGACGCTGATTCAGAACAAGCTCGGCAAGATGGCCGGTGTGCAGAAGCTCGAATTCAATCTGATCAATCGTCTATTGGGCGTCTGGCACGAACTGCCTTCGCCGGCTGTGATCAGTGAGGCCATCGCCACGTTGGGCATGCAGGCCGATCTGGTCGAAGAGGGGGCCGCTGCCGGTGCTGCGCCACCGGCTCCTGCCAATAAGCACTGGTGGCCGCTGGCGTTGTCCGGTGTCGCGGCAGTGGCGTCGGAGGTGATTCATTTCGGCCAATTGGCACCGACCTGGGTGGTGGCGCTGGTAGCGTTGGTGGCGATCCTCAGCGGCGGTCTGGGCACTTACAAGAAGGGCTGGATTGCCCTGAAGAACCTTAACCTGAACATCAATGCCCTGATGAGCATCGCCGTTACTGGCGCGGTGCTGATCGGGCAATGGCCGGAAGCAGCCATGGTGATGTTCCTGTTTACCGTGGCAGAACTGATCGAAGCCAAATCCCTGGACCGTGCGCGCAATGCCATCAGCGGGTTGATGCAACTGACGCCAGAGCTCGCCACAGTGCGCCAGGCCGAGGGTAACTGGCGCGAACAGGAAGTTAAAAGTGTCGAATTGGGGGCGATTGTGCGGATCAGGCCCGGCGAAAGGGTCGGCCTTGATGGTGAAGTAGTGGCTGGCCAATCGACCATTGATCAGGCGCCGATTACCGGCGAAAGCCTGCCCGTGGAAAAAACCGTGGGCGACAAGGTCTTCGCCGGCACCATCAACCAGTCCGGTTCGCTGGAATATCGGGTCACGGCGGCGGCCAGCCAGTCGACGCTGGCGCGCATCATTCATGCCGTCGAGGCCGCTCAGGGCGCGCGCGCGCCGACCCAGCGTTTCGTCGACAGCTTTTCGCGGATCTACACGCCGGCCGTGTTTCTCGTCGCCCTGACCATGGCGCTGATTCCACCGCTGTTCATGGGCGCCGCGTGGTTTGACTGGATCTACCGCGCACTGGTCCTGCTGGTGGTGGCGTGCCCTTGCGCGCTGGTGATCTCGACGCCGGTCAGTATCGTCAGTGGTCTGGCGGCGGCGGCGCGCAAAGGCATTCTGATCAAGGGCGGTGTGTATCTGGAGATGGGGCGCAAGCTCGACTTTCTCGCCCTGGACAAGACCGGCACCCTTACTCACGGCAAACCGGTGCAGACCGACTTTGTGCTGTTGAACGAAGCGTTTGCCGAACGGGCCGTGGCATTGGCGGCCAGCTTGGGTGGGCGCTCGGATCACCCGGTGTCGTTGGCCATTGCCAAGGCCGGGCAAGTGGCGGGGACCACCCATGAAGTCGCCAATTTCGCCGCCCTGGCCGGTCGCGGCGTGCGTGGTGATATCGACGGTGTGACGTATCACTTGGGCAACCATCGTCTGGTGGAAGAACTCAAGCTGTGTTCGCCGCAGCTGGAAGAACGCCTGGATGCACTGGAGCGTCAGGGCAAGACGGTGGTTCTGCTGTTGGATGCTTCAGGGCCGTTGGCGTTGTTCGCCGTCGCCGATACCGTCAAGGACAGCAGCCGCGAAGCCATCGAGCAATTGCATGCCATGGGCATCAAGACGTTGATGCTGACCGGCGACAATCCGCATACCGCCAATGCCATTGCCGCTCAAGTGGGCATCGATGAGGTCATGGGCAATTTGCTGCCCACGGACAAGTTACAAGCTATCGAAGGGCTCTATGCGCAGGGGCATCGGGTAGGGATGGTCGGTGACGGCATTAACGACGCACCAGCCCTGGCCCGTGCCGAAATCGGTTTCGCCATGGCGGCGGCAGGCACCGATACGGCCATCGAAACCGCCGATGTCGCCCTGATGGACGACGATCTGCGCAAGATCCCGGCGTTTATTCGCTTGTCACGCGATACGTCGGCAGTATTGATGCAAAACATCGTCCTGGCCCTGGTGATCAAGGCGGTGTTCCTGGTGATGACCTTCGCCGGTCTGGCGACCATGTGGATGGCGGTATTCGCCGACATGGGCGTCAGCCTGTTGGTGGTGTTCAACGGCCTGCGGTTGTTGAAGAAGTAACCAGGATCTCGCGCTCCCACAATTTAAGGTTCTGTGTTTTACCGACCGTACTTTTCCTGGCCCCAGCCAATAAGCACCTGCAACAGCTTCTTCAACACTTCCCGGGTCGGCGCAGCCAGGTCCGGGCGGTAGTTGAAGGGGGCGAACTCTTCCATGTAAGTGCTTTGCGCCAGCTCCAGCTGCACGGCGTGGATGTTGTTCGCCGGGTCGCCATAGTGGCGGGTGATATGGCCACCCTTGAAGCGGCCGTTGAGCACATGGCTGTAGCTGCTGGCCTCGGCGCAGGTGGCTTCCAGGCGGCGCGCCAGTTCGCTGTCACAGCTGGCGCCATTGAAGGTGCCGAGGTTGAAGTCCGGCAGGCGCCCCTCGAACAGATGTGGGATGTGCCCGCGAATCGAGTGGGCATCGAACAGCAAGGCATAGCCGAATTCATCCCGCAGGCGTGCCAGCTCCTGTTGCAGGGTCTCGTGGTACGGGGTCCAGATCTCGGCCAGATAACGGGCGCGCTCTCCGGTATCCGGCGCTTGGCCGTCCTTGAACAACGGGACGCCGTCGAACAGGATCGACGGGAACAACCCGGTGGTGGCGCCGGCGTACAGCGGTTTGTCGTCGGACGGCCGATTGAGGTCGATGACGAAGCGTGAATATTCGGCGGCAAGGGTGCTGGCGCCCAACTCGGCGGCGAAGTCGTAGAGCTGCGGGATATGCCAGTCGGTGTCCGACAGCCCCAAGGCGTCATCCACCAGGCTGGCCTGGACCGCCGGGGTCAGGCGCAGGCCAGGGTGGGGCATGCTGATCAGTAGCGGCACACTGCCGCGTTTGAAGGTCAGAACGGTATCCACAGGGTTCTCCTTAAATCCG
>Ga0302262_10001259_pt1 | contig 10735 bp, 14 predicted proteins | sample II_Fen_E3_4_FD_194557 | JGI IMG/M metagenome (GOLD analysis project Ga0302262, IMG submission 194557) | Peat permafrost microbial communities from Stordalen Mire near Abisko, Sweden - II_Fen_E3_4 | ecosystem: Environmental > Terrestrial > Soil > Wetlands > Permafrost | place: Sweden: Abisko...
CGTTCATTGGATCACTCTCCCCGGAATGCGGAACGCGCACAAAGCCATCGCGACAAATCTGCGGCAGCGCCCAAACGAAAATTTCGTGCCCGCCGCGCAGCTTAGCCTCGTCAATGCCCGCATCGATCAACCGCCACGCATCGGCCTGGCTGGGCAACAGCACAAAACCGGCCAGATAATCCTGCTCGGCCTGCGGATAGCCCAGCCGCGCAGTGATCGTGGCATAGGCCGCCTGCCGCAAAGCCGTGGCCCCAGCGGTCAGCCAGTCATAATCTTCCACCTGCAACCGGTCGAAGGCTGGCTTGGCCCAGCCCACGGGTAAATTCGCCCGCTGCAATTCCGGCATCGCCGGGTTCAAAACCGTCGGTGCAAAGGTCAGCAACAGCGTCTCCGCCGTCACATTCGCCGCCACCGCCACGGCCCGCGCCGCATTGGCCAGCGCCACGGTCGATGCCGCCAGCATCGCCCCCGCCTGATCCAGCAAAGCCGTCTGCGCCGCATTCAGGCTCTGCCTCATATTGGCAATCACCACGGGATTTCCGCCCAATGCCGCCGTGGCCGCAGCGTCGTAAAGGCAGATGCGCCCATCGGCCATCACCCACCACCACGGCTCGCCCACCTGAAACCGCACCGCACACCCGGCATTCACCAGCAATTGCGCAAACGCCCGCGCCACGCCCTGCTGCCAGGCCATCGCCGTGGTGTTGGCTGGCGACATCAGCGTGGACGGTGGGCTCCACCCGGTCTGCGCGGGATCACCATTGGCCGCCCGCTGCTGCCAGGCATCCGGGCAATGCTGCGCCAACACCTCATAAGACAGCGAGGCAATCGGCGAAAACCCCGCCGCCTTGCACCCGGCAAAGAACGCCGCGTGCCACGCCCGCGCCGGTCCGCACAGCGGATCACCCGCCCCGCCCACCAGAAACGCGCTGCCCACCGCCGCCAACCGGAAATAGTGGCTCATCCCCACATAGTGCAGCACACTGCCACGATAGCCGAGTTGCCGAATGGACCGGATCATCCGCGCGGGGGTCTGGTTCACGCAATCATCATAGGCCGTGGCCACCGCCAACCCATGCGGCGGCACAAAAACATTGCCGATCTTCAACATCGCCCGGCTGCCATCGCAGCGGATTCCGGTCATCTCGACCCAGGCATCCGCCGCCGCGCTCAACGCCGCGCTCGATCCGGGGACATAACCGGCGGGCACCAGCGAGATAAACATCCGGTCAATATCGGAAGGATACACCGCATCCGCCCCGGCACCCGCCGCCCATCCGCCAAAAATCCGGGAAAACGGCAGCGTGATCTGCGCATCCGTGCCGCTGCCCACGGCAAAGTTCCACAGCCGCACATACCACACATGCGCCGCCCCGGTGGCATCGCGCCCCTCAATGGTCAGCGTCGGCCCATTGGCCGCATCCAGCGGAATAACCCCGCTCGACTGCCAGCGAAACGCCAGGGTGGTCTGCGCATAATCCCGGTCCGTGTCATAGGACAGCAACGGATGGTCCACCCCATCCACACTGTCCCAGATGATCCCCGCCAGATCGCCATGCGTCAGAAAGGTGGCATCCACCCGCAGCGTATCGGGCGCGGGCGTCGTCACCGCCGCCATCATCGGGCGCGGAAAATTCACCGTCCAGAATCGCGGATCAAACCGCTGGATCCAGTCCGTTTCCTGGCCCATCCGGGCCGATGCAAGCCAAAAACCCATGGGATTACTCCCCTTTCCTGTCAGGATTGGCTAAGCGCCCGCCGCACCGCGCTGGCGACCTGGCGGCTGGATCGCTGCAAGGATTGCGCGCTATCCCCGCCCGACGGCGAATTCACATTGATCGCCACCCGCACATCGCGCGAACCACTGTTGAGCGCCCCATTGGACGCCACCGCCCCGGCCGAGGTCGGCACAAACAGCTCCGGCCCCCGTTCGCCCACCAGATAGGGTTGCCCCGGCGACACCGGCCCCCCGGTCGCCCGCCCCGGCAAACCCAGAACCGAACTCATCAGCCCTGAAATCCCCGAAGAACCGGATCCACCGCTTGCCCCGCCCAGCAGGCTGGTGGCTGCCAAATTCGCGATATCCCCCAGCACCTGGGTTGCCGTGTCGCGCAAAGTGGAAAAGCCGGTGCTGCCGTTTTTCAGCGCAGTGCTCAGCCCGGTGTCCAGCGCATTGCCCGCCTGGGTAAAGCCGGGCAGCAGCGTGGAATCCAGACTGCTGCGGATCGAGGTAATATCCTGCGCAAAGCCCTGCGTGCTGGCCCGCACGTCAATCATCAGGCTCTGCACGCTGCCCGTGCCCGAGGCACTGCTGGTGCCCGTGCTACTGGTGTTTGCCATGTTCGCGCTCCATCATGCGGTTCATTTCCGCGCGGCTCAACGGCCGCGCCGCAGGCTCAGGCTCGGGCGCCAGAATCGCGGCCAGTTCCGCAGGCGTCGCCGCCCAGAACTCCGCGGGCCGCCACCCCAGCAACCGCGCCGCCAGGGCCGACAGCCGCCGCGCGCCCTCGCCAAACCGGCGCTGGTCCGCGCTGCTCATCCCTGCCCCTGCAAAATCTGCTCCAGCAAGCGGCGCAAGGCAGGGGCCACGCTAGCCAACCCGGCGGCGGCAATCGCCTCCCCCAGTTGCTCGCGCACCAGCCCCTCGCGGCTCACCAGACAATGCCAGAACAGCCCGGTCAGCTCGCTCAGCCGCAACTGCCCCGCCGCCGCCCGCTCCACCAGGCCGAACAACGGCCCGAGTTCCTCCTCCGCCGCCACCAGCGCGGCAAAGCAGGGGCGCAACACGCGCGCCTCCCCCGCCACCATCACACTGGCCTCGCCGCGCCACGGATTGGCCGCCGCCGCGCTCATGCCGGCACCACCGCGCCAGAGCTTTCCAACTGCAAGGTGTAGCTGCGCTCGTTGTTGAAATCGCCAGCGTAATCCAGCTTCTGCACCAGGAATTGGCCCTGCAACTTGCTGCCATCCTCAAAGCTAAGCTGATAGGTGGCGATGGCGCCCGTCAACGCATTGGCGCGGATCTGCGCCTCGGCGGCGGACCCCATGAACACCCCGGCCGCGCTCACCGAAATCGAGCGCGCGCCGCCACCAGAAAGCAAATCGCGCCACCCCGCGCTATCCTTGGTGGTCACCACCACCGCCTGCCCGGCAACGGACATCTGCGTGGTGCGCAAGCCCGCCACGGTCTGAAAATTCGGCGTGGCGGCGCCATCGGAAATCTTGAGAAGAAAATTGGCTCCGGACTGGGCGGACATGGCATGTCTCCAAAAACAGAAGGGTCAAACCGCGATGATGCGGAAGCGATATTCCAGCAGCACCGCACGGGTGTTCTGGGGCCGCTGCTCGGCGCGGCTCCTCAAAAATTGCAGGGTCACAATCTGAAACCCGTCCTGCTCGCGCGGCAGGGCCGCAATCCGGCTCTGGATCGCGCTGACCAGCGCCGCGCCGCTGCCGGGCACATCGCCGCGCATCTGCAATTCCAGGGCGATGCGGGTTTCATAGCCCAGCTCGGTCTTGGTGCTCCAATCCACGCTGGAACTGGCCGCAATCGCCAGCCAGGGCAGCGCCACCCGCACCGGCGCCTCTTCGGCCACCAGATTGAGCGTGCCCATCACCACCGGATCGCTGGCCAGCCAGGCGATCAGGCTGGCGCGAAGGGGAATTTCCATGGTCTATCCTTTCTGGCCGCCCGCGAAGGTGGGCCACAACAGGCTGGCATCGCGCCACCGCGACGGGTCCTGCGTCTGGGCCAGCGCCGCCTCGCGCGTCCTGGCCTCGGCCAAGGCCGTCGCTTGCTGGACCAGCCCCGTCAGCAGCGTGTCCAGATCGGGCTGGGGCTGGGCGGTCATCATACCAGCCGCACCCGGCGCCACGGCCGCCACAGCGCCGAGACCGACGCCGGGGGCAAGGCATCGGCCCCCACCGTTTCGCGCGTGCGATACTGATGCGCGGCCAGCCGCATGATCCCATGACGCAATGGCACCGGCAACGAAGGCCAATCCGCCGCCAACCCGGCGGTAAACCGCACCACTGCGCGGCGATACATGCCCGGATCGGTCACCCGCACGCTGCAACTGCCATCCGCCGTCAGGCGCAAGTGATAGGCACCGAGGTCCAGTGCCACCCGGCTGCCATCGGGCGCCAGACCATCCACCGCCTCGACCGCAATCACCGGCCGCGTGCTCAGCGCATGCCAACGGTGATCGCCCGCCCCCAGCCGCCAATCGGTGGGGAAATGGCATTCCTGCCACCGCTCCGGTCCCGGCAAAACGCGCAGATCAATGGTTTCTTCCACCGTGGAAACCAGCGGCACCAGGCCGATGAAATCCGTGCACACATCCAACGCCATGGCGAGGAGGTCCGACAGACCCGCGTCGTCCGCTGTGGTGGTGATGCCAAGCCAGTCTTTCAGCTCGGCCAACGCCGCAGGTGGCAACACCGCCGGCGTGACGATTACCCGCATCATGGCGGTCTCCCTTGTCATTTACGAAGGAAAAAGGGGCACCCGCGCCACCATGAGGAGCGCGGGTGCAGGATGCGCCTGCCGGGGCCAAGGAGAGGGAAGCCGCCCCGGCAGGCAGGGGAGGCCTCAGGCCGTGGCGATCTTCAGCAGCTTGATCGCATCGCTGTCGAGCACCTGCCCACCGATGCGCTTGGTGGCGTAGAAGTTCACGAAAGGCTTGTTGCTGAACGGATCGCGCAGGATGCGCGTGCCGAAACGCTCGGTGATGAGATAGCCGTTCATGAAGTTGCCGAAAGCGATCGGATAGGCACCCGCGCCAATGTCGGGCATATCGGCCGCCTCGATCACCGGATAACCCATCAGACGATCAGGCTGGCCTTCCAGGATCGAAGGCTGCCAGATGTAATCGCCCATCGCATCCTTCACCTTGCGGATCTGGGCAATGGTGTTGGCGTTCATCACCCACACCGCGCCCTGGCGATGGCCGGGCTTCAGGGCCATGACCATGTCGATCAGATGATCGTCGGGCTGGCTGTCAAACCCGGTGGCGCCGCCCGAAGCGATATACTGCAACGAACCAAACGAACGCGTCGCATCGGTCGCCGCGCTGATCGGCGAGGACAGGAAGCCCAGCGGCTGATTGGTGCCGGTCCCGCCCACAAAGGCCGCGCCTTCCGCCCGGCCAAATTCCAGGGCGATCTGCTCGGCCAGCCAGCCTTCGACGTCAAAGAAGGCGTCATCCAGCATGTGCTGCGTGGCCGAAGGATTGGCATAGAGATCACCCGAGGGCGGGATGATTTCGGCGAACTTGGGCGACGTGGTCTCAAGGCGCGAGGCCGTTTCGCTGACCCAGCCCGACACGGTGCCGCCGATGGCGATCAGCTTGCGGTAATCGGAGGTGCTGGTCTGCACGATTTGCGCCACCGAACGGATCGGGCTGATGCGCAGCAGGCGCTGGGCGATCTGCTGGTCCAGCTCCGTCGGCAGGGCATAACCGCCATCCGACACCGAAACCGTGCTCAGCGACTTGATTTCCGCATCACGCCCGGCGCGCAGATAGCCATCGACAAAGCCCTTCACCGCGCCTTCCACCGCGGCCGCACCGCCCAGCATCGGACGGATCACCGAACGCGCGCCACGATCCAGGCGCGATTTCACCTCCGCAATGTCCGAACGCAGCGCCGAGAGCGCCGCATCCGCCGCTTGCTGGCGGGCAACGATATCGAACGAAGCGTCGAGACCGTCGTTGGTGTTTTCGATATCCATGGAGCATTCACCTTTCACAAAAAAGGCCCCCAAAAGGCGGCCCGACGAAGAGAAAAATCAGGAAAGAAAAAGATCAGCCGATCATGTGCACCCGCGCCTCATGCTGCATCGGGTGCGACACCAGACTGACCTCGAACAGATCGACATCGCGCAACTCGCGCCCCTGGCCGTCGCGGGTGAAGGCTCTGGCGCGATAGCCAAACGACAGGCCCGTCACCTTGCCCGCCTTCAGCGCCGCCGCCGCCCCGCCCGCCGGATTGTCGATGCTGGCGATCACGCGCAAACCGCGCTCATCCTCGCCCGCCTTTTCGACCCAGCCGATGCGGTGGTCGGGCTTATGCTGCCAAAACAGCGGCAACCGCTCCTGCCGCTCGGCCAGCGTGCGGGCAAAGGCGCCGGGCCGGATAGTGTCCTGCCCACTGTCGCGCTTGTCGAACAGCGCGGCATAACCGGCAAAGCGCATCGGCGCGGGCGGGTCAGGCGGGTTTTCCGCCGCCTTCCCGCTCATTTCAGCAACTCCGCCGTGCCGGACCGCATCGCGATTCCCACCAGCAACAGCGCCATCACCCCACGCACCGCCCATTCGATCACCGCCTTCCACACGCTGTGCTTGGCATCGCGCCAGGCGCGCAACAATTCGCGCAGCTCCGACAGATCATCGGGCGCCCCGTCATCGTTCAGGCCCATCCGCGTCAGCATCCGGGCCGCGCCCAATTCGCTGGCCTCCTCCACAATCGCGCGCATCGTCATCAGATCGCCGCCCTGCGCACTTTCCTGCGCCATCAGCCGGGCCAGCATATCCTCGCGTTTCATGCCGGGTTCTCCTCGCTCGCGTCACAGACGTCGCCCGGCTCGCTTTCGCTGTCCGGCGCCTCGCTGGCCTCATCCTCGGCGGCGGTGGCCTCACACGGCGCATCCCCCACCGGCTGCGCGGGCAGCCCCAGCAACTCGCGCTTCTCCGCATCGCTCAGGAAGCTTGCGCTCATCGCCTGCGCCCACATGGTCTTGCGATCATCGGCCATCTCCGGCACCCGATCGAGATCAATCGCCAGCTTCGCATCAGGGAACCACGTCGCCAGCCCCTCCAGCACCGCGCCCAGCAATTTGCTGGCCAGCGGCAGGATGGTCAGCCGCCACAGCGCCCGATTGGCCTCCCGGTAATTGCTGTGCGTGCTATCGCCGGGCAGGCCCAGCAACATCGGCGGCACCCCAAAGGCCAGCGCAATATCGCGCGCCGCCGCCGCCTTCAGCGCGGCAAAGTCCATGTCGGCAGGCGACATCGACATCGACTGCCACTTCAGGCCCCCCTCCAGCAGCATCGGCCGCCCGGCATTGGGATTGCCCGAAAACACCCGGTTCAATTCCTCGCGCAGCCGGTCAAACTGATCGGGGCTGAGGCCCCCGCCCGTGCCCGGATCATACACCAGCGCCCCCGAAGGCCGCGCCGCGTTTTCCAGCAGCGACCGGTTCCAGTTCGCCGCCGCATTATGCGTCGCCACCGCCATATCGGCGGCGCTCAGGCACCCGGCGCCATAATGGTCATCGCTGGGGTGATAGCCCTTGATGTGGATGATATTGGGCGAGGCATCCCCGTCCAGCATCGGGATCGTCATCGTGCGATCCCCCACCCGATAAACAATCCCCGTCGGCCACCCGTCGCTGCCAAACGCCAGCGTCACCCGCTCGGGCCGCAGCGCAAACAGCTCCACCGGGCACCCCAGCCCATCCTTCAGGATCTGCACATAGGCATTGCCATGCAGCAGCAACTGGCTCGCCAGCGTCTCCAGCAAGGACTGCCCTGCACTGGTCGCCTCGACCAAGGCCAACAGCCCCGGATCGGTCGGGCACAACGGCGCCCCGCCCAACCCATCGGCCACCAGCCGCACCGCCCGATGCGCCACCGGATTTTCCAGATAGGCCTGCCGCACGGCATGATTATACTCAAACGGCCGCCGCCCGGCGCCGCCATCGGCAAACATCCATGGCGAGCCATAGGATTGCGACAAAGGCACACGCGCCGCCTTGCCCTTGAAGGCGGCCGCAAGGGTTTCAAACAAGGTCATGGAACGCCTTTCCACCCGCCGAGCGGGCGTTAGAGCTGGTCAAACTTACAAATTGAGCACCCGCGGCGCCGCGCGGGCCGACAGCATCAGCTCGGTCAGCGCCCAGACGGCGGCATCGGCCCGGTCCGGCGAACGCCCCGGCCCATGATAACCACCCCCGGCCACAAAGCCGCAAAGCTGGTCCTCCAGCCCCGGAAACGCCCCGACATGGCGCACCCGCCCGGCCTCATACAAAGCCGCGACAGGCTCTGCCCGCGCCACCTTGCCCGATGAAGCGTGCACCAACCGGATCGGCAAGGCGATGTCGGCGGCGCGCAGCACGCTCTCCACCATCGCCCCGCCCTGGTTGGCCTCGGCCACCACCCGGTCCGCACGCCATCTGGCGGCGGCATCGGCCACCGCCCGCGCCCATGTCTCGGGGCTGGCCCGCAACACCGTGGCATCCTCGCGCACCCGGGCCAGACCATCCTGCCCCAACTGCACCACCACAATCCCGCAAGCATCCCCCCGCGCCGAGGCCGGAGGGTCCACCCCGATCACCGTACGCACCGCCTCGCTGCCCGGCTGATTTTCCCGCGCGCCCTCAATCATCGCCCGCGTCCACAACGCGCCCTCGTGATCGAGCAGCAATTCGCCATCCAGCTCCTGCCGGGCCAGCGCCGACCGTCCAAAACTCCGGCGCATGTCCTTCAAAAACCGCTCGGGCAGGTTCTCGTGATTATCCTCGCTCCGCCCACGGGTGATCGCCACCGCCTCCTCGTCCAGCAACCGCTTCAACAGCGGCACCGCCCGCGGCGTGGTGGTCGCCAAGGCCCTGGGATCGTCCCCCAGCCGCAGCCCCAGCAGCAAATTGTTCCAGGCCTGCTCTGCCCGCTCGCCGGCATTATCCCATTTGGCGATTTCGTCGCACCACGCATGGCTATGCTGCGGCCCACGCAAACTCTCCGGCTCGGCCGCCGAATAAAGCGTCGCCTGCGCCCCATTGGGCCAGGTCAGCCGCCGAAGCGAAGGCTCGAACCGGGGCCGCCGATGGGGCGGAGCGCAAGCCAACAGCCCGCTCTCCCCCTCCACCATCACACTGCGCGCCTCGGCTAGCGAGGCCCCCACCAGCGCAATCCGCGCCTCGCCATCGCGCCCCGCCACCGCGCGCACCCATTCCGCGCCTAGCCTTGTCTTGCCAAACCCGCGCCCGGCCATCACCAGCCACAGGCGCCAATCGCCCTGCGGCGGCAACTGTTCCGGCCGCGCCCACAAATGCCAATGATGGCGAAACTCTCCCCGCTCGGTTTGCGATAATTGGGACAGGCTGGCGATGCGCTCAGCACGTGGCTGGCTCAGCAGCCAGTCGAGCCGAGCGCTATTCGCCATGATGAGGCGTTCCCTTCGCGGCCAAAGACCGCTCGCGCATCTTGTCCAACTTGGCGTCGATCGAGGCGAGGATAGCATCGGCATCCTCCTCCTCGCGCACCGCCCGCTCCCGCGCCACCGCCTCGCGATGGGCGGACAGCAAGCGCAGCGCCGTGGCATTGTCATTGGCCCGCCCCGCCGCCGCGCCGGTTTCGCCATCGCGAAACCGTTGCAACAGCGCCATTTCCAGCGCGTCATACCCTTCGCACAACGCCGTGCGCCATGCCCGGTTGAACTCTGCATCACAACGCCGGGTTTCATACACTAGGGAAGTGGGCACACCGGCCAATTTGGCCGATGCGGAAACGTTGGAAGTAGCGGCCAGTTCGGCAAGGAAAATCTTGGTCCACTTGGCCTTGGCAGGCCGGGAAGACGCCGTCGGCAGCGCCGGACGGCAGGACTTTGTGCTGTCCGCCATATCGGTTGTGTCCACGCATGAGATGAAGGGAAGACCGCGAGACCTCCGGGGCGACTCGGTTTATCGCGATGTTCTTGTTATGTGCCATTTCAGCGTGACGATGTCAACACAAAAGAACCCATTCGGTTATTAACTCACCCTTGCTCCCACCACCGCCCCCGACTAAGCACCTGAAATCCGAGCCGAGGGGAACTTACCTATGCTGCGTCGCCTGTATGACTGGACCATGGCGAAAGCCTCCGGCCCCTTTGCCGAATATTGGCTGGCCCTGTTCGCGTTTGTAGAGGCCAGCTTCTTCCCGATCCCGCCGCATCCGGTGCTGGGCCTGATGTGCCTGGCCAACCCCAGGCGCGCGATCCGCTACGCCCTGATCACCACGCTGGCCTCGGTCACCGGCGGCATGCTGGGCTATGCCATCGGCCATTTCGCCTTCGCGATGATCGGCGATTCCCTGCTCAATCTGCTCCACCTGAAGGCCAGCTTCCCCTATGCCGCCTGCAAGCTGCGCGGGGACGCCGGCTTCCTCGCCATCATCCTGAAGGGCGCGACGCCGATCCCCTTCAAGCTGATCACCATCACGGCGGGCTTCATCGGTATGCCGCTGGGCAAATTTGTGCTGGCCAGCGTGATCTCCCGCTCGATCAGCTTCCTGATCGTGGGCATCCTGTTCCGCCTGTTCGGCGCGCCGATCAAGGCGTGGATCGACAAATACCTCGCCCTTGCGGTTGCAGGCTTCATCGCGCTGGTCGTGGGAGGCTTCGTCGCTGCCGCGCTGCTGGGCGGCCATGGTGGCGGCAAGACCGACGAATGCACCGGCGCCACCATGCAAAGCATCACCGCCACCGCCTGACCAACAAAAAACCCCAGCCCTCCCATACGGAAGGCCGGGGTTTTTTCATGCCTGCAAATCGGATCAGATGATCCCGACCCGCTCCCCCGCGCGCGTGAACATGCCGATGATGGTCTGCACCTGCTCGACCGTGTGCAAGGCGCATAGCGAGCAACGCAGCAGCGTCATCCCCGCAGGCGTTGCCGGCGGCCGCGCCAGGTTCACATACAGGCCCTCGTGCAACAGCGCTTCCCACATAGCCGCGCCGCGTTCCAGATCGGGCATAA
>Ga0302262_10001260_pt1 | contig 10730 bp, 9 predicted proteins | sample II_Fen_E3_4_FD_194557 | JGI IMG/M metagenome (GOLD analysis project Ga0302262, IMG submission 194557) | Peat permafrost microbial communities from Stordalen Mire near Abisko, Sweden - II_Fen_E3_4 | ecosystem: Environmental > Terrestrial > Soil > Wetlands > Permafrost | place: Sweden: Abisko...
CATCTGCCTGGACACCGAGACGACCGGGCTCGCCACGGCGGCCGGGACGCTGGCGTTCCTCGTCGGGCTCGCGCGCTGGGACGGCCCGGCGTTCCGCCAGACGCAGCTCCTCCTGCCCGATCACGCCGACGAGCCCGCGCTGCTCGCCGAGATCGCGGCGTGGGTCACTCCCGACGCGTGGCTGGTGACCTACAACGGGCGCGGGTTCGACTGGCCGCTGATCGAGGCGCGGTTCCGCCTGGCCGGACGTGCCGCACCGGTCCACGCGGGCCACCTGGACCTGCTGCCATTCGTGCGTCGCGTCTTCAAGCACCGCATGGAGGACGCGCGCCTCCGGACCGTGGAGGAGCGCCTCCTGGGCGTGTCGCGCATCGGTGACGTGGAGGGCTGGGAGATCCCGTCAATCTACCTGGACGTGCTCCGGGGAGGCCCGGTGGACGCGTTGGCGGGCGTCGTGATCCACAACGAGAAGGACGTCCGCTCGCTCGGGCTCCTGCTCGCGCACGTGGAACGCCACTACGCCGGGCGCGCCTCGCGCCAGGACGCCCCGCGGGGAGACCTGGCCGGCCTGGCCCGGGCATACGGAAGGGATCATCGCCACGACGACGCGCTGGAATGCCTCGACGATGCGCTCGCGGCGGCCTCTCCCGCCCGCGACCCGTTCGGGCGGACTCCCGTCGGGCCCGCCGCAGCCAGGGAGGCGACCGAGACGGAGCGGGAGGCCTGGTGGGCGCCACGGACGAAGCCGCACTTCGGCGGGCGGCAGCCGAGGGCCGGCTGGCGCGGGGACCTGGCAAACGGCCGCGGCGGGTCGCTGGGCCCCGCACCGGGTCCCGCGGCGTGGGAGGCGACGGCCCGCTGGACGGACGAGCGCCTGGCGGCGGAGCGCGCCCGCGTGCTGCGGCGGCTCGGTCGGTGGGCGGAGGCAGCCGAGGCGTGGCAGACGGCGGCAGCGGCGGGCGGCGGCCTCGGCGCGATCGCCTGGATCGAGGTGGCGAAGCTGCGCGAGCACCAGCTGGCGGACCCGGCGGGCGCCCTCGCGGCCACGCGCGCGGCCTGGCGCCTGCTCGAACGGTCCCGGGCGCTCGGCCGCCCGTATCCGCGGGTCGAGGCGGACCTGCAGCGACGCGGGGCGCGCCTGGGCGGACGGCTCCGGCGCGGCGCCTCCCGGGTCGAGGGCTGACGCCGGACGACGCCGCGGTCAGCCTCGGCCGGCCCGGTCTCAGTCCGGGTTGTCTCCGCCGTTCATGCGGCGGACCGCGTCCGCGAGGTATGGCACGCCGAACACGCCCGGACCCTCCAGGATCAGGGACCCGCACGCAGCGCCGAGCCTGAGGTCCGGGTCGGGACCATTCCATCCGGAGGTGACGGCCGGATCGACCCACGCTGCGAAGACCGCCGCGAGGAATGTGTCGCCGGCACCCACCGGGTCCACGTACTTCTCGATCGGGATGCTGTGCCAGTGGCGCGCCTCCAGGTCGTCCGGGCGCTCCCCCACCCTGTAGGCCGTGCCGCCGTGGATGCCGTTCGTGAACAGGAGGGTGGCCCCGGGATGCATGAACTCGGCCAGGTGCGCCGGCGTCGTCGCGTCGTCGACGTCGTCGCTGCCGACCCCGATCAGGTTCGCGCGGCGGACCACGGGGGACGGCCCGGGCGGCAGATGGTGGACCGGGGCGCCGTCCCGGAGGACGCGGAGCAGACCCTGCCAGCCGAGCGCCACCAGGGCGTCCGGGCGCGGCACGTCCGCCCACTCGTCGCGGACCTCGGCCGCCACCGGCGCGAAGACCCAGGCGCCCGCGTCGCGCCACGCCGGCGGGAGCGCGCGCGGGTCCACGGCATCGGAGACCTGCGGGGTCTGCTGGACCCGGCCGGTCGGCGTCTCGACGTTGATGAAGATCGGGCCGCGGCTGCCGGGGATCACCCGCACGTCCACACCGGCCTCGCGGATGGTGTTCAGCTCCCGCGAGCTCGACGCCAGGTCGTCGGCCACGACGAGCGCGCCGACGCTGAGCCCGAGCCTGGCCAGGGCGAGCGCGGAGTACGATGCCCCGCCGCCCAGCCGCCAGCCGCGCTCGTCGTCGTCCACCAGGTCCCGGCAGGCCGCGCCCACCACCACGACCGCGGGTGCTTCGTCCATCGGTCCTCCTGGGGGCCCGGAGGGACCCGCCTATACTTGCCGCCCTGGCGCGCGCCAGCGTGATCGCGGCCGTTCTCCGGCCGCTCCCCGACCGAGGTCACACAATCATGCACTTCTACGAGCTTCACGAGGGCGACAACGACGTCTATGCCGACCTTCTCCTCGTCCGCGAGGAGGAGATGGACGCCCAGGAGTTCTTCGACCTGGTCCAGTCGATCCGCCGCCGGGTCCAGGACTCGCACGAGAGCAACACCCTCGTCGAGGCGATCGCCTCGGAGCTGGAGCGCGACTACGAGTTCATCACCGTCAGTGACGACCGCCTCACGGCCGCGGTGAACGTGTCCAAGGACGATGACGAGAACTTCCTCGCGGACCTCGACGAGCCCGAGGACAGCGTGGACTACGTCTCGATCCTCGCCGATCTCCAGGCCGGAGATCCCCGGCTCAACTGAGGCCGGGCGCCGTCAGGTCCCGGTTCCTTCCGGTGTCACGGGCACGGGCTCCGCGTCGCCACGCCCAGCGGGCCGTGCCATCTGCACGAGCCACAGCCCGGCCAGCACCAGCGCCGTGCCACCGACGGCGAACCCGCCCACGGGTTCGCCCAGGAGCCAGAAGGTGAGCACCTCGCCGAGCAGCGGGACCAGCACGATGAAGGCCGATGCGCGAGGAGCGCCGATCCGCCGGATCCCCTCCGAGAAGGCGACGAACGCGACGACCGTCCCGAGCGCGCCGAGGTAGACGACGCTGGCGAGCGCGCGGGGCGTGGCGGCGAGGACGGGCTCCCAGCCCCGTTCCAGCAGCGCCAGGGGCGCGAACGCGACCGCGCCGAACGCGGCCGCCGCGAGGGTCGCGGCCACGGGATGGAAGCGCACCGTCGCCGCCCTCGAGAGGACGGAGTAGACGGCCCAGCACACCGCGCCGACCGCGAACAGCACGTCGCCGAGTGCCCGCGCCGGCGAACCCGTCATCGCGGGTCCCATCACGACCACGAGGCCCACGAGCGCGAGGCCGAGACCCGCCATCGCCCGTCCCGGCGGCCGGATCCCGTACCGCACCGCGACCAGCACGGCCACCACCACCGGCGACAGCCCGGGCACGATCACCGCCCCGTCGCTCGACGGCGCCAGTCGCACGCCGTAGAGGAAGCACAGGTTGTAGAGCACGATCCCGGACACGCCCATGGCGGCGACCAGGGGCAGGTCGGCCCGTCCCACGCGGATGGACACTCCCCTCAGGCGCGCCCAGGTCCACAGGAGCACGGTCGCGATGAGGAAGCGCAGGAAGGCCGTCGTGAGCGGTGGGATCTCCTCGGTGGCCCAGTGGGCGGCCACCCACGTCCCGGCGAAGCAGACGGCCATGAGAACGAGCAGGCCGTAGGCGACCGGATCATGATGGCGGGCCGGTGGCGCGGGCCGGACCTCGACGGACCTCACCTGCTGAACAGGATCTCGATCACGTCCCCGTCGCGCACGCGGTAGGTCTTCCCCTCGGACCGGACCTTCCCGTGCTTCTTCGCCTCGGCGATGGAGCCCATCGCGAGCAGGTCCTCGTAGGCGATGGTCTCGGCGCGGATGAACCCGCGTGCGAGGTCCGTGTGGATGGCGCCGGCGGCGTCCACCGCGTTCGAACCGTCCGGGACCGGCCACGCCCGGACCTCGTCCGGCCCCGCGGTCAGGAACGAGATCAGGCCGACCAGGCGGTAGGACAGCGCGATCACGCGGTCCAGGGCGGACTCGTGCAGCCCGAGCTCCTCCATGAACACGGCCGCCTCGTCCGCGTCGAGCTCGCCCAGCTCCATCTCGATCTTCGCCGAGAGTGCGTCCACCATGGCGTGCCGGTGGTCGTACCCGCCCTGGATGCTCTCGATCAGCGCCGGCGCGGCCGCCAGCTCACCCTCGCCGACGTTGAGCAGGACGAGCACCGGCTTCTGGGTCAGGAACCGGTAGCCGCGGAGCGCCTTCTCCTCGTCCGGGTCCAGCGCCTCGTCACGGATCGGCCGGCCGGCCTCGAGGACGGGCTTCAGGCGGGAGAGGATCGCCGCCTCGTGCTCGTTCGCCTCCCGCTCGGCCGGGGTGCCGTGGCGACCGGAGCCCTTGAGGCGCTCCAGCCGGCGATCGATCATGGACAGGTCCGCGAGGATGAACTCCAGGTCCAGGCTCTCGAGATCGCGGGCGGGGTCCACCGAGCCCGCGGGGTGCGGGTGCGCAGCGTCGTCCCAGGCGCGCACGACGTGGATCATCGCGTCCGCGTCCCGCAGGCGGGCGAGGTGCTCGGCGGGCAGCTCCTCCGTCCCCACGTGGAACTCCGTCGACGCGGGCGGGGCGGGAAGGTCGATGTAGGTGACGTCAGCGTGGACGATCTTCTTCGGCTTGAACACGACGGCCAGCCTGTCGAGCCGCGGGTCCGGGACCTTGACGACGCCCACGTTGAGCTGGAGGCCGCCGTACCCGCCGGTCTCGGCATGGCCACGGGTGAGCGTGTTGAACACGGTGGTCTTGCCGCACCCGGCGAGCCCGACGATCGCAATCTGCATGGGATGATGCTACCCGGCGCGCGGCACCGGCCAGATCCGGGACGGCGGACGGGTCAGTACCCGGCGTCCGGGTCCACGACGTTAACCAGCGGACGTCCGTCCGCGAAGCGGCGCAGGTTCTCGCAGAACAGGTCCACGGACCGGTCCAGCACGCGCGTGGACGACCACGACGTGTGCGGCGTGAGGATCACGTTGGGCAGGTCGTAGAGGGACGAGGTGGGCGGGAGCGGCTCCTCGAGGAACGTGTCCAGGACCGCGCCGCCGAGCCGCCCGTCCCGGAGCGCGCGGGCCAGCGCCCGCTCGTCGATCAGCTCGCCGCGCGCCACGTTGATGACCCAGGCACCGGGCTTCATCCGGGCGATCGCCTGGTCCGAGATCAGCCCATGCGTGTCAGGGGTCAGCGGCGCGGCCAGGACCACGAAGTCGGACTCGGCCAGGAGCTCCGGCAGGCGCTCCGGCGGCAGGACACGGTCCAGCATCATGGAACCCAGGTACGGCTCGTCGCCCGCGCCGTCCATCGCCCGGCCGCCGTCCACCGCCTGGGATCCGGCCTCCGGACGGCGGCGGGTGGCGATCACGCGGCACCCGAATGCCGTGGCCAGCGCCCCGACGCCACGCCCGATGGATCCGAGACCCACGATGCCGATGGTCACGTCACGCAGCTCCCGGGCCTCCAGCGGCTGCCACGTCCGCTCCGCCTGGAGCTCCATGAGCTGCGGCAGGCGGCGGGAGACCGCGAGGATCATCAGCATCACGTACTCGGCGATCGGCCGGCTGAAGACGCCCCGCGCGTTGGTGATCACGAGACCGCGCGAGCGGCTGGCGGGCGTGAGCACGCGCTCTACGCCCGCCGTGGCGGAGTGGACCCAGCGGAGGGACGGCGCTCGGTAGAGGATCCTGTCGAAGGTCGCCGCCGGGAGGCGGCCACGGAGCATCACCTCGACATCGTCGAGCGGCCCGTCCGGGTGCCCGTCGAACCCGATGGTGACGATGCGGGCCCCGTGCGCCGCGGCCCGGATCGCATCGAGGTCGCGGTTCCGGTACCGCGCGGACAGGATCGGCGTGAGGGCGATCGCCACGGGGACACCGCCGGGGCCCGCTCCGGGTCCAGGGCCGGTCGAGGTGCCGTCGGTCACGCCGTGCCTCCTTCGGGCCGCTCCAGCCCCATCCGCCGGACCCATGCGTCCGGCGCCTCGATCTCCGCGGGCGTCGGCAGGGTCTCCGGCCCGTCCCAGAGCCGGCGCAGGGCGACTGCTCCTGCGGCCCGCTCGATCGCGGCCACGAACGCCTCGCCCTTCCGGTACTGCTCCATCTTGAGGTCCATGCCCGTGATCCTGAGCATCGCGCGCTCGAACGGCGTCCGCTGTGCGCGGCGGCCGTGGAAGCGAGCGGAGATCCGCTCCACGTCCGGGACCAGGTCCCTGCCAACCGCATCCATCACGTGGTCGCCGAAGCCCTCCAGCAGGCTCATCACCGCCTGGGTCTCCCGGAAAAGCGCCCGCTGCTCGTCGGTCATCAGCCGCTCCAGCCAGTGCGCGTCGTCCCGCCGTCCGTCGCCCCGCAGCGCAGCGCCGAGAGCCCGGACGGTCTCCCGACCGAGGGTGGACGCATCGTCCGAGAACAGCGACAGCTGCCGCTCCAGCCGTCCGGCGAGATACGGACGCAGCCACGGGTGCGCCTCGAACTCATAGGCATGGGTCGTCTCGTGCAGGGCGATCCAGGTCCGGAACGGCTCCAGCGGCACGTCCATCACCTTCGCCGTCTGCCGGATGTTCTCCTCCACGAACAGGAGGCGCCCGGGGGTCGTCTCGGCGCTGAGGAGGGCCAGGTCGTACTGCCCGAGGACGCGCTGGCCCATGAACCCCAGGAGCAGCCCCAGCTGGCGGCTGGTGACCCAGCGGTTGGCAAGCGTCACGGTCGCCTTGCCGATGCCGCTGCCCGACGGGAGCATCTGGTCCAGGAGGTCCCCCTCGATGCGGCCGATGAGGCCCGCGAAGACCTGCGTGTTGGCACGGACCCACGCGGCGCGGTCCACGACGGCCACGCGATCCACGACGCCGGGCAGCTCTGCACCCAGGTGTGCGGCGAGCGCGGGCACCACCCTCGCCATCGCCGTCGCATAGCTGGCCTCGGTCGCTCGCAGGTCGGCCTCGCCCAGTGCTCCGGGAGCCCGCCGCAGCCGCCCGATGGCTATCTCCTCGACCCGGCTCCAGTCGACGAGCCCCGCTCCCCGCGCGGACCGCTCGAGGCGGCGGCCCGCGACCGTGACGGCGGCTCCAACGAGGGACCCCACGACGAACCCGACCTGCCAGAGGCGTTCCTCCGGGATCCGGCGTCCGTCGCCCGGGCCGCGGCCCCCGGCCGCCGGCATCAGCCGTCCTCCCGCAGCGTCACCGCCTCCACGTCCGGGAACGATTCGCCGAACATCCGCGAGGCGATCGACCGGAAGCGGGCAACGTCGCCGGTGGTCAGCTGGATGTGCGACCCGGGTGCCCCGTACGCCTCGGCCGGCCGCGAGTGGCCCGCCTTGCCCGGGTCTGCCGCGGTGCCGCGCGTGGTGCCCGGGGCTTCCAGACCGTTCACCGACAGCAGCTCCGCGAGAGTGGCCGCCGTGGCCGTGGCGGAGTCCACGATGGCCACGCGGTCCCCCACCCTGGCCGCGAGGATCCCGCGCAGCAGGGGGTAGTGGGTGCAGCCGAGCAGCAGGGTGTCGATCTTGGCCGACGGCGGGCGCGGGAAGACGAACTCGCCCGCCCCGTCCCGCTCGCCGAGGAGCGGGGCCAGCTCCTCCTCGACCACGGCCTCCAGCTCGGGCCCGGACAGGATCCCGGCCTCGACCATCGGCACGAAGCGCGGCGTCGCGTGCTCGTAGACCTCGACCGCCGGGTTCTCGTCCTTGATCGCGTTGAAGTAGGCGTGCGAGCGCACCGTGGCCGGCGTCGCGATGACACCCACGCGCCGGTTCCGCGTGGCAAGGGCCGCGGCCGAGGCCCCCGGGCGGACCACGCCCAGAACCGGCAGGTCGTAGCGGGCCCGGAGGGCATGCAGTGCGACGGCGGTGGAGGTGTTGCACGCGACGACCAGGGCCTTCACGTCCCGTGCCGCGAGCTCGTCCAGCGCCTGGGCCGAGAAGCGGAGCACCTCGTCGTCGGTGCGGACGCCGTACGGCGCGCGGGCGTTGTCGCCCAGGTAGATCGTGGACTCGTGGGGCGACCGGCGCAGGATCTCCCGCAGCACGGTGAGCCCGCCCACGCCGGAATCGAAGACGCCGATGGGACGGGGATCCGACACGCCCCGGCTACCGCCGTCCGGTCGCTGCCGCGGGCGCGGTCTGCCCGATGAGCGCGCCGGCGACCCGCACCACGTCCTGGCTGATCTGGGCGGAGGGGTCCGCGAGCACGAACGGGATCCCCTCGTTGTTGGCGCGCACGACCAGCGCCCCGCCGGAGTTCACGTGGTGCTCCGGGGTGCGGCCCAGGGCCCGGTTCAGGACCTCGGGGTCGAAGCCACCGCTGGAGTCGGCGCGATTGACCAGGTACCTGACCTTGGACGGCGGATAGCCGATCATCCGGAACGCGTCGGCCACCACCATCGCGCTGTGGATCGTGGTGGAGTCGTAGGTGACGATCTCGAGGATCGTGTCCGACGCGTCGAGGAAGGCGAGGTTCACGTCGTTGATCACCGCGGGCGTGTCCACGATGACGACCTCATAGACGCGGCGCAGGAGGGAGATCACCTTCTCGAGGTCCCTCAGGGTGACCATCTCGGCCATCTCGATCCGTGGGGGGGCCAGCAGGATGTCGATCCCCGAGGGATCCCGCCACAGGACATCCTGGAGGTCCGACTCCTGGATCCGGTCCGTGGGCAGGTCCAGCAGCGAGGGGGCCTCGCTGGGCACCTTGAGCAGCGCCCGCATGTCGCCGAACTGGATGCTGCCGTCGATCAGGACCGTCCGGAGGCCGAGCTGGCCCACGGCGACCGCGAGGTTGAACGAGATGGTCGTCTTGCCGACGCCGCCCTTGGGGGCGAAGACCGTGATCATGCGCGCGGTCCCGGCCGTCTCGGCAACGGCGGCGGCCTGCTGGGCGCGCTGGATTCCCGTGACCAGCTCGTACCCCGTGAACGGCATCGGCAGGACGCCGTCGATCCCCAGGGCCGGGTTGACCTGCACCGGCTGCTGCGGGACCGTCAGGACGATGACCGGGACGCGGGACCCGGACGCATGGAGCTGCTGGACCAGCGACAGGCCCTTGACGCGCCCCTGGAGCAGCCCGTCGATGAGCAGCACGTCCGGCCGGAGCTCCGCGAGGAGTCGCGGGACCCGGGTGCCGTCGCTCACGACGTCGAGCAACTTGATCGTGGACTGCGTGTTGAGCAGCCCGCGGATGTACTGCGCGACCTGGGGGACGTCCTCGACGACGAGGAGGCGGATCTGGTCCGGCATCGGGGCGACTCTACCACGCGATCGGACCGCTGGAACCGGCTGCGCGAGGTCGCGGCGATTCCATCCCGCCGGGACCCGTCAGCGGCGCCGGGCCACGAGGACCACGCGCTCTGCGCCGGGGGCAAGCGGGGTGAGGTCGTAGTCGCCCGCGAGCGCCTCGACCTCCAGCCCGGCGGCCCCCGCGTGGGCCGCCAGCTCGTCCGGGTTGACGAGCCGGAGGCGGTCGGTCCGCACCCACCGCACGGGGGCCTCGCCCGGCAGCCCGGCCTCGAAGATGCTCGTGAGCCCGACCACACCGGTCGTCTGGTCGAAGACGGCGCTGCCCGTCTTGGTCACGGTTCGCCCCGTGCCCGGTTCCTGGCGCACCCACTCGAGGACGAGGCGGCCGTCGTAGCGCGCAAGGTCCTCCGCGTCGGGCAGCCACGCGTCGACGACGGCGACCCCGCCCGGGGCCAGGTGCGCGGCGAGGGTCGCCACGGCCGCCGCCTGGTCGGCCCGGCCGCCCATCAGGAAGATCGAGTTGAGCGGGATGAAGGCGAGGTGGAACGAGCCCGCCTCGGCCAGCCGGACGGTCCGTGCGTCTCCCTCGACCAGCCGGAGGCGGCGGGCCGTCGTCCTGCCCGCGGCATCCGCAGCCTGGCGGGCCCGGGTGAGCATCGCCGGGTCCAGGTCCACGCCGGTCACGTCGTGGCCGTCCGCGGCGAGCGGGACCGCCAGGCGCCCGGAACCGACCGCCAGCTCCAGGATGGGGCCGCCCGTGCGGGCGGCCAGCGCGAGGTACAGGTCCAGGTCGCCCGGATCCTCCGACAGGTCCAGGTCGTAGAGGCGGGCGAGCGCGGACCCGGCGGACTCGGGGGATTCGGCGGACTCGGGGGATTCGGCGGACTCGGGGGATTCGGCGGACTCGGGTGTCATGCGGGCTCCGGGCGCTCGTAACGGATGGTCTCCCCCGCCAGCCGCCGGGCCGCCAGTGCGGAGATGAACTCCAGCGCGACGCGGTTGGCGGCCATCGCGGTCACCTCGGCGTGATCGTACGGCGGCGACACCTCGACGATGTCCATGCCCGCGATCGGCACGACGGAGGCGATCCGCCGGATCGCGCGGAGCAGCTCCCGCGGGAGGAACCCGCCCGGCTCCGGCGTCCCGGTGCCGGGCGCGCTGCCCGGGTCGATGACGTCGATATCCACCGAGATGTAGATCGCGTCGGGGCCGTCGAGCGCCTCGGCGATGGCGTCGTCGATGACCGCCTCGGCGCCGCGCTCCTCCACCTCGCGCATCAGGTGCCAGCGCAGGCCCTGCTCCTTCATCCACGCGAACGTCTCGGCCGGCGGCCAGTAGCCGCGCAGGCCCACCTGCACGAAGTTGCTGCCCTTCACCGCGCCCGACTCGATGAGACGGCGCATCGGGGTGCCGTGCCCGGCCAGGACGCCCCAGTCGTCGTTGGCGGTGTCCGCGTGGGCGTCGAAGTGGACGATACCGATGCTGCCGGGCCGGCGGACGTCGGCGATCGCGGTGGCGGACGGCCAGGTGATCGAGTGGTCCCCGCCCAGGACGATGGGGATCGCGCCGGTCGCGGCGACCTCATGCACCTTGCGGTAGATCATCGCGTGCGCCCG
>Ga0302262_10001264_pt1 | contig 10724 bp, 8 predicted proteins | sample II_Fen_E3_4_FD_194557 | JGI IMG/M metagenome (GOLD analysis project Ga0302262, IMG submission 194557) | Peat permafrost microbial communities from Stordalen Mire near Abisko, Sweden - II_Fen_E3_4 | ecosystem: Environmental > Terrestrial > Soil > Wetlands > Permafrost | place: Sweden: Abisko...
CACTCGCGCCGTGGGATGCCGCGGGCCTTGAGGGTCGCGTCCTGGTTCTTGGAGTTGGGGATGACCGCCGCCGCGTAGACCCACTTCTCCACGGTGCGCTGCATCCCGTAGTCCAGCGTTGTGAACACGGTGTAGCCGCCGGTGTCGATCTTCTCGCAGGTGTCCGCGCTGGATCCGCACAGGACCTGGCCAAGCTCGTCGCGGACCTGCCACACGAAGTGCGGGGCGCGCCACAGGTCCGTCGCCTGGGACGCCAGGATCACAGGCTCCTGCTTGGCCGCCTCGTAGTCGGTATCGGTGTACCTGGCCGCCGTCAGAGGGGACCGGGTCTTCATCAGGTCGAGGATGAAGTTGCGGCGGACCACGATCTCGCTGGTCATCGGCACCACCAGCCGCGTTTGCTCGACGCCCTTGGCGTCGGTGTCGGTCTCCTCGACGGCGTTCTTCACCAGGTCGAAGCTGGTGGGGGACTGGGGAATCCCGGCCAGCAGCGCGCACTCGGCGAGCGTCAGGTCCCTGAGATCCTTGCCGAAGTAGCTCCGTGCCGCGGCCGCCACACCATAGCTCCGGTTGCCGTAGAAGTTGTCGTTGAGGTACGCCGCCATGATCGCCTCCTTCCCGGCAGGCCCCGGGTAGGCCTCGGTGAGGCGGATCGACTGGATGATCTCCGCGACCTTCCGCTGGTAGGGGCCGTTGGCGAAGGCGCTCTCGGGCAGCAGCCGCTTCTTGACCAGCTGCTGCGTGATCGTGGAGCCGCCGCGGTCCCTGCCGTTGATCGTGTCGATGGCGGCGGCGACGAACCCTGCCGGGTCAAAGCCCGAGTTGTCCCAGAAGGTCTTGTCCTCGATCGCCGTAGTGGCGTCCACGAGCTCCCCCGGGATCTGGTCGAAGGTCACCGGCACGCGGCGGTCCGTGCCCAGGCTCGCCAGCAGGACGGCGCCCGTGCGGTCGTACACCTTCGTCTGCTGCGTGAACACCAGCGCTTCGAGCGCCTGGCGGGGATCCGGGAGGTCCTTGGAGAAGTAGGCGTAGCCGGCGACGGCGATCGTCGCTCCGGTTGCGCTCGCGAGGAGCAGGGTTCCGAACAGCCCGAGCAGGAGGACCGAGACCACCAGGACGACGGCTCGCAGGACTCCAGCCCCTCCGGCCCGCCGTCCGGAGCGAAGCCTGCGGCGCTGCCGCAGGGCACGGGCTGCGTGCATGCCCAGTGCCGGAGGTCCTGTTGCGGGCCGGTGCGAATCCGGATGCGCGGCGTCGCTGACCATGGCATGGCCCGTGAGCGTGGTCGCGGGCGGCGCAGACTCGGTCTCCCGGTCGTTGCCCCATGAATCGTGCGGCATCTCGATGCCCGCCCGGGACGCTATCGGCGAGTCGGTCCAGCCAGTAGCTCCGCGAGGTGCCGGCGGCCGGCGTTCAGACCGTGCGGCCATGCCCCCCGCAGGGCCCAAGGATGGCGCCTCGCGAAGATCGGGAACAGGGCCGACGGTCGCGATCGGGTGGCCCGAGGCAACGACGGAGGCCCGTGGCACGCCGCGATCCGGCCCGCGAAGGTCCCCGACGGATACTCAGGTGACGCGAGATCAAACGATCCCGAGCCGCGACCTCACCAAGGCCGGCTCTGCCGGCTCTCGCCCCATCGCGCGACCGATCTGGACGAGGCGCTCCACGAGGCGCACGTTGGTCGCCAGCTCCGTCCGCTCGTCGTCCCACCAGATGTTGTCCTCGAGTCCGACCCGCACGTGGCCGCCCATGGCGATCGCAAGGCGGTTCATGGACAGTTGGTGACGACCGACACCGGTGCCAGCCCATGTCGCGCCGGCAGGCAGTCGCTCCACCATCAGGGCGAGATTGAGGGCGGTCGCCTGGAGCGTGCCCAGCGACCCGAGGAGGATGTTGGCGTAGACCGGGTCACCGAGCAGTCCCCTGGTGCGCAGGTACGCGGCGTAGTCGAGCATGCCCAGGTCGAACAGCTCCCACTCCGGGACGATCTGTCGCGCCCTCATCAGATCTGCCAGGCCCTGGATCGTGGCCGGCGCGTTGATCGAGGCCTGCTTGGGGAAGTTGAGCGACCCGAGGGTGAGGCTGGCCATCTCGGGCCGGGCGTCCCCGTCGAGGTTCAAGACCGCGGATCGGCCGTCGAGCTCAGGGTTCCGCCGACCACTGGTCGTGATGCAGACCACGACATCGGGTACGGCCGCCCGGATGGCCCGAATGAAGTTGCCCGCGATTGCGGCATCCTGTGTGGGCTGACCGCTCGGGTCGCGCGGATGCACGTGAACGATCGCGGCGCCCGCATCGCGACAGCGGCGAACGTCGGCGGCCACCTCGTCCGGGGTCAGCGGCACATGCGGCGTCTCGCCGCGCGTGGGAACCATGCCGGTCGGGGCAAGGTTGATGATCAGCTCGTCCGTCATGCCCGCTCCAGTGCTCGCGCCGGGTTGCCGACGACGGTTGCGCCGGCAGGGACATCACGCAGGCAGACCGCGCCCATGCCCACGGTGGCGCCCTCGCCGATCACGATGTCATCGCGGATCAGCGCCCCGAGGCCCACCCGCACGCCGTCGCCCACGACGACGCCGCCCGCGATGACGGCCCCCGGGCCGATGAAGCAGTGCGCGCCGATTGCGGTGTGGTGTCCGATCGATGCACCCCGATTGACGATGGTCCCGAACCCGACCCTCGATCTCGCTGCCACGATCGTCCCCGGGAACAGCACCACGCCGTCGGACAGACCGGCAGTGCGGGCGACGACGCACGACGGGTGCACCACGGTCGCCAGGCGCCGGGTCGCGGCGACTCGCTCGACGGTGCCCCGACGGGCGACGGACCCGATCGCGACCACCGCCGGGAGATCCGGCTCGAACAGCAATTGGTCATCGATCCACAGGATCGGCGGGTCATGGTCGGCCGCGGCCCTTGCGGGATCGAGGCCCTCGACCCACGCAACCACGGTGAAGCCCGCGTCACGGGCCACGTCCGTCGTCTCCTCTGCGAAGCGTCCCGCTCCGATCAGCACCACCCGCACGCTCATCCGAAATACTCCTGGACCGCCGCCGTGATGGCCCCGACATTCGCGTCCGTCAGCCGCCCATGGATCGGGATCGCGAACCCACTGGCCGCGAGGTCGCGACTGCGATCCGCGGACTCCACCCGGCCCCGGAATGCCGTCAGGTCGGGGATCGCGGGGTCGTAGTAGGGCCTGGTCTCGACGCCCCTTGACGCGAGATGGCGGCGCAGTGGCACCCGGGCCGCACGATCGTCCAGCCACACGATCTCGTCCTTGTGGGCGCTCCGCTCTCCCGACCCCGGATCCGCGAGCCTGAGCGGGAGGCCGCTCCAGGCGGCCCGGTAGGTGGCGTGGAGGCTGGCCCGGCGCCTGAGCCGCCGATCGATGTCCGGGAGCGATCGGAGGGCAAGCGCGGCGTGCATCTCGCCGAGGGTCATGTTCAGACCCGGACCGACGCAGTCGAGGTCACCGATCTCGTGGCCCTGGAGGGCGAACCGACGGATGCCGTCGACCAGCCCCGGTCGGTTGACGACGATGATGCCGCCATCTGCCGATCCGATCGGCTTGGTCGGCCCGAGGCTGAACACCTCGATGTCACCACCTGCCCCGACTGGTCGGTCGACCCACCGGGCGCCGAGCGCATGCGCGGCGTCGAACACGAGGGCGACGCCGGCGCGATCCGCGATCGCACGCAGCCCGACGAGGTCGGCGGGATTGCCAAGCAGGTGGACGGCGAGGATCGCCCTGGTCCTCGGCGTGATGGCCGCGGACACGGCAGCCGGATCCAACAGCCCACGATCATCGACGTCCGCGACGACGGGCACCATCCCGGCCCAGCCAACGGCCTGCCAGGTCGCGAGGTACGTGAAGCCCGGGATGATCACCTCGCCACCGGGTTCGTGGAGGCTTGCCAGCGCCGCGATCAGGCCGAGCGAGCAGTTGGCGACTGCCACTGCCCGACCTCCGAGCATCGCCTCGAACGCGTCCTCCAGGTGATCGCGATAGGGGCCGTGCACGAGCCGGCCCGAGAGGAGGATCCCGCGCACGTCGTCCAGGTATGGCTCGACCTCCGGAACGTCCGGGACGTGGAACGGGATCATCTCCACGGGATCGTCGATCGCCATGCGCCCCCGGTCACTGGATCGTGCCGCCGGACCGCCCGTCGGGCCAGCCTCAGGATACCGGGCTCGTCTCATCCCGATGGCTCGCCGACCCCACCCATCTCGTCGAGGTCCCCAGTCGAGCCGATCACGCGCGCCACGGAGCGCTCCATGGTCAGCTCCGTGGCGAGCAGCCGCTGACCTGCCTCCACGATCGCCAGCCGCCGGGCGTCGTCGCCCACCAGGGAGCGGGCAACGCGAAGGAGGTCGCTCTCCACAGCCTCGACGTAGTGGACGCCGGGAGCGAAGGGGTAGGGGTCGGTCATCGGCTCCGTCACCACCACGGCGCCGGCCGCGATGCCGAGGAGGAGGCGGAGGCCCACGAAGTTGCCCGGGACGCGGTGGACATCCACGACCACCGCGGTCCTCCGCAGGAGCGCCGCCCGCTCATCGCCCCAGATCGCGTGACAGACGAGGAGGTCCGGTCCCGCCGACTCGACCATCCGTGCAGCGAGCCGGGCACGTCGGGTGTGCCTCGCCGGGGAGCCGAGCATGACCAGCGGGTGGTCCCGGGTCCCGCCGGTCGCCAGCGGCCCTGCATGCAGCGGGTGGTAGCCGAACGGCACGGCGATCGAGGCGATGCCGGCGTCGGCCAGGCGAGCCGCGCGGTCACGGCTGGTGACGACGATCCTCGCGCGGACCCGGTCGGCGACCCGCAGCTCGTCCAGGTTCGCTGCCACGAGCCGTGCCGTCGTCATCGCGACGCGGCGATCCTCGAGGGCTGCAGGCAGCGGCACGCCACGGATGAGCGGCCCGAGGCTGCGACGCACACGCCGAAGGGCCCGAGCGGAGGCACCGGGCGCGCCACCGCCATGGCTCCGAGCTGCTCGTGACGGCAGGGGTTCACCAGTCCAGACGACGACCGGCCCATCGCGACGTGCCTCCGCCAGCCGGTAGCGGCCGGGCCGGCCGATCGCCAGGGTCAACGCGGCGTCAGACCCTGATGCCTCGTGGCCCAGGTCAAGCAGGCTTGCCTTGACAGCGGCGATCAGCTCCGCGAACAGCGGATCCGGATCATCGAGGACTCGCACGCCCGCATCAAGCATGACGGCGAGTATGCCAGTCGGCAGGGTCCGGGCCGGATCACCACTCGGTGTCCCGCCACCCACTTGCCATCCGGTCGAGTATACGTATACTGCTGCGTGTACCAACGTCACACGAAGGAGGCTAGGATGTGGCCGTGCCGAACAAGACGATCTACGTGTCCGACGGCGACCTGCGACTGTTCCAGCGGGCGCAGGAGCTGGCGGGCGGCAACCTCTCCGCGGCGATCGCGAAGGCGCTCCACCGGTGGGTCGATGCGACCGAGGGCCTCAACGAGGGCTTCGACGACGTCGTCGTCCGCGTGGGCATCGGCTCCGGACGCAAGGTTCGGTTCACCGGGATCCTCGTGGGCGAGTGGGTGGACAGCCGCTCGAAGGCCGCGGACCACTACCGGGTCTGGCGCGGCAGGACCGGCAAGCTCGTCGTCCACCTGGAGCGCAGCCCCGAGTACTGGGTCGTCGACTCCGACGGCAAGCCGGTCACGGGCTGGCGCGGTTGGATGGGCGTGGGAGACGTCCGCTACGGCGGCTCCCCGAAGGAATCGACGCTCGAGGTCGTCCCAGGCCTCGACGAGCTCCGGGACAAGGTCCCGGCAGAGCTGTTCGACATGGTCGCTCGCGCGTCCCGTCAGCCGAGCGTGGAGGAGCTCGACATCTGACGCCCGGCGTCGCGCGCCCACCCACGCGGGAGCGGCGTCGTGACGGGGCTTGCGGCCGCCGCGATCCACGTGCGCGGCCTCCGCAAGTCGTACGGCACGCATCTCGTCCTCGACGGCATCGACCTCGACGTCCCCGAGGGCACGGTGTTCGCGCTCCTCGGGCCAAACGGGGCCGGCAAGACCACGGCGATCCACATCCTCTCGACGCTCATCTCGGCCGACGCCGGCGAGATCCGGGTCGCGGGCTTTGACGCAGTGCGCGAACCCGATGCGGTTCGGCGCATGATCGGCCTGACCGGCCAGGTCTCGGCGGTGGACGGGCAGTTCACGGGCGAGGAGAACCTGCGGCTGATGGCCGATCTCCACCACCTCGGCCGCGAGCGCGGCCGGCGGCGCGTGGCGGAGCTGCTCGAGCGGTTCGACCTCGTCGAAGCGGCCGCAAGGCCGGCGATGACCTGGTCGGTCGGGATGCGCAGGCGCCTGGACCTCGCGATGACGCTCGTCGGCGAACCGCGGATCATCTTCCTCGACGAGCCGACGACGGGCCTCGACCCGCGCAGCAGGCGGGTGATGTGGGACATCGTCCGCGACCTCGTCGCCGGCGGCGTGACGATCCTGCTCACGACGCAGTACCTGGAGGAGGCGGACCGGCTCGCGACGGGGATCGCGCTGCTCGACGGGGGCCGCGTCGTTGCCCGGGGCACCCCGGCCGAGCTGAAGCGGCTCGTGCCCGGGGGCAGCGTCCGGCTCGAGTTCGCGGACCTGGCGACCCTCGACCGGGCCGATCAGGCGCTGGCCGGCGGTTCGCGGGACGAGCAGGGGCTCGCGCTCCAGCTCCCGGGCGACGGCGGCGTCCACTCGCTGCGCGCTCTGCTCGACCGGCTCGACGCAATGTCGATCGAGGTCGAGGGCCTCTCCGTCCGGTCTGCCGACCTCGACGACGTCTTCCTCTCGCTCACCGGCCGCGGCGGCGGCCCGGAGGTGCCCACCGCATGACCGCTCACACGATCACTGACTCCCTCACGATGCTCCGCCGCAGCCTGCGGAGAATGCGCCGCTACCCGTCCCTGACGCTGTTCATCGCCGGGATCCCGGTGGTGCTCCTGCTGCTCTTCGTCTACGTGTTCGGCGGCGTGCTCGGCGCGGGGCTGGGCGGCCCGACCGTGCAGGTGATCCCCGGGGTGCCCGCTGGGGTGTCGACGGGCCGCGACGCGTACATCGCCTACGTGGTGCCCGGGATCCTGCTCATCACGATCGTCGGCGCGGCGCAGGGGACCGCGATCTCGGTGGCCATGGACATGACCGCCGGGATCATCGCCCGCTTCCGGACGATGGCGATCGCGCGCGTCTCCGTCCTGGCCGGCCACGTCATCGGCAGCGTGATCCAGGCCCTGCTCGCCACCGCGCTGGTCCTGGTGGTGGCCGTCATCATCGGCTTCCGGCCCACCACGGCGCCCTCCGCGTGGCTCGCGGCCGGCGGGCTGCTGGTTCTCGCGGCCGTCGCGGTCAGCTGGCTGTCCGTTGCCATGGGGCTCGTGTCGGACAGCGTCGAGACTGCCAGCAACCTGCCCATGTTCCTGATCCTGCTGCCGTTCCTCGGTTCAGGGTTCGTGCCGACCGCGACCATGCCGGGTCCGCTCCAGTGGTTCGCGGAATACCAGCCGTTCACGCCGGTCATCGAAACGCTGCGGGGGCTGCTCCTGGGCACGCCGATCGGGGGCGACGGGTGGATCGCGGTGGCCTGGTGCCTGGTGCTGTCGCTCGCCGGTTACCTCTGGGCGCTGCGCCTCTACGAGCGGGTGCCTGAGCGTGCAGCCCCTTGACAGCGATTCTTGTCAAGCCCCCTGACCCGCGATAACCTCGGCCCGTGGCGGCCTGTCAAGACTTGACAGGCCCGCACTCATGTCCGCCGGAGACCCCGATCGCGATCGGGGACAGGAGCAGCATTGGCCGTCGGCGTCGTTGCCGAGATCAAGGGCCGCCTCCCCGTCGCTGACGTGGTGGGGGAGACGGTCCAGCTGAAGAAGGCGGGGACCACCCTCAAGGGGCTGTGCCCGTTCCACGGCGAGAAGACCGCGTCCTTCGTCGTCACCCCCGCGCGCGACACGTGGCACTGCTTCGGCTGCGGCAAGCACGGCGACATCTTCACGTTCGTGATGGAGCGGGACTCGCTCGCGTTCCCCGAGGCGCTCAAGCAGCTGGCCGGGCGCGCGGGCGTGGAGGTCGACGAGCGGACGAAGCGCGAGGACGCGCACAACGCGCGGCTCCGGGAGGTCCTGGAGGGCGCGATCGCGTTCTACCACGCGGTCCTGGTGGGCTCGAAGACCGGCGAGCCCGCCCTGGCATACCTCACGGGCCGCGGCTTCACCGACGAGACGATCGCGAAGCACCAGCTGGGCTGGGCGCCGGCAGGCTGGGACCAGCTGGTGCGCCAGCTCGCCAGCAAGCGCCAGGTGAGCCCGCAGGAGCTCCTGGAGGTGGGCCTCGCCAGCCCTCGCCCACGTGGGGGCGGGGTCTACGACCGGTTCCGCGAGCGCGTGATCTTCCCGATCCGGGACGCGAACGGCCACCCGGTGGGTCTCGGCGGCCGGATCCTGGGCAAGGAGGGCGAGGGCGGCGTCGACCGCGGCCCCAAGTACCTCAACTCGCCCGCCACCCCGCTGTTCGACAAGAGCCGGACGCTGTACCTCATCGACCGGGCGAAGACGGCGATCCGCAAGACCGGCCAGGCGGTGATCGTCGAGGGGTACACCGACGCGCTGATGGCGCACCAGGCGGGCTTCGAGAACGTCGTCGCCAGCCTTGGGACGGCGCTCACACCGTGGCAGGTGGCGCTGATCACGAGGTATGCGAAGCGGATCGCGCTGGCCTACGACGTGGACGCGGCCGGTGAGAAGGCCGGGACGTTCGGGGCGACGGCGCTCGAGGAGCTGATCCGCCAGCTGGCCGGCGACGAGACCGGGGTGGAGCTGGACGACGTCCGCGTGGTGCGCCTGCCCGAGGGCCGCGACCCGGACGAGGTCATGCGGGACGAACCCGACCGCTGGCGGGAGGAGGTCCGCACGGCGCGGCCGATCGTGGACCACCTGATCGACGTCCACGCGCGCGCCCACGACCTGCGGACGCCCGGCGGCCAGGCCCGGTTCGTGGACGCGGTCCTGCCGATCATCCGCAACCTGCCGAACCCGGTCCTGCGCGATGCCTACCTCGGCCGTGTCCGCCAGGTCTCGGGGGTGGAGGAGCGGACGCTGCTCGAGGCGATGCACCGGCGCGACGGGCGTCCGGGCGACGGCAGGGATGGGCGCGCTGGCCGTTCAGGAAACGACCGGTTCACGGCCGCGGCCGTGACGAACGCACCGGACGCGCTCCCGGTGACCGAGATCCTGCGCGGGGTCTCGCGCACGGAGCAGGAGCTGCTGCGCCTGGTGCTGCTGGTGCCCGAGACGCACGACGAGGTGCTGGACGCCCTCGGCCCGGACCGGCTGCCGTCCCAGGTGGCACGGGAGCTGTACCGGGCGGTGGTGCTGGCGCGCGCGCACGACGACCTCGGCGTGCGGCCTGCCTTCTCGCTCACGGCGATCCTGGACTCGCTCGACGACGAGAGCCGTGCGCTGGGCCAGGCGCTTGTCTCGCGGCCCGGACCGAATCCCCGCGACCTCGGGGACCGTGCGCTCGCGTATGACATCGAGCGGCTGCTGCTGGAGCTCGACGATGCCGAATGGCACGACCGGAGCGGCTACAACCGGGACGCCACCGCGGAGGCGGAGCGCGATGGGGACCGCGACCTCGTGGAGCGGCTGACGCTCGAGCGACGCCTCCTCAACGAGCAGCGCTGGTCGCTCGACCGCCGGCGCGACCAGACCCGGCTCCTCGCCAGGTCAGGCTCGACCTGACGCCCACCATCCCCACCTGACGTGATGACCACCGCCCACCCAGCGTCCCGATCGCATCGCCCGATCCGCCCGGAGGACCCGCGACCATGACCAATCCCGAGGACAACCTGCTCGTCGAAGCCGTACTCGCCCGTCCAGGGCGCAGCAAGCGCGACCTGGAGGACGTGAAGCTGGCCACGATGCGGCCGAAGAAGGCCGGCGTCGTGCCCGCCGCGCCCGCGGCGGACCCGGACGACGACCAGGATCCCGACGACGAGGACCTGGATCTCGAGGACGAGGATGCCGAGCCGGACACGACCGTCCTGTCCATCGAGATCGTCGGCGAGGAGGCCATCGAGGGGGTAGCGGTTCCCGCGGACATGGACGTCCCGGCGAAGCTGTCGGCCTCGTCCGTCGAGGAGCCCTCCACCGAGGAGCTCGAGGCCGAGGCGCTGGCCGCGGACATGATCGGGATCGACGACCCGGTCCGCATGTACCTCAAGGAGATCGGCAAGGTCGCGCTCCTCACCGCGGAGGAGGAGGTCGTCCTGGCGAAGGCGATCGAGCTCGGCGAGCAGATCATCGTGGAGCCGTGGAAGGCGGTCATCTCGCTCCACGAGTGGACGCTCCACGACACGGAGCGCAAGACCCGCACCAGCAAGCCGCAGCACCGCCTGCCGTTCGGCCCCGAGACGCACAAGATGGTGGCCGACGCCATCGGCTGGGAGGGTGCGGCCGACCTCCTCACCGTGTCGCCCGACTTCCACCTCGTCAAGGCCGGCAAGGACGCGCAGACCGAGGGGACCACGGCGCTGATCAAGGTGGCCAGGGGCCTGGTCACCGGCTACAACGCCGCCCCCACGCCGGCCGCCTTCCTGGAGATCCTGGACTGGTCGTATCTCTCCGTGCACAACGGGGACCTGGACTCCCGTGACAACGTGGGGCTCCGTGCGATCTATGACTGGTCGCGGGACGTGGTCGCG
>Ga0302262_10001274_pt1 | contig 10650 bp, 9 predicted proteins | sample II_Fen_E3_4_FD_194557 | JGI IMG/M metagenome (GOLD analysis project Ga0302262, IMG submission 194557) | Peat permafrost microbial communities from Stordalen Mire near Abisko, Sweden - II_Fen_E3_4 | ecosystem: Environmental > Terrestrial > Soil > Wetlands > Permafrost | place: Sweden: Abisko...
TCGAACGTCGCCCCCACGTGGGGGCATCCCGCTCCGCCACCCGTGCCCCGCACATCGAACGTCGCCCCCACGTGGGAGCGCCCCGCTATGCTCCGCCACTGTCTCCGGCGGCCTCGCATGGCATAGCCCCCCCCCTCGTGAGGGCGCATCCCGATGTGCTCGGCCACCCGTGCCCCGCACATCGAACGTCGCCCCTGCGTAGTTCACTGATGGCGATCACCGAAACCAGCGCATCGCGATCACCGAAACCGCCGATGGCGATCGCGGGAGCGGCGGAGACGGTGATCAGTGGTTACTCGTCTTTTTTTGGCTCCTCGGGCTTGCGTTTCGATGGCCCTTTTAGCACGAGCCGATGGGCGTTGTGGATGAGGCGATCGCAGATCGCATCCCGCGCACTACGCCACGTGTCCGCGACCAAACATCGCCCCCACGTCAGGCATATCCCACTCCGCACCCCTGAATCAGTGCACCAGGAACCACAACACCCCGGCCATGACCTCGAGGTGAAAGTGGTTGTGATGCGGCCGGTTGAAGTTGGGGGTCAAGACGACATTGAACAGGTGGCGATCAACCGCCTCGCACAAGATCGCGCGCAACTCGAGCGCGGCCGCGGTCGGCGGTCGGGGTGCGGCGCCCGCGCCGCAGGTCTTGGCATCGATCCGTCCGTGGAAATCTTTATCGACATCGAGCACCGTGCCCGTCGAGTCGATGAAACGCCCGGCATCGAGCGCGAGCGCGCCCTCGTGCTGTTTGCCGATCTTGCCATCGGGCCACTTCCGGGGCGGCCGGTACATCGAGTAGTGACGGACCTCGACGATGTTGTGGGCGCGCAGCACCTCGGTGAAATCGTCGAGCGCCAGCACAAGGCGGCAATCAGCGATCTCCCAGCGGCTGGTCTCGCGGGCCGCCTCCGACTGATCGGTACGAAACACCACGCCATGGAGCGAGCCAGTGAGCCGCACCGGCGCCAGCACACCGTCGCCGGTCTCGCGCGTGAACTCGATGCCGCGCTGGGTCAGCTCGGCTTCGCAGTCGTCTTGCGAGAACTTGGCGTAGCGCACCGCGGGGGTCTCGGAGGCATCGGTCGGCGTCGAGATGTGCGCGGAGGTCGACTTCGACATGCGGCGCGCGCGCTTGGCGGCAGGTGACTGGCCGGCGTAGACCGGAACGGCGATCGCGGTTACCGCCGCGATCGCCATGCGAAGCGCAGCGAAGATGACCTCGGGGCGAACCACGGCTGACCCTAGCAGCGGATCACGCCCCGGCAGCAGTTTTTGCCGGCGAGCGCGTCCGCGATCACGATCCGTGGGGCCGCAGGCGCTACTGCGCCGTGATGCCGGCGCGGTGGCCGCGCAACACAAACTTCTGGATCTTGCCGGTCGCCGTCTTGGGCAACTCGCTCACGAAGTGCACCGCCTGGGGGCACTTGAAGTGCGCGAGGTGCTCGCGCGCAAAGCCCTGGAGCTCGGCCTCCGTCGCGGTGGCGCCGGCGCGCACGATCACGAACGCGTGCGGGCTCTCGCCCCACTTCTCGCTCGGCATGCCGACCACCGCAACCTCCTGGACCGCGGGGTGGCGCAGCAACACGCCCTCGACCTCGACCGACGAGATATTCTCTCCGCCGCTGATGATGACGTCCTTGATCCGATCGCGGATCTCGACGAAGCCGTCGGGGTGGACCACGGCGGCATCGCCGGAGTGGAAGTAGCCGCCGCGCAGCGCCGTCGCGCTGGCCTCGGGGTCTCTGTAATAGCCCTCCATCACGACGTTGCCGCGCACCGTGATCTCGCCGATCGTCGCGCCGTCGTGCGGCACCTCGCGGCCATCATCGCCGACGACCACGAGCTCGCCCGAGGTGATGAGCTCGACGCCCTGGCGCGCCTTGACCACCGCAAGCTCGGCCGGCGACAGCTTGGCGTGCGCCGGTCGGGTCTCCGACACGGCAATGAACGGCGAGGTCTCGGTCAGCCCGTAGACATGCGTGATCACCCAGCCGAGATCCTGCTCGATCCGACTGATCGTCGCGGCCGCGGGCGGCGCACCCGCGGTGAACACGCGCACGCCGGGGTGCGCGGTCCGGCGCAACTCGTCGGACGCATTGGCGATGCCGATCAGCACCGTCGGCGCTGCGCACAGCATCGTGACCCGCTCGCGCGCCACCTCGGCGAAGATCCGCGGCGGCTCGACGCGGCGCATGCAGACGTGAGTGCCGCCGACCGCGGTGACCGTCCACACGAACGTCCAGCCGTTGGCGTGGAACATCGGCAGCGTCCACAAGTAGCGCTCGGTGATCGCCGCCATCGGCGCGTGGACCAGCGTGCCGATCGTATTGAGGTAGGCGTTGCGGTGCGTGATCATCACGCCCTTGGGCCGCGCCGTCGTGCCGCTCGTATAATTGATTGTCAGCAGGTCGCGCTCGCTGATCACGGGCGGCTCGAAGTTGCCGGGCGCGCCGGCGATCAGCTGCTCGTAGTCGAGCCAGCCGTCGCGCTTGCCCTCGAGCGCCACGTAGTGCTCGACGCCCGGCAGCTGGCCGCGGATCCTGTCGACGGTCTCGAGGTAGTCGGCGTGCGCGCACACCACGCGCGCGCCGCTATGTGTGATGATATACGCGAAGTCGTCTGCGGTGAGCCGGTAGTTGATCGGCACCAGCACCGCGCCGAGTTGCGGCACAGCGTAGAACGACGCGAGCTGTGCGTGGGTATTGGGCGCGATATACGCGACGCGATCGCCCTGCACCACCCCGAGTGTTCGCTGCAGCGCCGCAGACCACCGGTCGCAACGCGCAAAGAACTGCTCGTAGGTCAGGCGCAGATCGCCGTCGACCACGGCTTCCTGATCGGGGTAGAGACGCCGGGTGCGGCGCATGAGCTCGAGGGGGCTGAGCGGAGTCTCCATACGTCGTCACGGCAGCATCGCACGCGCAGCGCCGCCGTCGAGCGATCGTTGCCGCGCGGCCCACAGCAATTGACCAGCGCACTGCGTCACAGCGGAGGCGACAAGCCTGCCCATCCGCTGTGTGTACATGATAAACTACCGAAGTCTCCGCCCTCGAGCAAGCCACGACCGAGCTTGTTCGCATCGTGTACCTCCCAGCCGGCCCAAGGAGCTCGCGTTGATCGCCGCGTCCGACGACCGCGAGTTTCCGCCAAGGTTTGCCCGAGCAGCCGACCTTCGACCGGGTGACCCGGTGAGGCCTTGGCGCGGGACTTCATCGCCGCCTATCCGGTCCAGCAGGCGGGCGCGCATCCCCCCGCATCCCCCCGCATCCATACCGTGCGCTGGATCCCCGCGGAGCGAGGAGCTGCCCGCGTTCAACCGCAACATCGTCGAACTGATCGAGGTGATCCTGGCGCTCGAGCGCACCTCGACGCGGGCAGTCCAGCAGGTCGCCAGCTCAGGCCGCGGAGCTCACGCGATTGCGGCCTTCATGCTTCGCCCGGTAGAGCGCGCGATCGACGCGCTCGATCAGCGCGGTCGGACCGTCGCCCTCCTTCCAGGCCCCGACCCCCATGCTGGCGGTAAACCGCAGCTTGGTCTCCGGATCCACCGCCCAGTCGCTGCGCGCGAGCTCGACGATCAGCCGGCGCGCCTTGCGCACCGCCGGACGCAGCGCGGCGCCCGGCAGGATCACGCCAAACTCCTCGCCGCCGCAACGCGCGACGGTATCGCTCTCGCGGACCCGGGCACGGAGGAAGCCGACGAACGCGGTCAGCACGCGATCGCCGATCGGGTGGCCGTACGTATCGTTGATCTGCTTGAAGTGGTCGATGTCGGCGAACACCAGCGCGAAGCTCTCGCGGCCGGTCGCGGCGAGCGCGCACCGCCGGGCCATCTCCTCGTCGAAGGCGCTGCGGTTGGCCGCGCCGGTCAGCGGATCGGTGCGCGCCTCGTTCTGCGCCCGCGCCACGTTGATCCGGAGCTCCTCGATCTCGCTCTGCAGCGCCCGGGTCGCGGTGGTCTCGAGCGCCTGGCGCTCGGCGATCGCCTTGCGCAGCCCCTGAACCTCGGCGGTGATCGCGGCGCGCATCCGCACCAGATCGCTCAGGCGCGATGCCGCCTCGAACCGCGTGCCGTTCTCGAGGAGCCGGCGGTGGTATTCCGCTGCGCCCTGGGTGACCCCGGCCAGCCCGTCACTCAGCACCTGGATGATCCGGCGCAGCTCGGCGTCGCGGTGACCGAGGTACTCGCGCTCGCGTTCGGCGAACGCCAGGATCTCGCGGTGCTGGACCGTCATCTCTGCCGTGAGCTCGTCGCTCTGGCTCCCCCGGATCTGCGTGGCCAGCCTGGTGAGTCCGTCCTTGACCTCGGCCGCGCCGAGATCGTCGAAATCAAGGACCAGCGCGCGCATGCACCCCAGCATCGTCGTCGCGATGCCCTCGAGGGCAGCGACCCGCGCGCGCGTGGCGTCGAGATCCACCGAGAGCTCGCCGCGTTCGCGGCGCTCACGCAGGCCTGCGAGCAAACCCATGGTTTCCGCATCGGCCGATCGCGCGGTTTAGATAGCTACCTCGTGCAGTATCAACGGCTTCGCAAGCTACGGGAAGATCTTCCAGGCACCCAGGTGCCGCGCAAGTCAGCGCAATACCACGCATCCCGGCACCGCGCGACCTACAGCAGGCTCAGCTGGCGGGGACCGCCCGGCCAGGCCGGCAGCTGGCCGACGTCGATGTGCGCCCGGACCATGGCGTGGAACGCATACGCATGCTCCGGGGCGTACGTATCGTCGGGCGCGTGCATGAAGAAGTACGGCTGCTTGGCCTGCCGGATCCAGTCGGCGATCTGCGGTGCCCACGGCTCGACGAACGGTCGCGCGGCGCCTGGCGTCTCGTGCGGCACGCAGCGCACGATCGGCCGGTCCGCCGTCGCCCGCACGATCACCGGCAGCCGGGGTTTGCGCGCGCGCACGTCGGCGAGCGCGAGGCTTCGGCCCGCGTGCAGCCCGCGGGTATCCATCGTCACGAGATCGACGCCGCGCTCGCGCAGCAGCTCGAGCATCGCCGTCTGGTCGCGGCCGTCCTGGAAGAACCCCTCGTGGCGAAACTCCACCGCATAGGAGAACCCACCGGGCAGCCCATCGAGGAACGCGCGGAGCCGCGGCAGCAGCGCGCCGTCGAACCGCGGAGGTAGCTGGAGGAACAACGTGCCGAGCCGGTCGCCGAGCCGCGAGACCCGATCGAGGAACGACGCGACCTCGGCGCCGGCGTCGATCAACAGCTTGTCGTGGCTGACCTCGCGCGGGAACTTGAAGCAGAACCGGAACTCGGCGGGGACCTGGTCGCGCCAGCGCGCGACGGTCTCGGGCGCGGGTAGCGCGTAGAACGTCGTGTTGCCCTCGACGGTGTTGAACACCCGCGCGTAGCGCTCGAGGAACTCGGTCGGCCGGGTGCCCGTCGGAAACAGCCGGCCGACCCACGTCTTGACGCCCCAGCCCGGGCAGCCGAGGTAATAGCCGCGTATTGCCATGCCGCCCCTCCATGGGTAGACCGAACCGCGGCCGCCTTCAACCGGTTCGCGGCGTCCGCGCGCCGCACGGTCCCGACGCAGGCGACCCTGGGTCCACGACGGGGCATCTGCCGTCAGCCGAATCGGCCACCGCAGCGCCCGCAACAGACGGCGGCGCCGCCGGCGCCCGGCGCGTTCGTACGCACCTCGCCCACTCCGCCGCCCGCCCCCCACGGTCCCGATCGACCACGAGCGCATCGCATGACCGCGTGGCGCGTCGCGCCCGGCACGCAGACCGGCTGGCACCGCCACGAGTTCGCTTACGCCGCCGCGCCGATGAAGCTCGAGCTCGAGCGCTGACCTGTCACCGGGCTTCGCGATCCGGCACCGGCGCCCCCGCACCGCGCCTCGACTCCGGAGCCACCGGGAAGGTCCTGGCGACCGGATCAACGCCGCCCGCGGACCGCTCGTCGACCGCCAGCCTGGCTCGCATGGCACTGGCACGCTGCCGAGCGTCCTGCCCGGTGTCCATGGCGGCCAGCAGCTCGTCGAGGTCGCGCCGCGTCTGCGCCATTCGAGCCGCGGAGGTGCGGGCATCGCGCTCGGCCACGTCGACTCGCTGCCCCGCGATCCGGGCCCGCTCGCTCGCGGTTGCCACGGCGAGCGCTGCGACCAGCCGTGCCTGCAGGCTCGACAACACGATGTTTGCGGCGAACCCGGCCACCAGCGAGCCGCCGATCAACGCCACGCCGGTCCGTGGATCGGTCACATAGAGGATGGCGATCGCGGCCACCGCCCCCGCCAGGAGATCCCACGCGCGGCTGCGGCTGCCGCGCGCCAACTCCTCGCCGGCCGGCGGAGGATCCGCGACCGTGACGGGCGGGTGGAGCGCCGCGCCCAGCGCGCCCAGCGCGGCGGCGCCTGCGATGATGGCCCAGAGATGTGCATCGATGAGCGTGGACCAGAGCGTATCAAGATTCACAGGACCCTCCCGGTGACGAAGCGCAGGCGCGCCTCGCGTTTCGATGAACCACGGGTTTTTGACGACATGCGCCCCGGAGTTTGGTAACGCTGGATGTGCGATGGCGAGCTCCCCTCAAACGGAGCGGCAGGAGGACTCGGCGGCGCGGCTCGCGAGGCGCGATGGCGCGACGACCGGTCACGTCCGCGTCGTGTTCGGTCGATCTTCCCGCGAGGTCTACGAGGTCCGAGCAGCCGGCACCCGCTTCGGCCGCGCCACCGCCGCCGCCGCGTGCGACGTCCAGATCGACGACCCGTTGATGTCGCGCCTGCACATCCGGATCGAGCGCGGCACCGATCGCTGGCAGATCGTCGACCTCGGCAGCCGCAACGGCGGCTACGTCGACGGTCGCGGCTTCGATCCCGAGAGCTGCACGCCGATCGGTGATGGGGCAGTGCTCCGCCTCGGCACCACGCTGCTGGTGTTCCGGTCCTCGCCGCCCACCCGCGACGAGCCCGCCCAGACCGGAACTTTTCCGGGCCTCTCGCCCGCGGCGGTCTCGGTGCGGCAACGGATCGAAGCGCTCGCGACGGCCACCGGCCACGTCCTGGTGCTCGGCGAGACCGGCACCGGCAAGGAACGCGTCGCCCGCGCGATCGCGGGGAACCGAGCCGGCCGGCTGTGCGTGACCCAGAACTGCGCCGAGCTCACGCGGGAGCTCGCGCGCTCCGAGCTGTTCGGCCACGTGCGCGGCGCGTTCAGTGGCGCGCTCCACGACAAACCCGGCCTGGTCGATCTCGCCGGAGACGGCGTGCTGTTCCTCGACGAGATCGGCGAGCTGTCGCTCGACGTTCAAGGCGACCTGTTGCGGTTTCTCGAGGATGGGTCGTACCGCCCGATCGGCGCGGTCGCTCTCAAGCAGAGCAGCGCCCGCGTGGTCGCCGCCACCAACGTCGATCTCGAAAACGCCGTGACGACCAACCAGTTTCGCCGCGACCTGCTCGCCCGCCTGCGCGCGAGCAACGAGCCGCTCGAGCTCGCGCCGTTGCGCGAGCGACGCGAGGACATCGCGCCGTGGTCGCGGATGTTCCTCGCCGAGGCCGGCCACGCCCGCCCCGAGAGCGCGTGGACCGCAGGGGCACTCGAGTGCCTCTTGCTGTATCCCTGGCTCGAGAACCTGCGCGAGCTGCGGCGCGTGGTCCGCGCGCTGGTCGCAGAGCGATGTCCGGTACCGTGTGCGACCGAGCACCTCCCGCAACGGTTCCGGACCCTGCGAAGCCAGCTCCGCACCCCCCTCGCCGCTCCGGACCCTCCGGCACCTCCGGCCCCGCAGGCCCCGCAGGCCCCGCAGGCGACCCGACGCGACCCGACGCGGGACGAGCTCGAGGACGCGCTGCGCCGCACCCAGGGCAGCGTCCGCGCGGCTGCCAAGGAGCTCGGCATCGAGCGCCGCAAGCTGTATCGCCTGTGCGAGCGCTTTGAGATCGCGCTCCACGAGCACCGAGACGCGCCCCTGCGTGATGACGACTGAAGAGGTGTCGAAACATGTTGTCGCGGCGTGGCTCGACGCCTTGGAAGGCGCGATTCCAAGACCGCCTATTCCGTACAGGTTGTCGCCGGTTGTGGCGACCGGCCGATCGACCGAGAAGTCATGGTTCGCCATCTCATTGTCCCAACAGCAGCGACCAGTCGCCGCTGAGCGCGATCGTCGATTCACCGCCGCTCGTGGGCAACACCACCCCCACGCTGACGACCCGGCCGTCCGCGAGGGGCACGCCCAGCCCCAAGCGCAGCGCCCCCGGGTTCACGGTGGCCGCCATGGTCCCGTCCCCCCATTGTTTGGTGACCTCGAGCGCGGCGCTCACGCAATACCGCTTCAGATCGCGGACGACGGCCAGCTCCGCGCCAAACGCGCCATACACCGCCGACCGCGAGCGATCGGTCGCGCCGTCGTGGAACCACACGAAGCCGCCCCGCCCGCGGAACTCGAGCGTCGTCCCGTCAGCCACCGCGTTCCCGCCGTAGCCCCCGGAGAGATACGCCGCGACCAGCGAATCGTTCGCGGCTGACCCATCTTGGTTCAGATCCCCTCGATCGAACCGCCCCTCGATGCTCAGGTACTTGCGATCGGTATCCTCTCTGAACTCGGCCAGCCGGGCGTGTGCATCGGCGAAGGCTTTGTCAAGTAGCGAGCTATCCACGACCTGGCCGCAGAACGTCACCTGGTCCATCCGATTCCCGTTGATGATCGCGGTCGCGCACTTCCCTGGATCGTCGGACCTGCGGAGCAGCGCCGTGATGTCGACCAGATCTGCCGACGTCGGCCCCTTCAGGGCCTGATACGCCGCGACCGCCTGGGTCAGCGCCTCCGCCTGAAATGCCGCGAGCGTGTTCAGTCGAAATCTCCCGCCGATGTACTGAAACCCATGGTTGGCCATATCCGTCGATTTGACGTCGAGTGGCAGTATCAGGCTGACGTCCACGAGGCGCGATGCCCACACCGAACGCATCGAGGTCTCGCCCACAGCGATCGAGGCCGGGTTGATGGCGAGCGCCGTCACCAGCTCGAGCCCGTGACCGGTATCCCCCACGGCCACGCTGCCACCACCCCATCGCACCGGCTGACCGGACGCGACCGCGGCGGTCTGACCCGAAGAGGTCTGCGCGCCCGGCGTGTCGGTGATCCGCGGCTGTCCCGCACCCAGCGCCAGGGTCCGCTGCAAGCTCGGCCTCGCCTGCACATACAAGGCGTCCACGACCACCACGGCCAGCCCCCGACACGCGTCGACGGACACCGAACGCCCGCGGGCGGCGAGCCCCGCCTGGCAGCGCGCGTCCGCCGGATCGCCCGCCGGGCCGGTGGCCGGAGACGGTGCAGGGTCCGCGGGATCGCTGGGCGCGGCGGCCGCCGGCGCCCAGGCCCGCGCCGCGACCAAGGCGATCACCATCATCGCGCGCTTCATCACACCACCAGAAACGTCCAGGTGGCATCCGCCCCCTCGACGCCCTCGGCTACGACCACGGCGCCCTGCTCGACCACGATCGTCGCACCGCCGCCCTGTACCGACGGCAGGTCGAGATCGACGAGTAGCATCTGCGCGCTCGGCACCACCAGCGACCGCTGGATCTTACCGCCTGGCGCGACCGCGAAGACATCCGGCGCGGGCGTCGTCCCCGCCGGGTTCGGAATCCACAGCAGCGCGACCGCCAGAGTTCCTGGGGTCGCGACCGCGCTATCGATCGTGATGCGACAAGACGAACCCACGGACAACGTTCCTTTGAGCGACATAACAACCTCCGCACACGAGAGTCGTGCACACAACAGCGCCACCCCGTTCACCTGGATCCAGGCCGCATTGCCCACAACCGCGGTGAACCATCGACGACCGCTAATGCACCGCGAGTACCAAACCGCGCCGCGCCGGCGGGAGTGACCACCGCGCCTTCAACGCTCGGCCAGCCAGGTGGCTGCGCGTGGCGCGATCGTCGAGGGCCATTTGATGTCGCTCGACGGGATGCGCCGCGCGCCGCTGTGGGCCCGGATCGAGGCGCGGATCGACGCAAGGCCCGGATCGACGCCCGGATCGGCCGCCCGGATCGACGCCCGGATCGGCCGCCCGGATCGGCCGCCCGCTGTGCACCGGATCCGGCCACCGGTCCGCACGTTGCCGGTGGTCGCAGGCGACTGGCCCATGGTCGGCCCATGGGCCAGCGCCGGCTCGCGCCCGAGGCTCCCCGCTAGGGCGCGGCCGCCGGCGAGGCCGGCACTGGCGCGGAGACCGACAACGGCGCGATCGCTCCAGCGGGATCCGCGGGCGGCGCCCGAACCTGAGCCACCTCGGGCCGCGGCGCTGGAGGTTCGGACGCAGGCGGCGCGGCCGCGGCGCGTGAGCCCGGCGCGTGGCGCTTCAGGCGCGACGTCCGGACGCGCAGCCGGAGGTCACGCCACAACGACTCCGCGGGGTTCCTCGTCGTGAATATATCATTGTCCAACACCTTATCATCGCCGGTGCGTCCAAAGTAGCGGATCCGACGGCCCCCACCGTCGCCATCCGCGGTCTCTACCTTCAAGAACCGTGAATCACAGATCAGATGGGCGACCATGCCCTCGCAACAGCGAAACGACACTTCGTTCATCGCCAGCAGCTCATGACCCTCGGCTGCCTGTGTCGCCGACCCAGAGAACTTGATCTGCGTGGCGTACTGGCCAAGCAATGTCTTGCATTGGGCCGCGTCATAGCCGC
>Ga0302262_10001277_pt1 | contig 10637 bp, 7 predicted proteins | sample II_Fen_E3_4_FD_194557 | JGI IMG/M metagenome (GOLD analysis project Ga0302262, IMG submission 194557) | Peat permafrost microbial communities from Stordalen Mire near Abisko, Sweden - II_Fen_E3_4 | ecosystem: Environmental > Terrestrial > Soil > Wetlands > Permafrost | place: Sweden: Abisko...
CCTTTTTCGCGCCCCTTGCAAGAATGTCGCCGCGAGTCACCGAGGTCCGAACCACGGTGCCCGGCGGGAATGCCCGCGACGTCGGCATCGAACTGGCATCCGATCCGTCAGCCGGCCAGTCATCGCCGTCCACCCGACGCGACCCGATCAACAGGGTGCGGTCGGCAGCGGGCAGTCGATCAACCGCCTCGCCGCAGGCCGCCAGCAGATGGGGAACGGCGCGCGCGATCGCCGTCGCGGTGCCGTGGACGAGAAATGGCGCGCCCGGGCACACGGCGACTCCGACGATCACAACGTCAGGCTAATCGGCGTGTTGGGCGGCACCGCCCTCCCGCACCCGTTCATGATCATCGATCGGCGTCGACCCGGTCTCGCCACGGAGCGGGTCGGCGGGCACACTGGACGTGACGTCGGCCCGGCCGGCGGGCAAGCAAAGGGGGCGCCGCAGGGCGCCCGGGAGCGTGAGTGCTCCCACGCCGAGCAGTAGGAAGGTCCGCCGCCGATGTCGCAAGACGCGAATTCCCGATTCGAATCCGAGCCTGACGCCGCGGAGGCGACCAGCGAGTCCACAGCGGCGCGGCTCCCATCGGATGGCGCCCCCGCAGGCATCACGACTGTGGGGCCGGATCCGACGGCGGCTGCGGTCGAGGCGGTCAGGGTGATCGAAGGCGGCGTCATTCCGCCAGCTCCCGCCGAGGTCGCGGAAACACCAACCGAGGTCGCGGAAACGGTCGACATCGAACCACCAATTCCGGCAGTGCCGGCCACCCTGACGGTGCCGGAGCCGCCGAATTCTCCCGACATCCCCACCCCGCACCCCGACGGCCCCGAGCCGACGACCGACGTGCCGGGGCTGCCGGATGCACCGGACATTCCCGGGGTGGCCGCGCCGCCGCACGTTCCGGACGCGCCTGTTCCGGACGCGCCCGACCTGGCGACAGCGGTCAGTGGCGAACCCGAGTCCGAGCCCTCGGGCAGCACGCCGGCACCTGTTCCGATGCCGACGGTGGCACCGGTGCGGCCAGCTGTCCCGATGCCGGATCCGGGCCCGATTCACCCCCCGGTACCGATGCCGCGGGTCTCGCCGTCGGAGCCCGGCGGCCCGGACACGGCCGAGCCGGCCGATGATCGGCCTGCTCCTGCGACGACGGTCGTCGACGACAGCGCGACACCGCCAGAGGCCGTCGAACCGGCTGCCGCCGCTGAGCCCGAGCCCGGGCAGGGACAGACGACTCCCGACGACGAGCCGGCAGTCGTCGCCGAACCAGCGTCTGTCGTGGATCCGGCGCCCGCCGTGGATCCGGCGCCCGCCGTGGAGCCGGCTACTGCCGTGGAGCCGGCTACTGCCGTGGAGTCGGCCGAGGTACCCGGAGCGGCATCACCGGAAGAACCGTCCTCGGCTCCGGATGTCGCGACGTCACCCGAGTCCATTGATGCCGCGCCCAGGCTCGAGGAGAGAACCGAGCGCACGCCAGGCGCGGAACCGGTCAGTCCCGAAACAGCCAGCACCGCGCCGGATGTCGACGAAGCACCCACTGAAACAGCCGACACCCACACTCCCAGGACGGAACCGACTGTCGCTGAGGAACCCCCCGTAACTCCGGACACCGCAACTCCCGACACCGCAACACCCGACACCGCAACACCCGACGTCGCAGATCCCGCCACGGAAACACCCGCCTCCGCAGGCCCGCCGTCCGACCCACGCTCCCGCTCGGCAACCTCACCCGGCAAGCCCCGCCCGGCGGGTCAGCGACCGGGCGGCCGGCCGAACGTGAAACCCGGAGGACGCCAGGCCGGGCGCCCCAGCCCGGTGTCGTCGTCCCCACAATTCGGGACGATGGTGGAACCGGTCGTCGAACCCGTGAACCCACACCAGTGGGGCCGGATCGACGATGACGGCGTCGTGTATGTCACCACGGCTTCCGGTGAGCGGACCATCGGTAACTGGCAAGCCGGCGACGTCGAGGCCGGGCTTGCCCATTTCGGCCGCCGCTACGACGACTTCGCCACCGAGATCGCTTTGCTGGAAGCACGTCTCGCGTCCGGCACCGGGGACCCGAAGGCCACCAAGCACCACGCGATCGCGTTGCGCGAATCGGTGGACACGCTGCCGGCCATCGGCGACCTGGACGGCGCCGCGGCACGGCTGGAGATCGTCATCGGCGCCGCCGACGCGGCCATCGCCGGAGCCTCGCATGCGCGGACGGCCGCCCGTGCAGCGGCCGTCAAGGCCAAGGAGGCGCTGTGCGTAGAGGCCGAGGAACTGGCCGAATCCACGCAGTGGAAGGCGACCGGCGACCGGCTGAAGGCGATCGTCGAGGAGTGGCGCGGCATCCGCGGGATCGACCGGAAGACCGATGACGCGCTGTGGAAGCGGTTCGCCAAGGCGCGCGACACCTTCACCCGCCACCGCGGCTCGCATTTCGCCGAACTGGACAAGCAGCGGGGCGCCGCCAAGGAGGCGAAGGAGGCGCTGATCGCGAAGGCGGAAGCGCTCTCCGACGCCACCGACTGGGGCGAGACGGCAGCGGCCTACCGGGAATTGATGACGGAGTGGAAAGCGGCCGGCCGCGCGCCGCGGGACGTCGAGGACGCTCTGTGGGCGCGATTCCGTGCTGCCCAGGAGAAATTCTTCTCCCGCCGGAACAAGACTTTCTCCGATCGTGACGCCGAATTCGAGGCGAACGCACGAGTCAAGGAGAAGCTGCTGGCGGAAGCCGAGAAAATTGATCCTGCAGCGGGTATCGATCAGGCCAAAGCGGCGCTGCGGTCGATCCAGGAACGGTGGGAGGCGGCCGGAAAGGTGCCACGCGAGCGCATTCGGGAATTCGATGCCCGACTGCGTGCAGTCGAGGACAAGGTCAAATCGGCTGACGAACGGCACTGGCGGCGGACCGACCCGGAGGCCGAGGCGCGGGTGCAGCAGTTCCAGAGCCGGGCGGAGTCCTACCGCGCGCAGGCCACCAAGGCCAGAGCAGCCGGCGACGAGCGCAAGGCCAGGCAGGCCGAGGCACAGGCGGAGCAATGGGAGGAATGGCTCAAGACCGCCCGCGGCGCGGTCGACCACTGACCGGCACCTGACCCCGGATCGATCGGGAACCTCCGCTGACGTCTAACCGACCGGGGCAACCGAGCACACTGTCCCCGGTGCGGCCCCGGATCGCGCCGGCCGGCCGAACCCGGGCAGACCGAGTCCGACGCCCGGGGTGCGGACCGCTACCCCGGCCTCGTACCGATCACCGGCCAGGGTGCGCCGGTGCGACAAAACGTCGCCGTCGGCGAGCAGGTGGTGCGGCGCGCCGTAGGTCACCCGGGTCGTCACCACGTCGCCCGGCCGGATCGCCCGGTCGATCGCCGGCCCGACCGGTGCGAAGTGCACCAGCCGGCCATCCCTTGCCCGACCGCTCATCCGGCCGCTGTCACCGTCCTTGTGACCTTCCCCGGAGGCCACCAGCACCTCGACAACCGAACCCAGCTGTACTCGGTTGCCGTTCAACGCCGACGCATCGACGACCGCCATCAGCCGACGGAACCGCTCGGTGACCACCTCCCGGGGTACCTGATCGGCCATCGAGGCGGCGGGGGTGCCCGGCCGCGGCGAGTACTGGAAGGTGAAGGCACCGGCGAAGTCCGCCTGCGCCACCACGTCGAGAGTCTGCTGGAAGTCCGCTTCGGTCTCGCCGGGGAAGCCGACGATGATGTCCGTGGTGATCGCCGCATCCGGCATCGCGGCGCGCACTTCGGCCAGGATCGCCAGGTACCGCTCACTGCGGTAGGACCGGCGCATCGCCCGGAGCACTCGATCCGACCCCGACTGCAACGGCATGTGCAGCTGGCGGCAGACGTTGGGCGTGGCCGCCATCGCGTCGATGACATCGGTGGTGAAGTCTTTCGGATGCGGCGAGGTGAACCGCACCCGCTCCAGCCCGTCGATGCCGCCGCAGGAACGGAGCAGCTTGCCGAACGCCGAACGGTCACCGAACTCGACGCCGTAGGAATTCACGTTCTGCCCGAGCAGGGTGACTTCGAGAACGCCGTCGGCGGCCAGCATCCGCACCTCGGCGAGGACGTCGCCGGGCCGGCGGTCGGCCTCCTTGCCGCGCAGCGACGGCACGATGCAGAACGTGCAGGTGTTGTTGCAGCCCACCGAGATGGACACCCAGCCGGCGTAGGCCGATTCCCGCTTGGCGGGCAGCGTGGAAGGGAACACCTCGAGCGCGTCCAGGATCTCCATCTCCGCCCGGGCGTTGTGCCGGGACCGTTCCAACAGCGTGGGCAGCGAGCCGACGTTGTGCGTTCCGAACACCACGTCGACCCATGGGGCGCGGCGCAGGATCTCGCCGCGGTCCTTCTGCGCGAGGCAGCCGCCGACGGCAATCTGCATGCCGGGCCGGCCGGCCTTGACCGAGGCCAGATGCCCGAGGTTGCCGTACAGCTTGTTGTCGGCGTTCTCCCTGACCGCGCAGGTGTTGAAGACCACCACGTCGGCCGTCTCACCCCGCTCGGTCGGCGTGTACCCGGCCCGCTCGAGCAGTCCGGACAACCGCTCGGAGTCATGCACGTTCATCTGGCAGCCGTAGGTCCGGACCTGGTAGGTGCGCGGCCGGCCGATCGGCTTGTTGATCGACTGGGTGATCGGCGGGTTGATCGGTTCGGCACCCGCGACGAGGGGTGCCTGGGTCCCCGAAACGGGCGCGTCGCGGCGGTCGAAGACAGCGGAACTCACGCGCTTCAGGGTACGTGGCCAGCCGGCCGCCGCCGGACCAGGAACGGATCGCGCGAACCGTTCGGCGCCGGCGGCCGTATACCCGGTTGAGCCGACCCCGGTCCGGCGGCCATCGCCGCGTCGGTCACGCTGCCCGATCGGGTAAAGGTTCGATGACCAAACGCGCTCTTTCGGGCAATAGCACCGCCAAATATGGCACGCTCGACAACCTGGGTGCCTGCCGTGTGGGCCCCGCCGCTACAGGAGGCCATGTGACTGCAGCCGGTCCGTCGAACGGCGCACGCCCACCGATGATCATGATGCACGACGTGGAAAAGCACTTCGGGACACTGCACGTGCTCAAGAACATCCAGCTCGACGTCCCGGCCGGCCAGGTGGTGATCGTCATCGGGCCGTCGGGATCGGGGAAATCGACCCTGTGCCGGACCATCAACCGGCTGGAATCGATCGACTCCGGCGCGATCGCGATCGACGGCGTCCCGCTGCCGGCGGAGGGCAAGGGTCTGGCGCAATTGCGCGCCGACGTCGGCATGGTTTTCCAGTCGTTCAACCTCTTCGCACACAAGACGATCCTGCAGAACGTCACGCTCGGACCGATCAAGGTCCGCAAGATGAGGAAGAAGGACGCCGACGAACTCGCCGACTCGCTGCTGAAGCGGGTCGGCATCGCCGAGCAGCGGGACAAGCTGCCCGCGCAGCTGTCCGGCGGCCAGCAGCAGCGCGTCGCGATCGCCCGGGCACTGGCGATGAAGCCGAAGGTCATGCTCTTCGACGAGCCCACCAGCGCCCTGGATCCCGAGATGGTCAACGAGGTCCTTGATGTCATGGTCTCGCTGGCCAGGGAGGGCATGACGATGGTGGTCGTCACCCATGAGATGGGCTTCGCCCGCAAGGCCGGGGATCGGGTTCTGTTCATGGCCGACGGGGAGATCGTCGAGGACGGCGCCCCGCAGGAGTTCTTCACCAACCCGACCAGCAATCGGGCCAAGGACTTTCTGAGCAAGATCTTGACTCACTGAACGAGTCATCAACCCGCGCGGGATCCGCCCGCGTTGGACGAACCCGGGAGGGTGCAACAATGAGGTTCCGCACAATCGCATCAGTCGCAGCGGGGGCGGCAGCGCTCACGCTGGCGGTCGCCGGCTGTAGTAGTTCGAGCACGCCGTCGGCCAGTTCCGTCGCGAGCGCGGCGCAGAGCGTGGCCAGCCAGGCGCAGAGCGCCGCTAGCTCGGTGGCGAGCCGGGCGAGCAGCGCGGTCAGCTCGGTGCAGAGCGCCGTCTCCGGCGCGGTGGCCGATTCGCAGGTGCTGGCCAGCGCCAAGAACGGCAAGGTCGTCGTCGGGATCAAGTTCACCCAGCCGGGGCTGGGCGTCAAGAACGCGGACGGCACCTTCTCCGGCTTCGACGTCGAGGTCGCCAAGTATGTGGCGAAAGAGCTCGGCGTCGACCCGACCAAGATCGAGTTCGTCGAAGCCAACTCGGCGCAACGCGAAGACCTGATCGCAAAGGGGCAGGTCGACTACATCGTGGCCACCTACTCGATCACCGACGCCCGCAAGGAAAAGGTCAACTTCGCCGGTCCGTATTTCATCGCTCATCAGGACCTGCTGGTCAAGTCGGACAACACCGACATCACCGGTCCCGAGGCGATGTCGGGAAAGATCCTGTGTTCGGTGACCGGATCGACCTCGGCGCAGAAGATCAAGGACAAGTACGCGGCCGACGTGGCGCTGCAGGAATACCCCACCTACAGCGACTGCGTTGATGCCCTCCTGACCGGAAGTATCGACGCGGTCACCACAGACGACGTCATCCTGGCCGGCTTCGCCGCCCAGCATCCCGGTGAGCTGAAGGTCGTCGGCAAGGGGTTCTCCGACGAGAACTACGGCATCGGCCTGGCGAAGGGTGACGCCGCCGGAACCGCCGCGGTCAACGCGGCGATCGCGAAGATGATCGCCGACGGCAGTTGGAAGCAGGCACTGGAGGACACCGTGGGTCCGTCCGGTTACACCATCCCGGCAGCTCCGACGCCCAGTAGCTGATCGCCGCGGATGCGACCCCCGGGATCCCCCTGGGGGTCGCATCTGGTGATGGGTGAGCAGAACGGGCCCAGGAGATCCGATGGCCGCGGACGCCGATCGAGCCGGGCATCAGCAGTGAACCGGGCCAGGGAGGAGCGGCGTGGACTTCAGCTTCCTATCCGACCCGCGGTACAACGTGATCGGTGCGTTCTGGATGACTGTCCAGCTGACCTTCTGGTCAGCAATCGGAGCATTCATCCTCGGCGTCATCTTGGCAGCCATGCGGGTGTGTCCGGTCCCGCTGATGCGCGGGTTCGCCGGCGGCGTGGTGAATATCGTCCGCAACATCCCGTTGACGTTGATCATCATCATGATGTCGCAGGTCATCGCCAACCAGCTTGGGCTGAAGCTGGCCGTCAGGGAAGCCGGCGTCAACCCCCAGGGCTATTTGGACACCCAGAACTTCCGCCTTGCGGTGCTGGGCTTCATCATCTACACCTCGACATTCGTCTGCGAGGCCATCCGGTCCGGTATCAACACGGTCCCGCCCGGCCAGGCCGAAGCAGCCAGAGCCATCGGCCTGACTTTCACCCAGGTGCTCGGCATCGTCGTGCTGCCGCAGGCGATCCGGGCCGTGGTAGCGCCACTGGGCTCGGTGCTCATCGCACTGACCAAGAACACCACCGTTGCGTCCGCCATCGGCGTTTCCGAAGCAGCGCTGTTGATGAACACGCTGATCGAGAACGAAGCGGACAAGTTCACCGCTGTGTTCATCGTCATCGCCGCCGGATTCATTGTGCTCACGCTGCCGACGGGCCTGATCTTCGGATCGTTGGCCAAGCGGGCCTCGGTGAAACGGTGAGCGAGCGAGCGTCGGTGCTCTACGACATCCCGGGGCCGCGCGCCCGACGGGTGAACCTGATCGTCAGCATCATCTTCGGCCTCGGGCTGGCCGCGCTGGCGTGGTGGGTGCTGTCCGTGCTGGCATCCAAGAACCAGCTCACCGGTGAGAAGTGGTCGCCGTTTCTGGAAGCGCAGAACTGGACGACCTACCTGCTGCCCGGCTTGTGGGCGACCCTGGAGGCGGCCGCGCTGAGCGTGGTGATCGCCCTTCCGGTCGGCGCATCACTTGGCATCGCCAGGTTGTCCGATCATGGCTGGATTCGGTGGCCGGCCGGCATCGTGGTCGAGTTCTTCAGGTCGATCCCGGTCATCATCCTGATGCTGTTCGCATTCGAGCTGTGGTTTTTCGCCTTCGACGCCGCGAGTCCCTTCGCAGCCGTGGTGATCGGCCTGGTGCTGTACAACGGGTCGGTGCTGGCGGAGGTGTTCCGCGCCGGGATCCTCGCGGTCCCCAACGGCCAAACCGAGGCGGCCTTCGCCATCGGGCTGCGCAAGTCTCAGGTCATGACGATCATCCTGCTGCCCCAGGCCATCACGTCGATGCTGCCGGCCGTCGTCAGCCAGCTCGTCGTCGTCGTCAAGGACACCGCGCTGGGCGGCATCCTTGTCGGCTACTCGGAGCTGCGTCGAGCCGGCAGCATCTCGGCGAGCAACTACGGCAACCTGCTACCCACCTACTTCGTGATCGCGGTGATCTACATCGTGATCAACCTGCTGCTGGGAAACCTATCCACCCTGGTGGAACGCAAGTTGCGCACGAGGCGTGGCGGCCCGGTCGTGGAGATCGAAGCCGGCGCCCAAACCGATCTGATGGCAGCCCGGCAGGAGATCCTGGTGCTCGACGAGCCTGGCTCCGCGTCCGTGATGCCGCAGCAGGAACGCGGCTTCGACACCAGACCCTGATGTAGCGCCCGGCGGCGACCCGGACCCCGATTTCGAGACGGGCGCGCCAGGCCATGACTGCGCGCCCCGCGGCACAACGGGCGATGACGTGGACCGCTGGCGAGCGGGCCGTGCAGCGGTTCTCGACGCGCTGGCCGGCGTGCCCTCGGGCACCCGCCTGACGTGGCCCGGGCCACCGATGGGCGCCGGCACGATGGCGTCCGCGCGGATCATGAAGACCTGGGCGCACGGACTGGACGTCGCCGACGTCGGGTTCGGCGCCGCTTGGGCTGGGCACCGCTCGGGCTGGGCACGGTTCGGGCAGAACTGCGTACGCCGGGCGACACCCGGATCGACACGGATCGTCAGCGGGCGATTTCGGTCGCCCGTGACTCCCGGATCACCGTCACCCGAACCTGACCTGGGTAGGTCAGTTCCTCTTCGATCTGCTTGGCGACCTCACGGGCCAGCACGTGCGCTTCCAGGTCGTCGACGACGTCGGGTTTGACCATCACCCTCAGCTCGCGACCGGCCTGCATGGCGAACACCTTCTCCACACCGCGCTTGGCGATCGCGATGGCCTCGATCCGTTCCAGGCGCTGCACGTAGGACTCCAGCGACTCGCGCCGGGCTCCAGGTCGACCACCGGAACACGCGTCGGCAGCCTGGGTGAGCACGGCTTCCACGGTGGAAGGCGGAACCTCGTCGTGGTGGGCCTCGATGCAGTGCACCACGTCGTCCGATTCGCCGTACTTGCGGGCCAGCTCGGCGCCGACGATGGCGTGCGAGCCCTGCGCCTCATGGGTGAGGGCCTTGCCGATGTCGTGCAGGAAGGCGCCGCGGTTGACCACGGTGGGATCGATCCCGAGTTCGTTGGCCATGCCGCGCGCAATGTGCGCGGTCTCGATGAGATGACCGAGCACGTTCTGGCCGTACGAGGTCCGGTACTTCAGCCTGCCGACGAGCGTGACCAGTTCCGGATGCAGGTCGGTGATGCGCACCGCGAGCAGCGCGTCCTCGGCCGCCCGCTGGCACAGCACCTCGACCTCGTCACGGGCGCGCTCGAAGGCCTCCTCGATACGGTGCGGATGGATCCGGCCGTCCTCGATCAGCATTTCCAGCGTGATCCTGCCGATTTCCCTGCGGACAGGATCGAAGCAGGACAGCAGCACGGCCTCGGGAGTGTCGTCGATGATCACGTTGACGCCGGTGACCGTTTCGAAGGCGCGGATATTGCGACCCTCGCGACCGATGATTCGGCCCTTGACCTCGTCGGCAGGCAGATGAACGACCGCAACGACAGTCTGAGCCGTCTGATCCGACGCAACGCGCTGGATTGCTTCGGCAACGATCGCCCTGGCCCGTTGCTTGGCTGAGGTCTGGGCCTCCGTCTCGATCCGCCTGATCATCATCGCGGCATCCCGGCGAACGGCTTCTTCCTGGCCGGACAGCAGTTCCGCCCGGGCGGCTTCAACGCTCAATCCGGAGATCCGGGTCAGCTCGGCCAGCTGGGCCGCCGCGGACGCGGCAATCTCGTGCTGTCGGTCGTCGAGCTCCTTCGCCTGGCGGGCGAGCTCGGCTGCCGTTGCCTCAAGCTCGTCGGCGCGGGAATGCAGTGCTTTCTTGGTGGCCGACAATTCGCCCTGGTCGGCCCCGATCCGGCGCCGATCGGCGACCAAGGCCTGCTGCTCGTCGGCCAGCGCCTGGGTGGCCGCACGCAGCTTCTGCTCGGCCTCCTGGAGTTCCCTGCGGTCCTCGGAGAGCGCGGCGGTGGCCTCGACGGTGACCCGGTTGCGTTCCGTATCCAACCCGGCCCGTAGGTCGGCGGCCTGCGCGCGGGCGGCAGCGACGGTGCGCTCCGCCTCCGCCAGAGCGTCCGAGCGCAATTGCTCTGCTTCTCGGCGGGAGCGGGCGGTCAGTTCGTCGGCGGCCTCGGACGCCGTCCGGCGGACAGCGTCCGCCGCCTCGGCGGCAGCGGTCGCCTCATGGCTCAGCAGAGCGAAATGCGACAGGTCGGGCTCGTGTTCGGCGCGATCACCCTGTTGGGAGGTTCGCGCGGTGGACGACACGGCGCCCTCCACTAGCCGGCGCAGGGCTTCCTCG
>Ga0302262_10001279_pt1 | contig 10623 bp, 9 predicted proteins | sample II_Fen_E3_4_FD_194557 | JGI IMG/M metagenome (GOLD analysis project Ga0302262, IMG submission 194557) | Peat permafrost microbial communities from Stordalen Mire near Abisko, Sweden - II_Fen_E3_4 | ecosystem: Environmental > Terrestrial > Soil > Wetlands > Permafrost | place: Sweden: Abisko...
CGGCACCGGCAGAAGCGCCCGAGGCCCCGCCTGCCCCGGCCTTTGCCACCGCCCAGGATTTTGCCCAAAGCCCGTCCAGCTTTGAACACCAGCCCCCCTTCCGGCCGCGCCGCAATCCGGCCCGGCTGTGGACGATGCTGGCCGTGGGCTTTGCCGTGGTAACGGTGGGCGCGATGGGCGCGGTGGCCCAGTTCGGCCTGCCCGCCTGGCTGCCCCTGCCCCAGGCCAGCACCACCCAGCCCGACCTGAAACTGTCCTTTCCCGCCGACCAGATGGAACGCCGCCCCCTACCCAACGGCAATGACTTTTTCAGCATCGCGGGCACCATCACCAATATCGGCCAGGAACGCCGCGCCGTGCCAGGCCTGATCATCGTGCTGCGCGATTCCCGCAACCGCGCGGTCTATTCGCGCGACGTCGCCCCGCCCAAGCCCGTGCTGGCCCCCGGCGAAAGCCAGACGGTGAACACCGCGCTGGTCGATGCCCCCAAGGCCGCCGTGGTGGCCGAAGTGCAATGGAAGCAGCATTAAGGCCCGCCCTCACCGGCCCGATACGCTTTCATTCGCAATTCGATGCTTGCACCCCCCAAACCCTTCTGCTAGGGGCGCGCTCCTACCCCCCAAGGGCGGCCCGAGCAATCGCAGCCATCCTTTGATTTAGCGGTCGTGGCGGAATTGGTAGACGCGCAACGTTGAGGTCGTTGTGGGCGAAAGCCCGTGGAAGTTCGAGTCTTCTCGACCGCACCAGTAGCCATCTCAAGGCTACTCACTAAGGCTCAAAATGGCTGAATTCAGCCATTTCTTGCCTTATCAAGTCCCATGGTATATCCTCCAAGCTCACCCCAAACGGGGGACTGGAAGGGGGACTGGCTCAGCGGCCTTTCCCATAACCGGAGGGCTTGATGAAGCAGCACATCCTCTCGCACATTGCCGCTCGCAACGCGCCGCCCGGACGTTATGCCGACGGCGCGGGCCTGTGGCTCCACAAACGAGAACGCGCCCATGGCAAATGGGTGTTGCGCTATTTCCTCCACGGCAAACGCCGCGAGATGGGCTTGGGTCGCTGGCCGGATGTGTCGATTGCTGAGGCGAGAGCGGCCGCCTTCGATGCGCGCGCGATGCTGAGGGGCGGACAAAGCCCGATCGAAAAGCGCCAGCAGGAACGGCGCGTCATCCATCGGATGACGGTCACGGAAGCGATCGATAGCTGCTTCGAGGCCCGCAAGGCACAGCTCAAGGGGGATGGCGCGGCGGGGCGCTGGATGTCCCCGCTGAAGGTCCACGTCATCCCGAAGATCGGCAAGACGGCGGTGGAGGACGTCGACCAGCACGCGTTGCGCGACTTGCTGGCGCCGATCTGGCATTCCAAACCCGAGGCGGCGACCAAGGCCCTGAACCGGCTCAATCTGACACTCGTCCACGCAGCGGCGCTTGGCCTCTCGGTTGATCTCCAAGCCTGCATGAAGGCGCGGGCGCTTCTGGGCAAGCAGCGCCACGAGACCGAGCACATTCCCGCCCTGCCCTATGCCGAGGCCCCGAAGTTCTACCAGTGGCTTTGCACCGTGGATACGACCGCCTCGCGAGCGCTGCGCTTCCTCATGCTCACGCTGGCGCGCACGAGCGAGGTCCGGCTGGCAACAAGCGACGAAATCGAGGACGATATCTGGAGCCTTGCTGCCAAGCGAACCAAGACCAACGAAAGCCGTCGGATTCCGCTCGTTGCGCAGGCCCAGGCACTGGTTGCGGGTGAAACCGGCCACTTGTTCGCGGCCTATCTGGGCAAGCCACTGTCGGACATGGCGATGACATCGCTTATGAGCCGTGCTGGCCACGAAGCACGTCCACACGGATTTCGTAGCACTTTCCGAACCTGGGCCGAGGAATGCACGAAGGCCGACTTCGAAACCAAAGAAGCATGTCTCGGACACACAGTGGATGCTGGGGTAGTGGGCGCATACCAGCGCAGCGACAGGCTGGCAAAGCGCCGCAAGCTTCTGGAAGCATGGAGGAACTTTCTGACGCAGGGCAGTTGATCTGCAAGCCGCGTTCGACCGGGATCCCGTTCTTCTCGGCGCGTGATAGGCTACACCAAACTTGCCGTTCATTTATTGGCGGCTCTGCAGTTGGGCTTCTGCCAACTCTTGCGGGGGTTATGCCTAGCAAGATGTAGGAGTCCCAGCTAGCGCAGCAGCTTTTGGAGAATGACGGTTAGGTTCAGGTGCATAGTGATGCCCGTTGCCGGGCTCGGGATCGGCGGAAATTGGTGGGAAGCGGACGTTTCTACCGACGCGGACACGCCCTCGACGGGGTCAGCATGACGTTGCGGAAGGTAAGCGGGACGCGCTTGTCTCCATCGTCGGTTTCTACGGTCGCAAACCCCTTGAACGTGGCCGGGATTAGTCCGCCCCCGTTTGCCGTCTTGACATCGGCTCGCTGGACGGGCGCATAAAGAGTTACCAGAACGAAGGCGTGCAAGTCCGTGGGGTTCCGCTGATTGAACCACGTCGCCCCTTGGCTACCTTCCCCGCCAAGTTCGCCATTTGGGGTCGCGCTACTGCCAGCCTTGATCCGCCATCCGCCCGGAACGCGGCACACAGCGTTGAACTCTACACCCCAAGTATCAAACGAAAATGCCTTGACGCTCACCGTGTCTTTGACGGGGAGCCCGATCACGGAAAGAAGATAGGTGTGAGGGTGGTCGGCGGCGGAAGCAGCCCCCGGCATCAAAAGCAGCAGCGGAAAAAGACGTCTCATTGACGGATAGTCGCTCAATGGCAGTATGACCGCAAGTGGGGCGGGAACTGCCGATTGAAGCGGCGCCAAGCCTTTCGCGGGAAGCGCCCTCAAACACGACATTCACGGCCTTGAATTAACTCGTCGAAACCTGCATTTCATTCACCGCCTCCAACGATATAGCTCAGCAGGTCGGAAGGCAGTTTCAGTTTCGCGCTGCCCCGTTGGCTCGATCCAACCAGTGTCGATCATGCGGCGGCGGAAAGCGGGCTTGTTGAAGCTTATGCCGGTGATCGCCTCATGCACCGCTTGCAGGTCGCGCAGGGTGAAGAGATCGGGCAGCAGGGCAAAGGCAATGGGGGCATAGTCAAGCTTGCCCTTGAGCCGGTCATACGCGGTGGCGAGGATCAGGGCATGGTCGAACGCCAGCGGTTCGGGGAGCGCGCCGACAGGCGCCAAGGCCAGATCGCTGCGGGAGGCGACAGACTGGGCGAGCCGATCCGAAGGCAGCAGCGCGAAATGGGCCACGCTGACCGTTCGCATACGCGGGTCGCGATCGGGAGCCCCAAAGGTGTAAAGCTGCTCCAGCCATGCGCCTTCGCCTGCGGCAAAGCCCGCCTTATCGGTCAGGATGCGGCGCGCGGCCTCGTCCAGCCCTTCATCCACCTGCACAAAGCCACCGGGCAGCGCCAGATGCGCGGCAAAAGGCTCGGTCTCGCGCCTCTGCAAGAGGACGGCCAGTTGGCCCTCCATCACAGTCATCAGCACAAGGTCAACGGTCACGGCGAGAGGAGGATGGGTCATGGGTCGATGCTTATATCTTGACTAGATATATGTCTAAGGCGTATAAGATTTCTACAGCGAGTCGGGGAGTCCGCCTCGCCACATCTTTCGGGGGAGCCTCGGATATGACTATCGACTTTGGCGTCTTTATCGGACGCTTTCAGCCGCTGCATGTCGGCCATGAACATGTCATCACCCATGCTTTGCAGCGCGTAAGCCGCCTGATCGTGTTGATCGGCTCGGCCAATGTGGCGCGCGATCCGCGCAACCCTTTCACCTATGCCGAACGCGAGGCCATGCTGCGCTCCGCCTTTCGCCATGAGGTAGCCGAGGGTCGCCTGATCATCGCCCCGCTCGACGATCACCTCTATTCCGACACAGCGTGGGTGACGCAGGTGCAGCGCAAGGTGCGCGCGATTATACTCGATCATGGCAATAACCATGGCTTTCAAAACCATGGCCTCAGCGATTTCCGCGTGGCGCTGGCGGGCTATGGCAAGGATGCGTCCTCCTATTACCTCAAGCTGTTTCCCGAATGGGAGAATCTGCAGATTGACAGCCAATATGGCACCTTCTCCTCCAGCGATGTGCGCGCCCGCTATTTCCAGCGCATTCCCGAAGTGCCCGGCTCGATCCTGTCGGCAGGCGTGGTGGAATTCTTGCGCAGCTTCATGCTGGGCGAGACGTTTCGGGGGTTGCTCGAAGAGGCCGAGTTTCTGGCCGCCTATCCGGCGCAATGGGGGCGCGGGCCTTTCGTCACAGCCGATGCGGTGGTGGTGCAATCGGGCCATATCTTGCTGGTCGAGCGGGGCCGCGCGCCCGGCAAGGGGCTGCTGGCGCTGCCCGGCGGCTTTGTGAACCCGGATGAGCGCATCCGCGATGCTGCCATCCGCGAGCTCCGCGAGGAAACCTCGATCAGCGATGCCAAGGGGCAGATCCCGCCCGCCATGCTGGCCAGCTTTATCGAAGATGCGCGCACCCGCGTGTTCGATGCGCCAAACCGCTCGCTGAGGGGCCGGATCATCACCCATGCCTTCCTCTTCCGCCTGCCCGAGCGGCGCAAACTGTTCGGCGTGAAAGGCGGCGATGATGCCGCCCATGCCCGCTGGTATCGCTTTGGCGATCTGGCCCCGGAGATGCTCTTCGAAGATCACTGGTCGATCATCGAAGAAATGGCGGACCTCTAAATCCGCCCCAAAATGCCGCGCGGGGGAGTCCCGCATCCGGCGCTTCTGTGAGGAGTTCACATCATGACCAATCTCATTCTGGCCACCGACAGCTATAAGCACAGCCACTTTCTGCAATATCCGCCCGAAGCGCGCATCATCAGCGCCTATGCCGAAGCGCGGCACAATGACTTCTCGAAAGAGGTGCTGTTCCTCGGCCTGCAACCCTATCTGATCGACCTGCTGGGCAAGCCCATCACAGGCGCCGATGTCGATGAGGCCGAGGCGATCTGCGCCGCCCATGGCGTGCCCTTCAACCGGGCTGGCTGGGACGCGATTGTGGCCGACCATGGTGGCTTTCTCCCCATCGCAATCAAGGCTTTGCCCGAAGGCATGATCGTGCCCACCGGCGTGCCGCTGCTGCAGGTCGAAAACACCGATCCGCGCATGCCATGGCTGCCCACCTTCATCGAAACCGCGCTGCTGCGCGCGATCTGGTATCCCACCACGGTCGCCACGCTAAGCTGGAAATGCAAGGCGATCATCCGCGCCGGGCTGGAGAAGACTTCGGAAGATCCAGAAGCCCAATTGCCCTTCAAACTGCATGACTTTGGCGCGCGCGGCGTAAGCAGCGGCGAGAGTGCGGCGCTGGGCGGGATGGCGCATCTGGTGAACTTCATGGGATCGGACACGATGGAGGGGCTGATGGCCGCCCGCCGCTATTATCGCGCGGATATGCCCGGCTTCTCGATCCCAGCTGCCGAGCACAGCACGATGACCAGCTGGGGCCGCGCCCGCGAACAGGCCGCCTATGCCAACATGCTCGATGCCTTTGACGGCGTGGTGGCGGTGGTGTCGGACAGCTATGATCTCGATGCCGCCGTGGCCGAGATCTGGGGCGGCACGCTGCGCAAGAAGGTGCTGGCGCGCAAGGGCACGCTGGTGGTGCGCCCCGACAGCGGCGACCCAATCGAGACACCTTTGCGCACCGTGCAAGCGTTGTGGGACAGGTTCGGCGGCACGCTCAACCCCAAGGGCTATCGCGTGCTCGACCCGCATATCCGCGTCATTCAGGGCGATGGGATGAACATCGAGAGCATCGCCCGGCTGGTGGATCGCATGATCGAGGCCGGCTTTGCCATCGACAACATCGCCTTCGGCATGGGCGGCGGGCTGTTGCAACAGGTCAACCGCGACACGCTGCGCTTTGCCATGAAGGCCAATGCCATGCGGGATGACGCTGGCGTATGGCGCGATGTGGCCAAGGCACCGGCAACCGACCCCACCAAGGGCAGCAAGGCCGGGCGGCAGGCGGTGGTGGCAGCCGATGGGCGCATTGTTGCCAAGAGGCTGGATGCCATGGGTGACGCCAAAGATCTGCTCGCGCCGGTTTGGCGCGATGGCGAACTGCTCGTCCGCCACACCTTTGCGGAAATCCGCGCGCGGGCTGATGGCAAGGAGCTGTGAGCAAACAGGGCAACAAGGCGCTGGTAGTGATCTCAAGGTGATCCTATGTTGCCCTCATGGCTTCTGACACAAAGGAAATCTCGGTATTCCCGCTGAGCGTTGCGGGATTGCGATGTTGCATCGCCTGAGGAGAGACTGAAGGACCATAACCTTCCGTTCTGGCGATCACCTGCCCGAATTAAGGCAACGGAGCGTGCGCTTCATTGCGTTGGCTTGTCGCGGCTGAGCAGGGCTATCCTCACGTCGCGGCGACTTTGCCTATGCCGACATTCGGGACAATCCACCATGCGACTTTTTTGGGCTTTGCTGCTGTCTTTTGCCACATTGTCCAGCCTTGACGCACCACTGGCGAATGCCGCCGAACGCCGCAAGGTTATCATCGATCAGGATGCGTTTGAGGGCCCAAACCTGCAGCCAATCCTAATGCTGTTGCAGGACCCTTCGGTTGAAGTTCTGGGCATTACAATTGTTTCGGGCGATGGTTGGGCGCCGGAGGAAACGGCTGCAACCTTGCGCATGCTCGAATTGGTGGGGCGCACGGATATCCCGGTGGTGCAGGGCGCGATCTACCCTTTGGTCAACACGCAGGCGCGCAACAAGCTGCGCGAAGCCACCTACAGCCCCATGCCTTATAAGGGAGCGTGGATGGAAAGCTGGCCCAGCTACAACACGCTGAAACGGCGCCAGACGCATGCGCCTGATGTGATCCCGCCGATGGATGAAGGCATGCCCACCACCAAGGCCGATCCGCGCTCGGCGGCGCAATTCATGATTGACATGACCCGCAAATATCCGGGCCAAGTAACAATTTTGGCCATGGGGCCGCTCACCAATCTGGCCTTGGCGCAGCGTTTGGATGATGGCTTTGCCGGGCGCGTTATGGAGTTGATGACCGAAGGCGGCGTCTTGCTGCCCCCTGACATTGACAAACCGCTCGACGAGTTTGCCATGCAGGCGGCCTATGCCCCCCGAATGTCGATCAACCATTTCTGGGATCCAGAAGCCTCGCGTATCGTATTCACCTCGCCGTGGCGCGAACTGACATTGGTGACCAATGACGCCAGCCACCAGAACATCGCCAATGGCGAATTGCTGGCGCAGGCGACTAAATCGGGGCGACCGGTGGCTCGCTATGTCGCGATGATCGGTCAGGCGGGCTATCCGCTGTGGGACGAAACGGCGGTTTGTGCATGGTTGAACCCATCCATCGCCACCCGCCAGCTTCGACTGGCGATGGATGTCGATCTGATGCCCGGGGCCAGTTACGGCGCACTGCTAACGTGGGCTCCGGGCAAGGGGCCTCATCTGGGAGAACGTGATGTGCGCGTGGTTTTAGGCGTCGATGATGCTCAGGTGAAAACGAAATTCGTCGATCTCTTAAACCGGTAACGACCTTGGCAGAGAAGTCATGCCACACTCAAAGCTGACGCACCGATGGGCTGCCCCAGTTGCTTGAACGTGCCGCCCGTTAAGCTGTGCGTTAAGATCGACTTTCGACGGATGGCTGGCTATGGCCTTGGCTATGGGTAGTGTGCACAAATTTCAGCGTCCGCCAAAAAACGAGCGGCAGTTCAAAGGCTATCGGCCGCCCCCGCCGAATGGCCCCCGCGTAGGGAAATCGGGACTTTGGCGGCTGCGCGATTGGCAGAAGAGTTTGATCGCTTGGTCGGCGTTAGTACTCCTTGCGGTTGGAATTTGGGGCATCGGCAGGATAGTATAGAGGCCCCTCAATTTGCCGCTCCCGCCCGAGACCAGCCATTCAGGCCCCCAGATCGCAGCGTCGGAACCGGTCATAGGTTCATGATCCTCCAATACCCAGAACTGTTAGCGACGAAATGGTTACGGCAATGGCACTTTTCCCGAAAGCAGCGAGCGAGCTTGCATAATGGCGTCAGGTAGTCTTGAACTTGTCAGGCGTCCTGCAAAACCTGAACCATCGTTCCAGCGGACACCAGTTGAGACGTCTGGGACAACGCCACCCACTTCATTGGTACCATCTTTTCGAAAGCGGGCACAGTTCGGCAATTCCAATTTGGCGCGGCTGTTTGCCAAGGTGATTTCGTCATTCCCATCGAGATGACCACAACCAGCACCGCCGGTCCGTGTCCCCATCACAATCGCTGCGTTATTATCTTGCAGCATTGCAGCAAACTGTTCGGCGGCTGACCATGTCTCGCTATCAACGAGCACGATCAACGGGCCTCTCCAGACGCTGTCTCGGTAAGGAAATTGGGCTGGGCTAAAAACTTCCACCGCCCATTTTTTGCCGTAAAGTTCGCCTGTGGGAAATTCGGAAAGAAGCCCGCTAGCGAAACCTGCTCTAGCAAGGCGCGAGCATCGTGGTTCAGCACAGGGTTTCAAGTTGTTTGCCGTATCTTCCGCTTGCGCCGAAAACGACAGTAGCCTTGCGCGATCTGCGCCCGATGTGCGTTCCCCTTCCATTCGGAGTTTTGCGGCAAGATCGTGCCAGCGATGGACCCAGGCGTCTCCGCGTATGACGGCCACCGGTGCTGAACGAAGCGGCACCGGTGAAACGATGCGCGCCGCCGCTTCAACCCACCCAGTTCCGCCCCCATTTCGCGTGAGATCGACGATCAACACACCCGCGCCCGCCGCGCGCAACCGTTCGACGGTCGTCATCAGTCCGCGCGTCATGATTGCATAGGCCTCCGTCTGCAATCGGTCATCGCACGCTGCGTCGCAAGACTTCTGAAATGCGATCCGGGTATTGGCAACTGCCTGCTCGCAAACCGCCGGGTAGCCTTGCGGCGAAAAGACGCCGATGCGAATGACCCCAATGGTTGTATCCTTGGCGGGCACGAGACCAGACTGGAATGGACCGCCAGTGTCAATTTTTCTATAATTTGGCAATGCCGCTGCCGTACCCGCTGTCACCTGACCAGCGTCATAACCTCGAGCCGAGCAGAATGTTTGAACGGACGTCGCCGGAAGGGGAACACGTTGGTTCGATCTGCCCCTGTTTTGCGTGGTGATGATCTCAGGCCAGTGCAGTACGACATGCCCATCGTTGAAGCGATCGACCAGACTATCCAAGGAGCGGCGGGCATCGGCGGCGTTGTGACTTTCACGAATGGCTTCGGCCGTGCGGTCGAACCACCGATCAAGCGAAACCTCGCGCTCTCCGGTCAGCCAGTCTCGATTGGGGTAACTCTTGTCGATCGCAGCGCGAATTTGTGCGAGGTCAGCAAGCCATGGAGCAGAATTCCAGGCCGGTTGAGCAGCGCCGAGCAGGATCAGGACAGTCAGCGATAAAATTGCTTTTACGAAACGCTGCACCCAACCACCTCGATTCATCCTAACACAAGATCGGAGAAGCGTCAGGAATAGATCAATGATCGTCACAAGCTCGATGCCTGCACAGTTGCGACCACTCGACATAACGGTTTATTCTATCTTTTCAATCGCCTTTAAGATGCGACGCCCGAAGTGCTAGACCGGGCCATCGTACGTTCATCTGCTCACAATCGGCAACGAATGAAGAGTTTGAGGGCACGCGGCCCGCAACCAATTGCTGACAACCGATATATAGGCGAACATGTCGCCGGTTGCCGCCGTCGATCAGAGGGTTATGCTAAGCGAATGTCCGGCCCGAAAACTGATCACCGTTCTGTTGAAGACCTTTTCGAAGCCGTACTCCAGGCCGACGATGATGCCGCTTGGGATGCTGTGGCAGCCCTTCATTGGAGAGGGTCTGAAGAAGTATTGGCGCGCGCCATCAACCTGACGCGATCAAGTGACGCTGCATGGCGGGCTCGGGGAGTAGACGTGTTGAGCCAGCTGGGCATCCCGGACCGCACTTTCCCGAGCCAATGTTTCGCTGTTGTCTGTCCTCTGCTCGCCGACGAGGCGGCTAGCGTCGTTCGTAGCGCAATCTACGCGCTGCACCACATCGACAGCGTGCAAGCCGCCTCACACATCATCCCTTTCGCCGCCCATTTGAACGATGACATTCGCGAAGCTGTGGCTTTCGGTCTAAACGCGGTCGACACCTCGGAGGCCCATGACGCTTTGCTGCGACTGATGAGGGATCGAAGCGCAGATGTTCGCAACTGGGCGACTTTCGGCATCGCGCGCCAAAGCGAAATCGATAACTCCGATATACGTATAGCTCTCCTCGCAGGTTTAGCGGATGCGGATTATGAAGTGCGCTATGAAGCAGCTATCGGCTTGGCGCGACGCCGCGACATTCGTTCCGTGAAAAATCTGAAGCAGCTGCTTCACGAAGATCCCGGCGATATTTTTGCGCGAGAGGCTGCCACTATGCTTCTCGGCCTTAGTGAAAGTGAGACTGATACGGCCAAGCTCCTTGGTGCACTCCAACGGCTTGATCGCTGTACGCATCCGTTGTGGACCGCAGGTACGTTGCATAGGCTTGGGGTATGATGCCATTGAGTATGGGTAGCCATACTCCTGTGAGTTCTGGTCTGCGCTTCTGGAAATCTGCTCAGGCAGCC
>Ga0302262_10001281_pt1 | contig 10611 bp, 9 predicted proteins | sample II_Fen_E3_4_FD_194557 | JGI IMG/M metagenome (GOLD analysis project Ga0302262, IMG submission 194557) | Peat permafrost microbial communities from Stordalen Mire near Abisko, Sweden - II_Fen_E3_4 | ecosystem: Environmental > Terrestrial > Soil > Wetlands > Permafrost | place: Sweden: Abisko...
CATGTGCACGGTTTGTGCCGCTTGGGCCAGCTTGGCCGCCTCGGCTTGCTTGAGGGCGGCGGTCAGGCGGGCGAGGGCGGCTTCGATCCGGTCTAGCGCCGGAAGGGTTTCGGGGTTTTCAGCTGCACTTTGCTCCATCAGGGCCAGTTAGCGCATCGCGGGACGCCATGCAAAGCCCTGCTACCGGTTTCCCCCAGCCAAACATGAGGTGATAGGGGTAAAATGCCTTCGGACAAAGGTTGACGCAGCGGGGGGCTTCCGCAATGGAGGCGCCACGAATCGCGTTTAAGCGACCTTTGCATACCTATTCGGAGCCTTGAGACTCGCCATGACCATTCCCGCCAACCGTTTGCAGACGATGGCCAATGCCATTCGCGTTCTCTCGATGGATGCTGTGCAGGCCGCCAATAGCGGGCACCCCGGCATGCCGATGGGGATGGCCGATGTGGCGACGGTGCTGTTTGGCAAATTCCTGAAGTTTGATCCGGCGCAGCCGCGCTGGCCCGATCGCGACCGGTTCATCCTGTCGGCCGGGCATGGATCGATGCTGATCTATTCGCTGCTGCACCTGACCGGCTATGAGCGGCCCACGATCGAGGACATCAAGGCGTTTCGCCAGTTGCATTCGGTGTGCGCCGGGCATCCGGAAAACACCGAGCTGCCGGGGGTGGAATGCACCACTGGGCCGCTGGGGCAGGGGCTGGCCATGGGCGTGGGCTTTGCGATGGCCGAGCGCCATCTGAATGGCGTGTTTGGCGAGGAGCTGGTTGATCACAAGACTTTTGTGATTGCGGGCGATGGGTGCCTGATGGAGGGCATCAACCATGAAGCCATCGGTCTGGCCGGGCATTTGAAGCTGGGCCGGTTGATTGTGCTGTGGGATGACAATCGCATCACGATTGATGGCGATACCAGCGTTTCGACCAGCGAGGATGTGGCGGCGCGTTATGCGGCCACGGGCTGGCACACGGTGGCTTGCGATGGGCATGATTTTGCCGACATTGAGCGGGCGATTGCCGAGGCGGTGGCTGATCCGCGTCCCTCGCTGGTGGCTTGCCGGACGATCATTGGCAAGGGTGCGCCCAACAAGCAGGGCGGGCATTCGGTGCATGGTGCGCCTTTGGGCGGGGCCGAGATTGAGGCGGCGCGCGGCGAGCTGGGCTGGACCTTGCCGCCGTTTGAGCTGCCCGAGCAGGTGGTGGCCGATTGGCGTGCGGTTGGCGCGCGCGGCACGGCGGAGGCTGCGGCTTGGGGTGAGCGTTTGGTCGCTGCGCCGCAGGGGGCCGAGTTTAGCCGCCGGATGGCCGGTGAGCTGCCCGATATGGCTGAGGTGGAGGCCACGTTCAACGGCTGGCTGGAGGGCGACAAGAAGGTCGCCACGCGCAAGGCCAGCGAGATGGCGCTCGACGTGTTGACCGCGGCGATCCCTGAGATGATCGGTGGTTCGGCGGATCTGACCGGATCGAACCTGACGGTGACCAAATCGACCACGCCGTTTTCGCCCGAGGATTACAGCGGGCGCTATGTCTCGTATGGCATTCGCGAATTTGGCATGGCCGCCGCGATGAATGGCATGGCGCTGCATGGTGGGGTGCTGCCTTATGGTGGCACGTTCCTGGTGTTTTCCGATTATTGCCGCAATGCCATTCGTATGTCGGCTTTGCAGCAGGCCAAGGTGGTCTATGTGCTGACCCATGACTCGATTGGGCTGGGCGAGGATGGGCCGACCCATCAGCCGATCGAGCACATTATGTCGATGCGCATGATCCCCAACCTTGAAGTGTTCCGCCCCGCCGATGTGATCGAGACCGCCGAGTGCTGGCAGCTTGCGGTGGCCAATGAGGGGCGGCCGAGCGTGTTGGCGCTGACGCGGCAGAACTTGCCGCAGTTGCGCCATGCCGGGCCGAATCAGTCGGCGCTGGGGGCCTATCGCCTGGTGGCGGCGCAGGCCGCGCGCAAGGTGGTGATCGTGGCGACCGGCTCGGAAGTGGAAATTGCGGTGGCGGTGCGTAGTGCGCTGGAATCGCAGGGAATTGGCGTGGATGTGGTCTCTGCACCCTCGCTGAGCCGCTTTTTTGCGCAAGATAGCGCCTATAAGGCCGATATTTTGCCCGCCGGTGTGCTCAAGGTTTCGATCGAAGCGGGCACGACCTTTGGCTGGGAAGCGATTACGGGGCTTGACGGACTGCGTTTTGGCATCGACACCTTCGGCGCCTCCGCCCCCGCGGACCAACTTTATGATTACTTTGGTCTTACCGCTGCAAAAATCACGCCGCAGATTGTTGCGGCACTCCAGACGAACTGAGGAGATACACAATGGCTGTTAAGGTTGCCATCAACGGTTTCGGTCGCATCGGCCGCAATGTTGCCCGCGCTATTCTCGAGCGTCCGGAGGCTGGTCTTGAACTGGTCGCCATCAACGATCTGGGCGATGCCAAGGCCAACGCTCTGCTGTTCAAGCGTGACAGCGTGCATGGCGCCTATCCCGGCTCGGTCGAGGTGGACGGCAATGATCTGATCATCGACGGCAAGCGCATCAAGGTGACCGCCGAGCGCGATCCCGCCAACCTGCCCCATGCCGCCGATGGCATCGACATCGCGCTCGAATGCACCGGCTTCTTCTGCGACAAGGCTTCGGCCAGCAAGCATCTGACTGCTGGCGCCAAGCGCGTGCTGATCTCGGCGCCGGCCAAGGGTGTGGATCTGACCGTCGTGTTCGGCGTGAACCACGACAAGCTGACCGCCGATCACCTGATCGTGTCGAACGCTTCGTGCACCACCAACTGCCTCGCCCCGTTTGCCAAGGTTCTGCATGAATCGATCGGCATCGAGCGTGGCCTGATGACCACGATCCACTCGTACACCAACGATCAGAAGATCCTCGACCAGATCCACAAGGATCCGCGTCGTGCCCGCGCTGCGGCCCTGAACATGATCCCGACCTCGACCGGCGCGGCTGTGGCTGTGGGCGAAGTGTTGCCTGAGCTGAAGGGCAAGCTGGACGGTTCGTCGATCCGCGTGCCGACCCCCAATGTCTCGGTTGTGGATCTGACCTTCCAGCCCAAGCGCGACACCACGGTGGAAGAGGTCAACGGCTTGCTCAAGGCTGCGGCTGAAGGCCCGCTCAAGGGCGTGCTGGGCTATACCGATGAGCCGCTGGTCTCGGGCGACTTCAACCATGACTCGCATTCGTCGACCATCGACAGCCTCGAAACCGCTGTGCTCGAAGGCAAGCTGGTGCGCGTGCTGAGCTGGTATGACAATGAGTGGGGCTTCTCCAACCGCATGCTGGATACCGCAGGCGCGATGGCCAAGTTCCTCTAAGGGACACATGGGGCGGGGAGGGCAACCTTCCCGCCCTTTTTGGCTGATTAGGGTAGGGCGCTGTATGGCGCCATCAAGTGGGGGTTTTATGGCTTTTCGCAAGCTCGATGATCTGGGTGATCTGACCGGTAAGGTTGCGCTGGTGCGCGTGGATTTCAACCTGCCGATGCAGGATGGGGTGGTGACCGAAGACAGCCGCGTGCGCGCCGCTGTGCCGACCATTCTGGAGCTTTCCTCCAAGGGCGCCAAGGTGTTGTTGCTGGCGCATTTTGGCCGGCCCAAGGGCAGCCGCGTGGCCGATCAGTCGCTGAGCCTCGTGCTGGGCGCGGTGGAGAAGGTGTTGGGCCGCGAAGTGATGTTTGTGCCCGAGATCGCGGGCGACATCGTGGCGCAGGCTGTGGGCATTCTGGGCGCGGGCGATATTGCTCTGCTGGAAAACAGCCGTTTCTGGCCGGGTGAGGAAAAGAACGACCCCGAATTCGCCAAGGCGATTGCGGCCAATGCCGACATCTATGTGAACGATGCTTTCTCGGCGGCGCATCGCGCGCATGCCACCACCGAAGGCCTGGCGCATCTGTTGCCCGCTTACGCTGGGCGCAGCATGCAGGCCGAACTGGAAGCTTTGGGCAAGGCGCTTGATGCGCCGGTCAAGCCGGTGGCGGCTGTGGTGGGCGGTGCCAAGGTGTCGAGCAAGCTGGATGTGCTCAAGCATCTGGTGACCAAGGTCGATCATCTGATCATCGGTGGCGGCATGGCCAACACGTTCCTCGCCGCGCGCGGTGTGGATGTGGGCAAGAGCCTGTGCGAGCATGATCTGACCGATACGGCCAATGCCATTCTTGAGGCGGCGGATGCTTCGGGCTGCACCGTGCATCTGCCCTATGAGGTGGTGGTGTCGAAGACGTTTGAGGCCAATCCGGCCAGCCTTCGCACGGTGAATGTGCATGAAGTGGCCGCTGACGAGATGATCCTCGACGTGGGGCCGAGCGCGGTCGAAGCGCTGGGCGATGCGCTCAAGGTTTGCAAGACGCTGGTGTGGAACGGGCCGATGGGCGCGTTTGAAATGGCGCCGTTTGATGCCGCGACCGTGGCGCTGGCCCGCATTGCGGCGGCGCTGACCAAGGAAGGCGGGCTGGTTTCGGTGGCCGGTGGCGGGGATACCGTTGCTGCGCTGCATCATGCCGGGGTGGCCGAGGACTTTTCCTATATTTCGACGGCGGGCGGTGCCTTCCTCGAATGGATGGAAGGCCGCGTGTTGCCGGGCGTGAAGGCGCTCGAAATCTAAGACTTTTTTTCGCCCGCCCGGTTGCAAAACATGCACCGGGCGGGTTATTCCGGCCTAAACGCGCATACCTATGTGATTTCGATGCTGCGTTTGCACCTTTGGGCCTTTTTTGCTGACAGGGAACCGACATGACCACCAAGGTTGTTCAGAAGATCCTCGCCAATTACGAATCCGACAATCCGGGCGTGAAGGCCAACCTTTACCGCATCCTGAATCAGGGCAAGCTGGCCGGCACCGGCAAGCTGATCATCCTGCCGGTTGATCAGGGCTTTGAACATGGCCCGGCGCGCAGCTTCTCGGTGAACGCTCCGGCCTATGACCCGCATTACCACTATCAGATGGCAATCGATGCCGGTCTGTCGGCCTATGCCGCGCCGCTGGGCAGCCTTGAAGCGGGCGCTGACAAGTTTGCGGGCCAGATCCCGACCATCCTGAAGGTCAACAGCTCGAACAGCTGGGCCACCGCCGCCAATCAGGCGATCACGGGTTCGGTGGATGATGCGCTGCGTCTGGGTTGCGCCGCGATTGGCTTTACCATCTATCCCGGTTCGGACGATTGCTTCGAGCTGATGGAAGAGATCCGCGAAATGCGCGCCGAAGCCGCTTCGGTGGGTATCGCCACGGTGATCTGGTCGTATCCGCGTGGGGGCAAGCTGCCCAAGAGCGGCGAGCTGGCGCTGGATGTGGGCGCTTATGCCGCGCATATGGCGGCTCTGCTGGGCGCGCATATCATCAAGGTCAAGCTGCCGAGCAACCACATCGAGCAGGCCGAAGCCAAGCCTTGCTATGAGGGCACCGACTGGTCGAGCCAGGCTGATCGCGTGCGCCATGTAGTGCAGTCGAGCTTTGCCGGGCGCCGCATCGTGGTGTTTTCGGGCGGCGCGGCCAAGGGTGCCGATGCGGTCTATCAGGATGCGCGCGACATTCGCGACGGCGGTGGCAACGGTTCGATCATCGGCCGCAATACCTTCCAGCGCCCGCGCGAGGAAGCGCTGGCCATGCTGGCCAAGCTGGTCAACATCTACAAGGGCAAGGAATAAGCTCCTTGTGTGGGCGGGGGGCTTGAGTCTTCCGCCTTCCTTGCATGCAAAAGGCGGTGTCGGTTTGGTCCGGCGCCGCCTTTTTCTTGAATACCCATGTGGATCGGGCTGACGGTGGCGTGCCTGATGGTCTTGCCCGTTTGAGGGGCATGGTCAAGCAGGCCAAGATGCGTTAGAGGCGCGCGCCATGACTGATGCTCCGACTTTTGAACACACTCGCGCGCCCACACAGATTTATCTGATTTCGCCTTTGCAGGTGGACGGGGATTTTCCTGATCGTTTGGCGCGCGCGCTTGATGCCGGGCTGAAGGGGCGGCATCGGATTGCCGCGTTTCAGTTTCGCGTGAAGGATGTGGAGGATCATGCCGCCGCGCGACTGGCGGCGCCTTTGCAGAAGATTTGCGAGAGCCGCGAGATTGCGTTCATCGTCAATGATTCGGTGGCTTTGGCCAAGCGGCTGGGGGCCGATGGCGTGCATCTGGGGCAGGATGATCTGGCGCGCGAGGGCGGGGTGAAAGTGGCCCGTGCCGAGCTGGGCGGGGAGGCGCAGATTGGCGTGACCTGCCATGGCAGCCGCCATATGGCGCTGGAAGCGGGCGAGGAAGGGGCCGATTATGTGGCCTTTGGCGCCTATTACCCGACCACCACCAAAGAGGTGGAGCATACCGCCGAGGCCGATCTGCTGACTTGGTGGCAGGGGTTGTTTGAGATCCCTTGCGTGGCGATTGGCGGGATCACCGCGGAGAATGTCGCGCCGCTGGTGCGCGCGGGGGCGGATTTCATCGCCGTGTCGGGCGGGGTGTGGAACGGGGATGAGGCGGCCAATGTGGTCGCGCTGACCGAGGCCATTCGCGCCGCGTTTGAGGGTTAAGCAAAACTGTTGATAGGCGTGTCAGTAAGGCCTTTTCCAGAGGCCGCTGGCATGCCATCACGGCGGGATGAGCGACACCACCACCTCGCCTCGCGAGCTAACCCTGCGCGGGATCATCCTTGGCGCTGTGCTGACTGTGATTTTCACGGCGGCCAATGTGTATCTGGGCCTGAAAATCGGGCTGACCTTTGCGACATCAATCCCGGCGGCGGTGATTTCCATGGCGGTCTTGCGGTCTTTCCGCGATGCCACCATTCAGGAAAACAACATCGTGCAGACCATCGCCAGCGCGGCGGGGACGCTGAGCGCGATCATCTTTGTGCTGCCCGGGCTGATCATGGTCGGCTGGTGGGTGGATTTTCCCTATTGGCAATCGGTGGCGGTGATCGGCGTTGGGGGTATCCTTGGCGTGATGTATTCGGTGCCTTTGCGCCGGGCTTTGGTGACGGGCAGCGATCTGCCCTATCCCGAAGGGGTGGCGGCGGCCGAGGTGCTCAAGGTGGGCGCGGGCGTGGGCGGCGAGGTGGAGAACCGCAAGGGGATGACCGCGATTGTCTCGGGCGCGGCGGCTTCGGTGTTGTATACGTTGCTGGCCAAGATGGGGCTGGTGGCCGAAGAGGTTTCCAAAGTGTTTCGCGCCGGGGCCGGCGCCAGCGGGTTTTCGACCAGCTTTAGCCTTGCGCTGATTGGTGTGGGGCATCTGGTGGGGCTGGCGGTGGGGCTGGCCATGCTGGTGGGGATGCTGATCAGCTGGGTGGTCTTGGTGCCGCATTATACCGCTGGCGGGCCGCCGGTGGGGACCGAATTGGCGGCGTTTGTGTCGGGCGCGTTCAAGCAGAAGGTGCGCTTTATTGGCGCGGGGACGATTGGTGTGGCGGCGGTTTACACACTGCTGCGCGTGATCGGGCCGATTGTGCGCGGGATTGGTAGCGCGCTGGCGGCGCAGGCCAAGCGCAAGGCGGGGCAGGGCGGGGACTTGCCATTGACCGAGCGGGATTTGCCGATTGGGCTGGTGGGGCTGGTGATTGCGGCCTCGATGGTGCCGATTGGGTTTTTGCTGGCCGATTTTGGGCGCGGGGGGCCGATTGAGGCGCATTTCTGGCCGGTGTTGATCGCGACGATTGCCTATGTGCTGGTGATTGGCATCGTGATCGCATCGGTGTGTGGCTATATGGCGGGGCTGATTGGTGCGTCGAACAGCCCGGTATCGGGGACGGGCATCCTGTCGGCCTTGGGGATTGCGCTGGTGTTGGCGGCGATCTTTGGGCGTGGGGTGGCGCCCGAGGCGACCAAGGCTTTGGTGGCCTTTGCGCTGTTTGTGACGGCGCTGGTGTTTGGCGTGGCGACGATTTCCAATGACAATTTGCAGGATTTGAAGACGGGCGAGCTGATCGGGGCGACGCCGTGGCGCCAGCAGGTGGCTTTGGTGCTGGGCGTGGTGTTTGGCGCTTTGGTGATCCCGCCGATCCTGTCTTTGCTCAACCACACATTTGGGTTTCAGGGGGCGCCGGGGGCGGGGCCGGATGCTTTGGCGGCGCCGCAGGCCGCGCTGATTTCGGCCATTGCGCAAGGCGTGTTGGGCGGCAATCTGGATTGGAGCCTGATCGGGATTGGCGCCGCGATTGGCGCGGTGGCGATTGTGATCGACGAAGGGTTGCGCGCGACCAAGAAGGGGGCTTTGCCGCCGCTGGCGCTGGGCATGGGGATTTATTTGCCGATGGCGCTGACGCTGTTGATCCCGGTGGGGGCGGTGATTGGCTGGTTTTATGACCGCTGGGCGCGGGGGACGCGCGATCCGGAGTTGGCCGAGCGGCTGGGGGTGTTGGCCGCGACCGGGCTGATCGCGGGCGAGAGCCTGTTTGGCGTGGTGTTTGCGGGAATCGCGGCGGCGCGCAACAGTCCGTCGGCGCTGGAGGTGGTGGAAGGCTTCACCCCCGCCTTGCCGTTGGGGGTGATCACCTTTGTGGGGGCCATTGTATGGCTCTATGCCTCCACCAAGCGGGCGGGCACGACCCACATGGTCAAGAAATAATCACAGGTTGTTGAGCACCCGGCGGATGCAGCGCAGATCGCTGGGTTGGCCATCCTTGGTCAGCTTGCGCAGGAAGTTTTCGCTCTCGCGCAGAAAGCGCTCGCCAAGCTTTGGCCCGCTGGTCATGCGGATTTCATCGCCACTGGCCAGATACGAGCCGCGCCCGGTGGCGGTGGTGTAGATCGAGCCTTGGCGGATGGTGAAATCCTCGCCCGGCTGGCGCAGGCCGGCCCTTGTCAGCGCGGTGCCGGGCAGTTCGCAGGCGTAATCCCCGCGTTTGACGGTGAAGATCGGGCCATCCGGCCCGGCCTGCGCCGCGCTGGCGAAGAGAAGCGCCATTGCAAGCGGGCCAGCCATTCTGCGCGATTGCCAGATGGCGCTTCCCACGCTAAGGGCGCCCGACTGCGCTTTGGCGCTCACCCAATTTCTGCTCTTTTCCATCGAAGGTTCTAACCCCATGAAGATCAGCGGCGTCGAAATTCGCCCCGGTAACATTATCGAATATGAAAAGGGTATCTGGAAGGTCGCCAAGACCCAACATACCCAGCCCGGCAAGGGCGGCGCTTTCATGCAGGTTGAAATGAAGAACCTGATCGATGGGCGCAAGACCAATGTGCGCTTTCGCAGCCAGGATACGGTGGAGAAAGTCCGCCTCGACACCAAGGATTTCCAGTTCCTGTATGCCGAGGGCGAGGATCTGGTGTTCATGGATGTGGAAACCTATGACCAGATCAACCTGCCCAAGGATCTGATCGGCGATGCCGCCGCTTTCTTGCAGGATGGCATGACCGCTGTGCTCGAAATGTATGAAGAGCGCCCGATCAGCGTGGCTCTGCCCGATCAGGTGGAAGCGACCATCGTGGAAGCCGATGCCGTGGTGAAGGGGCAGACGGCCTCGTCTTCGTATAAGCCGGCTGTGCTCGACAATGGCGTGCGCATTCTGGTTCCGCCCTTCATCTCGTCTGGCACGCGCATCGTGGTCAACGTGTATGAGCGCACCTATGTTGGCAAGGCGGATTGAGTATGGCGATTTCCGGCCTGATCCGCGTGATGGAGCGCGCCGCCCGTAAAGCCGGGCAGCGCCTGCGTCGCGACTTTGGCGAGGTGGAGCATTTGCAGGTGAGCCGCAAGGGCACCGCAGATTTCGTGAGCCGCGCCGATGAGCAGAGCGAGCGCACCTTGTGGGATGAACTGCGTGCGGTTCGCCCCGACTGGGGCTTTGTGTTGGAAGAGGGCGGGGTGATCGAGGGCGATCCCACCAAGCCGCGCTGGATCATCGATCCGCTTGATGGCACCACCAACTTCCTGCACGGTATCCCGCATTTCGCGATTTCGATCGCGGCGCAGGAGCCTAAGCTCGATGGGTCGGGCTGGGGCGATGTGATCGCGGGGCTGGTGTATCAGCCGATCACGGACGAAAGCTTCTGGGCCGAAAAGGCGCGGGGCGCTTGGCTGCACGACCGCCGTTTGCGCGTGTCGGGCCGCCGCCATCTCGATGAGAGCCTGATCGCCACGGGCATCCCCTTTGCGGGCCATGGTGATACCGAAGAGTGGCGCAAGATCTATGAAGTGATCGCGCCTGAAGTGGCGGGGATTCGTCGATTCGGCGCCGCTGCGCTCGATCTGGCCTGGGTGGCTGCTGGCCGTTACGAAGGGTTTTGGGAGAGCAATCTCAAGCCTTGGGATACGGCGGCCGGTTGCCTGTTGGTGCGCGAGGCCGGTGGTTTTGTGACCAATTGGCGCGGTATTTCGGTGCCTGTGTGCGATACCGAGGTATTGGCGGGCAATGATGCGCTTCATTCGCGGCTGCATAAATTGCTGGTGGGCGCTCTTAAGGATTGATTTGACGCGAAGGGATCGCTAGGTGGCGCTCATCAACGCCGCTTAGCGGACCTGATTGCCCCTGTGGTGGAATGGTAGACGCGACCGACTCAAAATCGGTTATCGAGAGATGTGCCCGTTCAAGTCGGGCCAGGGGCACCATTTTCCGGCTGGTATCATCCGGCCACAAAGCTCCCAGCTTTATATCAAAAAGAACCGCCGGAGATGATCCCCGGCG
>Ga0302262_10001283_pt1 | contig 10610 bp, 9 predicted proteins | sample II_Fen_E3_4_FD_194557 | JGI IMG/M metagenome (GOLD analysis project Ga0302262, IMG submission 194557) | Peat permafrost microbial communities from Stordalen Mire near Abisko, Sweden - II_Fen_E3_4 | ecosystem: Environmental > Terrestrial > Soil > Wetlands > Permafrost | place: Sweden: Abisko...
ACGGCCCACCACCGACCACGCCCAGCCGCCGGCCACGGCCACCACCGACCACGCCCAGTTGCTGCCGATCAGCTCAGTGGGTCACTTCTGACGAGCAGCCCAGGGTCACTTCTCGCAAGCGTCGAAGGCATCAAGCAAGCGGTGCGCGAGATCGGGCGCCGGTCCGATCCTGGCGTGCTGGAGGCGCACGCCGAGATCGCCGCGGCGCTGAGCGACGCCTACGCGGTGGTTCGCCGGGGGTCAAGATGAGCGGCATCGAACACGGCCCGCTCGAGCCCGACCTCAAGACCGCGGAGCATGCGCTCGGGCTGCTCGTCACCCCGGCCAACGTGTTCGAGCTTCGTGCGCTCATGAAGGACGAGCGCGATCGCCAGTGGATCGAGTTCGGCTACTTCGACGCGATCGCCCCCGCCATCCAGGCGTTGCCAGCGCTGGCTCGGAAGGCGACTGGCGTCTACATGACGTTGAATCCGGTCCGCCCCGAGCTGTGGTCGCGTTCGGCGAACCACATGCGGCGGGCGAACAAGGGCGACACCACGGGCGACCAGCACATCGTGCGGCGATCGAGGTTGCTGATCGACATCGATGGCACGCCGGTCGCCGGTGTGTCGTCGACGGACCTCGAACACGAGAAAGCTCAGGAGCTCGCGTGCCGCATTGCCCAGGAGCTCGAGACGGACGGCTGGCCCCTGGGGCTGATCGGCGACTCGGGCAACGGTGCACACCTGGTGTTCGCGGTCGACTTGCCGGCCAACGATGAGCGGCTGGTCGAGCGCGTGCTGACGGCGGCCAACCTGCGGTGGGGCGGCGACGGGCTGAAGGTCGACGCGGCGAACCACAATCCGGCGCGCATCACCAAGCTGTTCGGGACCCCGACTCGCAAGGGCGACAGCACGCGAGACCGGCCGCACCGGGTGTCCGCGATCATGTCGGCGCCCCCGAGGCTCGATGTCGTGCCGCGGGATCTGCTGGAGCGCCTGGCGAGCCTCGCACCGGCCGCGAAGCCGAGCCCTGCCCCACGTTCGCGCACCAGCTCGATCGGCTGGAGCGGCAACACGCAGGGTGGCGCCGACTACCTACGCAGGTTCCTCGCGAAGCACGGGATCGACGCCGAACCCGAGCGACCGTTCGACCTGAACGGCGCACCGGGAACGATCTGGGTGCTCGCGCGGTGTCCCTTCAACAGCGACCACGCGAGTGGCGAGGTGCACGTGCACGCACTCGACAGCGGCCCGCTCGGGTTCCGCTGCAAGCACGACAGCTGCAAGGCGTACGGCTGGCGCGAGTTCCGCGAGCACTTCGAGCCCGACGCCGGCCGCGCAACTTCACGACCGATACCCGACGGCGCGGATGACGCCGGCGATCCTGCGGTCAACGAGAGCTCGTCCGGCCAGCGTCGTAAGCGCCCGGCTCCGAGCGCCCCGAGCCCCCGCGACGACATCACCGAGATCTGCATCTCGCCGAACATCACCGACGTGATCGACCGGGCGCAGACAGCGCTTGTGGCTGCAGGTCGGATCTACGTGCGCGGTCGCAAGTTGGCGCACGTGGTGCGCGACTTCAGCGCGCCGCAATGGCTGCAGGTACCCGACGGCTTGCCCATGATCTCGGAGCTCGGCGACGCGCGGCTCCGCGAGATGATGAGCTCGTCGGCGCGGTGGTTGAAGTACGACGGGCGCAGCAAGGGCCACGTAGACGCTCTCCCGCCCGATTGGGCGCCGAAGACGCTCAAGGAGCGCGGCGAGTGGCCGTTCCCCGTGCTCGAGGGCATCTCGGATATGCCGGTGCTACGGCCCGACGGCACCATCCACGACGTGCCGGGGTACGACAAGCGCAGTCGGACCATCTACGCGCCGGGTAACATGAGGTGGCCGGCGATCAAGCACGAGCCGAGCCGCCATGACGCGGTGACCGCGCTCGCCGAGCTGAGCGAGCCGTTCTGCGATTTTCCGTTCGTCGACCCGTGCGACCAATCCGCCGCGATCGCGTTCCTGCTCTCGATCGTCGGCCGCAGCGCCATCGCCGGCCCGGTCCCGATGTTCAAGTCCGGCTCGAACACGCCGGGTGCTGGCAAGGGGCTCATCGTCGACACCGTCTCGATCATCGCGACGGGTCGCGAGTCGTCGAAGATGGCGCCAACCCGTGACGACAACGAGACCCGCAAGCGGCTCCTCCCGATCGCCATCGCCGCGCCGCCGGTGCTGACGTTCGACAACGTCGAGGGCATGTTCGGCTCCGAGACACTGGCGATGGCGCTGACCACCGGCACGTTTCGCGAGCGCGTGCTGGGCTCGAGCGAGGACATGGACATCCCGCTCCGCACCGTGTTCGCCCTGACCGGCAACAACATCCAGCTGCAGGGCGATCTCGGGCGCCGCATCATCCCGATCGACATCGATCCGAAGATGGAGCACCCCGAGGACCGCGCCGGGTACCGCTATCCCGATCTGAAGGCGCACGTCGCCGCGGAACGCCCCCGGCTCGTGGTCGCTGCGCTAACGTTGCTGCGGGCCTACGTCGTCGCCGGGATGCCCAAGCACCCGCACTCGGCCAAAGGCAGCTTCGAGGCGTGGGATCGGCTCGTCCGCGGCGCCATCATCTGGGCGGGCGGCGCTGATCCAGCGCGCGGAGCGGAGCGGTTACGCGAAGCGGGCGACATCGATCTCGAACGGCTGCGCGCGCTGATCGGCGCCTGGCGCTGCCTGCCGGAGCGGGAGGTGACCACCTTCGAGCTCCTGGAGCGCGCCAAGATGAGCCCAGAGCTGCGTGCGGCGATCGATGCCTACGCGATGAGGGGCGAGCCGATGGACACGACCCGGCTCAGCATGAAGCTCAACCAGCTGTGCGGCCGTCCCTGTGACGGGTTCAGGATCCAGCGCGGGGGAACGGCCCACGGTGGCGCGCGGAAGTGGCGCCTGGATGAACTGTAATGCTCGGCACAAAACGGTGACAGTGGTGACAGTGGAGAGGGTCTTTATCCCAGTGCCCCGAAACTGTCAGCTCTGACAATCTACCCCTGGGAGAGCGAAGACCCCCTCCACTGTCACCACTGTCACCCAAATGTAGTGGCCCTCACAGTCATCCGACGACGCCCGAGGCTGTTTGGCCGGCTTGTCAGGGCGGCGCGGGCCGAGCTTCCCCGCCCTCGCCCCGCCCTCGCCTGCCCTCAGGTCCGAGCGCGGCGTAGTCGCCGATCGCCCCGGCCCTCAGCTCCCCTGTTCTGAGCATGGTCGCGATGCCGGTGCTGGTCGCGATGCCGGTGCTGGTCGCGATGCCACGACCCCTGTCACGCGGCCTGCCACCCGGCGCGATCGCGGCAGGGCAAGCGCGCCGATCGCGAGGAATATGGCGATGTTACATCGACGAGTGAGGTTGTCAGCCTGACACGCGCGGTTGTCGGCTGACACGCACGGTTGCCGGTGGTGCGGGCCCACCGAGCTCGGCGGTGGCGCGCGCGCCAGCGAGCCGGCCGTGCTGCTGGTGGCGTTGCTGCGCGCGATGGGCGCGGACCACCGGCCCGATCCCCATGCTCAGCTCCGCTGTTACCAGCACGGCGAGCTGAGGCCCTGGCGCGCGGCGCGGCGAGCTGGTGCGCGAGTTCGGCCGCGATCGCCGGCAACCTGGTGCGCGAGCTCGGCCGCGACCTGGTGCATGGCCTCATAGCGTTGCGGCGCGCGTTCGCGGGGGGAACGGCGCCGTTCCTTTGGCTCGCACCGGTGGCGTGGCATCCGGCAGAACGACGAACGATCGGCTCAGAATATCCCCGCTGGGCAGCGCCTGAATCAGACGACAGAGCCGGACCAGAAACGCGGACGATTCGGTGCGTGGGTGCGGCATTGGGCGGAATCGAGACCTGCCTATGAATCGGCCGCCGCGGTGGCTCCTGGAGGTGCCCAAGCCGCATCCATGCCGGGTGCAACGTTTCGCGGCGATCCGACGCTCAGCTGTTCCCACCCATCACGACGAGGCGCTGCCCTCGCCTACCCGCTCAGCGCGACCGGGCCGAAGGTGCGAGGGCGCGCGCGTAGCCCGACAACCACGTCGAGGAGTCGAATTCCCCGCGTTGGTAGCCTTGGAGTGTGACGATCAGCTCCGCGCGCTTGCGCTCGAACCAGCTGCTCTGCTCGTCCAGATAGCGCGACAGGCGCTCGTGCGCAGCAGGATCGCGCAGCAAGACCTCGCAGATCGAGCCGGCAAGGAGATTTCTCAGGTGGCCGTTGTCGAGCTCGCCGGTGCCGGTCTCGTAGGGCTCGGTCGCACCGGGCAGCCCGGACGTCAGGATCGAGTACGCATGCTCAACGCTGCGCCGCACAAGCTCACGGGCGGCAAACGCCTTCACGGCGACGATCGGATGCGTTCGCCAAAGCTCGACGAGTTCGGCATCCGGAGCCGTGGGAGCGACGAGCGAGAGCAACCCGCCAATGCCGTCGAGCCCGAGCACGGCCGTGAGCTTGCGCCGCAGCAGCCTCTCGTCGCCTACTTGCAGCTCCCCGAGGAGCCGGTGCAGGTGCGTGCGGATCTGAGGCGCCGCGTCGGTTCGTTTGCCAAGCGCGCGAATTGCGGCACCTGCCACGATCGGCTCGTCGACCGTCGCGAGCAATAGCGCGGTCAGTCCCGCCTCGCTGTGATCCATGCCTAGCGCATCGGCGGCCGCGGCGCGCAGGTCCGATCGCGGATCGAACGCGCGACGCACTTCCGGCGTCGCCAGCAGCTCGATCGCCTGTTCGACGGGCATTGTCATCGCGAGCGATCCCGATGCTACCGTGCTGCGCGATTGGCGGCGATCGGGGCCGGGGTGATCGCGGTGCGCGTGCGCGATGACGCCAGCTGGGCGGCGCTGCCCCCCCCGGGGTCGTAGGTTCTTCCCAGGGGGCGGGCCTCACGGGTAAGGAACGGCGCGGCGTTTCACTAGGTGATCGTTTCGCCCAAATAGGTTGACGGTTGACACCATCGGTCAACTACTCAAAATGTAAGCGTAATGTTCCGAATGGCCACCCAAATAGGTTGACACTCCGGTTCACGGTTCACGCTCTGAACGCGGCGTGAAGCCGGTTGGAACGTGCGCGCTGGTGACCGGTCCGTGGTGGTGCGGGCCACCGGCTCGGCTCCCGAGGTGACGACCGGGCGTGACGACCGTGGTGGTGCGGGCCACCGGTTCGGCCCCCGAGGTGGCGACCGCGGGTGACGACTGACCGGCTCGGGTCACGGGGTGACAACTGACCACCCACTGACCACCCATATTTCGCATTCGCGCCGAGTGGTTCCGCGCAGTTAGGGTGACAGGTGACCAGACATATTTTTCACTTGGTCGAGTGAAATGCCGCGCGCTACGCCACCCGTGCCGGCATCCCCTGGGGAGAACCTATGCCCGGGGGGGCGGCACCGACTACACCACGGGACGAGCGGCACTCTCTGTTGGCGGTCGCCGAGCAGATCGGCTGAAACCCAGAAGGGTTTCCGGAAGGGCCCGCGCTGAAACCCAGAAGGTTCCCTGAACAGTTCCAGCGCCACGAGCGACCTCCCGCCGATGGGGCTGCGCTGTGAGGCGCAGCTCGCCGGGCTCGTCAGGGGTGACGACCGGAGGCGACGGCCCGGCTCGTGGTCGATCCGGCGGTGGGTGTCGAGTGCCGAACCGGGTTCGGTGCTTGCCTGAGTGGCTCCCGCAGATTTTTGGAGCGCGCGAGCGCGCTGGGCGGTTGTTGGTTCATACATGCACGAGAACATCTCCGACCGGATCCGGACCACCCTCCTGTCCATCTCGATGGACGTTACTCAGCTCTCCGAGGCGATCGACGCACCGCCCGCGGAGCTCCAGGCGGAGCTCAAGCGCCTGGCTACCTCGGGCCGAGTCCACAACCTCGGTAGCGCCGAATATCCCATCTGGACCTGGCGGATCGGCGATCAGATATCGGAGGGCGAGCTGTTCGAGGCGATGACCCGGCTGCTCGCCGAGCAGCCCATGACCACGCGCGATCTCGCCGATGCCACCGGCGCGGACCTGCGGCGCGTCGGCCTGGCGATCCGCGCGATCCGGCGCGGGCCGGACAGGGCGCGGCTGTTCGACCTCGGCGTCGATGGCGATGCCGCCCGGTGGTTCCTGCTTCCTCGTGGTGCGCGACCGGCACGACTCATCTCCCCTGGCCCGGCCGCCGCGCCTCGTAGCTGGTGACGTAGCCTCGCGGCGTAGCGGTGCCACGACGTCGACGGCATCGCGCAGCTCGCCAACCGGGTCGCGCAGCTCGCCGACCGGGTCTGGCCGCGGAACCCGCCGCGCGGAGCGCTGCCCTCGCCTGCCCAGGGCGACCGGCTCGAGCCGGCGGCAGCCGGCCTCCGTCTTGAGGACGGCGGGCCGCGCGTCGGCGAAATACTGGCGGACAACGGGGACAGCCTCGGCATCGCCGAGAGAAAATTCGGTACCCAGAAATTTCGGTTCGCAGGGAACCAGTGCACCGCCCTGCCGGGCCTTCTGTCGGGGCCGTTGGATCGGCGCGTGTGGAGCGAACGACATCGGCCGTTCGCGGCGATCGGCGTGGCGGGTGGCCATCACGCCGAGCTCGACGTCGGCGACATCGCGCAGCTCGCCGACCGGGTGCCGCGGAACCCGCCGCGCTGAGCGCTGCCCTCGCCTGCCCCAGCGTGACGGCCTGGCGCTCGGCCGTGGCGCGATCAGCGCGACGTCTGCACTTGATTGAGGCAACCATGCAGAGACGCACCGCTTTGGCGGAGCCCTTCCGCTTGATTGACCGTGGCGAAGAACATCTCGGGCGGCGCGACGCCACCGGTCTTGCCGTTGATGCGCAACCTCCGAACAATCAACATCCGCACCTCGCCCAAGAGCTCGGGGTCGCCAAGCGCCACGATTCTCTCCCGAGGATCCCAGATCTCAACCTGCACCCGACCATTGGGGGCGCGCAGCTCGGAGTCGAGGGTCTTCACGTCCTCGTCGGTCATAGACGGTGGAGGGTTGCGTATTATGGTTCCGGCGTCGCAATCGCTTGCGATAGGGATATCGGGGTTCGCTTCAGAGAGGATCGGGAGCGAGTTACCGTCTTGTTGATTGAAGGGCATGGTGGACCACCATAAGCCGTCACTGTGACGGGAGTAGCCGTCGATGGTATAAGTTTCCGATATCGCTAGGCTATATCTGCGAGGGACCACGCAGATAAGCGTGTCGTATCGCTAAAGTATTGGCGGCCTAAAGGACAGCCCCCCGGCTCTCCCCCCGAAAAAACGCGATTCCTGGGATCGGGGGTTATTCAAGTTCGGAGGCTCATCTCCGACGAGGAATCACGTTCTTGATTGCGGCACGCATTCAAGTTCGCCGACGAGCGCATTCAAGTTCGCCATCGAGCGAGGCCGCGATCTCGGTCGGTATTTTGATGACGATCAACGTATCGGACGCGCGGCGACGCGAGCGCGGACCTCTGGACCCGCGACAGGTCCCGCGTCCTGCGGCGCACGCGCCGAGCTCGGGCCGTGGCGGACATCAGCGCGGCGGGCCGAGCTGCGAGCTCAACCGCGGCGCCGATCGTCGAGATGCGCGGGCCGCGGTGGCGCGACGTGACTTGAGACGCCTGATGTCAGACCCGGCTGCTATAGTTAACTCATACTCGACAGCTCTGGCTGTTCAATCTTACCTCACGCGGACGACCGCGGCACGTACCCGCTGGTCGACCCGTCTGCGGCTCCGCGATCGACATCAGCGTGGTGCTGCCGCGTCTACGAGCTCCACCGCGGAGGCGAGGATCTCGAGCTCGGCAAGCGGCGGCTGGTCGCGGCGGTGAGCCGCTCGCCGTGGACGGGATTGTGGGACCGGCTCCGCGGTGGCAGGAGTTCGCGTGGTGGCGGGATGTCACGTGAGCTGCGGATTCGCGGGGGATCTCGCCCGTAATCGATTGATCAATTCCGCACTTACGAGATAGTCTTCTGCGAAGATTGGCTCGGAGGTGTGGATTCCACTTGCCCACTCTCGACCAGCTCAATACAACCATAGTCCTGCCAAAGAAGACGGGGGCTGCAAGGATCTCCAGTGAGATGCAACATGCCGAAACTTAACCATTTAAAGGATTCAAGTGATGTATAAGACGCCGAAAAGACATGGTGCAGCGCGATCTGCGAAATCGCGCTGCACCTCCAGCACTCTTGGTACTGTTCGAGATGCTCGTACTAGTTTCAGCTGTGTAAACTCAAAACCATGCCGCGCATTCGATAAACTATACGTACCCAAGCATGGCGTTGCTGTCAAGCACCTCCTTGCTACCAACCATATTACCAACCGTACTACTAACCGTACTTTCAACTTCGCATCTACCTTTGCTACCAGCCTCGCATCCACCTTCGCTACCAGCCTCGCATCCACCCTTGCTAAATGGGTTGAGAATCCTGATGCCATCCCTGATGTGCATGAGCTGGTGCACATCCAGCCCCACTGGTCCAACGTCATCGCCGTACTTCTGCGCCTTCTTCCATTGCTGTTTACCGGTCGCCGCGAGCAACCCCCGCTACCCTGACCGACCAGCCGGCCACGCCCACACGGCGCGCGTGAACGGCGGCTCACCTCACAAGCCGCGCCGTGGGCTGTGGGGGCACTGCCCTGCCCTCGGCGGTGACCGCGATCGCTCTGCCCACGCGGTGACTGCGGCGTCGGGGCGCGTTCAGTGGTCGCGGTTTGCGGCGAGCTCGAGCCCCGGGCTCGCGAGCGCGAGCGCCATGCGCTCGGGCATCCAGCCGGGCAAGTCGGCGAGACCGCGGCCGGCGATCGCCGCGGTGGCAGCGGTCATCGCCGCGGTGGCAGCGGTCATCGCCGCGGTGGCGGTGGTCATCGCCGCGGTGGCGGTGGTCGCGTCGCGCCGCGGTGGCGGTCATCGTGCCGATCGCCGTGGCCGGTGATTGTGTGGCAATCGGCGGCGAGGTCGAGCTCGGTCGTGGAGTCGGCGGTGCGTTCAGCGATCGCGGTCTGCGGCGAGCTCGGCCATGGTCGTGGAGGTCGGCGAGCTGGGGCTCGGGCTCGGTTGCACCGGCGACACGTTCACCGCGAGCAATCCCCTGGGGCCTTGTCGCTCCTCGTAGTCGACGACCTGACCCTCGCGGAGGGTGCGAAAGCCGGCGTTCGAGATCGACGAGTAGTGCACGAAGACGTCTTGACCATTCGCCCCGACGATGAAGCCGTAGCCTTTTGCGTCGTTGAATCGCTTCACGGTTCCGCGCGGCATGTTCGATCCAAACGTAGCTCGATCAGCGGCGAGCCCTGGGCCGGGATGTTGCTTCTGCTACCTCGTGCGGCTCGTCCACTGCGAGGATGCTGCGCGCGATCGTTGTGGCCCCGACGGGACGCCTGGCGTCGCCGTGGCTGCGCGTCGATTCGATCACCGACTATTTCGCTGCATCAAGCCAGACGCGTACTGCAGCGTTAACCGCATCACTGACGTCTTGGTCGCGTTCGGCGAGGACTTGGGCAAGCTTGGTGGCGACGTCTACCTCAAGGTAGATCGTCGTACGACGGCGGGGCGCTCGCGTTCGTCTCTCGACGATGGCGCGTGACGCACGCCGAAATGAGGGGCTGTCAGTGGGGACCGCGACAGCAGCGGGTTTGCTCGTAGGGACCGCGACCGCGCGCATCTTCCGGGGCGAGGGTGGGGCTGATATTTTGTCCTGCGCTGTCGCTGGCGGTGTCTTCGCCGCCGGTTCATCGGCTTCGAGCTCGGTCCCGGCGACAAAAGCCGCGACTGCTTCGGGCGACGGCTGGTTAGTGAGCGGTTTACGCAACGTGAGCGGCGTGGGCGAGGCCATGACGGGTCTCCAAGAGTAGGTCGACAGCTTTGGTCAGATTCCGGATCTCACGTGTTGCGTCGGCTTGTCCGCTCATCGAGGTCACCCCCCTGCCCTCCCCCATCGCGAGCTGATATGCGACGCGCTCAGCGAGCTCTACCTCCAGCAATGGAACGCCAAGTGTGGCCAGGTCGGTGCGGGCGTTCTTGCCGATGGTTGTGGCGCGCCGACGCGTGATGACGACTCGCGCCTCCAGGTCAGGACGCAGGCCACGCGCTTCCTCGACCAAATCAAGGCTCGCCTGTAACGCCCATGCGTCTGCGGGCGACGCTCCACATGGAATGAGCACTAGATCGGCGACCATGAGGGCTGCGCGAACCACCGTACCGTCGCGGCCGGGACAGTCGATGATGACGGTGTCAAAGGCAGTGGCGAGCTTGTCGAGTTGCCCAGGCCGATGCATGTCCTTGCCCATTGCGACAACCGTCGGCACTGGATGGCCACGTTCAACTGCAACCTCAGACCACACGCGAGCGGTGCCTTGTGGATCGGCATCGACAATGAGGACGCGGCGTTTTCGGCGCAGGTATTCGGCGGCGAGGTTCACGCTGAGCGTGCTCTTGCCGGCCCCCCCTTTCACTGATGCGCAGACGATGGTGCTCATGTGCGGAATATTCTTCCGTCCGATCGGGGGACGCAAGTTCTGACGTCCGACGTTGGACGTTGAGCACCAGGCGCTGCACGTTCGACGTCGGGCACCAGGAGCCAGGCGCTGCACGTCCGACGTCGGGCACCAGGAGCCAGGCGCTGCACGTCCGACGTCAGGAGCTAGGCGCTGCACG
>Ga0302262_10001284_pt1 | contig 10604 bp, 7 predicted proteins | sample II_Fen_E3_4_FD_194557 | JGI IMG/M metagenome (GOLD analysis project Ga0302262, IMG submission 194557) | Peat permafrost microbial communities from Stordalen Mire near Abisko, Sweden - II_Fen_E3_4 | ecosystem: Environmental > Terrestrial > Soil > Wetlands > Permafrost | place: Sweden: Abisko...
CCCGACCTTGGCCGCGACGGCCTGCGCCTGCTGCTGGTTGGCGCACCGGTCCCCAGCCGGCAGATGCGCTTTCTGCGCGAGCAATACGCCCCCGGCGCCAGCTCCGGCGAAGAGCCGATCGTGCATGTCGAAGGGGAGGAGTGCGGCCTCGTCACCCGGGGCACCGTCGAACTCACCGTCGATGGCCAGGTCAGCATATTGAACCCAGGGGATGGGTATTACTTCCCCACCACCTTGCCCCACAGGTTCCGCAATATCGGGCAGGATGAGGCGGAAATCATCAGCGCGAATACGCCGGCGAACTTCTAGGCCGCTGCCTGGACGCCTGGGCCGCGCGCAAATAGCGCGAACAATCCGGAAACCGAAATCCCCTGGCCGAGGGGATTTCGAAGGGTTGATCAAAACCTTGGGATAGGCCGCTCCACGACGCTCCAGTATGACGATGTGTCAATAAGGCTCAGGACGCGACCCTGTTCGTTGTCTTGGCTGAGGCTGCCTCGGATCAAGTCACCCGCAAGCCAACTCGGTGTGTTGGCCGCCAGCACTCGACCTTCGGCGTTGAGTAACAACGCCTCGTTGCTCACCCGCATAAGGCTGCGCACGAGCAAGGGTTCCAAGGAGTGCAGAGAAATATCGGCAGCCGCTACACCAATGAAACGATCTGCGAAAAAAATAGGCACCGAGAAGGCAACGATGTACTGCTCTGTGCCGTACAAATCCACAAACGGGCCGTCTATGGAAGGCTGCCGGGTTTGCCGGGGGCGGGTGTACCAAGGCATGTGCGGGTAATCGTAAAAGCGGTCACTGCGGCTATTAAAATTCAGTCTCAGAGGCTGGATTTCTTCTTTTTGGGTGCGGCACCACCACTCCAGATGCATCTCGCGATCTTCCAGCTCACCAGGCGCGAAGACAACACCGGCACCATGAAGCTTGAGGCTCTCCGAATGCAGGATTTGCCGGACTATCGGCAGCAATGGCTCGAGGTCGCCTTGGCTGGGGCGCTTCGTTTCGCAGCACAGACGTTCCCAAATGCTCAATACTTGGGCGCTCATATCGTTGAGCCCCTTGAATACGTTACGAACGGAAGCGTTGATCAACGTGGCGCATTGGGACAACTCGTTTGCTGACATTTCGTTAGCCATGGCTCTACCTCATGACTCAGAGAAGACAATACGGTGCTTGCAGTCGACGGGGTGTAGGCCTTGAACTGCATCGCGAGCGAGTAGTTCAGCAAGTTTCGTTCCATTCATGCGCCGCCTTCTGCCATTTGTTGCAGGCGTAGGCTGCTTAGGCGGCGAAGCCCTCGTGTTACATGTGCTTCTGCCAGTGCGCCGGCCAGATTGGCGTCGTTCGCGATGATGGCTTCCAGGATGGCTCGATGCTCCCGTTCGATGGTCTGTGGATCCGGTTGACCGGCAAACGGCAGCCATAACAGTTCTCCAAGTTCAGCCTGCAAGCGCGCTTCGCTGTGAGTCAGACGCACAGACTGCGCTGCCACGGCTATTTCGATATGGAACCTGGCGTCGGCTCGTCGGCGCTCTCGTCGCTCTTGAGCGTTGGTCAGCGCGTCGATAAAGCTGCTCAGTCTTGCATGTTGCTCAGGCCCGGCGCGCTGAGCGGCCAGTCGGGCGGCCGCGCCTGAAATGGCCGCGTGTTCATCGGCGAGGTCGCGCAGTTCAAGCGTGCTGATTTCACCAAGCTGATCGAACAGGGACTGATCTGAGGCTTGCGGCGCAGCGCAGATGAAGCTCCCACCGCTGCGTCCGCGCCGGGTTTCGATAACCCCGCGTGTTCGCAAGACCGCCAGCGCGTCCCGCAGTGTGACCGTGGCAACGCCGAGTTGTGCGGCCAGGACGCTTTCATTGGGGAGCTGTTCGCCTTCTGTGAACAAGCCCAGATCGATCATTTCGATCAGGCGACGGGTAACAGACTCCGTTTTACCTTCCTGGTTGAGGCGTATGAGGCTTGCAGTAGGGCTCATGGCTGATTCATTCATGGGCGGCGCCGTTTTACGCCTGTGGCAATAGTCCGAGGTGGCATCAAGCGCATCCGGAGGTGTGTTTCTTTAAAAATTCCATTTCATATTTAATATGTTTTTGTGCGCGTTTATGCGCTGAATAATAGAATTTAAACGCATAAAAAGTCAAAAAAATCCGGTTTAATTGGCTTTTTCGGGGTTCTCACGGATTAAAAGATATGGTTCCATATGTTTAAGCGATTTGAGATCGCATCCATCCGACCCCAGGAGCACTTTTAACCATGAGTCAGTTGACCCGATCAGAGTGGGAAGCCAGAGCCAGCGCGCTGAGCATCGAAGGGCGAGCCTTTATCAATGGCGAATATGTGTCAGCCCTTTCAGGTGCGACCTTCGAGTGCATAAGCCCTATCGACGGGCGTGTGCTTGCCCTGGTGGCGAGTTGCGATGCGGTGGATGCCGATTTGGCGGTAGCCAGCGCCCGGTTGGCGTTTGAGTCCGGCGTCTGGTCACGCCAGGCGCCGGCCATGCGCAAGGCCGTGATGGTGCGTTTTTCCGAATTGTTGCAGGCCCATGCCGAAGAGCTGGCGCTGTTGGAAACGTTGGATATGGGCAAGCCGATTTCCGATGCGCTGTCCGTTGACCTGCCGGGGACGATTGACAGTATTCGCTGGTGCGGTGAGGCAATCGACAAGATCTACGATGAGGTGGCAGCGACCTCGGTCGATCAGCTCGGGCTGGTTACCCGCGAGCCGGTTGGAGTGGTCGTTACGATCGTGCCGTGGAATTTTCCCCTGATGATGGCGTCCTGGAAGTTGGGGCCGGCGCTGGCGAGCGGTAACTCGGTGATCCTCAAACCCTCGGAGCGTTCTCCGTTGACGGCTATCCGCATCGCACAGCTAGCGCTGGAGGCGGGTTTGCCTGCGGGTGTGCTCAATGTTCTGCCGGGCTATGGCAACACCGTGGGCAAGGCGTTGGCCTTGCACGGTGACGTTGATACCTTGGCGTTTACCGGGTCTACCCAAGTGGCCAAGCAATTACTGGTTTACGCGGGTGAGTCCAACATGAAGCGGGTCTGGCTCGAGGCTGGCGGCAAGAGTCCCAACATTGTATTTGCCGATGCCCCCGATCTGCAGGTGGCGGCCGAAGCTGCAGCGGCCGCCATCGCCTTCAACCAGGGCGAGGTGTGCACCGCCGGTTCACGTTTGCTGGTGCAGGCGTCAATCAAGGAGCGTTTTGTGCCAATGGTGGTCGAGGCCATGAAGGGCTGGAAGCCAGGACACCCGCTCGACCCTGATACCAACGTCGGTGCGCTGGTGGACGGCCGTCATCTGGACGGGGTGTTGCGGTACATCCACGAGGGGCAGGTAGAGGGTGCGCGGCTACTGCTGGGAGGGCGCGCGGCACGGGTAGAAAGCGGCGGCAGTTATGTCGAGCCAACCGTGTTCGACAACGTCAGCAACTCGATGAAAATCGCCCGCGAAGAGATCTTCGGTCCCGTACTGTCCGTCATCGAATTCGACGACGCCGAGGATGCGATACGCATCGCCAACGACACCCCTTACGGGCTGGCAGCAGCCGTCTGGACGGCTGATCTGTCTCGAGCCCACAACATGGCCCGCGCACTTCGTGCCGGGAGTGTTTGGGTCAATCTCTACGATGGCGGCGACATGATGGCGCCGTTCGGCGGCTATAAACAGTCCGGTAATGGCCGTGACAAATCCCTGCATGCCTTTGATAAGTACACCGAGATCAAGGCCACCTGGATACAGCTCTGAAGCAACGCTCGTTAACTGCGCTACGGGCGGGATTGCGCCGTCCGCTCAACGCCGACTAAAACAAATTCCTTTTTGAAGGATGTTGGAATGAACAGCTCAATCAGTCCTAATGTGGCTGTGGACCAGGATGCGGAGCAACTCCGTGCGCTTGGGTACACCTCGAATTTCGAACGCAGCATGAGTCTGTGGCAGAACTTTGCCCTTGGGTTCACCTATCTGTCCCCGGTGGTCGGGGTCTACACCTTGTTCGGCTTGTGCTTGGCCGCCGGCGGGCCACCGATGTTCTGGTCCTACCTGCTGGTGGGGTTCGGCCAGATGCTGGTGTGTCTGATTTTTTGCGAAGTGGTCTCTCAATACCCGATTTCCGGTGGCGTCTATCCTTGGGCCCGTCGTCTGGTCGGCAAGAAGTGGGCGTGGATGGTCGGGTGGATCTATGCCATCTCTCTTTGTGTCACCATTGCCGCGGTCGCGCTGGGTGCTGGCCCCTACATCGCCAATCTGCTGGGTTTCGAGTCGTCGCCGGTGACTAACACGTTGGTCGCGCTATTTCTGACGGCCACGGCGACGGTCCTGAATCTCAGTGGCACCAAGCTGTTGGCTCGGGTGGCGATGTTTGGTTTTCTTTGCGAATTGGTCGGGGCTTTGTTGATCGGTGGATACCTACTGATCTTCGAGCGCCATCAGCCCTTGAGCGTATTGTTCGACACGTTTGATATTTCCATCGATGGGGCCTATTGGCCGGCCTTCCTTGCAGCCTCGTTGGCGGGGATGTTCCTCTACTACGGTTTTGAGGCCTGCGGCGATGTCGCCGAGGAAACCCCAAATCCTAGCCGCCAGGTTCCAAAAGCCATGCGGATGACTATCTGGATCGGCGGCGCTGCCTCGATCTTTGCGGCGTTGGCATTGATCCTGGCGGTGCCTGACATGGCCGCAGTTATTTCCGGACAAGACAAGGACCCTATGTCGACGATATTCGGCGCGGCGTTCGGTCCTGTTGGCTCTCGGGTAGTCATGGCGGTGATTACGGTCTCGTTCGTTTCCTGCGTGCTGAGTTTGCAGGCATCCGCCAGTCGTCTGCTCTATGCCTATGCTCGAGACGAAATGCTGATGGGCAGTCATGTGTTGAAAAAGCTCTCGCCTACGACGCACGTCCCGACCGCCGCCCTGATTGTATGTGGCGTGCTGCCGGCGATCATTGTCTGTGTCGGCTTCTACCTTCAGAACGCGATTGCGCTGGTGGTGAGCTTTGCCGCCATCGGTATCTACCTGGCGTTCCAGATGATAGTCGGCGGTGCGCTGTACGCTCGTATCCGTGGCTGGAGGCCCCAAGGCCAGTTCACCATGGGGCATTGGGGTTGGGTCGTTAACATCGCGGCCCTCTGCTACGGCATGTTCGCGATCGTTAATATGTCCTGGCCACGTACCCCGGATGCGCCTTGGTACGTGAACTACGGCATCGTACTGGTCGGTGCCATCGTCATCCTCGTCGGTGCCCTCTACATGACCCTGTTTCGTCCCTATGAAAAGGGCAGGGCCCCAGCTTCGGACGCCTGGAAAAAGCGCTGATTGACAGCAAGGCCTGCCGTTGAGCGCGGCAGGTAACCCCTTCTTCTGACGGCTATGACGTTTTGAATCCACAGCTCTGCTGTTCGGGCTACTTTTGGTTCAGGCCAGTCATACGACCTGTCGTGCTCAAACACGTTTTTACACAGCCGCGGCCAACAGCGGCCATTCGCTTATTGCGTTTCAACCGCCTTCAGCTAGGAGCATGGCGACATAATGAAACCCAAGCGCGGATCGCGATCGCCGCAGATATCGCGGACGGCCAACAACCTTACGTCTCAAACTTTGAATCGGCCGATCAGAACGCCAAACGACGTCGCCAGTCGCGACAATTCGAAGCTCGATGCATTGGTTTGATTTGCGCCGGCAGCTGTCTGCGTGGAAAGATCCTGAATATTGACCAGATTACGATCAACCTCACGAGCAACCTGAGCCTGCTCTTCAGCGGCACTTGCGATCACTAGGTTCTTTTCATTGACGATGGAAACACCCTCGGTGATGCGGTCAAGGGCCTGGCCAGCCTCAATGGACTGCGCCCGCGTATCCGCTGCCAGCTCCTTACTTTTATTCATCGCCAGGACGGCTTCTTCAGCTCCCGAACGAACCTGTTGCATCATCGATTCGATGTCCGCCGTTGATGTCTGGGTCCGATGAGCAAGCGCACGCACTTCATCTGCCACAACAGCGAACCCGCGACCCTGCTCACCCGCCCTGGCTGCTTCGATGGCTGCGTTCAGGGCCAGGAGATTGGTCTGTTCCGCAATGGCCCTGATCACCTCGAGTACTTTTGTGATTTCGTTGACACGGGTTGCAAGCACCTCAACCTTGCCGGTTGAGTTTGAAATCTCATCCGCCATCGCCGCCACAGAATTAACGGATCTGCGCACTTGATCACGCCCTTGCACGGCACTAAGACTGGTTTGCTCAGAAGCGTCAGCGGCGCCTGCCGCATTTCGGGCAACTTCATCCACGGCCGCAGTCATTTCGTTCACTGCCGTTGCCGCTTGCTGAATCTCATCATTCTGCCGCGTCAGGCCGCGTGAGCTTTCCTCCGTGACAGCGTTCAGCTCTTCAGATGCAGAGGCCAATTGGTCAGCAGCACTGCCAATCTCTGTTACCGTGGTCCGCAGGTTTTGCTGCATTTTATCCAGCGCACTCAACAGCACACTGACCTCATCTCGCCCACTGATTTCAATATGTTTAGAGAGGTCACCGTCCGCCACTTCCTCTGCGCTGCGTATAGCGATGGAAAGCGGTCGCGTGATCGAGCGTGTGATGATCATTCCCAAAGTGATAGCAGCCAGAAAAGCTATCAGGACTCCTATGCCCAATATCCAGTAAGCACTCGTACTGGCTGCATCTGCCGCAGATGCGGCCTCACCGCTTTGGCGATAGTTCGATGCAACAATAACTTGGAGATCATCACTATCGGCCTTGAAGGCTGGCGAAACTTGCTGTTGGAATAGCTGCATAGCTCCATCGAGGTCGCCCACCGTCGCCAATGCGATTACTTTATTTGACACCTGCACGTAGGCTGGCCAGTCTTTTTCGAACTGATCACCCGCCACGCGCTCGTCATCGGCAAGAGGCGTTTGGCGATATTCCTTGAAGAGTCGCTCAACTTCCTTCTGGCTCTCGGACATGGATTGCACTGCAGCTTCAAATTTAGCCGAATCTGCGTTAGCGTACTTATATAGCAGGGCAGCATGCAGGCCCCTGGAATACGCAAAAGCATTCGCGCGGGCATTAGCCGTGGTGTAAACAGAGACAATGTTGTTGCTAGCGATTCCGTTTATTGTTGCTCTTAGTGTTGTGATGCCTGAGTAACCTAAGATACCCACTCCCAATGTGATGAATGCGCACACTAAAAATGCAGAGACTAATCGAGTGGAAAGCTTGATGTTACGTAATGCGTCCATAGGATTTCCGACTGACTCTCAATTGGCTGGCCAAGCGGGCTTGGGATATTCACTATATCTGCCTGGATATTCATTACTTTAATTTCATTTTCATTTTAAGCGCTTATGGACTATTGCTTTATAAGGTCGAGGCACGCCCATAGCTATAATCAACTTAAGTTGATAAAAGGCATCTAAAATGAATGCTTTTGAGCTGCTGGGCATCCATAAAGGTATATAACTTTTACATAAATATAAAATACGTGGCTTTTTTAAGCGGAAACCTTTCAGTAGGTAGCCTGTATCAACGTCGTCCCGACGGTACTCGCGTAGTCCGTGAACGCGTGGATGCGTCTATTTGATCCAGTGACGCCCCTCTAGCCACGGCGCCCCAAAAAGCTCCCGCAGCGGCCTCCCAAAAAGGAAAAGCCTCGTGGCTTTTTGGCACCGTGCTACCATCGGCGCCATGACTCGCAGCAACATAATGTTGCAGTGAACACCAATAATCTGCCTTTCGCGTACTCATGACCCCCCCATTCGACTCGCAATCCGACTTGCCCATGATCCTGGTAGTGGACGATGAGCTGCGTTCGCGCGAATCGTTGCGCCGGGTACTCGATCAGGAATTCCAGGTGCTGCTGGCCGAGTCGGCCGCGCAAGCACGTGAACTCCTTGAACAGCATGTGGTGGCGGTGATCCTCTGCGACCAGCGCATGCCCCATGTCAGTGGTATCGAATTTCTCAAGGAAGTGCGCGAGCGCTGGCCGGGGGTGGTGCGCATCGTGCTGTCGGGCTACACCGACTCGGAAGACATCATCGCGGGCGTCAATCAGGCCGGTATATATCAGTACCTGCTCAAACCCTGGCTGCCTGAAAACCTGCTCAACACTGTGCGCAATGCGGTAGAGAGCCAATCGTTGCAAAACCATATGCAGCGACTGGACCTGGAACTGCGCGCCGGCACGCCAGCGCTGCGCCGCCGCAGCCGGGAAACGCTGGAGCGGGTGCGCGACACCTTCGATTTCTCGCGCATCGTGCGCAGCCCTGGTGGTCCGCTGGATGCCGTCTGTGAATTGGCCGCACGGGTCGCTCGCTATGATTTGTCGGTGTTGCTGTTGGGCGAATCGGGCACGGGCAAAGAGTTGCTGGCCCGCGCCATCCATTACGCCAGCCCGCGCGCGGGCAATGCCTTCGTCATGGAGAACTGCGCGGCGCTGCCCGATACCTTGCTGGAGTCCGAGCTGTTCGGGCACAAGCGCGGTGCCTTCACCGGTGCGCATCAGGATCACATCGGGCTGTTCCAGCGTGCCAATGGCGGTACCTTGCTGCTCGACGAAATCGGCGACACCTCGCCGGCCTTTCAGGTCAAGTTGTTGCGCGTCTTGCAAGAAGGCGAGCTACGCCCGGTCGGCGCCTCCAGCACGGTACGGGTCGATGTGCGGGTGATCGCGGCGACCCATCGTGATCTGGAGCAGGATGTCGCCACCGGACGTTTTCGCAGCGACCTTTATTACCGGCTGTCCACGGTCAGCCTGGGCCTGCCGCCGTTGCGCGAGCGCACAGCCGACCTGATGCCCATCGCCAAAAAGCTACTCGACGATGCCCGCCTGGAGCTGGATCTGCCAGACCTGCACTTTGCCGACGACGCCTTGGCGAGCCTGATTGGTTACCCCTGGCCCGGCAATATTCGCGAGTTGCGCAACGAGATCTACCGCGCCGCCGCGTTGTCGGAAGGTTCGCAAATCGCTGCGCATTCGTTTTCCTGGCGCGTCATGCAAGGCCAGGGTCAGGGGCGCAACACCAACGACATACGTCTCTCGCCACCCACGGGCACGCTGCAAGAACAACTGGACGCTATCGAAGCGACCATACTCAAGGAATCGCTGCTGCGTCACCGCTGGAACAAAACCCATGCTGCCCGTGAACTGGGCTTGTCGCGCGTGGGCCTGCGCCAGAAATTGCGCCGTCTTGGCCTGGAGGAAGCTCGATGAACACCCCATTCAGAGTGCTGTGGTTGCAATCGGGCGGTTGCGGCGGCTGCAACATGTCCTTGCTGTGCGCCGACACCCAGGATTTTTCCGCGATGTGGCGCAGTGCGGGGATCGAGTTGCTCTGGCATCCATCGCTGTCCCTTGAAAGCGGTGATCAGGTGCTGGATATCCTCGATGACTGCCTGCAAGGTCGCACCCGGCTCGATGCCTTGTGCATAGAAGGCTCATTGCTGCGCGGTCCGAACGGCACCGGACGCTTTCACATGCTGGCTGGCACCGATGCGCCGATGATCGACTGGGTGCGCAAACTCGCGGCGGTGGCCCAATACACCTTGGGTATCGGCACCTGCGCTGCCTACGGCGGCATCACTGCTGCGGGCAGCAACCCGACTGACGCCTGCGGCCTGCAATTTGACGGTGAGCATCGCGGCGGCCTACTGGGCGCCGATTATCGGTCGTTGCGCGGCTTGCCTGTGATCAATGTGGCCGGTTGCCCCACGCACCCTGGCTGGGTGACCGACACCTTGATGGCGCTGGCCGCCGGGCTGTTCGAGGAAGCCGATCTGGACATCCTCGGGCGTCCGCGTTTCTACGCCGACCAACTGGTGCATCAGGGCTGCACACGCAACGAGTTCTACGAATACAAAGCCAGTGCGGAAAAACCCTCGGACCTGGGCTGCATGATGGAAAACCTCGGCTGCAAAGGCACCCAGGCTCACGGCGACTGCAATACCCGCCTGTGGAATGGCGAAGGCTCTTGCACCCGTGGTGGATTTGCCTGCATCAACTGCACCGCCCCGGGCTTCGAAGAACCGGGGCACGCCTTTCAGCGCACACCGAAACTGGCGGGCATTCCCATCGGGCTGCCCATCGACATGCCCAAGGCATGGTTTGTCGCCCTGTCGGCGCTGTCCAAATCAGCCACCCCCAAGCGCGTCAAGCAGAATGCGACTTCCGATCACCCGCTGATCGCGCCGTCGGTACGCACCCCACGCCGTTAGGAGTTTGCATGTCACGTTTGGTGGTCGGCCCGTTCAATCGGGTTGAAGGCGATCTTGAAGTACAACTGGAAGTGGAGGAGGGCCGCGTGCGTTCAGCACGGGTCAACGCCACCATGTACCGTGGTTTCGAGCAAATCCTGCTGCAACACGCACCGCTCGATGCGCTGACCTACGCGCCACGCATCTGCGGGATCTGCTCGGTTTCACAATCGATCGCCGCCGCTCGCGCCTTGGCCGGGCTGGCCGGCGTGCAACCGCCGGACAACGGTCTGCTGGCACTCAACCTGATGGCCGCCACCGAAAACCTCGCCGATCACTTGAGCCATTTCTACCTGTTTTTTATGCCGGATTTCGTGCGCCCGGTGTACGCCGACCGGCCTTGGTATCCAGAGGCGGTG
>Ga0302262_10001287_pt1 | contig 10593 bp, 10 predicted proteins | sample II_Fen_E3_4_FD_194557 | JGI IMG/M metagenome (GOLD analysis project Ga0302262, IMG submission 194557) | Peat permafrost microbial communities from Stordalen Mire near Abisko, Sweden - II_Fen_E3_4 | ecosystem: Environmental > Terrestrial > Soil > Wetlands > Permafrost | place: Sweden: Abisko...
GCCCGACCGCAACCCCCGACCCCTCGGCCACACCGTTCCCGACCGCCACGCCCGACCCGAGCGCGACCCCGGCCCCGACCCCGACCCCGACGCCCACCCCCGACCCGCGTCCGACGCCCACCCCCGGCCCGACCCAGCCGCCGGTCCGCGATGCGCAGGCCCCCACGGCCCCCGAGCGGGTGACCGGCGAGCCGACCACCACGACGGTCGCCCTGCGCTGGACCGCCGCCACGGACGACACGGGCGTGGTGGGGTACCGCGTCACCCGCAACGGCGCACTCGTCGCGAACCCGGCGAACCTGACCTGGAAGGACACCGGCCGGCGGCCCAACACCACCTACACGTACTCGGTCGCGGCGCTCGACGGCGTCGGCAACGTCAGCGCCGAGGCGAGGGTCACCGTCAGGACGCTGCCGGACACCATGCGTCCGACCACGCCGAAGGACTTCCGCAGGATCGCGCGCTCCGGCGTCTACGTGACCTTCGACTGGAGCCCGTCAACGGACAATGTCCGCGTGGTGAGGTACTCCGTCTACAGGGTCGGCCGGGCCGCCCCGGTCGCCGTGACGACGTACTCGAAGGTCCGGATCTCCACGGTACGCGGCGCCCGCTACTACGTGCGCGCCGTCGACTCGTCGGGCAACCGAAGCTGGATCTCCACCCGGGCCAGGGGCCGCTGACGGCCCGGCCCGGCGATCCGGGCTAGCATCGCCGGCATGCCGCCCCAAGCCTATGCCCTGGTCTCGCTGTTCCTCGTCTGCTCGGTCCTGGTCGGGATCGCCGCCGTGCGGCTGGTCGCGCGCGCCGGCGGACCGCGCGGGATCGCCGCCCACGTCCTCCCGGTCATCGGCGCGTTCGGCGCCTTCTACCTGATCGGCCACAAGCTGGGGATCTCGGTAGGACCGGAGATCAGCCTGTTCGGCTTCCAGGTGGCGCTGCTCGGCGACCTCGCGATCGGGTTCTCGTCGGCGCTGGTCGTGGCGCTGGTCCAGGCGGGCGTCCTGCGCGTGCTGCCGGGCCGACGGGCCACCCGCGCCTGAACGCCCGGACCCGCCCGGGTGCACCGACCCGGGCTCGCCGGGCTCGGTGAGGTCCGCGTGGGTCATAGACCCACGTCACGCGGCGCTTGCCCGACAACGGCGCGCCCGTTCGTCCCGCGCGCCGCGTCCCACGGATCCCGGGGAACGTCACCTACGAGGGCAGTCCCTCGCCCGGATCCTGGACAGGCGCCCCCGGCTCGTCGCCGGTCGCCACGGGCAGCCCGGCCGTCGCCCAGTCCGAGTACGAGCCCGGGTAGAGGACCGGGGCCGGCAGGCCCGCGAGCCGCATCGCGAGCGCGTTGTGGCAGGCCGTCACGCCGGACCCGCATGACGTCACGATGGCCGGCTCGAGGTCCACGAAGCGCGCCCGGAGCGCCGCCGGGTCCAGGAACCGGCCGTCCGGCGCCAGGTTGCCGGCCGTCGGGCGGCTGACGGCCCCCGGGATGTGGCCGGGCACGGGGTCCACGGGCTCCACGTCGCCGCGGTAGCGCTCCGGCGCGCGGGCGTCGATGAGCGAGATGTCGCCACGGCGCAGACGTTCCGTCACGGCCCCACGGTCCAGCACGCGGGTCCAGGCGTTCCGCAGCGTGAGCCGGGCGGGCGGGAAGGCCGGGACCTCGCCCGCCAGCGGCCCGCCGGCCGCCGTCCAGGCCGCGATCCCGCCGTCGAGGACGCGGACGCCCCGGTGCCCGAGGTCGTCCAGCATCCACCACAGGCGCGCGGCGATCGTCCCGCCGGCGTCGTCGTACGCCACCACGTCGTGCTCGTCGCCGATGCCCAATGCCGCCATCCGGCCCGCGAAGGCGGCCGGGGAGGGGAGGGGATGGCGACCCGGGCCCTCGGCTGCCGCGAGGTCGCTCTCCATGCCCACGAACACGGCGCCCGGGATGTGCCCGGCCGCGTAGTCGCGGCGTCCCTTGCCCGGGTCCGTCAGCCACCAGCGCACGTCGCAGATCCGCAGGACCGGGTCGCCGAGTCGCGCGCGCAGCTCGTCCGGGGCGATGAGGCTCATGCCCGGAGTCTAGCGAGCATCCGGCGTCGCGCCACGCGCGAGATGTCCGCGCAGGGGCCGCGGCCGCGGTCCCGGCTGCTCCGGCTGCTCCGGCTGCTCTTGCGACGAGCCGCTCGGGGGCCCGGGCGTGCGCCGGCCGTCACGGACGAGCCGCTGCGTGACCCACACGCGCGTTGCCGGGCGCCTGCTCGCATCCTCCGTGCCTCCGAGCGGCTCGTTCCAGGCGTGCACCGCACACCTGGGCCGCCCGGCGGCTGGGGGGCCTGACCGAGGTGACCTTCGTCCTGCCCCGGACGGCGGGCGAGCCTGCTATCCTCACCCGCGGCGCCGCGATGGCGCCCCGAAGGCGGTCTCGACCGGCTTCCTCGCTCCGGCGTAGCTCAGTGGTAGAGCGGGTGACTGTTAATCACTTGGTCAGAGGTTCGAATCCTCTCGCCGGAGCCACTTCTCCCTCTTGATCGTGCGCGTGCGGCCGTGCGGGGCGGATCGACCCTGTGGCCCACCCCCCGTTCGAGCCCTTGCGCGCCGGCGGGCCTGGCGCGACCCTCCGCGCACCGGGATGCGCCGGTGTCGGACACGAGTGGGCAGATCACGAGATGACCGTTGACACCGCCACGGGCACCCGCCGGCCGCGGATCCGCGTCCGGCGGATCCTGTTCGCGGTCCTGCTGGTCGCGCTGCTCGCGGAGGGCGCCGTGATCCTCTCGACGGTCCGGGCCTACCTTCGCACCACTCCCGTCTACGACCCCCCCGTCCTCGCCGGGCAGCTCGCACCGGGCCACTGCTCGGCCGGCTTCTACGCGCGCCACGGGTCACAGGTCGTGCTGACCACCTCGGCCCACTGCGGCTCAGAGGGGGAGGTCGTGACGGCCGCCGACGGCACGCTGTTCGGTGTCCTGGGCCCGTCGGCCAGGCTGGAGCCCTGCCCGCATCCCGACCGCGCCTGCGCCGGCTCCGACATGAACGCCATCACCGTGGAGCCCGACCACCTGCCGTGGGGCCACCTCAACGAGGTGGACCTGGGCGCAGGTGGGTACCGGGTCATCGCGGACGGCGCGAGGCCGCTCGCCTGCGGGGACATCGCGGCAGGGGACAGGGCGGAGGTCAACGGGAGCCTCAAGTTCCGCGACGGCTCGGTGCTGGAGAAGGGCGAGAACAACTTCGCGGACGATGTCTACTTCCCGTGCATCGTGGCCACCTCGATCACAGGCCAGGTCGGCGACTCCGGGGGCGCCGTGATCGTGAACGGGCAGCCGGCGGGCATCACGTCCCGGGTGTTCGGCACGCACCTCGCCTTCACGCCGCTCGCCGAAGGGCTCGAGGAGCTCGGCCTGGAGCTGTGCACGACGCCGGACTGCGGCCTGGTGCCGCCCGCCGTCTCGCCGCCGGCTTCATCGAGGTAGTCCGATCACGGTCGGCCCTTGCGCTTCCGGCCGGTCTGCCGGACCGTAACCACGACGACGCGCCGGCTGACGCCATCCGCCGAAGGAGCCACGCATGAGACCGTTCTTCAAGGTCGCGCTTCCGCTCGCCGCCGTTTCGGCCGTTGCGCTCCTCCTCCACCGGCGAGCCGGGTCGCTCGGTCGACCGGTCGCCGGCGGCATGCTCATCAGCGACGCGGCGGCCTACGATCGCCTCACGGGCTGGCTGCTCGGAACCTTCTACGACGGCATCGCCGCCGACATCGCCGCGACGGCGTCGCCGGGCACGTCCGTTCTCGACGTCGGCTGTGGCCCCGGGCACCTCACCCGCCGCCTCGTGGCGCAGGGCTTCGACGTCACCGGCACCGACCTCGACCCGGCCATGATCGAGCGTGCCGCGGCCCGGGGTGGCGGCCGCTACCTCGCCGCCGACGCCGCATCGCTGCCGTTCGAGGAGGGTGCCTTCGACCTCGTGGTGAGCACGCTCTCGATGCACCACTGGGCGGACGCGCACGCCGGCCTCGCCGAGATCGCCCGCGTCGTCCGGCCTGCCGGCCGCGTCCTGATCTGGGATCTCGGGCGCGGGGCGCCCCTCCACGGACACGCGCCAGACCCGCAGGAGTCGTTGCACGGCGCGCCGCTCGACCTCGTCGGAACCCGTGCGTGGCGATGGCCGGGACCTGTATCCCTCGTGCAGCGGATCGAGCTCCGACCGGGGGCCGCGCCGGCGGGCTGACGCCACCCGGGGCGGCAGGCGCTCAGTGCGCTGGTTGACAGGCGCCCAGGGCGCCGGTTGACGGGCGCTCGACCGGCCGTCGACACTGGTCCCGAGAGGCGTCGCCCGCTCGCCGGGGGCGCTCGTCGAGCCCATCCCTGGCCCACCGGAGCAAGCGTGCACGCCTTCCTGCTCTCGTTCGGCGTGATCTTCCTCGCCGAGCTCGGCGACAAGAGCCAGCTGATGGCCCTGGCCTTCGCGTCGCGCTACCGGGCCTTGACCGTGCTGGCCGCCGTCTCGCTCGCGACGCTCCTGGTCCATGCCGGATCGGTCCTCGTCGGGTCGCTGTTCGCGCTCGCCCTGCCCACCGCTCTGATCCAGGTCGTCGCGGGTATCGCCTTCTTCGTCTTCGCCGCCTGGACCCTCCGTGGAGACGAGCTGGGTGAGGGCGACGAGGGCCGCGCCAAGCGCTCCGGCCGCTGGGCCATGCTCACCATCGGCACGGCGTTCTTCCTCGCCGAGCTGGGCGACAAGACGATGCTCGCCACGATCACCCTGGCGACGACCGAGGAGCCGATCGGGACGTGGCTCGGCTCGACGGCCGGCATGGTCGCCGCGGACGCGCTCGCGATCGCCCTCGGCGCCCTGCTCGGGACCCGGCTGCCAGAGCGGGCGATCAAGGTATTCGCCGCGCTGGCGTTCGTGGTGTTCGGCGTGCTCCTGCTGCTCCAGGGCTTCCGCCTCCTCTAGGTCCGCGCCCGGGCGCGCCGCGGGTCCCGGCTCGGGCGAGCTTGATCCGGTCGGCCCTTGCGCCTGCCCCTACAATCCGGCGGTGACATTCGCGACGTCCCCGCGTGCCGCTCGCGCCTGGCGAGGCCTCCGCTTCGCCGGCCTCGTTCTCATCGCGCTCTTCGCCGCCCACGACGCCCTGTTCGCCGCGCGCTACGGCCTCGGCCCGGCCATGGACGAGGCCATGGCGGCGGGTGGACACGGCGGCTGGTGGACACCGTACGCGCTGCTCGTGCTGGGCGTGACGATCGCGATCGGGGCCGGCGCCACGCTGCGTCTCCGGCGCCTGACCCGTCTCGGCGCCGACGCCGGCATCTCCGGTGGCCGGCCCGACCCGGGCGGCTACGCGCGCGAGCTGCTCGGCCTGTGGCGAGCGTTGTTCCCCGTGGTGACCGTCCTGCTGGTCGTCCAGGAGAACGTCGAGTCGCTTGCCGCGGCCGGTCGGGCTGTCGGGCTCGAGCCCGTCGCCTCGCCCGTCGCGCTGCTCGCGATCGTGCTCGCGTCGCTCGGTGTCGCCGCGGCCGGCGCGCTCGTCCGCTGGCGCATCCGCGTGATCGAGGCGCGGCTGGTCGCGGCTCGTCGCCGCGCCTGGGCGCGCCGTTCGTCGCCCTCCGCCGTCCTGCCCTCGTGGCTGACGGCGGCGATCCTCCGCCATCGCTGGCTCCTCCTCCGGGACGACCCCGGTCGCGCCCCGCCGTCCCCGATCGCTCCAGGCTGAGTGGTGAGGCCTCGTGACCGAGGCCTGTCGCGTGCCCTCGAGGCACGCCCGGAGGATGGATCCATGCACCCGACATTCCGGAGGGCGGCCGCGGCCGCCGTTGTCGCCGTTTCCCTGGTCGCCGTTGCCGCCCCGCTGGCGCTTGCCCACGAGGAGCGCGAGCTCGGCGACTACGCCATCGAGGTCGGCCTCATCGACGAGCCCGTGTTCGTCGGCGAGAGCAGCGGCCTGGAGCTCGGCGTCACCAGGGCCGACCAGCCCGTCCTGGGCCTCGAATCGACCCTCAAGGCCCAGGTGATCGTGGGCGACAAGTCGATGGACCTGCCGCTCTCGGCGCGCGAGGAGCAGCCGGGCTGGTACCAGTCCGAGTTCATCCCGACGCAGGCAGGCCCGTACACGTTCCACATCACCGGCACCATCGAGGGCCAGGCCGTGGACGAGCGCTTTACGTCGAGCCCGGGCGGGTTCAACGAGGTGCAGGACACGGCGGCCGGCCAGTTCCCGGTCCAGTTCCCGTCGCAGGCGGACCTCGTCGCCCAGGCGAAACAAGGTGCGGATGCCGCGGCCCAGCTGCCGATCGCCATCGCCCTGGGGGCGGCGGGCCTGATCGCGGGCCTTCTCGCCCTCGGGGTCGCGCTCGCCGTCCGACGCCGGGCCTGAGTCATGCGCCGCCTCCTGGCCGCCCTCGCGGCGGCCGCGGCGATCCTCGCGGCCGGCCCGATCACCTTCGGGCCGGCTGCACAGGTCGTCCTCGCGCACTCGCAGCTGCTCAGCAGCACGCCTGGTTCGGGCGAGATCGTGGCGACGGGACCGGCGGAGCTGCGCCTCGTCTTCAGCGAGCCGCTCGATCCGCGGTTCTCGTCCGCGGACGTGCTCAACTCGGCGGGCCAGCCCGTGGTCGACCACGGGGGAGCGCCCGATCCGGCCGACGCGACGGTCCTGGTCGTGCCGCTGCCGGCCCTGTCGAACGGCGCCTACACCGTGAACTGGCGGGCGATGTCGGCCGCCGACGGACACGTGACGGGCGGGTTCGTCTCCTTCGGCGTCGGCACGGTCGACCCGGCCAGGGTGACGGACGATCCGCGCAGCCAGGTCGGTGGCCTGCACGGCGGGCATGACGCCGGCACCACGATCATCGAGGTCCAGGCGAGGACGGCGGCCGATCTCGGCTTCCTGCTCGCCTTCGGCCTGCTGGTCGTCGCCCTCGGCGCACTCCGGCCGGTCTTCGGGGTCCGCCCGGCCGTCGCCCGAGCCCAGGCGTGGTGCCTCCTCGCGTCCGCGGCCGGGAGTGTCGCGCTCGGCCTCGTCGCGGGGACGGCCCCGGGCGTGGATGCCGCCGGCTACCTCCTCGGGACCCGGCCGGGACAGCTGCTCCTCGCCCGCGCGGCGGTCGGCGCGGTGGGCGCCGGCACGGCCCTGTGGCTCGGCGCCCGGGGGCGTCCGGTCCGTGCGGTCGTCGCCGGCGGATCGGCAGGGGCCATCGGGCTCGTCCTGGTCGCCGTCGGCGGTCACGCGACCGCGTTCGCGTCGCCCGCGCCGCTCCTGGCGATGGTGGTCCACCTCGGAGCCGCGGGTACGTGGGTCGCCGGCCTGGGGACCCTGGTGGCGTTGTTCATCACGGAGCCCGACCGGGCGTGGGTGCGGCCGGTCGTGTCGAGGTTCTCCGCGCTCGCCCTCGTCTCCATCGGGCTCGTCGGGGCCACCGGCATCTACTCCGCCTGGGTCGAGACGGGCAGCCTCCTCGGACTGACGACGCCCTACGGGGGAAACCTGTGGATCAAGGTGGCGCTCGTGCTCGCCGCCCTCTCGCTGGGCGCCATCACCTATCTCACGGGCGCCGGAGGCGACCGGCGCCTGGGCGGCCTCGGGCGCCGCGTCGGGCTCGAGGCGGCCCTGGCCGTCGGAGTCCTGCTCGCCACCGCGAACCTCGCCTCGGGTTCGCCCCCGAGCGCGGCGGACCCGACGCCGCTGACGCCGTCGGCCGCATCCGCGTCGACCGGGGTCGGCCTCGCACTGTTGCCGGGCCGGCCGGGTCCGAACCGGATCATCGCCGCGTGGGACGGCACGGGAGCCGCCGCGGCCGAGGCCGAGCTGCGCCTCGATCGGCTTGACACGGCCGCCGGCGAGTCCGTCATCGGGCTGCGGGCCGTGCCGGGCTCGGCGAACGACTTCACGGCCGATGGCGTCGTCATGCCGGTCGGCAGCTCGTGGGACGCGACGGTGGTCCTCCGGGACCAGGCGGGCGCCGAGATCGGCCGCCGCCGGTTCAGCTTCGCGCTCGGGCCGGACGGGCTCACGAGCGGTCGCCAGCGGTCGCTCGTCGACCCCGGGGTCATCGTGGCCGTGCTGCTCGGTCTCGCCGGGCTCGTGGCCGCGGGCTGGGCGATCGCCGGTGGCTCCCTTCCGCGCGTCGAGCGATCCGCCGGCCGCCGTGCCCTCGCCGCCGGTGCGATCGTCGCCGTGCCACTCGCCCTCGCGCTCCTCGCCTGGAGGGTCGCCTGAGCGTGCTCGCGATCGTGCTTCCGCCCCCGCTCACGGTTCCCGTGATCCTCGGCGTCCAGCTGGTCGTCCTCGGCATCCTGGTCGTGCTGCTGGGCGCGCGTATCGCCGCCCGGTTTCCCGGGGCGGCCGCCTACCTCCCGCTCGTCCGCACCGCCGCGATCGTCGTCGGCGCCACCATGGTCGGCACCGGGGTGTTCGGCGACACCACGCCGGACACGGCACTGTCCAACCCGGTCCCCCTGACGGTCCGGTCGGTGACCGTCGGCGCCGACCTGTTCCAGGCCAACTGCGCGGCCTGCCACGGCCTCGCGGGGCGCGGGGGCGGGCCGCTCGCGGGCACCACCCGGGTGCGCACGCCGGACCTCCGATCGGGGCACCTCGGGACCCACACGGACGGCGACCTCTTCTACTGGATCGGTGCCGGGCTGCCCGGTGGGATGCCGGCCTGGTCGGCCAGGCTGTCCGAGACGGACCGGTGGAACCTGGTCAACTACCTCCGGTCGCTGAACGGGCAGGGACCGACTCCGGCCGTCGACGCGCCGTCGGGGACCGCCGCTCCCGGCTCCCTCGCGCTCGTCGGGGCGCCCCTGGCGGCCCTCGGATCGGTCGCCTGGCTGGCCACGGGGTTCCGGCGCCGGCCGTCGCGGCGAGGGTCTCGATCGCGCCCGGCCCCAACCGGCGCCCGCAGGCCCTCGTGATCGGTCAGTGCGCCGCGGCGGCGACCAGCCCGTCGACGTAGGCCTTGATCGACGGGACCTCGAACAGGCGCCGCTCGAAGTACTCGTTGACCGACGCCATCGCCTGGTCCTTCACGCCGCCCACGACCGCCGACCGTGCCTCGGACCCCCGGTGCGCCTGGAGGTTGTCGCGGAACGCGAGCAGGTGGCGGACCATCTCGGCCTCGCTGCGCCCCTCGAGGGCCGCGACGGCCGACATGATCAGCTCGTCCGCCTGGCGGAGCAGCATCTCGGTGTCGAAGTCCGCGCCCGGGCGGTCCGCCTCGTCCAGCGTGCGGACCAGCGCCGCGACCTGGTAGAGGACCGTGGTCGGCTCGTCGAACAGCTCGCGCAGGTAGACGGCCTCCGGGTAGCGGCCGGTGAGCCGGAAGATGTTGTAGAGCCGGCGGGCGACCTTGCCCCAGGACACGTCCTTTGTCGCGTACTTGACGACCTCGTGCTCGAGCTGGGCGACGTACGTCTCGACGGAGTCGGTCGCCAGCTCGCCGATCAGCTTCTTGAACAGGGGCAGGGATTCGGCTTCGAGATAGATCTCCTGGAAGTAGGGATCCACGAACCCGTCGAGGGGCGTGATCTCGCCGTCCGGCGCCTCCCAGGTCACGTCGAGCATGTTCGAGGCGTTGGCGAGCGCCCGGCGCTCCGGGTCCGCCACGATCCAGTCGAGCTTGCACCAGCCGGGTTCGGCGGCCACCTCGTCCCAGGTCACGGTCACGGGCTCGCCGTCGCGGTTGACGACGATGGCGCCGGTCGCCACCTCGTCCGCGGTCCAGCTGATCGGCGTGCCCTTGCCCACGGCCTTGCCGGCGCGGTCGCCGTCGAACGGGTAGCTGCCGAACTTGACCTCCCACAGGCGGTGCGACTTGCCGACGCGCGTCGAGAGCGCCTTCTCGCGCATCTCCCGTGCGAGGATCCGGCAGGCGTCGTCGCGGGTGGGGGCCGTGATGTGGATCCTCTCGAAGTAGTCGCAGTCGCCGGGGAACGACTGGACCTTGCCCTGGGCGGCCGAGCCGGAGATGGAGAGCGCGGTCAGCACCTCGGGCGGCCGGTCCGGGAAGCCCACGATCTCGCCGATGGCGCGGAACCGTGCGAGGTCCTTGGGCGTGAAGTCCAGCATCGACGCGCGGTGGCCGAAGATGCCGCTGTCCACGTCCACCACGACGTTGCCGCCGGCGGACTCGGCCTCGAGGGCAGCGACCCACTCGGCCGCCTCCACCTCGTCCAGCTCCACCCCGAGGCGGCGCGCCGACTCGATGATCCCCGCCAGCGCCGCCGCGCCGCCCACCGGCTCCATCGCCATGACCGCAACTCCTTCGTCCGTCCGATGTCGGCCGTGAGCGCCCCGGGCGCCCGGTCCTCGCTAGTATCCGGCGAGGACACCCCACCGAGGAGGCCGATTGGCCGCGGAGACCTGGATCAGCATCGACGTCGAAACGTCCGGACCCACGCCGCACACCGGGAGCCTGCTCTCGATCGGGGCGTGCCTCGTCGACGACACCGACCTCGGCATCGAGCTGCTGCTGCGGCCGGAGCCGTGCCTCCCCTGGCTCGCCGAGGCCGAGGCGGTCCACCGCCTGGAGAGGGCCACCCTCGAGCGCGACGGTCGGCCGCCCACGGAGGCGATGGCCGCCCTCGAGCGCTGGATCGGCGAGGTCACGCCAG
>Ga0302262_10001290_pt1 | contig 10583 bp, 7 predicted proteins | sample II_Fen_E3_4_FD_194557 | JGI IMG/M metagenome (GOLD analysis project Ga0302262, IMG submission 194557) | Peat permafrost microbial communities from Stordalen Mire near Abisko, Sweden - II_Fen_E3_4 | ecosystem: Environmental > Terrestrial > Soil > Wetlands > Permafrost | place: Sweden: Abisko...
CCAGATAACTGCCGCCGGCAAACACCACGATCAGCAGGATGGCGAACAGGAACGCCGGGATGGCGTAGCCGACGATGATCGCCGAACTGGTCCAGACGTCGAAGTGACTGCCGTGCCGCGTGGCCTTGGCGATCCCCAGCGGGATCGACACCAGGTACATGATCAGCGTGCTCCACAGCCCAAGGGAGATCGACACGGGCATCTTTTCCTTGATCAGGTCGATGACCTTGGCGTCGCGAAAGAAACTGTCGCCGAAATCCAGGGACGCATAGTTCTTGACCATGATCCACAGGCGTTCCGGCGCCGACTTGTCGAAGCCGTACATGTGCTCGATTTCCTTGACCAGCGCCGGGTCCAGGCCTTGGGCGCCGCGATAGGCCGAGCCGGCTACCGAGACTTCGGCACCGCCACCGGCGATGCGGCTGGTGGCGCCTTCGAAACCTTCGAGTTTGGCGATCATCTGCTCCACCGGCCCGCCGGGGGCGGCCTGGATGATCACGAAGTTGATCAGCAAAATGCCGAACAAGGTCGGAATGATCAGCAGCAGTCGCCGAAAAATATACGCCAGCATCTGATTACTCCGTGCCCGCAGGGTCGGCTTGCAATTTGGTTTCGATCTCTATGGCCGGTTTGGCATCGGGCTTGACCCACCAAGTGGCGGTGCCGATGTCATATTTGGGCGAGATCTTGGGATGGCCGATGTGGTTCCAGTAGGCCACGCGCCAGGTTTTGATGTGCCAGTTGGGAACCACGTAATAGCCCCATTGCAGCACCCGGTCCAGTGCGCGTGCATGGGCCACCAGGCTTTTGCGCGAATCGGCGTTGATCAATTGTTCCACCAGTTGGTCCACCACCGGGTCCTTGAGGCCCATGGAGTTGCGGCTGCCCGGTTTGTCGGCGGCAGCGCTCATCCAGAACTCGCGCTGTTCGTTGCCCGGCGAGTTGGACTGCGGGAAGCTGCCGACGATCATGTCGAAGTCCCGCGAGCGCACGCGGTTGACGTACTGCGAGACGTCAACGCGGCGGATCACCAGGTCGATGCCCAGGTCGCTCAGGTTGCGTTTGAACGGCAACAGCACCCGCTCGAATTCGGTCTGGGCCAGCAGGAACTCGATCGTCACCGGTTTGCCGGTGGCGTCGACCATTTTGTCGTCGACGATGCGCCAGCCGGCCTCTTGCAGCAGTTGATAGGCCTTGCGCTGCTGGGCGCGGATCATGCCGCTGCCATCGGTGACCGGGTTCTGGAAGGCTTCGCTGAACACCTGTTCGGGAATCTTGCCGCGGAACGGTTCGAGGATTGCCAGTTGATCGGCGTCCGGCAGGCCGGTGGCGGCCATTTCCGAGTTTTCGAAGTAGCTGCGGGTTCGCGCGTAGGCGCCGTTGAACAATTGCTTGTTGGTCCATTCGAAATCCAGCAACAGTGTCAGGGCCTGACGCACGCGCACATCCTGGAACATCGGGCGACGCAGGTTGAACACGAAGCCTTGCATGCCGGTGGGGTTGCCGTTGGGGATTTGCTCCTTGATCAAGCGGCCCTCGGTGACCGCCGGGATGTTGTAGGCGTTGGCCCAGTTCTTGGCGGTCATCTCCAGCCAGTAATCGAACTGCCCGGCCTTGAGCGCCTCCAGCGCGACGGTGTTGTCGCGATAGTAATCGGTGGTCATCACGTCGAAATTGTAGAAGCCACGGTTGACCGGGAGATCCTTGCCCCAGTAATCCTTGACCCGCTCATAGCGCACCGAACGCCCGGCCTTCACTTCGCTGACCCGATAGGGGCCGCTGCCCAGGGGAATTTCCAGGTTGCCCTTGTTGAAATCGCGGGTGGCCCACCAATGCTTGGGCAGTACCGGCAACTGGCCGAGGATCAGCGGCAGTTCTCGGTTGTTGCTGTGCTTGAACTTGAACAGCACCGTGAGCGGGTCCTCGGCGACCACTTCGTCAACGTCGCTGTAATAGCCACGGTACATCGGGGCGCCATCCTTGATCAGGGTCTGGAAGCTGAACACCACATCTTCGGCGCGTATCGGATGACCATCGTGGAATCGCGCTTCCGGACGCAGGTAGAAACGCACCCAGGTGTTGTCCGGGGCTTTTTCGATTTTGCCGGCGACCAGGCCGTATTCGGTGAACGGTTCATCCAGGCCCTGTTTGGCCAGGGTGTCGTAGATCAGCGTGATGTCTTCGGCGGCCACCCCTTTGCTGATGAACGGGTTGAGGCTGTCGAAGCCGCCAAACCCGGCCTGGCGGAATTTTCCGCCCTTGGGGGCATCCGGGTTGACGTAATCGAAGTGTTTGAAATCGGCCGGGTATTTCGGCGGCTCGTTGTACAGGGTCAGGGCATGCTGCGGGGCGGCACAGGCCAGCCCGGCGAACAACAGGGCGCTGGCCTGCAGGAGCAGGGCGCTTACAGGCTTCATTGATCTTTCTCCGAAGATTTCAGCCACCACGCGCTCAGGCCCAGGGTGTAGGGCGGCGTGGTGACGAAAGCCAACCGGTTGCGGTAGGCCAGACGGTGATAATTGAGGTACCAGTTGGGAATGCTGTAGTGCTGCCAGAGCAGTACCCGATCCAGGGCCCTGCCGGCGGCCACTTGCTCATCGCGACTCTTCGCTGCGAGCAGTTGTTCGAGCAGGTGGTCGACCACCGGGTTGGCGATGCCGGCGTAATTCTTGCTGCCCTTGACCCCCACCTGGCTGGAATGAAAGTACTGCCATTGCTCCAGGCCCGGGCTTAGGGTCTGGTTGAGCGTCATCAGGATCATGTCGAAATCGAACTGGTCGAGGCGCTGTTTGTACTGCGCACGATCGACCGTGCGCAGCCGGGCGTCGACGCCGATGCTGGCGAGGTTCTCGACGTAAGGCTGGAGGATGCGCTCCAGGTTCGGATTGACCAGCAGGATCTCCAGGCGCAAGGGTTGTCCGGCGGCGTTTTGCAGGCGCTGGCCGTTGAGCTTCCAGCCGGCTTCGGCGAGCAGCCCCAGGGCTTTGCGCAGGGTTTCCCGGGGGATGCCGGCGCCTTGGGTCTGCGGCAGGCTGAAGGGCTCGGTGAAGAGCTTCGCGGGCAACTGCTCGCGCCAGGGTTTGAGCATCAGCCATTCATGTCCGACCGGCAGGCCGGTGGCGGAGAACTCGCTGTTGGGGTAGTAACTCATGGCGCGCATGTAGGCGCCGCTGAACAGCGTGCGGTTGGTCCACTCGAAGTCGAACATCAGCCCCAGCGCTTCACGAACCTTCACGTCGGAGAACGTCGGCCGGCGGCTGTTCATGAACAGACCCTGGCTCTGGGTCGGGATCTGGTGCGGGATCTGCGCCTTGATCACGTCACCGCGGCGTATCGCCGGGAAGTTGTAGCCGGTGTCCCAGTTCTTCGCCTGGTGCTCGATGTAAATGTCGAACTCGCCGGCCTTGAACGCTTCGAACGCGACATCGCTGTCCCGGTAGAACTCGACCTCCATGCGGTCGAAATTGTATTTGCCGCGATTGACTGCCAGATCCTTGCCCCAGTAGTCCTTGACCCGCTCGAAAACGATCTGTCGTCCCGGCGTCACCGACGTGATGCGGTACGGTCCGCTGCCCAGTGGTGGTTCGAAGGTGGTGGCCTTGAAGTCCCGACCCTTCCAGTAGTGCTGCGGCAGTACCGGCAACTCGCCCAGTCGCAGGATCAGCAGCGGATTGCCGGCGCGTTTGAAGACGAACCGTATGCGCCGTGGATTGAGAATGTCGACCCTCAACACTTCCTGGAGGCTGGTGCGGTACAGCGGATGGCCTTCCTTGAGCAGCAAACGGTAGGAAAACGCGACGTCATGGGCGGTGATGGGGGTGCCGTCGTGGAAACGCGCCTCGGGGCGCAGGTTGAACACCACCCAGCTGCGGTCCTCGTTGTACTCCACCGACTGGGCAATCAGGCCGTAACTGGAGGCGGGTTCGTCGCCGGACGGTGCGTACTGACCTGTGCCGACCATCAGCGGCTCATTGAGTTCGTTGATGCCGTATTGCAGGAAATTCGGCGTGGTCACCGGGCTGGTGCCCTTGAAGGTGTAAGGGTTGAGCGTATCGAAGGTGCCAAACGCCATCACCCGCAACGTACCGCCCTTGGGCGCTTGCGGGTTGACCCAGTCGAAGTGGGTAAATCTGGCCGGGTACTTGAGCGAGCCGAACTGCGCATAACCATGGCTTTCGCTGATCGTCGCGCTTGCGGTGGAGCTCAAGGCCAGGCAGATCAGGAGCGAGAGGAGGGGATGCTTCAAATAGGGAATCCGATCCGGGCGGCTTGGGCTTTGTGGATCGTACAGTAACAGCTTGTATGGACAGGAAAAAGACAGGGGTTTAAAGCAGATCTGTTCCGTTGCAGGAGCCGGCTTGCTCGCGATGGTTCGGGAGATTACGCGTAAAACGGGAAGCGCGGCGACGCTCTCTGGTTTTTCGCGAGCAGGCTTGCTCCTGCGGGGTAAAAAATTCGCGGGCAAAAAAAGCCCCTGAATTCAGGGGCTCGTTTTTAATGCGGATTGGCAACGGTCAGCATCTGACCCGGTTTCAACGCCTGGCCGACGCGCGGGTTCCAGCGCTTGAGGTGTTGCATTTCAACATTGAAGCGCTTGGCCACCATGTACAGCGAGTCGCCTTGCTGAACCTTGTATTGGGATTGTGGCTTCTTGGTCTCGCCCTTGGTCTTGGCATTGGCCGCGACCACGGTGTTGATGCGTCCGGAACCGCGTTTGCTGGTGTCCTGAAGAACCAGGGTCTGGCCCGGTTTGAGGTTCTTGCCACTCAGCTTGTTCCAGCGCTGCAGGTCCTTGGTGTCGACGTTGTTGGCCTTGGCGATGGAGCCCAGGTTATCGCCACGCTTGACCCGGTAGTTGCGTTTGGCACTCGCCACCTGGATGTCATCAGCGCCCTCGAAAACCGGTTTACGCGATTTCTTGCTGATCAACTCTTCAGGACGCATGGTCTGCAGGCTGGTGGTCAGCAGCTGCGCCTTGGAGGTCGGCACCAACAGATGCTGGGGGCCGTCGAGGGTGGTGCGCTGCTTGAACGCCGGATTGAGCTGGAACAGTTCGTCTTCGTCGATGTTGGCGACTTCGGCGACCTTGGACAGGTCCATGCGCTGGTTGATTTCGACGACTTTGAAATAGGGTTCGTTGGCGATCGGGTTAAGGTTCACGCCGTAGGCCTCTGGCGCCAGCACCACTTGCGAGAGGGCCAGCAGTTTCGGCACATACGCCTGGGTCTCGGCAGGCAGCGGCAGGTTCCAGTAGTCGGTAGGCAGGCCGAGCCTTTCATTGCGCTCGATGGCCCGGCTGACCGTGCCTTCGCCTGCGTTGTACGCGGCAAGGGCCAGCAGCCAGTCACCGTTGAACATGTCGTGCAGGCGAGTCAGGTAATCCATCGCGGCGGTGGTCGAGGCGGTGATGTCGCGACGGCCATCATAAAAGCGGGTTTGACGCAGGTTGTAGTAACGCCCGGTGGAAGGGATGAATTGCCAAAGGCCCACCGCGTCGGACCGGGAGTAGGCCATCGGGTTGTAGGCGCTTTCGATCACCGGCAACAGCGCCAGCTCCAGCGGCATGTTGCGCTCTTCAAGACGTTCGATGATGTAGTGAATGTAGAGGCTGCCGCGTTCGCCGGCATTTTCGAGAAAAGACGGGTTGCTGGCGAACCACAGGCGTTGCTGCTCGATGCGCGGGTTGACGCCCAGGCCATCCTGCAACTGGAAGCCCTGGCGCATGCGCTCCCAGACGTCCTGCGGAATCTGCGGGCTCGGCTTTTCGCTGAGCCAGACGGGCTTCTGCTTGGCGCGCGCGGCAATATTCGGAGTGTGTGCCGCATCGGTTTGCGGCACATGGCTGGAACAGCCGGCCAAGGTCGCTGACACAGCCACCGCGATGGCTTGAGCCAGGCGGGTCAATGCGTCCGAATTGATGGCTTTGCGAATAGATGACGACATTGGCTGGAAGTAAGTTCCGGGCAAAAATGTCGGGGGATTCTAGAAAGCGCACCTCCAACGGTCAACCACTCATGGTTTTTGCACCATCGTACAGGCGGCTCAGAACGTGTCTTTCCAACTTCTTAGCGCAGCAAAAACCATATCGGGCGCAGAGTTATCGGTGCCGGTCCGTTCGTCCACTTTTTCTTTAACGGATGTTACGGCGGTACGCAAAAACGGGTTTGTACGTTTTTCCAGGGCCACCGTGGAAGGCAGTGTGATGACGCCGGCTTCCCGTTGGCGGGTAACGGTGGCGAGGCGTTCCAGCGTATCGGGGTTGCCGGGCTCGACCGCCGCGGCGAAACGCAGGTTGCTCAGCGTATATTCGTGAGTGCAGTACACCAGCGTATTTTCGGGAAGGGCCGCGAGGCGCGACAGCGAGGTGTACATTTGCAGGGGCGTCCCCTCGAACAGGCGTCCGCAACCGGCCGCAAACAGGGTATCTCCGCAAAACAGCAGGCCGCGATGATAATAGGCAATGTGTCCCAGGGTATGGCCGGGCACGGCGATGACGTCGAAGTCATGGCCGAGTACATTGATGCGGTCGTTGTCCTTGAGGGCCACGTCCCGCGCCGGAATGTTTTCACTGGCCGGGCCGTAGACTGTGGCGTCCGTCGTTTTTTTCAGCTGTTCGACGCCGCCGACATGGTCATGATGGTGATGAGTGATCAGAATATCGCTCAATACCCATTGCGGATTGGCTGCAAGCCAGGCCTGCACGGGGGCGGCATCGCCGGGGTCGACCACCGCGCAGCGCCGGGTGTCGGGATCTTGTAACAACCAGATGTAGTTGTCGGTAAAGGCGGGCAGGGCAGTGATCTGTATCATCGTCGGATTCGCCAATTGGAAAGCAATGGCGCATCTTAGAGCTTCCTGGCGCGTTGGAGAATGCAATGACGGATAAAGCGTTCGCTCAGGCTGATCCTGACTGGCTGGCGTTGATCAGCGCGGCCCGTGACTGGCTGTCCGGCCCCATCGGGCAGTTTTTGCTGGATGAAGAACGGCGCATGCTCGAAGAAGAGCTGGGTCGCTTTTTCGGCGGTTATCTGGTGCATTACGGCCCATCCGCCCAGACACCACCGTCGGCACCGCAGGTGCAGCGCAATGTCCGTCTGGGCGCGCCGTTGCCAGGGGTTGAGATTGTTTGCGAAGAGCAAGCGTGGCCGTTGAGCGAACATGCCGCCGACGTGGTGGTCATGCAGCATGGCCTGGACTTTTGCCTGTCGCCCCACGGACTGCTGCGCGAAGCGGCGAGCAGCGTGCGGCCTGGCGGGCACCTGTTGATCATCGGGATCAATCCCTGGAGCAGTTGGGGCCTGCGTCATGTGTTCGCTCATGATGCGTTGCGCAAGGCCCGCTGCATTTCCCCGTCGCGGGTCGCCGACTGGCTGAATCTGCTGGGCTTCGCGCTGGAGAAACGCCGCTTCGGGTGCTATCGTCCGCCGCTCGCGTCACCCGCCTGGCAGACCCGTCTGGCCGGCTGGGAGCGCATGGCCGGTCGCTGGCAGTTGTCTGGCGGTGGCTTCTATTTATTGGTGGCGCGCAAGATAGTGGTCGGCCTGCGACCCTTGCGTCAGGAGCGCCGCGAACCGATGGGCAAGTTGATTCCATTGCCCATGGCCAAGGTCAACCGTCGTCATATCGAACCGTAATTCACCTTGTATTTCCTGGCCGGGGTTGCCCCTGGTCTCGGGCGTTGTCGATCAACGATCGGCGAGCCACCGCATTTTCTGGATAGATTGGCATGAGCGATAGCGTAGAACTCTTCACTGACGGCGCCTGTAAAGGCAACCCTGGCCCTGGCGGCTGGGGCGCATTACTGGTGTGCAAGGGTGTTGAAAAGGAACTCTGGGGCGGCGAAACCAACACCACCAACAACCGCATGGAGCTGATGGGCGCGATCCGTGGCCTCGAAGAGCTCAAGCGTCCCTGTGATGTGCTGCTGGTGACCGACTCGCAGTACGTGATGAAGGGCATCAACGAGTGGATGGCCAACTGGAAAAAACGCGGCTGGAAAACCGCGGCGAAAGAACCGGTCAAGAACGCTGATCTATGGAAAATGCTCGACGAGCAGGTCAACCGTCACAACGTCACCTGGAAATGGGTCCGCGGGCACATCGGCCACCATGGCAATGAGCGGGCCGACCAACTGGCCAACCGTGGCGTGGATGAAGTGCGCGGGTTCAAGCAGGCCTGATCCATCGAGTCTTCGCCAATTGCGAGCAGGCTCGCTTCCGCAGGAAGTCTTGGGGGAGAGAGCCTGCTCGCGATGCTTTTCCGGGTTCGCGAGCGTGTTAACATCGCCGTTTTTGCACGATTGACCGATTGAGAGCTGAGCATTAGATGGCCACCAGATCCGTTGTACTCGATACCGAAACCACCGGCATGCCGGTGACCGACGGCCACCGGATTATCGAAATCGGTTGTGTCGAGTTGATCGGTCGTCGCCTGACCGGTCGGCATTTCCACGTCTACCTGCAACCGGATCGCGAAAGTGATGAAGGCGCCATCGGCGTCCACGGCATCACCAACGAGTTTCTGGTGGGCAAGCCGCGTTTCGCCGAAGTGGCCGAAGAATTCTTCGAATTCATCAAGGGCGCGCAGCTGATCATCCATAACGCGGCGTTCGACGTTGGCTTCATCAACAACGAATTCGCCCTGATGGGCCAGCACGACCGTGCGGACATCACGCAGCACTGCTCGATCCTCGACACCCTGCTCATGGCCCGGGAGCGTCACCCTGGGCAGCGCAACAGCCTCGATGCCTTGTGCAAACGCTACGGCGTCGACAACTCCGGCCGTGAACTGCACGGCGCCTTGCTCGACTCCGAGATTCTCGCCGACGTTTACCTGACCATGACCGGCGGCCAGACCAGCCTGTCGCTGGCCGGCAATGCGTCCGATGGCAATGGCTCCGGCGAAGGCGCGGACAACTCCGCCACTGAAATCCGCCGTCTGCCCGCCGATCGCCAGCCGACACGTATCATTCGCGCCAGCGAAGACGATATGGCCCGGCACGTGGCACGCATGGAAGCCATTGCCAAGTCGGCAGGTGCGCCGGCGCTGTGGGTGCAGTTGGCCGAGGCTGAAGCTCAGGCCTAGGTCGTTTCTTTATGCCGGTGACCCGTTTTGGGGCGTCGCGCTCGCTACATCCGTTGCAACCCTCTAACCTGAGGTTATTGGCAGGCTCTGGTCTGCCGCCTCAGGACATTGAGTCCCATGTATAAAGATTTGAAATTCCCGGTATTGATCGTCCACCGCGACATCAAGGCCGACACCGTTGCCGGTGACCGCGTGCGGGGCATTGCCCGGGAGCTGGAGCAGGAAGGCTTCAGCATTGTCTCGGCCGTGGACTACACCGAAGGGCGTTTGGTGGCTTCGACTCATCACGGTCTCTCGTGCATGTTGATCGCCGCCGAAGACGCCAGCGCTCGTTCGCATTTGTTACAGAATATGGCCGAGTTGATCGGGCTGGCGCGGGTGCGCGCGCCGGACCTGCCGATCTTCGCCCTGGGCGAGCAAGTCACCCTGGAAAACGCCCCCGCCGACGCCATGGCCGAGCTCAATCAATTGCGCGGGATTCTTTATCTGTTCGAAGACACCGTGCCTTTTCTCGCCCGTCAGGTGGCGCGGGCTGCGCGCAAATACCTCGATGGCTTGCTGCCGCCCTTTTTCAAGGCGCTGGTGCAGCACACGGCAGACTCCAACTATTCCTGGCACACGCCTGGGCATGGTGGTGGCGTGGCCTACCACAAGAGTCCCGTGGGGCAGGCCTTTCACCAGTTTTTCGGGGAAAACACCTTGCGTTCGGATTTGTCGGTGTCGGTGCCGGAGCTGGGGTCGCTGCTGGATCACACCGGGCCGCTGGCAGAAGCAGAAGCCCGGGCGGCGCGCAACTTCGGCGCCGATCACACTTTTTTCGTCATCAACGGGACATCGACCGCGAACAAGATCGTCTGGCACTCCATGGTCGCGCGCGATGACCTGGTGCTGGTCGATCGCAACTGTCACAAGTCGGTCCTGCATTCGATCATCATGACGGGCGCAATCCCGCTGTACCTGTGCCCGGAGCGCAATGAGCTGGGGATCATCGGTCCGATTCCGTTGAGTGAATTCAGTCGCGAATCGATCCAGGCGAAGATCGATGCCAGTCCATTGACCAAGGGGCGGGCGCCCAAGGTCAAACTCGCGGTGGTCACCAATTCAACCTATGACGGCCTGTGCTACAACGCGGAGCTGATCAAACAGCAGTTGGGCACCAGCGTCGAGGTGCTGCATTTCGATGAGGCCTGGTACGCCTATGCGGCCTTCCACGAGTTTTTCGCCGGGCGTTACGGCATGGGCACCTCACGCAGTGAAAACGGCCCGTTGGTATTCACCACCCATTCCACCCACAAGCTGCTGGCAGCGTTCAGCCAGGCATCGATGATTCATGTGCAAGACGGTGGCGCGCGGCAGCTCGATCGCGATCGCTTCAACGAAGCGTTCATGATGCACATCTCGACGTCGCCGCAGTACGGCATCATCGCTTCGCTGGACGTCGCTTCGGCCATGATGGAAGGGCCTGCCGGACGTTCGCTGTTGCAGGAAATGTTCGACGA
>Ga0302262_10001297_pt1 | contig 10556 bp, 7 predicted proteins | sample II_Fen_E3_4_FD_194557 | JGI IMG/M metagenome (GOLD analysis project Ga0302262, IMG submission 194557) | Peat permafrost microbial communities from Stordalen Mire near Abisko, Sweden - II_Fen_E3_4 | ecosystem: Environmental > Terrestrial > Soil > Wetlands > Permafrost | place: Sweden: Abisko...
CCGGGGTCTTCTCGGCCGAGGTCCAGTTCGACCACTACGCCGTCCGGCGGATGGGCGAGCTGCTGGTCTGGGTCCGCTTCGCGCCGCCACGGGTCCCGGCGTACGTCGAGCGATATTCCCAGGTCGATGGGCTCGAGCAGACCGAGGAGATCGCGCTCGGCGGCGGGTCCGGGGCCCATGCCCTGGCGCGCGGCTTCGGGCCCGGGATCCTCGGGGTGCGCAGGACCTGGTGACTACGGCGCGGGACGCTGCGCCGGCGCGGCCCGGCCACTAGGTTCGCACCCGTGCGGGTGATGCTGGCGCTGGGCGGGAACGCCATGACGAACGCCGACGGACGGGCCAGGCCCGAGGACCAGATCGCGGCGGCGGAGGTCGCCATGGCGGCGGTCGCCGAGCTGCTCGACCACGACGTCGAGGTCGTGATCACGCATGGCAACGGGCCGCAGGTGGGCAACCTGCTGGTCAAGAACGAGCTCGCGGCGGCCGTCGTACCCCCGGTCCCGCTCGACTGGTGCGGGGCGCAGACCCAGGCGACGCTCGGCTTCGTCCTGATGAACGCGCTCGACGCCGCACTGGCCGAGCGGAGGATCGAGAAACGGTGCGCCACCGTGGTGACGCGCACCCTGGTCGACCCGCACGACCCCGGTTTCGCCAAGCCGAGCAAGCCGATCGGGCGGTTCCTCCCGGCCGCCGAGGCCGCGCTGCTGATGGACCACGGGGAGACGTGGGAGGACCGCGGCGAGAAGGCTGGCGACGCGTGGTGGCCTCCCCGGAACCACTCGACATCCTCGACGCCACCGCGGTGCTGCAGCTGATCGGTGCGGGCTTCGTGGTCGTCGCGAACGGGGGCGGCGGGATTCCCGTCGTACGCCGGGAGGACGGGTCGCTGTCGGGGGTCGAGGCCGTCATCGACAAGGACCTCGGTGCCGCCCTGCTCGGTGTCCTGGTCGGGGCCGACGTGCTCGTGGTCGCGACCGACGTACCCCAGGCCGTGTTGCGCTACGGCACCCCGGACGCCCAGCCGCTGGGCCGGGTCGGGCTGGCGCGGATGCAGGAGTACGCCGAGGAGGGGCACTTCGCGAGCGGCTCGATGGGGCCGAAGGTCGACGCGGTCTGCCGGTTCGTGCAGGCCACCGACCTGCCCGGCGTGATCACCAGCCTGGACCGGATCGTCGACGCGGTGACCGATGTCGGCCTGACCGGGACGGTCGTCGTCCCCGACTGAGGACGTTCCGACACGGCGGAGCCGGGGCGGAACGACCGAGGGAGCACCGCAGCCCGCTTGCGGGCAAGGCGGCCGGCCTCGTGCGAGGATCGCGGCATGCCCAGCGCCATCGAGGTACGCAAGATCCCGCTCCACTCCGTCTCGGACGCCTCCGAGCTGACGAGGCTGATCGACGACGGCGTGATCCAGGCCGACCGCGTGATCGCGGTGATCGGCAAGACCGAGGGCAACGGCGGGGTGAACGACTACACGCGGATCATCGCCGACCGGGCGTTCCGCGAGGCGCTGGTCGTGAAGGGTGCGCCGGCCGACCAGGTCGCCCAGATCCCGATCGTGTGGTCCGGCGGCACCGACGGCGTGATCAGCCCCCACGCGACCGTGTTCGCCACGGTGCCCGAGGCGGACGTCGTACCGTCCGACGAGCCGCGGCTGACGGTCGGCTTCGCGATGAGCGACGTTCTCCTGCCCGAGGACATCGGCCGCGGCGCGATGATCACCAAGGTCGCGGCCGCGGTGGAGGTCGCGATGGAGCGGGCCGGGATCACCGACCCTGTCGACGTCCACTACGTGCAGACCAAGACCCCGCTGCTGACGATCGACACGATCCGCGACGCCAAGAGCCGCGGGCACGACGTGTTCACCGAGGACACGCTGACCTCGATGGACGTGTCCAACGGCGGTACGGCGCTCGGCATCGCGGTCGCGCTCGGTGAGATCGAGATGCCGGCCGACGAGGACGTGCTGCGCGACCGTTCGCTCTACTCCTCGGTCGCCTCCTGCTCGTCGGGCGTCGAGCTCGACCGCGCCCAGGTCGTCGTCGTCGGCAACGCGCGCGGGGTCGGCGGCCGCTACCGGATCGGGCACGGGGTGATGAAGGACGCCCTCGATGCCGACGGCATCTGGGACGCCATCCGCTCGGCCGGTCTCGACCTGCCCGAGCGGCCCCGCTCCTCCGACCTCGACGGCCGGCTGGTCAACGTCTTCCTGAAGTGCGAGGCGTCGCAGGACGGCCACGTGCGCGGGCGCCGCAACGCGATGCTCGACGATTCCGACGTCCACTGGCACCGCCAGATCAAGGCCGCCGTCGGCGGCGTCGCCGCCACCGTCACCGGCGACCCCGCCGTCTTCGTCTCCGTCTCCGCCGCCCACCAGGGCCCCGACGGCGGCGGCCCCGTCGCCGCCATCGTCGACCTGGGCTGAGCGGGATTGTCGGGATACCCGGTGAGCCGGGTATCCCGTCACTTCTCGGCCGTTGCAACCCCTGAGAAGTGACAGGAGTGCCTCCGCGGCGGGGCTGCAGTGACCGATGTGACGTGCGGGGTGCGCCTACTCGCAGTGGTGTGGCGCGTCTGTCCACAAGCAGCGTCGCAAGCCGCGCGAGAGCAGTACGTTCCCGGCCAGCCTGTGAGCATGAACGAGAAGTTCGATCCACTCGACGGCCCTGTCTGGCTGAGATCGGAGCTGCTGGAGAGCGGGCACTCGGACCGTGAGCTCGCAGCACTCGTGAGAGCCGGTGTCTTGCAGCGCATACGTCGAGGGGCCTACACCGACCGGACCACGTACGACGCCGCTGACGCAGCGGCTCGCCATGCACTGATGGCGCGGGCGGTCGTGCGGCAGGCAAAGACCAAGGTGGTGCCGAGCCACCTCTCCGCCATCCCGTTCCATGGCGGGCCGATGTGGGGAATGCCCCTCGCAGTGGTGCACGTGGCGCGCCCGGATGGTCGCGCCGGCCGCTCCGAAGCAGGGGTCCGTCAGCACCAGGGCACGATCCTCGATGGGGACATCGTCGTCCGTCACGATCTGGGCGTCATGTCTGCGACACGTACGGCGCTGGGCGTCACCACCTGCTGCAGCACGGAAGCGAGCCTGGTGGTGGTCAACGACTTCCTGCACCGGGGGCTCACCACGCTCGAGGACCTTCGCGCCCGCTACGCCCCGATGAGTCGCGACCCGAACACCCTGAAGACCGACATCGTGCTCCGCCTCGCCGATCCGCGCCTGGAGTCGGTCGGGGAGTGCCGAACCTTCTGGCTGATGTATCGCGGTGGGATTCCTGCTCCCGATCCCCAGTTCGAGGTGCTAGACGATGTCGGACGCTTGTTCGCCCGTCTCGACTTCGCTTGGCCGGAGCTGAAGGTCTGGCTCGAGTTCGACGGCCGTGAGAAGTACCTCAAGTACCTCCGCAAGGGGGAGTCCGTGGTGGACGCGGTGCTTCGTGAGAAGGAACGTGAGTCCAGGATCTCGGAGCTCACCGGTTGGCGGTGCATCCGCATCACCTGGGCCGACCTGGAGCGACCGAGCGCCACCGGCGCACGCATTCTGGCGATGCTCGGTGTCACCTCGCGCGTCCCTTCGTTCACATCGTGAGGGCACTCCCGTCACTTCTCAGGGGTTGCAACCCCTGAGAAGTGACGGGATCCCCGGTGAGCCGGGTATCCCTGCAGCCGAGCGCACACGCAGCTCCGGGGATGATGGGGGGTATGACGGAGCTGAAGCCGATCCATACCTGGCTGACCGACATGGACGGCGTGCTGGTGCACGAGGAGGACCCGATCCCCGGGGCGGCGGAGTTCATCGACGCGCTGAAGGCCAGTGGGCTGAAGTACCTCCTGCTGACCAACAACTCGATCTACACCCGCCGAGACCTGCGGGCGCGCCTGCTCGGCAGCGGCATCGACGTGCCCGAGGACCACATCTTCACCTCCGCGCTCGCGACCGCCGACTTCCTCGACGACCAGCGCCCCGGCGGTTCGGCGTACGTCGTGGGGGAGAGCGGGCTGATCACGGCCATGCACGACATCGGCTACGTGATGACCGACCGCAACCCCGACTACGTCGTGCTGGGCGAGACCCGGACCTACTCGTTCGAGGCGATCACCAAAGCGATCCGGCTGATCGAGAACGGCGCCCGGTTCATCGCCACCAACCCCGACCGGAGCGGCCCGAGCCACCAGGGGACGCTGCCGGCGACGGGGAGCGTGGCCGCCCTGATCAGCAGCGCCACAGGGCGAGAGCCCTACTTCGTCGGCAAGCCCAACCCGCTGATGATGCGCAGCGCTCTGAACCGGATCGAGGCGCACTCGGAGACCACGGTGATGGTCGGTGACCGGATGGACACCGACATCGTCAGCGGGCTGGAGGCCGGGCTGCGCACGATCCTGGTCGGCACCGGCTCCACACGGCCCGACCAGGTCGCGACATTCCCCTACCGGCCGACCCGCGTCGTCGACTCGGTGGCCGACCTGGTCGAGATGGTCACCGAGCGCGCCTGACCGGTTCACATCTGGGGTGCGACGGCCTCCCCCCACGAGTGCGCCCGGACGTCGTCGAGAGTCTCGGTGAGGAGACCACTCGGGTGGTGAAGCCGCACATCAGGCTCCCGGTTCGGCCAACCAGTCCCGGATCGCGTCACCGTGCTCGCCGAGCAGCGGCGGCGGGAGGTGTCGCTCGCGGCCGCCGCTGAAGGCGTTCTCGTCGAAGCGCAGCGGAGAGCCGGTCAGCGCGAGCGACCCGTACGCCGGGTGGTCGACCTCGAGCACGAGCCCCTGCGACCGCACCTGGTCCCACCCGTAGACGTCGTCCATCGAGCGGACCTTCCCGGCCGGGATGCCGGCGTCGACGAGCAGGTCGAGCCAGTGCTCGGCCGGGTGGGACGCGAAGATCACCTCGATCGCGGCGATCAGGTCGTCGCGGTGCGCGACCCGTTCCCGGTTGGTGAGGAAGCGCGGGTCGTCGGCGTCCATCCCGACCGCGGCCGCGAACTTCTTCCACAGGTTCTCCGACCCGACCGCCACCTGGAGCGGCGACGACGCGGTCGCGAACAGGCCGTACGGCGCGATCGCCGGGTGGTGGGCACCGGCGAGGCCCGGCACCTCGCCCCCGAGGAGCCACCGGGTGCCCTGGAAGGCGTGGACCCCGACCACGCCCGAGAGCAGCGAGGTGCGGACCACGCGCCCGACGCCGGTCGTGTGACGTTCGTGCAGCGCGGCCACCACGCCGTACGCGAGGTTCATGCCGGCCAGGAGATCGGCGATGGGCACGCCGACCTTCGTCGGCTGCTCGGTGCCGGTCACCGACATCAGGCCGCCCTCGCCCTGCGCGATCTGGTCGTAGCCGGCGCGGCCGGCCTCCGGACCGTCGTGGCCGAAGCCGGTGATGCTGCCGACCACCAGGCGCGGGTTGAGCTCGTGGAGCCGCCCCACGGTGAAGCCGAGGCGGTCGAGCACGCCGACCCGGAAGTTCTCCAGCAGTACGTCGGAACGGCGTACCAGCGCGGCCAGCACCGCCGCGTCGTCGCGGTCCTTGAGGTCGAGGACGATCGACTCCTTGTTGCGGTTCGCCGACATGAAGTACGTCGAGTCCTCGTGGTGGCCCGCGTCGGCCCCGGCCCACGGGGGTCCCCAGGCGCGGGTGTCGTCCCCGGTGGCGCTCTCGACCTTGATCACCCGGGCGCCCAGGTCGCCGAGCATCATCGCGGCCTGCGGCCCGGCCAGCGCGCGGGTCAGGTCGAGGACGACGACGTCGCCCAGCGGCCCCTCGGGTGTCGCCTCACTCATGCCCGTCAACCTAGTGGGGCACCGTGTGCCCGTCGGTCGCGGATGGTTGGGTGGAGCCATGACCGACGGGCCCACGACCTACCACCTCGTGCGCCCGGAGACAGCCGCCACGGAGCCGACGGCTCTCGACCCCGAGCAGCAGCGGGTGGTCGACCACGACGGGGGTCCGCTGCTGGTCCTCGCCGGGCCCGGCACCGGCAAGACGACCACCCTGGTCGAGGCGATCGCCGACCGGATCGAGCGGCGCGACGTCGACCCGTCGCAGATCCTGGCCGTCACGTTCTCCCGCAAGGCCGCCGAGAGCCTGCGTGACCGGGTGACGGCCCGGGTGGGCCGCACCACCTCGACCACGATGTGCTCGACGTTCCACTCGTTCGCCTACGGCCTGGTCCGTGCCTACAGCCCGGCTGACCTCTACACAGCGCCGCTGCGGCTGCTGTCCGCGCCCGAGCAGGACGTCGTGCTCCAGGCCCTCCTCACCGAGGCCCCCGAGTCCGTCCGCTGGCCGGAGGGACTGCGCGCCGCGGTCGGCACCCGCGGTTTCGCTGCCGAGGTCCAGTCGGTGCTGGCCCGGGCCCGTGAGCGGGGCCTCGACCCCACCGACCTGCGCGAGCTGGGTCGACGCGAAGGCGTCCCCGAGTTCGAGACCGCAGGTCTGTTCATGCAGCAGTACCTCCAGGTCCTCGGCTTCCAGAACTCCTTCGACTACGCCGACCTGATCGCGCGGGCCGGGCAGCTCGCCGACGAGCATCGCGACGACGTACGCCGCCGCTTCGCGCACGTCTTCGTCGACGAGTACCAGGACACCGACCCGGCCCAGGTCGACCTGCTGCGCTCGCTGGCCGGCGACGGCCGCGACCTGACCGTCGTCGGCGACCCCGACCAGTCGATCTACGGCTTCCGCGGCGCCGACCTGCGCGGCATCCTCGACTTCCCGGCGGCGTTCCTCACCCGCGACGGCGAGCCGGCGCCGGTCATCGCCCTCGGGACCACCCGCCGCTTCGGGCTTCGGCTGCTGCGGGCGTCACGGTCGATCGCGGCCTCGATCGGCGTGACGGGTTCGATCCCGCTCGAGCAGTTCCGCGTGTTCCGCGACCCGCGCGCCCATGCCCCCGGGCTCGGCGACGGACGAGTCGAGGTGCTGACCTACGACACCGCACGGGTCGAGACCGAGCACGTCGCCGACCTGCTCCGCCGAGCCCATCTCGAGGACGGCGTCGGCTGGAGCGACATGGCCGTGCTCGTCCGGTCGGGACGCACCTCCATCCCGGCGCTGCGCCGCTCGCTGAGCGCGGCGGGTGTCCCGGTCGAGGTGTCCAGCGACGAGACGCCGCTCGTCCGCGAGCCCGCCGTGCTGCCGCTGCTCGCCACGCTCCGCGTGGTCGTCGACCTCGACATCGACGACCTCGACGATCCCGACGTCGTGGCGGCCGACCGGGCCGAGGCGCTGCTGACCTCGCCCCTGGGCGGTCTGGACGCCCACGACCTCCGCGGGCTGGCGCGTGCGCTGCGCAGCCGCGACGACGCCGTACCCTCCCGGGAGCTCGTACGCCGTGCGGTGACCGTCGCGGGCTTCCTCGACGGGGTGCGCGGTGAGGCCGCCGACCGAGCCCGACGCGTGGTGGCCCTCGTCCGCCTCGCGCGCGAGAGACTCGATGCCGGCGACAGCCCCGAGCAGGTGCTCTGGACCCTCTGGGACGGCACCGACTGGGGCGCGCGGCTGCGCCACCAGTCCGAGCTCGGGGGGCAGTCCGCCCGCCTGGCCCACCGCGACCTCGACGCGATCTGCGCGCTCTTCGACGCGGCCGCCCGGTCCGAGGAGCAGGCCGGGCATGTCGGGCTCCGTGAGTTCCTCGACACCCTGTCCGCGCAGGAGATCCCGGCCGACACACTGGCGGAGCGCGGGGTCCGCGGTGATGCCGTCCGGCTCCTGACCGCCCACCGGTCGAAGGGTCTGGAGTGGGGCCTCGTCGTCGTGGCCCACGTCCAGGAGGGCGCCTGGCCCGACCTGCGCCGCCGCAACACCCTGCTCGGGGCCGACCGGATCGGTCGCGAGGGCCTGGTCCCGCCACTGACGCCCGCGGCCCTGCTCGCCGAGGAGCGCCGGCTGTTCTACGTCGCGGCGACCCGCGCGCGGCGACGGCTGGTGGTGACCGCGGTCGCCTCGCCGGACGACGACGGCGAGCAGCCGTCCCGTTTCCTCCACGAGCTCGGCGCCGGCGCGCCGGAGCACCACCAGGGCCGGCCGCGTCGACCGCTGTCGCTGGCCGGTCTGGTCGCCGAGCTCCGGCGTACCGTCGCCGACCCCGCACAGCCCGACGACCTCCGCCGCGCCGCCGCCCACCGGCTGGCGGCGCTGGCCCTCACCGAGGTCCGCGGCCGACCGCTCGCCCCGGCCGCCGATCCCGCCTCGTGGTGGGGACTGCGCTCACCGAGCCGTGCCACGGCGCCCGTCCGGCCAGGATCCGAGCCGGTCCGTCTCTCGGCGAGCGCCTTGCAGGGGCTGATCACCTGCCCGGCCCAGTGGTTCCTCCAGCAGGAGGCCGGCGGCACCGTCGTGAGCTCGACCGCGCAGGGGTTCGGCATCATCGTCCACGCGCTGGCCGACCGGATGGCCAAGGGCGAGCTCGAGCCCGGCCCGGAGCTGATGACCGAGCTGATGACTCTCGTCGACGACGTATGGGACCGGATGTCGTTCCGGACGCCGTGGTCCGGCGAGCGCGAGCGAGAGGCCGTCCGCGACGCGCTCGCCCGCTTCGTGGCCTGGCAGGTCCGCCCGGGGGCCCGCACCCACGTGTCGTCGGAGGGCCGGATCACCGCGACCGTCGAGCTGCCCGACGGTCAGCGGGTGGGTCTCATCGGCTACGTCGACCGGCTCGAGCTCGACGACGACGGCCACGTCGTGGTCGTCGACCTCAAGACCGGCAAGTACGCACCCACCGACACCTCGCTCCCGGAGAACCCCCAGCTCGGCCTCTACCAGCTCGCGGTAGACCACGGGGCGGCCGACGAGGCCGTCGGGCGGCCGGTGCGGTCCGGGGGAGCCGAGCTGGTCCAGCTCCGGCTCGGGAACGACCTGCCCAAGGTCCAACCGCAGGCGCCCCAGGTGCCCGACGCCGACGGCGTGACGGTGATCGAGCGCCAGCTGATGGCCGCGGTGCGGGCCGTCCGCGACGAGGAGTTCGTGGCGCGCCGCGGCGCTCAGTGCGACCGATGCGACTTCCACGCGATCTGTCCTGCGAAGTCGTCGGGATCGGTGCTCTCGTGACCCACACCATCGAGACGCCCGAGCAGCTGCGCGCGGTGATGCGCGCCGACTTCACGTTCAGCGCTCAGCAGTTCGCGGCGATCACCGCCCCGCTCGAGCCGGCCGTCGTGATCGCCGGCGCGGGGTCGGGCAAGACCACGGTGATGGCCGCGCGCGTGGTCTGGCTGGTCGCCACGGGCCAGGTCGCTCCCGCGGAGGTGCTCGGGCTGACCTTCACCACGAAGGCCACCGCCGAGCTGGCCACCCGGATCCGCGAGTCGCTCCGGGCCGCCGGCCTGCTCCCGGTGCGCGGCCAACGGCTCGACGACGGTGAGGAGGTCGAGGAGCCCACCGTCGCGACCTACCACTCCTACGCCGCAGGCCTGCTCACCGAGCACGGCCTCCGGATCGGGCACGAGCCCGACACCCGCCTGATCGCCGACGCCTCGCGCTACCAGCTGGCCGGGCGCACGATCGCGCGCCACACCGCGCCCGTCCAGCACCTCAGCGACGCTCCCCAGCTCGTGGTGCAGTGGCTGCTCGCCCTCGACGCCGAGCTCTCGGAGCACCTCGTGGGGCCCGACCAGGTCCGCACGCTCGACGCAGGTGAGCGGACGTTGTTCGTCGAGGGGATGGCGGGCGAGGGCCGCAAGACCTACCGCGAGCGCAACGAGAAGGCGATCCTCGCGATCGACCGGCGCGCGGAGCTGCTCGACCTCGTCGAGGAGTACCGCGTGCTCAAGCGCCACCACGGGCTGATGGACTTCTCGGACCAGATCGCGCTGACCGCTCGCCTCGCCCGTGACTGCCCCGAGGTCGGGGAGACCGAGCGGGCGAGGTTCCGGGTGGTCCTGCTCGACGAGTACCAGGACACCTCGGTCGCCCAGGCGCTGATGCTCGCGCGGCTGTTCAGCGGTGCCGACGTCGCCCACGGGCTCGGGCATCCCGTGACCGCAGTCGGTGACCCCAACCAGGCGATCTACGGCTGGCGCGGCGCGTCGGTCTCCAACATCCTGGAGTTCCCCGACGCGTTCCCGTCACCCGACGGCCGCGCCGCGTCCTACCCCCTGACGGTCAACCGCCGCTCCGACATCGCGATCCTCGACACCGCCAACCAGCTCGCGGCCGAGCTCTACGCGCTGCGACCGGAGCTCCGGCCGCTCGAGCCGAAGCCCGAGGCAGAGATCGGCGTGGTCACGACCGGGCTCTACGAGACCTACGACGACGAGCTCACCGCGCTGGGCGAAGCCGTGACGGCGGCGCACGCGGCCATGGCCGAGCCGTCCTGGCGCGAGATCGGCGTACTGACGCGCGACAACTCCCATGCGGCCGACGTGTTCGACGCCCTCACCCGGCGCGAGATCCCGGTCGAGATCGTCGGGCTCAAGGGCCTGCTGCGGCTGCCCGAGGTGGCCGAGGTCGTGGCCACCCTGACCCTGGTCCAGGACGTCACGGCCAACGCCTCGCTGCTGACCCTGCTCGCCGGGCCGCGGTGGGCGATCGGCACCCGCGACCTCGCCCTGCT
>Ga0302262_10001301_pt1 | contig 10526 bp, 11 predicted proteins | sample II_Fen_E3_4_FD_194557 | JGI IMG/M metagenome (GOLD analysis project Ga0302262, IMG submission 194557) | Peat permafrost microbial communities from Stordalen Mire near Abisko, Sweden - II_Fen_E3_4 | ecosystem: Environmental > Terrestrial > Soil > Wetlands > Permafrost | place: Sweden: Abisko...
AACGCCGCTGGCGCGCGGCGCAGCGGGCGCAGATCCATGATATTCCCGCGCTGGTGCGCAAGCTGTCGCGGCGGGAAATTCTGGCGATCGCCCTGATCGAAAACCTTCAGCGCGAAGATCTGAACCCCATCGAAGAAGCGCGCGCTTATCAGCGTCTGGCCGAAGGCGAGGGGATGACCCAGGCCGACATCGCGCGGATGGTGGACAAGAGCCGCAGCCATGTCGCCAATATTCAGCGCTTGCTGGCTTTGCCCGAGCCGGTGATCCGTATGGTGGAATCGGCGGAGCTATCCATGGGCCATGCCCGCGCGCTGATTGGCGCGGAGAATGCCGAAGGCTTGGCCAAGCAGGCGGCAGCCAAAAACCTGTCCGTGCGCGACGTGGAACAGTTGGTGCGCCGCCAGTCTGGTCGCGAGACGCCGGTGCAGCGCCGGGCGCGGGCCGAATATAAATCCAATGGCAATGCCGATATTGCCGCGATGGAATCGCATCTGGAGGAATTTCTCGGCCTGTCGGTCAAGATTACCGCTGATGCCGATCCCAGCTCTGGCATGGTGACGATCCGCTATCGCACACTGGATCAACTGGATCTGATTTGTGAGCGTTTGACGGGGGAGGGAATTTAACCCCACATAAGCGTTAATCCGTAAATCATTCAGCCGGTGATCGCGACGCCAATGGCTGAGGCCAGCGCTTCGATCCCGGCTGCATCCTCGGCATCAAAGCGTGCTTTGACCGGGCTATCCAGATCGATCACCGCCACCACGCGCCCGGCCACCTCCACCGGAACCACCAGTTCCGAAGCGCTGGCTCCATCGCAGGCGATATGGCCGGGGAAGGCGTGAACATCGGCCACCACCTGTGTTTCCCCCGAAGCCGCCGCCGTGCCGCAGACACCGCGGCCAAATGGGATGCGGATGCAGGCGGGCTTGCCGATAAATGGCCCCAGCACCAGTTCATCCCCCATCACGCGATAAAACCCCGCCCAGTTCAGATCGGGCAGGAATTGCCAGATCAGCGCGGCCATATTGGCCATATTGGCCACCGCATCGGGCTCGCCCGCCGTGAGCGCCAGCGCGGCCTCGCGCAGGTCGTGATAAAGTTCACCCTTGGGGGCATTGGCTTGAGCGGTAAAATCGAACATGGGGGTGATGTAATGCGCTTGAGGGCGCTTCGCTAGGGTTGTCCGCCGCCGTTCAAACCCCTATTCCCTGCGGCTATGAGTCCTACCTTGCGCAAATCGCTGCTCGCCTTTGGCGCCACTGTCCTTGTTGGGGGCGCTGGCGCCGCGTGGATCATCCATGGCAATCCGTCGGAAACGCCGATTGAGAAGCTGGAGGGCGCGCACCCCAAGCTGGCCGAGCCTGATCCGGAAACCATTCCCTCGTTTAGCCTGGCCAAGACGCTGGGCTGGGCGGCGGGTGAGGCGCCGGTGCCTGCCAAGGGCTTGACCGTCGCCCGCTTTGCCGAAGGGTTGCAGCATCCGCGCACGATCCTGACCTTGCCTAATGGCGATGTGCTGGTGGCCGAAACGGGTGCACCAGCGGGCAATGATCCGGGCGGCGTGACCGGGTTTGTCCAGCGGATCATGATGGGCATTGTTGGCGCGGATGCCCCTTCGGCCAACCGCATCACCCTGCTGCGCGACAGCAAGGGCACTGGCAAGGCCGATCAGCGCTTTGTGTTGCGCGCTGGCCTGTCCTCGCCCTCGGGCCTCGCTTATGGCCATGGCAAGCTCTATATCGCCAACCATGATGCCGTGTTGGCCTATGATTTCCAGCCCGGCCAGACCAGCCTGACCAGCGCGCCCAAAAAGCTGATGGAGCTGCCCGCCGCTGGCCTACACTGGATGCGCAATCTGGCGCTTAGCCCGGATGGCAAGACGCTCTATGTCGCGATTGGCTCAGCCTCGAACATTGGCGAGCTTGGCCCCAAGGCCGAGCAGGGCCGCGCCGCGATCCACGAGATCGATCTCGTGCATGGCGGCCACCGCGCCTATGCGGCGGGCATCCGCAACGCCAATGGCATGGATTTCAACCCCTCCACCGGTGAGCTGTGGGCGGTGGTGAACGAGCGGGATCAGCTTGGCCCTGATCTGGTGCCCGATTATCTGGGCAGTGTGCCGGTGGGCGCCCATTTTGGCTGGCCATGGTTCTATTGGGGCAAGAATGAGGATACGCGGGTCTATGACAAGACCCCGCAATTTGCGGCGCCTGAATTCCTGATCGATTATGTGCGCAAGCCTGAATTTGCGCTGGGCGCGCATGTGGCGCCGTTGGGGCTGACTTTTGCCAAGGGGGGTGGGCGGCTGGGCGATCACTTCGCCAATGGCGCCTTTATCGCCCGCCATGGATCATGGAACCGGCGCCCGGCGGTGGGTTATGATGTGGTGTTCGTCCGCTTTGATGCGCGCGGCAACCCGCAGGGCTTGCCCGAACCAGTGCTCACCGGCTTCCTGACCGGCAAGGGGGACACGCATGGCCGCCCGACTTGGGTGGGTTTTGCGGGCGATGGCGCGTTGCTGGTGTCGGATGATACCGCCGGGATCATCTGGCGCGTGATCGCGCCGGGTGCAGCGCCCAGCGCAGCGCCCAAGGGGGTGGAGGCCAAGCCCATGCCGCCGCAGCGCGATCTGACCAGTGATCCGGAATTGCAATACCGGATCAAGTTCAAGCAGGATCAGAAGGTGAAGCAGTAAGCCGCAGGGCGGGTCAAACCCTGCGGCCCGCCCGCCCGGCCAGCTCGTTCACATAATGCCACGCGATACGGCCTGAGCGGCTGCCCCGCCGCTTGGACCATTCCAGCGCATCGCTTTCCGCAAAGCTCAGGCCCAGCGCCCCGGCATAGCCCGCGATGATCGCCAGATAATCGTCTTGGGAACAGGCGTGGAAGCCCACCGACAGGCCAAAGCGGTCGGCCAGTGCCAGCTTGTCATCCACCACATCGCGCGGGTTGATCGGATCATCTTGCTCGCCCAGCGATCGGCCGACGATGGCACGGCGGTTTGAGGTGACGGCAAGTCGCACATTGGCGGGCCGCGCCTCCACCCCGCCTTCCAACCATGAACGCAAAGCGCGTGGGCCGGACAGATCGCCATCCTCAAAGCCCAGATCATCGATGAAGACCAGAAACTGGCGATCCACTTTGCCCAGTAAGCCAAACAGCGCCGAGAGCGTGGGCAGCGCATCGGGCGCGACCTGCACCAGCGCGATGGCGCCGGGGTGGCGGGTTTGCGCATCGAGCACGCTGGCGCGGGTGAGAGCCGATTTGCCCATGCCGCGCGATCCCCATAGCAGCATGTCATGCGCGGCATGGCCCGCCGCCAGGCGCGCGACATTGCCCGCCACAGCTTCCTTTTGCAGATCGATCCCGCGCAACAGATCAAGCGAGGGCGCCTCCAGCCGCGCCACACCACGCGCCGCGCGACCATCCCACACATAGGCGGGATACTCGGCCCAAGCCGCCGGGGTAGGGGCAGGAGGGCTTAAACGCTCCAGCGCGGCGGCGATTCTGGCCAACGGATCGGTCATCGGCATATTCCTTTTGCTTGGCATGGCGGCCGACCGGCTATAGCGAGAGGCGCATGACAGACAACCGCTCGCCTTGCATCCTGCCCGCTGATGATGCCGCCGTGGCGCAGGCCGTGCAGGCCTTGCGCGCAGGCGCTATCGTCGCCTTGCCCACCGAAACGGTCTATGGCCTTGCTGCCCGCGCGGATAGCGCCGAGGCGGTGGCGGCGATCTATCGCGCCAAGGGGCGGCCCGATTTCAACCCGCTGATCGTGCATGTGCTTGATTTGGCCGGGGCGGAAGCGCTCGCGGAGGTGGATGATCGTGCGCGTGCGCTGGCGGCGGCGTTCTGGCCCGGGCCGCTGACCATGGTGCTGCCGCTGCGCGCCGGGACTGATGTGGCGGCGGCGGTGACGGCGGGCTTGCCCACAGTGGCGATCCGATGCCCGGCGCATGCGGTGATGCGTGCGGTGTTGGCGCAATCCGGCCTGCCGCTGGCTGCGCCTTCGGCCAATGCCAGCGGCGGGGTTAGCCCTACGGTGGCCGCGCATGTGGCGGCTTCGCTGGGGGATCGGGTGGGGCTGATTCTGGATGGCGGGGAATGCCGGGCGGGGCTGGAATCCACCATCATCGCCCTGCGCGCCGACGGAGGCTGGCAAATCCTGCGCCCCGGCCCGGTGACCGAAGCGGATCTGGCGGCGGTGCTGGGGCAGGGGGGCAGTGTGGCTCTGGGCGACACGATCGAGGCGCCAGGGCAGATGACCAGCCACTATGCTCCCGGCAAGCCGGTCCGCCTGAATGCCACACAGAAGGCCGCTGATGAGTTTTTGATTGGTTTTGGCGGCGAGGGTGCGGATTACTCGCTTTCGCCTTCAGGAGACCTTCCAGAGGCCGCAGCGAGGCTCTACGCAGCGCTGCATGCCGCCGCTGCCGCGCCGCAGCCCAAAGTGGCCGTGGCGCCGATTCCCGACCACGGCATAGGCGCCGCGATTAACGATCGCCTGCGCCGGGCGGCGGCCTGAGCCGGAAGTCCTCCACCGGCACCCCACCGATGATATGCTCCTGCAAAATCCGCTCCAGCACGGGTTCGGTGCAGGAATGATACCACACGCCTTCGGGGTAAACGACCGCCACCGGCCCGGCAAAGCACACGCGCAGGCAATCGGCCTTGCTGCGATGGACGCCCGCTTCGGAGAGGCCTAATTGCTTGACCCGTTTTTTGAGATAGGCCCAAGCCTTGCTGCCCGCTTCGGGAGAGCAGCATTCGCCCTTTTGCGGTTCGGCGCATAGGAAGATGTGGCGCGTAATACCACCCGGCGCTGCCTTGGCGAGGGCGGCTTCGGCCTTGGCGATGTCATCGCTCATCCGCAGGACCACTTTGACAGCGCCTCGGTCACGGTTTCGGGCAAGGCGGCGGCTTTGCCATCCTGCACATAGACCACCACCGCTTCGGCCAGCGCGGCGGGCTGGCCATTTTGCACCAGCAAATGCCGCAGCCGCAGCGAGCGCGTGCCCGATGACACTACACCCGAGCAGGCGGTGATCGGCAGGGGATAATAGCATTGCGCCAGATAATCGATGGTCAGATTGACGATCATCACCTGTCCGCCAGGAGGCAGCATTTTGGCAAAGCCGCTGGCGTAATGAAAGCGCACCCGGGCATCCTCGATAATCGCGGCCAGCGCCACATTGTTAATGTGGTTATTGGGATCGCAATCGGCGTAGCGGGTGGGCACTTCTACGCTATGCGGATAGCGGGAGGGGTCGAGCAGGGCGGGATCGTGTCGGGCCATGGATTAGCTGTCCTGCTGAAGCGCTGCCCTGTGAGGCTGGCGCGATGGATGGCACAGGCTAGCGGGCAAGCGACTGGGCCGCAATCACCCCTTTTTGCCGACAATCCTTGCGATTTCGGCGGCCACCATGCTTTCCACCATCGGGGGCAGATGCTTGTCCAGCCATTCGGACAGCATGGGGCGCAACAACTCCCGCGTCAGGCTTTCCAGCGAGGTTTCGCCCTGCCGCACAATCTGCGGGGGCGGGCTGGGCTGCGACATCATGGCCAGCGCGGCGAGCGATTCCCGCATCGAGCTGCGGGTTTGCTCGTCCAGCAGCGAAGTTTCCCGCGCTGCTGGCGCGCTGTGATCCAGAAATTGAGCGGAGACGGCCAGATCCAGCACATCATCCTCAACATCATTATCCGGATTCGCGCGGAGACCATGGGTTTCAAGACCATGGGCGCGGCTATCGCGCGCGATCACTTTTTTAATTGAATCAAGAATTTCCTCGACCGACGGTTCGCCCGGTTGGCGCATGAATTTGGCCCTTGCTTGCGTATGGAAGAGCCGCCGGATGCCGCCGGGGCCTAATTTGCCGAGGTTGAACCTGTCTGCGCTTTGGTGTCAACGGTGCGGGTGGGTTTGCCCGCGCCTTGCACCGTATCGCCACCCCAATCGGTGTATTCAGACCGGGCGGCACGGGCATGCACCGTGGGATCATACAGCGGGCCGCCATCCAGCCCCAGATCCTTGGCCCCGCCCTTGCCCATCGCCACCAGCAGGGTAAAGCCCGCGACATAGGCGTTGCGCTCGGCGGTCACCAATTGGACCTGCGCGTTGATCAGTTCCTGCTCGGCGTTGAGGATATCGAGCACGGTGCGGTTGCCCACGCCATTTTCCGCGCGAACGCCCTTGAGCGAGAGGGCGGCGGCTTCCACGGCGGTCTTGGTGGCGTCAATCACCTCCTTGGCCGCGCGAAATGAGGAGAAGGCCGCACGGGTGTTGGCGATCACCTGTCGTTCGGTCGCGATCTCGGTATCCAGCGCCTGACCTTCGCGCGCCTGCGCCTGCTTGATCTGCGCGCTGGGGCGCCCGCCCTGATACAGCGGAACGGTGGCGCGGATGCCCACATCGCCGGTGTTCAGGCTCTTGGGCAGCGTAACGCTGGGGACGGCCGGATAGGTGAGCGAGTTGAGATAATCGGTATAGCCTGCATCGGCAAACAGGCTGATTTTGGGCAGACGCGAGGCGCGGGCGGCGCTGGTGTCAAAGCCGGCGGCCTTGCTGCGTTCGCGGGCGGCGGCCAGATCGGGGTTGGTGTTCAGCGCGATAGCCACAGCATCTTCGGCCGTGGCGGGCAGATTGGGCAGCGGCGGGGGGGCGCTCAGCGCTTCGGGCTCCTTGCCGATGATCTGAATATAGGTTTCGCGCGCCTGCACCAGGCTGGCCTCGGCATTGCGCAAAGTGCCCACCGCCAGCGCCAGACGCGATTGCGACTGGGCGACATCGGTGCGGGTTACATCGCCGATTTGAAACCGATCAGTGGTCGCCTTGAGGTTGACCTCCAGCGCTTTCACCTGATTTTTGTTAAGCGCCACAATCGCATCGGTGCGGATCACATCAAGATAGGCCGCCACCGTCTGATTGAACACAGAAGCCTCTGTGGATAGCAGATCCCCGCGTCCGGCTATCACGCGGGTGTTCGCTGCCTTCATCGCATTGCGCACCGCGCCGCCTGAATAGAGCGGCAGGGTGGCCGTGCCCGTAACCGTCAGTGTTCGGGGCATGTCATAGGAGGACAGCGCGCTTTGGCGGACAAACTCGGTTTCGGTGGCCGCCACGCTGACCGAAGGCAGGCCATCGGCGCGGGCCAGCGGAACGCCAGCATCCACTGCGCGCAACTGTTCGCGTGCGGCCAAAAGGGTGGGGTTGCCAGCATAGGCTTGCGCCAAAGCGCTGCGCAGATCATCCGCGCGGGCAGGCATAGCCGTTATAGCGGCCAAAGCCGCGCCCGCCAACAAAGTGCGGCGGCAACCCCAATAGATCACAGTTAGAAGCTCCAGCGCTTGGGTGCGGCGAATTCGGGAATCGCGGGGATACCAATATCGCTCAGCGTGGTGAAGGCCACCGCTGCGCCCGACTTGCGACCGAGGGCGAGGTGGGTCACGTTTTTGGTGAACAGGCCGGTGATGATGCGGCCATTCGCGGCCAGCGCATCGACCAGCGCCTGCGGCACTTCGCCAGCGGCGCCATCGATCAGGATCAGGCTGTAGCCCGAACCGGGCAGGGCGGCTACATCGGCGGCATCCACCACATCAAGCGAACCTACCAGCGGGCGGATCACTTCGGCCAGATAGGCCGAGCCAGCGGAGACAACCAGCGCCTTGTCGGCCTTGGTCGGCTCGGCGGCGGCAATCGCCTTGCCCGCGAACAGCGGGGCGGGGATCGCGCGGCCACCGGCCAGCGGGATCGAACGATCGATATAGGCGGTGCTGCGATGGTCGGCAGGCACGAAATCCTCGCGCGCGACGCGGGCGATGGCGGTGAGCACCCAAGGCTCATTCACGCCGCTGGTGCGCAGTTGGCTTTCGATCATGGCGCGGCGGGCGGTGCCCGGCTCGGCGCCTTGGGGGGCGTAGTGGATTTCGCTCATGCCATCACTTCCTCGGGTTGCGGCCTGTATTGCACACATAATACACTTGTGCAATCGCCCAAATGTGCCTTTTTGCGCAGGCGCTTCTAGGACAGCCGGGCCGCGCCTGCAACTTTTGTCGCGTCCTGGTGTTTGGTCTTTGCGCGGTGGGCCAATCCTGCCTATGGGATGCCAAATCCCGCAGAACTGGCCGGGCCGCTTGCCTGCCGCCCGCCATCAGGAAGGAGCCCCTCATGGCTGAATTGGTGACGATCCGCGAACAGGACCTGATCGATAGCGTGGCCGACGCGCTGCAATATATCAGTTTCTATCACCCGATGGACTATATCCGCGCTCTGGGCGATGCTTATGAGGCCGAACAAGGCCCCGCCGCCAAGGATGCCATCGCGCAGATCCTGACCAACAGCCGCATGTGTGCCGAGGGCCATCGCCCGATCTGTCAGGATACCGGCATCGTCAACGTGTTCATCAAATGGGGCCAGAACTGCGTTCTCGAATCGGACCTTTCGCTGCAGGAAGTCGTCGATGAGGGTGTGCGTCGGGCTTACAACAACCCGGATAACAAGCTGCGCGCGAGCGTGTTGACCGATCCTGCCTTCACCCGCCGCAACACCAAGGACAACACGCCCTGCGTGCTGCATGTCGACATGGTGAAGGGCAGCAAGATTCACGTCGATGTGGCGGCCAAGGGTGGCGGCAGCGAGAACAAGTCGAAGTTCAAGATGATGAACCCCAGCGACTCGATCGTCGACTGGGTGCTCGAAATGCTGCCGCAGATGGGCGCTGGCTGGTGCCCGCCGGGCATGCTGGGCATTGGCATCGGCGGCACGGCCGAACATTGCGTACTGCTGGCCAAGAAGGCGCTGATGGAGCAGATCGACATGGCCCAGCTCAAGCAGCGCGGGCCGGAGAATGATCTTGAAGCGCTGCGCATCGAGATTTTCGACAAGGTCAACGCGCTGGGCATTGGTGCGCAGGGCTTGGGCGGTCTGGCCACGATCCTCGACGTGAAGATCATGGATGCGCCCTGCCACGCTGCTGGCAAGCCGGTCGCCATGATTCCCAACTGCGCCGCCACACGCCACGCGCATTTCACGCTGGATGGCAGCGGGCCTTCGTTCCTTGAAACGCCCAAGCTGGATGAATGGCCCAAGGTGCATTGGGCGCCCGATGCCGCCGCCAAGAAGGTCAATCTCGACACGCTGACCGCCGAGGAAGTGCAGAGCTGGAAGCAGGGTGATCGCCTGCTGCTCAACGGCAAGATGCTGACCGGCCGCGATGCCGCGCACAAGCGGATCAAGGACATGCTGGCCAAGGGCGAGGAGCTGCCGGTCGATTTCAAGGGCCGCGTGATTTACTATGTCGGCCCCGTCGATCCGGTGCGCGAAGAAGTGGTTGGCCCCGCCGGCCCCACCACGGCAACCCGCATGGACAGCTTCAGCGATCTGATGCTCGACCTTGGCCTGCTGGCCAGCGTGGGCAAGGCGGAGCGCGGCGTTGCGGCTACCAAGAGCATCGCGAACCACAAGAGCGCCTATCTGATGGCGGTGGGCGGCGCGGCCTATCTGGTGGCGCGCGCGATCAAGGAATCCAAGGTCGTGGGCTTTGCCGATCTGGGCATGGAAGCGATCTATGAGTTCACCGTGGAAGACATGCCGGTAACGGTGGCGGTCGATTCCGAAGGCCAAAACGTCCACCAACTGGCCCCGCTGGTGTGGAAGGACAAGATCGCCAAGGAAGGCCTGCTGGCCTGAGCTTGAAAAGGGGCGGCTTCGGTCGCCCCTTTTTTATGCCAATTCGCGCGCGCGGGGGGCGATCCGCTCCAGCATGGCGCCATGGATCGCGGGCGCGGCCACCACCACACCAAAGGCACGCGGGTCGATCTTGTTGTAATCCAGCTTTTCGCCAAACGCATCGGTGACGGTTGCGCCCGCCTCACGCGCGATCAGCGCCGCCGCGCCAATATCCCATTCATAGCCCCAGCGCAGCGTGGCCAGCACATCGGCCTCGTCCGCCGCCACCATCGCCATGCGCAGCGCGATGGAATTGGGCTGATCCACAAGGCAAAGATCGGCATCTTCGGGCGGCAGGATTTTCGCAGGAATGCGTGCGCCGGGCAGGGTGGCGCGGGTGGAGGCGCGCAGGGGGATGCCATTGCGCGTGGCCCCGCGCCCCACTTCGGCCTGCCAGAATTCATCGCGCGCGGGCGCAGCCATCATGCTGATCAGCGGGCGGCCATTGGCGATCAGCGCCACACACACCGCCCAGCCCTTGCGCCCGCCGATGAAATCGCGCGTGCCGTCGATCGGGTCTACCAGCCAGATCAGGTTCCCGCTGCGCTGGCTGAGCGAATCGGTGGTTTCCTCGGAAAGCCAGCCCGCCGAGGGCAGCAGAAGGCCCAATTCGTGGCGCAAAAAGGCATCCACGGCCAGATCGCCGCTGCACACCGGATTGCCCGGCATCTTTTCCCAGCTTTCGAGAATTTTGCCCGCCCCCGGCCAGCAATCCATGGCAATCGCGCCAGCCTGGCGCAGGATGGATTCGAGGCGGGCGCGATCAAGCACAGGTCAATCCATGGCTCCGGTCAGT
>Ga0302262_10001305_pt1 | contig 10508 bp, 10 predicted proteins | sample II_Fen_E3_4_FD_194557 | JGI IMG/M metagenome (GOLD analysis project Ga0302262, IMG submission 194557) | Peat permafrost microbial communities from Stordalen Mire near Abisko, Sweden - II_Fen_E3_4 | ecosystem: Environmental > Terrestrial > Soil > Wetlands > Permafrost | place: Sweden: Abisko...
TGGGCGATGTGAATGGGGTGGTGCTGGCCACGGAAATGACGCTGGCGGGGGCACGCGATGCGATCCGCATCCTCTCGTGGCTGCGCACCCATGCGCCCCAAGCGCAGGTGCAGGTGGTGGCCAACCGCGTGATCCCCGGCGTGACCGAGATCGGCAAGGCTGATTTCGAGGCCTCGATCGAGCGCAAGATCGCCTTTTCCATCCCCTTTGACGCCAAGGCCGCCGCCCATGCCGCCAAGCTGGGCCAGACCTTTGCCGAGGCTAATCATGCCAGCAAGGCGGCGGCGGGCTTGCGCGATCTGGCGCAGGCCTTGCGCAACTCTGCCACCCAGGAGGCCGAGCCAGAGGCCGCCGCGCCCAAGCCCAAATTCGACTGGAAGGCTTTGCTGTCCAGAAAGACTAAGGCCACCACCTGATGGATACGGTCCAGATCCTGCTTGCTACCTTTGGTTTGGCGGGGCTGCTGGGCATGGCGGCGTTGGTGTTTGGCGGGCCATCGCCGCACAAGGAAGCCGCGCGCCGGTTGCAAGGGCTGCGCTATCGCCATGCCGAAACCAAGACCACCAAGCTGGAGGCCCAGATGCGCCGCGCGCTGGCTCAGCGCCGCCCGACGGGTCTGGCCCCGGATGGTTCGCCCTCGCGGCTCGATGCGCTGGCGCTGCGCCTGCATCGCACCGGCAAGGAGTGGACCGTGCAGCATTATCTGCAAGCCTCGGCGGGGCTGGGGCTGGTGGTGGCGCTGCTGGTGTTGTTCAAAAGCGGGGCGCTGGTGCTGTCGCTGGCGGTGGGCCTCGCGGTGGGGGCGGGGGTGCCGCATATGGTGGTGGGCTATCTGATCACCCGGCGGCTCAATGATTTTGTCACCAAATTCCCCGATGCTATCGAATTGCTGGTGCGCGGCCTGCGCTCTGGCCTGCCAGTAACGGAGACGTTGGGCGTGGTGGCGCAGGAAATTCCGGGGCCGGTGGGGCAGGAGTTCAAATCCGTCAACGAGCGTATCCGCATCGGGCGCAGCATGGATGACGCCTTGCAGGAAAGCGCCGAGCGCTTGGCCATGGCCGAGTTCAACTTCTTTTGCATCACCATCGCCATCCAGCGCGAAACGGGCGGCAATCTGGCCGAAACGCTGGCTAATCTGGCCGATGTTTTGCGCAAACGCGCGCAGATGAAGCTGAAAATCCGCGCGATGAGCAGCGAATCCAAGGCCAGCGCTTATATCGTCGGATCGCTGCCTTTCATGGTTTTCATCATGATTCAATGGGTGAACCCGCAATATCTGGCGGGTTTCTGGGTCGATCCGCGCCTGATGATCACCGGACTGGGCGGGCTGACATGGATGGGGATCGGTGTGTTCATCATGGCCAAAATGGTCAGTTTCGAGATCTGAACGGGAAAGGCGCAAAACTATGGACCCCGTTCCTCCGCATCTGATGGGCATGGATATGTATTGGCTCGGCACACTGCTGGCGCTGATCTGTGCGGGCATGGTGGGGCTGGCGATCTATACCGCCATCACCATTCGCGATCCGATGCGCAAGCGGGTCAAGGCGCTCAACGAGCGGCGCGAGGAGCTGAAGGCGGGGATTTTGGCCCATTCGCCCAAGAAACGCGCCCAGATCGTCCGCCGCACTGAAACCACCGACATGATCCGCGCCATCCTCGACAAGCTGCGCGTGTTGCAGGACAGCCAGGTGGCCGATGCGCAACAGAAATTGGCGCAGGCGGGCATTCGCAACAAGGAATGGGCGGTGGCCATCATCTTTGGCCGGATGGTGGCGCCGATCCTGCTGGGCGGGATCGCGGCCATTGTGATCTATGGGCTGAACTATTTCCCTGAATGGAGCGATTTCAAGCGCTTCCTGGGCTTCGCGGCGGCGGTGGGGCTGGGGTACAAGGGGCCGGATTTCTATGTGTCGAACCGGATTTCCAAACGCACCGATGCCATCCGAAAGGGCCTGCCCGATGCGCTCGATCTGCTGGTGATCTGCGCCGAGGCGGGGCTGACGGTGGATGCGGCCTTTACCCGCGTGGCCAAGGAGCTGGGCCGGGCCTATCCCGAGCTGGGCGATGAATTCTCGTTGACGGCGATTGAGCTGTCTTTCCTGTCCGAGCGGCGCAAGGCGTTTGAAAATCTGGCCTATCGCGTGGCGCTCGAATCGGTGCGCGGGGTGGTGACGACCATGATCCAGACCGAGAAATACGGCACCCCGCTGGCCAGTGCGCTGCGTGTGCTGTCATCTGAATTCCGCAATGAGCGCATGATGCGCGCCGAGGAAAAGGCCGCGCGGCTGCCCGCGATCATGACGGTGCCGCTGATCCTGTTTATCCTGCCGGTGCTGTTTATCGTGATTCTTGGCCCGGCATCCTGCTCGATCGCGGATGCTTTCCATGGCGGGCCGAAATAAGGGGGGCTTAAGGCCCCCCTAAGGGCCTCTTAGCGCGTGGCGTTATAGGTCAATTGCTCGGGCGTGAGCTGGAAGCCCACCAGCACCTCGAACGTGGCGCGCGATACGGCGGCGCGCACTTCGGGGTCGGTCAGCGGATCGACGGCGGCATCGGCCTCGCCCGCCTTGCGCTCCCGGGTCAGGCGGTTGCGCACATCGGCGTTGAGCGTGGCTTCCTTCTTGTCGATCACCGCGCTGCCGGTGCCCGTGGCTTCGGCGCGGGTCTGCCCTTCGGCGAAATGCAGCGTGACCGTGCCCAGACGCTTGGCGATTACCACATTGGTGCCGCGCACCACGGTGACGAAATAGGGCAGGGTGACGGTGCGATCCCCATGCGTATCGCTGCGGCGGGCGATGACCTTGAAGGATACCGCCGATTCGACCGGCGATGTTGTGGGATCACACTTGGCGCGCACATCGGTGATGGCGGCGACAATGTCGATGGCGCGGGAATCGGTTGATCCGGCGCGCAGCACGGTGATGTCTCCGGTGTAATCAGCCAGACCCACCGCCGGGCAGGCGGAGCGCACCGCGGTGATGCCCACCCCATCCTGCACCACCAGTTCGCCCGAGGAGGTGCAGCCCGCAAGGGCCGCCAGCGCGCCCAGCGCCATAACGGGAGCGATCATCCGACGTGTATGAAAGGGCATTTGCGCGGTTCCTCAAACAATCCTGCTTGCCCGCCCTAGCGGCGCGCGGTGCAAAGCGCTAGAGGCGGCAGGATGAACACTGCCTTTCCGCCTTCCGATATTGGCGTGGATAACGCCGCCTCTGCCGATCTGCCGCCGCTGCGGCTGTTGATTGCGGCCCCGCGCGGATTTTGCGCGGGCGTTGATCGCGCGATTGAAATCGTGGAGCGGGCGATTCGCCGCTATGGCGCCCCAGTCTATGTGCGGCATGAGATCGTGCATAACCGTTTTGTGGTAGATGGCCTGCGGGCCAAGGGCGCGGTGTTTGTGGAAGAACTGGACGAGGTGCCCGATGGCGCCCCGGTGATCTTTTCCGCGCATGGCGTGCCCAAGGCGGTGCCGGCGGCGGCTGATCAGCGTGGGCTGGAATGGCTCGATGCCACCTGCCCGCTGGTCAGCAAGGTGCACCGGCAGGCCGAGCGGCAGATCGAGGCCGGGCGGCATATCATCTTCATCGGCCACAAGGGCCACCCCGAGGTCATCGGTACGCTGGGGCAGGTGCCCGATGGCGCGATCACGCTGGTGGAAACGGTGGAGGATGTAAATGCGCTGCCCTTCACCACGCAGGATGCGCTGGGTTTCCTGACGCAGACCACGCTGTCGGTGGATGATACCGCTGAGATTGTGGCCGCGCTGCGCGCGCGCTATCCGCAGATCAACGGCCCCCGCGCCGAGGATATTTGCTATGCCACCTCCAACCGGCAGGCGGCGGTGAAGGCGATTGCGCCGCAGGCCGATCTGGTGCTGGTGATCGGTGCGCCCAATTCCTCGAACTCGATGCGGCTGGTCGAGGTTTCCGACCGCTATGGCACACCCGCCCGTCTGGTGCAGCGCGCCAGCGAGATTGATCCGGCATGGCTGGATGGGGTGAACACGCTGGGCCTGACGGCGGGGGCCAGCGCGCCCGAGGAACTGGTGCGCGAAGTGATTGACCTGCTGGCCACTTTCCGCACCGTGACCGAGGAAACGCTGGTCACGGCGGAAGAGAAAATGGTGTTCAAACTGCCGCGTCAGTTGGCAGACTGACGGAGCGGATTATGGCGGTTTACACGCAATTGGGGGCCGAGGCGCTGGGCGCGCTGATCGGGCAGTTTGATGTGGGCGATCTGGTATCGGCCAAGGGCATTGCCGAGGGCGTGTCGAACAGCAACTGGCTGGTGGAGACGACCGGCAAGGATGGCGCGGGCGCGCGGTTTATCCTGACGATGTTTGAGGGGCGGACGGAGGTGGCGGATTTGCCGTTCTTCCTCGGGCTGCTCGATCATCTGGCCGATGGCCGATGCCCAGTGCCGCGCACGATCCATGACCGCGAAGGCGCCAGCTTCCGCTGGGTGGATGGCAAGGCGGTGGCCTTGATCGAATTCCTGCCCGGTGTTTCGCTGTCCGAGCCGACGGCGGGGCAGGCGCGGGCGGTGGGTGGCGCTTTGGCGCAGATCCATCTGGCGGCGGCGGATTTTGCGGGCGGGCGGGCCAATGCACTCTCGCTGGCGGGCTGGCGCGAGTTGCTGGAGGCTTGCGGGCCGCATGGGCTGAGCGATATTCACCCCGGTCTGGGCGATCTGGTGACGCGCGAACTGGCGGCTTTGGCGCGCGAATGGCCGCAAGATCTGCCGCGCGGGGTGATCCATGCTGATCTGTTTCCCGACAATGTGCTGATGCTGGGCGAGGAGGTGACGGGGCTGATCGACTTCTATTTCGCCTGCACCGATCTGTTCGCCTATGATGTGGCCGTGACCCATGCGGCATGGTGTTTTTCCAGCGATGGGGTGCGGTTTGATCCGGCGATTTCGGCGGCTTTGCTGGCCGGCTATGAGGCGGTGCGGCCCTTGAGCCATGCCGAGCGGGCGGCTTTGCCGGTGCTGGCGCGCGGGGCGGCGATGCGCTTTCTTTCCACGCGGGCCTATGATTGGATCAACACGCCCGCCGATGCTTTGGTGGTCAAGAAGGACCCGATGGCCTTTGCGCGGCGGTTGCAGTTTTATGCGGCCAATCCGGGCCTGTTTGCCGCGTGAAGCAGGTCGAGATTTTCACCGATGGCGCCTGCAAGGGCAACCCCGGCCCCGGCGGCTGGGGCGCCTTGTTGCGGATGGGCAAGGCGGAAAAGGAATTGTCGGGCGGGGAGGCGGAAACCACCAATAACCGCATGGAGATGACCGCCGTGATCCGCGCTCTGGCCGCGCTGAACCAGCCTTGCGCGGTGACATTGTGCACCGACAGCAAATATGTGATCGATGGGATCACGAAATGGGTGTTTGGCTGGCAGAAAAAGGGCTGGGTCAATGCCAAGCGCGAGCCGGTGGCCAATGAGGACCTGTGGCGCGAGATGCTGACCGTGATCAAGCCGCACAAGATCGATTGGCAATGGGTGCGCGGGCACAATGGCCATGTGGAGAATGAGCGGGTGGACAAGCTGGCCAGCGATGCCGCCGTGGAGGCGGGCAAGCGCAAATAAGCGGCGGGGCTTTCGCTGGCGTGCCAAATTCGCTAGGCGGCGGGCATGACCAACACGACCGCACATGCCGCCCCGATCTTTACCGCTTTTTCTGGCCATGTTGCCTCTGCGCTCGATGCGCTGGTGGCGGCGGGGCTTTTGCCTGATGGGTTGAAGCGAGGCGCGGTGACGGTGGAGCCGCCGCGCGATCCGGCCCATGGCGATTTGGCGACCAATGCGGCGATGGTGCTGGCCAAGCCTGCGGGGACCAATCCGCGCGCTTTGGCGGGCTTGCTGGTGGCGGAGCTGGAGAAGCTGCCGCAGGTGCAGGCCGCCGAGATCGCCGGGCCGGGCTTTATCAACCTGCGCCTCTCGCCCGCCGCTTGGGTGGAGGAAATCCGCACGATTGCCGCGCAGGGCGATGCCTATGGCCGGTCCGCGATGGGCGGGGGCAGCACGGTGAATGTGGAATATGTCTCGGCCAATCCGACCGGGCCGATGCATATGGGCCATTGCCGGGGCGCGGTGGTGGGCGATGCTTTGGCGTCCTTGCTGGAGTGGGCCGGGCATAAGGTGATCCGCGAATATTATGTGAATGATGCGGGCGCGCAGGTGCAGGTGCTCGCGCGGTCGGCCCATGTGCGCTATCGCGAGGCGTTGGGTGAGAGCGTGGGGGAGATCCCCTCGGGCCTGTATCCGGGCGAATATCTGATCCCGGTGGGGCAGGCCTTGGCGGCAGAATTTGGCGATCGCTATGCCGCTGCGCCCGAAAGCGAATGGCTGGCGGTGTTCCGCGTCAAGGCGGTGGCCGCGATGATGGATATGATCCGCGAGGATTTGGCACTGCTGGGCATCAAGCATGATCTGTTTTCCAGCGAGGCGCAGTTGCAGGCCAGCGGCAAGGTGGATGAGGCCGAGGCTTGGTTGCGCTCGCAGGATCTGGTCTATGATGGCGAGCTGGAAGCGCCCAAGGGCAAGCTGCCCGATGATTGGGAAGCGGTCGAGCTGCCCTTGTTCCGCAGCACCAAGTTTGGCGACGATCAGGACCGCCCGATCAAGAAATCCGACGGGACATGGACCTATTTCGGCGCGGATCTGGCCTATCATTTCCAGAAGGCGCAAAGCGCGGATGCTTTGGTCGATATCTGGGGCGCGGATCATGCGGGCACGGTCAAGCGGATCAAGGCGGCTGTGGCGGCGCTGACGGGGGCCAAGGGCAAGGAAACGCCCTTTGAGGTCAAGCTGGTGCAGATGGTGGCGCTGCTGAAAGGTGGCGAGCCGTTCAAGATGAGCAAGCGCTCGGGCAATTTTGTCACGCTGGCCGATGTGGTCGAGATGGTGGGCAAGGATGTGGTGCGCTTCACCATGCTGACCCGCAAGCCCGAGGCCCAGATGGACTTCGATTTCGACAAGGTGGTCGAAGCCAGCAAGGAAAATCCGGTTTTCTACGTGCAATATGCCCATGCGCGGATTCGCTCCACGCTGCGCAAGGCGGCGGCGGAAGGTTTTGCGCCGGGGGCTGAGGCGCTGGAATTGTTGGGCGAGGAAGAGCTGGCGCTGGTGCGTTTGGCCGCGCAATTCCCGCGTCTGGTCGAGGCCGCCGCTGTCGCGCGCGAGCCGCATCGCGTGGCATTTTTCCTGCATGATCTGGCGGCGGCCTTCCATGCTTACTGGAACTTGGGCAATGATCGTCCGGACAAACGCTTTATTGTGTCCGATAATGCGCCACTGACCAGCGCGCGGCTTTTCCTTGCCGAGCGAATCGGGCAGGTTGTGCGCAACGGGCTGGCCATTTTGGGGGTGGCCGCTGTTGAGGAGATGTAAAGACCATGGCGGGCGGGGATAACGAGCATGGTGGCAGCGGCGCGCCGGGGATAGATCCCAGCGCCCGTGTGCGCGATCTGATCGGGCGCGCGCGCAATCTGGGCTTGGGCGATACCCCGCAACAGGCTTGGCCAACGGCGACTTTGGCTCCGCCCGCCCCGTCTTTGGTTGAAAAGGTCGCTATCGTCCCTCCCTTGCTTGAACTGCGTGCGGCTGAACCGCGCGTGGAGGAGCAGCCTTATATTCCCCCCACGCCTTCGGTTGGGGCGCCCGTAGCCGCGCCGCATGATCAGCTTGATCTGGATGAGCATGACAGGCTGCCTTGGCTCGAATCGCCCGAAGAGGACGATGAGGAGAAGGTGGATGGGTGGCGTGTGGCCTTGGTGGTGACCATCGGGCTGGCGCTGATGGCGGCGATTGTGTGGGGCGTGTGGTATGTCACCCACAAAAAGCCTGCCGATGCGCCCGTGGCCGATGGCAGCCTGATCGAGGCGCCGGTGGAGCCATGGCGCGAGGCGCCCAAAGACCCCGGTGGCAAGCAGTTTGACGGCACGGGCGATACGAGTTTTGCCGTGTCGCAAGGGCAAAACCGCCCGGCGCAATTGGCGGGCGGCGAGGGCGAGGGTTCTGCCCCGCAAGCTCCGGCATCGGCGGGGGCCAGCTTTGCCGGTGGCGCGACCGAGGCCAAGCCCGCGCCGCAGCCTGCCCCCGTGGCCCAGCCCAGCGCCGATGCGGCGCCATCGGGCGGCGTGGTGCAGATCGCGGCCTATGCCAGCCAGACGCAGGCCGAGGCGGGCTGGAACCGGCTGGTGAGCGCGCATGAGATGCTCAAGGGCATGAACCACCGCATCGTGGCGGCCAAGATCGATCTGGGCACGGTGTATCGCCTGCAAATCATGACCAGCGCGGGCGGCGGGCATGGCCTGTGCGAAAAGCTCAAGGCGAATGACATGCCGTGTCAGGTCAAGCACTGATCGGGGGATGATGCGCGCCGCTCGCTTGCATGGGCGGCGGTTGGCGTGGCATCCCCTTGGGCATGATACCGGCGATTTTTGGGCTTTCGGGCCAGACACTCACCCCTGACGAGCGCGCCTTCTTTCGCGATTGCGATCCGGCGGGCTATATCCTGTTTGGCCGCAATGTGGACAGCCGGGCGCAAGTGCGCGCGCTGACCGATGAATTGCGCGCGATCCATGGGCGCGAGCATCTGTTGATCTCTATCGATCAGGAAGGCGGGCGCGTGGCGCGCATGAAGCCGCCGGTGTGGCCAGCCTATCCGGCGGGTGAGCCTTTCGCGCGCCTGTATGATCTGGCGCCCGCCAGCGCGATCGAGGCGGCACGAGCCAATGCGCAGGCGCTCGGGCTGGATTTGGCCGAGGCGGGGATCACGGTTGATTGCTGGCCCACGCTGGATGTGCGCGAGCCGGGCGCGCATGATGTGATCGGTGATCGCGCGCTGGGGCAGGAGCCTTTGCGGGTGGCGGCGCTGGGGCGGGCGATTCTGGAAGGGCTGGCGCTGGCGGGGGTGGCCGGAGTGGTGAAGCATATGCCGGGCCATGGGCGCGCTGGCGCCGATAGCCACAAGGAATTGCCCACCGTGACCGCCAGTGCGCAGGAGTTGGAGCGCGATCTGGCGCCGTTTCGCGCGCTGGCCGGGCGTGCGGTGATGGGGATGACGGGGCATATCCTGTTTACCGCATGGGATGAGGCCGCGCCCGCGACGCAGAGCGCCTGGATCATCCGCGAGATTATCCGGGGGCAGATCGGCTTTGATGGCCTGTTGATGACCGATGATCTGGATATGCAGGCGCTGAGCGGCTCTATTCCCGAGCGCGCGGCGCGGGGGATTGCGGCGGGGTGTGATCTGGCGCTCAATTGCTGGGCGCGGATGGAGGATATGGTGGGCATCGCGGCGGCTTGCCCGGATATGCCCGAGGGCGCGGCGGAGCGGCTGGAGCGGGCCTTGGTGGGCACGGGCGGGGTGGCCTATGATGCGGCGCTACAGGCTGAGCTGATCGCCAAGCGCGATGCCTTGCTGGGGCTGCTGGGGTGAGTGAGGCGCCCTCCGATGCGCTGATCCTCGAACTGGAGGGCTGGGAAGGGCCGCTCGACCTGTTGCTCGATCTGGCGCGGCGGCAGAAGGTGGATCTGCGGACGATCTCGATCCTTGAATTGGTTGATCAATATATCGCCTTTATCACGCGGGCCGAGGCGTTGAAGCTGGAATTGGCGGCGGATTATCTGGTGATGGCGGCTTGGCTGGCTTACCTGAAATCCGCGATGCTGCTGCCCAAGGACGAGCAGGAAGACCCTTCGCCAGAGGAAATGGCGCTGCGGCTGCAATTGCGGTTGCAGCGTTTGGCGGCGATGCGCGAGGCGGCGGCGCGGCTGCTGGGGCGCGATCGGCTGGGGCGCGATGTGTTTTTGCGCGGGGCCCCCGAGGGGTTGCGGGTGGACAAGCGGGCTTTGTGGCAATGCGAGACCTATGATCTGATCGCGGCCTATGGGCAGGTGAAGGCGCGGACGGCGCCGGTGGTGCATATGGTGGCCAATCGGCGGGTGATGACGCTGGATTCGGCGCTGGCGCGGGTGAGCGCCTTGCTGGGGATGACGCTGGATTGGATGGAATTGCGCGATTTTCTGCCGGTGAGCGAGGGCGATTGGGCCGATCTGCGGCTGCGGCGCTCGGCGTTGGCCAGCAGTTTTCTCGCCGCGCTGGAGCTGGCCAAGCAGGGCAAGGTGGAATTATTGCAGGATGAGGTGTTTGGCCCGCTGCGGCTGCGGAGCATCGCGGCATGAAGGATCTGTTGCGCGCGGTGGAGGCGACATTATTTGCCGCGACCGGGCCGATGAGCGCGGAGGCAATCTCGACCCATCTGGGCGGGGCGGATGTGCGCGAGGCGCTGGCGGAGCTGGCGGCGCATTATGCCGGGCGGGGGGTGCATCTGGTAGAGCGCGCAAAACGCTGGCATTTTCAGACAGCGCCCGATCTGGCGCATCTGTTGCGCCGTGATCGTGAAGAGCCGCGCAAGCTGACCCGTGCGGCGACGGAATGCCTCGCCATCATCGCCTATCACGAACCGGTCAGCCGCGCGGAAATCGAGGCGATCCGCGGGGTGC
>Ga0302262_10001309_pt1 | contig 10499 bp, 10 predicted proteins | sample II_Fen_E3_4_FD_194557 | JGI IMG/M metagenome (GOLD analysis project Ga0302262, IMG submission 194557) | Peat permafrost microbial communities from Stordalen Mire near Abisko, Sweden - II_Fen_E3_4 | ecosystem: Environmental > Terrestrial > Soil > Wetlands > Permafrost | place: Sweden: Abisko...
ATATTGCATTCATAATTAAAATATATAAATTATGATCGTAATTTTAATGCGTTGCGTACCTTGTCCCGTCCATCCAAGAGGAAGCCTTTGGCATGCAAAACATCGACCGGGAAGAAAAACTCGCGCTCTGGCTGGAAGAAGAACGTCTCATGCGCGCCCGCCTGGGCCAACCGGGCACCATGACCCTGGCCCAGGTCGCGCAACTGGACCCTGCGGACTATCTCGATGGCATTGGTCGGGGCGACTATCCCGCGCCGCCCATCGGCGAACTGATGGACTTTATCCCGCTGCACTGGACGTCCGGCCTGTTCGTCTTCCAAGGCACACCGGATTCGCGCCACTACAACCCACTGGGCAGCGTACACGGCGGCTACGCGGCGACTCTGCTCGACTCCTGCATGGGTTGCGCCATCCATACCCAACTGAAGAAGGGCCAGGGCTACACCACCCTGGACCTGCGCATCAGCTATGTCCGGGCGCTGGGTGACAAGGTCGGTCCGGTCAGGGCCGAAGGCAAGGTCGTGCATCTGGGCCGCTCCACCGCGCTGGCGGAAGGCAGGCTGTACGATGTCGATGGCCGGCTCTACGCCACGGGCAGCACCACCTGCATGATTCTGGACATGAATCGATAGCGCATTTGTCGCCATTCAAACCATCGCCGATGCCGCAAGCGCATCGACGGTCGCATTGCCCGTACAACCCGACATAGCGCCGGGAGCCGGGTATCGCGACCTCTTTTGAATTCGCCCGAATAATTCTGCGTTACAACCTGCATATTGAATAAACCAACTGTCGTACGACAAATAAAACAAACTCCCACAAAGTTACAACAAGCATCCTACAAACTCCAACTACAGCAGTCCTCTTGCCTCATAAAATATCTTATATAGAGTTCACTAGCGACTTTCGCCCTTCGTACTTATATAAGGAACACCATGAAAATAATGACACCGCTGTTATTCATGGCCTGCATGACTGCGCCAGCACTTCAGGCGCAGGCCGCAATTCAATGCAACACGGCCAGTGAACCCGAGATCGCGGCGCTTTTCGAGCGCTGGAATACCTCGCTGCAAACCGGCAATGCGCAAAAAGTCGCTGAAAACTATGCCGCCGATGCAGTGCTGTTGCCCACGGCGTCCAGCCAACCGAGGCTGGACAACGCAGGACGGGTGAATTACTTTGAGTACTTCCTGAAAAAACAACCCGTCGGCAGAATCGACACCCGAACCATACGCATCGGCTGCAACGAAGCGGTTGATACCGGGACTTACACTTTCACTTTCGCCGACAAGTCCACTATTGCGGCCCGGTATACATTCACTTACGAGCGGTTCGATAATCAGTGGTTAATTACTTCGCACCACTCTTCAGCGACGCCAACACCTTAGTCACATCCACCCCAGCCATTTCCAGTAAGTCAGCGCAAACACCAACATCAACAGGTAACCAATCACGGTCACGGGAATGCCGATTCTGGCGAATTGTCGGGCCGTGAAGGTTTCGGTGCCCAGGCACACCATGTTCTGCGGTGCATTGATCGGCAGGATAAAACCGTAACTGACGGCGAACCCCAGCAACATGGTCATGCCCAGCCGATTGAAATCACCGGGTAATGTTTGCACTACCGCAATCAGGATCGGCAGCATCGCCGAGGTCAACGCCGTGGCGCTGGCGAAGCCCAGATGAATCAGGATCAAAAAGGCCCCGAGGATGGCAAAGACGCCCAATGGCCCGACGCGGTCCAGGCCGGTATGGGTTACCACTTGGCTGCCCAACCATTGTCCGGCGTGGGTAGTCAACAGTGCAGTGCCCAGGCTGATGCCGACCCCGAACACAATCACGGTGCCCCATGGAATGCGTGACTGCACATCCTTCCAGGTCATCACCCCCCAACGCGGCAGCAGCAGAACCACCAGCCCGGCATAGGTGGTAGAAGTGGTGTCAAAGTTATGCAGCTTACCCTCGGTCGCCCATAGCAGCAGTAACGCGATAGACACCGCCAACAGGCGTTTCTGCGCGCCACTCATTGGGCCGAGATCGCTCAGGGATTGCTGGACCGCTTCCTTGCCACCGGCAATACGGTCGCTTTCCGGCGGCAGCAGTTTGAGTACCAGTACGACCAGCACCACCGACATCAATATCGCCCAAGGGGCACCCGCCACCAGCCAGTCGATCCAACTGACCCGATGGCCGAGCATTTTGTCCATGAAGCCGGCCGTCAACAGGTTTTGCGCCGCTGCCGTCTGAATGCCGACGTTCCAGATACTGGTACCCTGAGCCACGATGATCATGATCGCCGCTGCGATATTCGAGCGTTTATCCACACCGAAGGCCGCAATCACACCCATCATGATGGGCACCACACAGGCGCTGCGTGCCGTGGCACTGGGCACCACCAGACTGAGCAAGATCGTGACCACGACGGCGCCGATCATGATGCGCCGGGTGCTGGTGCCGATTCGGGCCAGGGTGACCAAGGCGATACGCCGGTCCAGCCCGGTATGGGTCATGGCGGCGGCGATAAACAGCGCTCCTGCCACAAGGGCCAGCGCCGAATTGGAGAAACCGGTCAGGGCCATGGTGATCGCTGCCGACGAGCCGTAGATCACTGAAGGGTCTTGCAGCGTCGGCGCCGTGCCCAGCAGGAATGCCATGAGCGACGTAATCATGATCGCACTGGCTTCGTAGGAAACCGCCTCAGTGATCCAGACCACCACGGCAAACGCCAGAATGGCCAGCATGCGTTGCGCAGCGATCGGCAGTTCCACGGGCAACGGCAGAAGCAAAACAACAACCAGCGCGGCTACACCAACCAACAATCCAATCGGCACCTTGCCTCTGACGGGCGGCTCGGCGGATGACACTTCATTATCAGTCTTCACGCTGGCAGCTCCTGCACGCTATATCGCTTGGAGTCACAGGTTACACGACCACCCCATCAACCCCCTTGATACGCGTCAAGCACGCGGTTTCAGAGTGTTTTGCGCAACGGTAGACATAACGTCACGCGCAAGCCGTCAGCCTGGCTGTCAAAGGTCAACGATCCTTCACAACGCTGGACGATGGCCTGCACAATCGCCAGGCCAAGACCGGAACCGACGCCCTGGCCATGACGCCAGAAGCGCTGGGTCAGGTGTTGCAGGTTCTGCTCGGGAATACCGGGGCCATGATCACGCACGCGGAAACACGCATGCCCGGAGGCGGTACTCAGGCTCAGCTCCACAGCGGTATCTGCCGGGGTATGCCGCAGGGCGTTTTCCAGCAGATTGCGCAAAGCGGCAATGGCCAGCACCGACGGCATTTCCAGCATGTTGGTGGACAAGGGGGGGTCCAGGTGCAGCGCGATGCTGGCGTCATCGTGACAGGTATCGTGAATGGCCAGCCGCGCCACCTCTTCAGCCCCGCATTGCACGCCATCGTCAAACGACAGGCTGCCTTCGACCCTGGCCAGGAGCAGCAGTTGTTCGAGGGTATGGTGCAGACGGTCGGCGCCTTCTTCGGCGTGGGCCAGGGAACGGTCGCGCGCCTCGCCTTCAGTCATGCGTGCCACTTGCAGGTGGGTCTTGATGGCAGTCAATGGGCTGCGCAACTCATGGGCTGCATCGCCGGTCAGACGCCGCTCTCGCTCCAGGGTCTGAGCGATGCGCTGGAACAGTTGATTCTGGGTTTCCAGCAATGGCTGCAGCTCACTGGGCAGCCCCGCCACCCGCAAAGGTTCGACCGAATCGGCACGTCGGCGCTTCAGCGCATCGCGCATCCGATGCAATGGCGCCAGGCCCTTGCCAATGCCCAACCAGAGCAAACCCAGGCTGCCCAACAACGCCGCCAGCACCGGCACGGAGGCGGCCAGCAGGACCGAGTTGCGCAGTTGATCGCGCCCGGCCTGACGATCTGCGGTGGTAATACGTAAGTCGCCAGCAGTGAGGGTGTAACTGCGCCAGTGTTCACCGTTGATCAACTGGTCATGAAAACCGCTTTCATCACCCGCCATGCTTTGCTCAGGTGAAGAGTGGTTGCGCGCCAGCAATTCGCCACGCAACGAACTGACCTGGCAGGCCATGCTGCTGACGATGCCGAGCTTTTCTGCGCTCAGGGAAGCGTTGCCACTCTGACCGGGCATTGGCAATTGGGCGAGCAGCCCGGCAACCATCTGTGCGGAAGAGGTCAGGCGCTGATCCAGGGAGTCCATCATTTGCTCGCGCAGGTCACAAAGCATCCATATGCCTGCTGAGAGCCAGATCACTACGAACGCTGACCCCAGGGTCAGGCTCAGCCGCACTCGCAAACTGGTCATCGGTGGCCCTCGTCGCCGCTCTCTGCGTCAGCCTGGGCCGCGCCCAATCGGTAACCCAGACCACGCACGGTCTCGACAATGTTATTGCCCAACTTGCGCCGCAGATGATGGATATGCACGTTCAAGGCATTGCTTTCGACCTCGTCGCCAAAGCCATACACACTGTCCTTGAGTTGCTCGCTGGACAGCACCCGGCCACGATTGTGCAGCAGGGCGTGCAGCAGCGATTGCTCGCGACGGGACAAATCCACGGGCTGCCCGCCCAGCAGGGTTTCGCGGCTGCTGGGGTCATAGCTCAGGGCGCCGTGTTCAATCATGTTGGTGCTACGCCCGGCCATGCGCCGGATCAAGGTATGCAGACGCGCGCTCAGTTCACGCAGGTCAAACGGTTTGAGCAGGTAATCATCGGCACCGGCCTGGAGGCCATCGACCCGGTCCGTGACACTGTCGCGGGCGGTCAGGATCAGCACCGGCAACTCAACCCCCTGCTGCCGCAACTGACGCAGTAACTTGAGACCATCTTCATCGGGCAGGCCCAGATCCAGCACCATCACATCGAAATGCGCAGCTTGCAGAATCGCCCGCGCCGCCGACGCCGTGGCCACCCGGTCAACAGTCAGGCCCTGGGCATTGAGCCCGGCAACAATGCCGCTGGCAATCAGGTCATCGTCTTCGCAGAGCAGTACGTGCATGGTTGAACCCGCAATAAAAGGCTGAGTGAACCCTGGCTGGATTAAGCCGCGATTATGCCCCATGGGCTGCGCTAACCGGCAGGCGTGATGCCGGGTTGTTAATACCGGTTTAATCCCCCGCTCTCACCCTGCACGGGATTTTGTTGATAAGGCCGCTCCATGCGTCGTTTGCTGCTGTTACTGCTCCTGATCCCTTTGCTGGCCCAAGCCCTGCCGGGCAACGATCTGTTCAGGCAAAAACCGGACTTCCTGGCCGTAGACCAGGCTTTCGTCCTGACCACCGAACGCCTGGAGTCTGGCGAGACGCTGGTCAATTGGCGCATCGCCGACGGCTATTACCTGTATCAGCAGCGCCTGCGGTTCGAGGGGCTGAGCGAGGCGAACAAGCCGCCATTGCCGGCGGGCGAGGACCATGAAGACGAGTTCTTCGGCGCGCAACAGGTTTATCGCCAAAGCGTGGAAATACGTATGCCCGCTTCGGCCACCGGCCAGGTCAAACTGGGCTGGCAGGGCTGTGCCGACGCCGGATTGTGTTACCCCCCGCAAAGTAAAGTGATTGACCTGGGCGGCCAGGTCGCCGAACCCGTCCCCGGGCAAGCCCCGGACCAGGCATTGGCCAGCACCTTGCAGCAACGCCCCCTGGGCCTGAGCCTGCTGATTTTCTTTGGCCTGGGCCTGCTGCTGGCCTTTACCCCCTGCTCACTGCCGATGTTGCCAATCCTCGCGGGCGTCGTGGTCGGTAGCGGTGCGCGCCCGCGTCGCAGCGTTGCCCTGGCTTGCGGCTATGTATTAAGCATGGCGCTGGTCTATGCCGGCCTCGGCGTGGTCGCGGCCCTGCTGGGCAGCAATGTGCAGGCCATGCTGCAACAACCCTGGTTGCTGGGTAGTTTTGCCGTCCTGTTCGTTGTTCTCTCGCTGCCGATGTTCGGCCTCTTCGAGCTGCAACTGCCCGCTTTTGTGCGCGACCGTCTGCACCACGTCGGACGCCAGCGCCAAGGTGGCAGCCTGCCGGGCGCCGTCGTGCTGGGTGTACTGTCCGGGTTGATGGTCGGGCCCTGCATGACCGCTCCGCTGGCGGGCGCCCTGCTCTATATCGCGCAGAGTGGCAACGCCTTGCACGGTGGCCTGGCGCTGTTTGCTCTCGGCCTGGGCATCGGGCTGCCGCTGTTGTTGCTGGTGACACTGGGCAACCGCTTTCTGCCAAAACCCGGCGCCTGGATGGACGCAGTCAAAGGGCTGTTCGGCATGCTGTTACTGGGTGCGGCGTTGATCATTGCCCGACCGCTGATCGACGAGTCGTTGTGGATCGGCCTGTGGGGTGCATGGCTGCTGTTTGCCGCGTGGAGTGCGATGATTCAGGCCAGGAAACTCAAGCGTGGTGCAATCATCTTCGGCCCCGGCGGTCTGATCCTCGGCATCTGGGGGATTCTACTGTTGGTAGGGGCCGCGGCCGGCGCCGACGATCCCTGGCAACCGCTGAAGGTTTATCGCGGCGGCGCTGTAGCAACAACCGAAAGAAACCACCATGCCTTTGTCACGATCAGCGACCCACTGGCCCTTCTACGCGAACTCGATACCGCTAAAAGCCAGGGCCAATGGGTGCTGATCGACTACTACGCCGACTGGTGCGTGTCCTGCAAGATCATGGAGAAACAGGTGCTCAACCAAACCCACGTACTCAATGCCTTGAATGGTGTTCGTCTGCTGCGCCTGGACGTCACCGCTGACCACGCTGCCAGCCGCGAACTGTTGGGGCGCTATCAAGTACCGGGGCCGCCGAGCCTGCTGTGGATCGGCCCTGATGGCCTGGAGCGCCGCGACCGCCGCATCACCGGCGAGGTGGACGCAGCCACGCTCGTCCAGCAATGGCAAGCGACACGGGAGCGCGGCTGATGCTCAGCCTGGCTGTCGGCCCGTTCGCCTTGGCCGTCAAGCATTTGCTCTTGCTCCTGGCGCTGGGTCTGGCCTCGCTTGTCGGCTGGTGGACCGCTCGACGGGGTGGCTATGCCAATCCTGAATCGACGCTGTTCAGCCTGTTTCTGCTGGGCTTGCTGGTGGCACGCCTGGCCTTTGTCGGCACCTACTGGGCGCAGTTTCAGAACAATCTGTGGCAGGCCGTCGATATCCGTGACGGCGGTTTTATTGCGCTGCCCGGTGTACTGGCCATTGCTCTCGGCAGCATTTTTCGTGGCTGGCGCCGCACCGACCTGCGACGCCCTCTGGCGCTGGGCCTGGGTAGCGGTCTGCTGTTCTGGCTGCTGACGACACTGGGGCTGACGCTCTATCAGCAAGGTACGCAATTGCCGGATATCGTTCTGCGCAATGCCGCCGGCGAATCGGTGCGCCTCGCGGATTACCGCGGCCGTCCGCTGGTGATCAATCTCTGGGCCACCTGGTGCCCGCCCTGTCGGCGGGAAATGCCGGTATTGCAAACAGCCCAGCAGCAACGCGATGACGTCGTTTTCCTGTTCGTCAATCAGGCGCAAAGCCCGAAGACTGTCGCTGACTACCTCAATACCCAAGGCCTGACGCTGAGCAATGTACTGTTCGACGACAGTGGCGAGCTGGCGCAAAAGGTCGGCGCCATGGCCCTGCCCAGTACGCTGCTGTACACCGCAGAGGGTCGTCTGTCCGCCAGCCATCTGGGCGAATTGTCCAACGCCAGCCTGACCCGCCTGCTTGAAACAAGCCCTGCTCCCTCTTCTCCAAGGATGACTCCATGAAGTCGATGCATACCCTGTCGGCACTGGTGTTAAGCGTCATTGCCCTGCAAAGCCCGCTGACACAAGCCGCCGAAGATTACCCGGCACCGATCAAGGCGCTGCAAGCCAAGGGCGCGCGCATCGTCGGCAGTTTCGATGCCCCCGGTGGCTTGCGCGGTTATGCCGCCGAATACCGCAAGCAAGCCATTGCCCTGTACCTGACTGCTGACGGCGAGCAAGTGCTGGTCGGCAGCCTGTACGACGCCAACGGCCGGGATTTGAGCCAGGCGCCATTGGAGAAGCTGGTCTACGAACCCATGTCGAAGGAAATCTGGGCCAGCCTGGAGAAGACCACCTGGATCGCCGACGGTAGCCAGACCGCACCCAGAATCATCTACCTGTTCAGCGATGCCAACTGTCCGTACTGCAATATGTTTTGGGAGCAGGCACGGCCGTGGGTCAAGGCCGGGAAGGTACAACTGCGGCATATCATGGTCGGCATCATTCGCGAAGACAGCGCCGCCAAGGCAGCAGCCTTGTTGGCCGACAACAATCCGCAGGTCGCCCTGAACAAACATGAAGCAGCGGGGCGCAGCAGCACGTTAAAGCCCTTGGCCAGTATTCCTGCGGATATCCAGGCCAAACTCGACGCCAACATGGCGCTGATGAACGAGATGGGCTTGTCGGCCACACCGTCGATCTTCTACCTCGACAACAATGGGCGAATGCAGCAAGTGCAAGGCGCGCCTCAGGGCAAGGCGTTGGTAGAAATGTTTGGGCCAAAGCCTTGAAAACCGGGCTTGCGCTTGATGGTAGTGAATAGCTGACCAATGGCAGCCGATGCAGAAAATGAATACTGCATTAGCCCTGTTTTCCATGTGAGAATGTCGCTCAACATTTTACGAATTCTCGCAGGAAGACTCATCCCATGCGTTACGCGGAAGATCATAAAGCCCAAACTCATCAACGTATTCTGCATGAGGCCTCGGCACGCTTTCGACGCGATGGCATCGGCGCCACTGGTCTGCAGCCGTTGATGAAAGCCTTGGGCCTGACCCACGGCGGCTTTTATGCTCATTTCAAATCCAAGGATGAGTTGGTCGAAAAAGCCCTGCGCTGCGCGGCCGATCAGCTGAAGGAGCGTACCGAGCAGACGTTTGCCAAGGAAGATAGCCTCAACGCGTTCATTGATCTGTACCTGTCCCCCGCCCATCGTGACCACCCGGAAAACGGCTGCCCGCTGCCGACGATGTCGGCCGAACTCGGCCAGCGCGGCGAGCCCAGTGAAATCACCGATGAAATGCTCAAATTGCGCGTTGCCGCATTGGAAAATGCCATGGCTGGCGAGCCAGACGCCGATGCCCATAGCCTGGTCATGATGGCGACCGTTATCGGCGCCCTGGTCATGTCCCGCAGTGTGCAGGACAAAGCATTTTCTGACCGGATTCTGGAAACGACCCGGCAGTGGCTGAAGCAGGAAATCAGCAAGGACTGATCCAGCCACTCCCTCGGGCTTTCAGTCGTGCCAGCGGCGGAACAATACGCTGGCATTGACCCCGCCAAAGCCGAAGCCGTTGGACAAGGCATATTCAATATGCATCGGTCGTGCGGCGCCGCGAACGATGTCCAGTCCTTCAGCCGCTTCATCGGGGTTATCCAGGTTCAACGTCGCCGGAGCAATCTGGTCGCGAATGGCCAATGCGGTAAAAATAGCTTCGATTCCCCCAGCTGCGCCAAGCAAGTGCCCCGTCGCAGATTTGGTCGAGGTCACGGCAATGCCGTTCTGATCGCCAAACAGCGATTTGATTGCAGCCATTTCCCCTTTATCACCCACTGGCGTAGACGTCGCATGGGCGTTGAGGTGCTGGATCTCAGCAGGCTGAATGCCCGCCTGACGAATCGCTGTCTGCATCGCACGTCGCGCACCGCTACCGTCTTCCGGCCCTGCCGTGAGGTGATAGGCATCGGCGCTGGTCCCGTAGCCCACCAGTTCGACAATCGGTTTCGCGCCTCTGGCCAGCGCGTGCTCCAGCGACTCAATGACCAGGATCCCGGTGCCTTCGCCCATGACGAACCCATCACGGTCACGATCAAAAGGCCGCGAAGCACGCTCGGGCGTGTCATTGAACCCGCTCGACAACGCCCGTGCCGCCGAGAAGCCGCCCAGGCTGACGCGATCGATAGCGGCCTCGGTCCCGCCACAAATCGCGATATCGGCTTCACCACATTGAATCAGCCGCGCGGCATCGCCAATGGCCTGCACCCCAGCAGCACAGGCTGTCACCGGCGCACCTAAAGGGCCTTTGAAACCATGCTGAATCGAGACATGGCCAGCCGCCAGGTTGACCAGGAACGAAGGAATGGTGAACGGCGAAAGACGCCGCGGCCCGCGCGTATCCGTGATCCGTACTGCATCGGCTATCGCACCGAAGCCGCCGATACCGGAAGCGATAATGGTTGCCGTACGCTCCTTGGCCTCTTCGGTTGCCGGCGCCCATCCAGACTGGGCAATCGCTTCTTTCGCCGCCCCCAGGGCAAACATGATGAAGCGATCCATCTTCTTCTGTTCTTTGGGCGCAATCGCTGCATCAACATCGAAACCGGCCTCGGCATCATCAGCGAGCAACGGGACCGGCCCGCCAACTTTGCCAGGCAAATCGGCCACGGTCTCATCCGGCAATTGAACAATCCCGGAACGGCCCGCCAGCAGGCGCTGCCAGACAGCTTCTACGCCACTGCCCAGTGGCGTCACCAGACCCATTCCGGTGACTACGATTCGACGTCCACTCACTTGCAACTCTCCTGAGCCAT
>Ga0302262_10001311_pt1 | contig 10489 bp, 9 predicted proteins | sample II_Fen_E3_4_FD_194557 | JGI IMG/M metagenome (GOLD analysis project Ga0302262, IMG submission 194557) | Peat permafrost microbial communities from Stordalen Mire near Abisko, Sweden - II_Fen_E3_4 | ecosystem: Environmental > Terrestrial > Soil > Wetlands > Permafrost | place: Sweden: Abisko...
GTGGCCGACTGGTTCCGCAGCGACTCCGGCGGCGACCTCCCCGCCGCGTCCGCGATCCTCGACCCGTCCGCGGCAGCCGCGGCGCGCGTCTGAGCCGTGATCGACTGGGCCTGGCTCTCCGACCACGTCCCGGCGCTGCTGTACCGGACGGGCCAGCACCTGTACCTGGCGGCCGTCGCCATCGCCGTCGGCCTCGCGATCTCCCTCGCCCTGGGCGTGGTCGCCGCCCGTCGCCGGCGGCTCTACCCGCCGTTCTCGCTCGTGGCCGGCCTCGTGTACACGATCCCCAGCCTCGCGCTGTTCGCCGCGCTCGTCCCGATCGTGGGCCTGAACATGCTCACGGCGGAGGTCCCGCTCGTCCTGTACACCCTCGTGATCCTGTTCCGGAACGTGGTCGCGGGCTTCGACGCCGTCCCGCCCGACGTCCAGGAAGCGGCCGACGCCATGAGCTACACGAGCACGTCGCGGCTGGTGCGCGTCGAGCTGCCGCTCGCGGTCCCGCTGATCATGGCCGGGCTCCGGGTCGCCACCGTCTCCACGATCGGCCTGGTCACGATCACCGCGACCCTCGGCGACGCGTTCGGCGGCCTGGGCTACTTCATCTTCGAGGGCGCGCGACGGAGCTTCCCGACGGAGATCTACGCAGGGGCCATCCTGACGATCCTCCTGGCGCTGGGCCTGGACCGCCTGTTCGTGCACCTCCAGGGCCGGCTCACGCCCTGGGAGCGGCGCGGGTCGGACGGAGCCTCCCCGGCATGAACATCGTCGGGGAGACCGTTGCATGGCTCACGAACCCCGCCAACTGGTCGGGACCGAACGGGATCCCCGTGCGCTTCGAGGAGCACGTGGCGATCTCCCTCGTCGCGCTCCTGATCGCGTTGGCGATAGCGCTCCCGGCCGGCCTGTACGTCGGTCACACCCGGCGCGGAACGGGGGTCGCCGTCGGCATCGCGAACTTCGGCCGCGCCGTCCCGTCGCTCGCGCTGATCGGGCTCGTCCTGCCGATCACCCAGGCGTTCGACCCGGTGAACGGGTTCGCGCTGTACCCGACGATCTTCGCCATGGTCGTCCTCGCCATCCCGCCGGTGCTGGTGAATGCCGATGTGGGCATCCGCGGCGTCGACGACGACGTCGTGCAGGCCGCCCGTGGGATGGGCCTCACGGAGGCGCAGGTCCTCGGCCGGGTCGAGGTCCCGCTGTCCCTCGCGGTGATCCTCGGCGGCGTCCGCTCGTCCACCGTGCAGGTGATCGCGACCGTGACGCTCGGGGCGCTGTTCGCGCTGGGCGGCCTGGGCCGGTTCATCGTGGACGGCATCGCCCAGAACGACGACGGCATGCTGTTCGGCGGCGTCGTCCTCGTGGCCGTGCTCGCGATGGCAGCCGAAGGCGGCCTCGCCCTGCTCCAGCGCCGGGCGTCCGCCGCGTCGACGGGGCTCCCGAGCCGCGCCCGCGTCCGCGGGGTCGCGGGTCCGCCGCTGCCCGACACCGCCCCGTACGACTGAGCCCGGCCGGGATCGGGGGCCGGTCGACGGCCATCGGTGGACACGCTGCTAGAGTTGACTGACCCCGGGCGCCCCTGTCCGGGCGGAATGACAGTGGGAGGCAGACCCAATGCGGATGACCCGCACGCTCGCCCTCGGGGCGTCGCTGCTGGTGCTGGTGAGCGCCTGCGCGATGGGAGGGGGCAGCACGAGCGCTCCTTCGGCCGCAGGCTCGTCACCCGGCGGTGCCAGCGCCAGCGATCCGGTGATCAAGGTCGGCAGCGACGGCTTCTACGAGGCCAAGCTGATGGCGGAGATCGACGCGCAGGCCCTCGAGGCCGCCGGCTACAAGGTCGACCGGACCGCCATCGGCATGGGCGCCCGCAAGGTGTCCGCCCCGGCCCTCGAGAGCGGCCAGATCGACCTCAAGCCCGAGTACATCGGGAGCGGGCTGGCGTACTACCAGAACGGCGCCCAGACCGGCGACCCGGCCGCGAACCAGAAGGCGCTGCAGGCGATCCTGACCACCAAGGGCACCGGGATCACGGTGTTGGACTACTCGCCCGCGGCCGACCAGAACGCCTTCGTGGTCCGCAAGGACACCGCCGACCAGTTCAAGCTGGCCAAGATGAGCGATCTGACCGCGGTCCAGGACAAGCTCAAGTTCGGCGTGGCCACGGACTGCGCGACGAACCCGGTCTGCGGACCCGCCCTCAAGAGCGCCTACGGGCTCGACCTCGGCAACGCCACGAAGCTGGCGGCGTGCGACACGCCGATGGTGCAGGCCCTCAAGGGCAAGACCATCGACGTCGGCGAGCTCTGCTCGACCCAGCCGGACATCGCGGTGAACGGATGGGTCGTGCTTGCCGACGACAAGCAGACCCAGCCGGCCGACAACATCGCGCCGCTCGTCCGGAACGATCTCCTCGGCAAGCTGGCCGACAAGTCGGGGTTCGAGGGCATCCTCAACCGCGTCTCGGCGGCGATGGACACGGCCACGCTCACCGACCTCGGCAAGCAGGTGTCCGTGGACAACAAGGACATCGCCGTGGTCGCCAAGGCCTGGCTGGTGGCCAAGGGCCTCGCCGGGTAGGCCGGACCGGACCGTGGGCGGCGTCGCGAGACGGTGCCGCCCGCTCCGTCACCCGAGGCTCCGCGCCGCCTCGGCGAACAGCCCGTTGAGGATCCGCGACGTGGACGGGAAGGCGTGGATCGTGTCGGCGAGGACGGCGACCGGGACGCGCGCCTTGATCGCGAGCACGCACTCGTGGATCGCGGCGGATGCGTCCGGCGTGGCCATCGCTGCACCGACGAGCTGCCCGCTGCCCCGGTCGATGACGACCGTCACGTGGCCGAAGGCCGCCTCGACCGAGTAGCCCTTCGCCGTCGTCGGGAAGTCGGCCACCACCTCGAACGCGTCCAGGCCCGCGGCCGTCGCCTCGTCCAGCGTCACCCCGACCGACGCCAGCTCCGGGTCCGTGTATGTCGCCCGCGGCAGCGCGCGGTAGTCGGGGACGACGTCGTCACCCAGCGCCATCCTGACCGCGAGCTCGCCCTGGTAGTGCGCCTGGTGCGTATGGAGCTCCGGCCCGGCACAGTCGCCGACGAGATACAGGCCGTCCTGGAGCCTGAGCCGCCCGTCGTGGGGGACGCCGCCCGCCTGGAGGCCGACCGTCTCCAGCCCCAGACCCCCGAGTGGGATCGTGCGCCCCACCGCGAGCAGCACGGCGTGGCCCGCGGCGGTGCTCCCGTCGTCGAGCTCGATGACGTCGGGTCGGGCAGGGTCCCCAGCCGGCCGGGCGCGGACCGCGCGGACACCCAGGCGGACGTCGACCCCGTCGCGCTGCATGGCGAGGAGGGCGGCCGCCGAGTTGCGCGGATGATCGGTCGGGATGAGGCGCGGGCCGGACTGCACGATCGTCACCGGGACGCCGAACCGCGCGTAGACCTGGGCGAGCTCGACGCCCGTGGGTCCGCCGCCGAGCACCAGGAGGCTCGCGGGCAGCTCCCGGGCGGCCGTCGCATCCCGGTTGGTCCAGGTGCGGACGCCGTCGATGCCCTCGATCGGCGGCATCTTCGTCTCGGAGCCGACGGCCAGCATGACGTGCCTGCCCTCGAGCGGGTGTTCCACGGCCTCGTGGCGCACGACGACGCGTCCCGGGCCGTCGAGGCGGCCCACACCGCGGAACGTGTCGGCGCCGGCGTCGCGGAGGCCGCGCACGTGACCCGTGTCGTCGGGGTAGTCGAGACCGACACGGTTGATCATGTAGTCGCGCCGGTCGGACGCCCGCCGCCACGGATAGTCGCCGCCGGCCGCGTGGAGCGACGCCGCGTTGAGCAGCGACTTCGACGGCACGCAGCCCCAGTGCGGGCACGATCCGCCGAACAGGTCGCGGTCGATGACGGCGACGCTGGTTCCGCGCGAGCGCGCGAGGTAGGCTGCCGCCTCGCCGGCCGGGCCGGCACCGATGATCACGAAGTCGTAGCGCACCTGGGACTCCTATAGTGGGGACCGTCGCCTTCTCCCGCCCCGGTGAGGAATGATGCTCGCAGCAGCGCAACCCACCTGCTTCCTGATCGCCGATATCTCCGGCTACACCGGCTACCTCGCCGACGTCGAGCTGGACCACGCGCAGGACATCCTCGCGGACCTGATCGGCGCCGTCGTGACGGCGCTGCGGCCCAACTTCCGGCTGGCCAAGCTTGAGGGCGATGCGGCTTTCACGTTCGCGTCGGTCGAGAGGATCGACGGGTCGATGCTCCTCGACACGATCGAGCGCTGCTACTTCGGGTTCCGCCGGCGCCGCCGTGACGTCCGGCAGGCGACATCGTGCGAGTGCAACGCGTGCAGCCGGATCCCGGACCTCGACCTCAAGTTCGTCGTCCATCATGGCGCCGCGATCCAGCAGACGGTGGCGGGCCGCCAGGAGCTGCTCGGGTCCGACGTGATCGTCGCGCACAGGCTGCTCAAGAACGAGGTGGTCGAGCGGCTGGGCATCCACGCCTACGCCCTGATCACCCAGGCGTGCATCGACGCCTCCGACCTGGATCCCGCGGCGCTCGGCATGGTCGGGCACGTCGAGACCTACGACCGGATCGGCGACGTGCCGGCGTGGGTGCACGACCTCGGTCGCCGCTGGCAGGAGGAGGAGGCACGCGGTCGCGTCTTCGTCGCCCCGGAGGAATCCGTCCTCACCGTCTCAGTGCCGACCAGGGTGCCGCCGCAGGTCGCCTGGGAGTTCCTCACCAAGCCCGGGCAGCGGATGACGTGGCAGCCCTGGGTGACGGAGGTCACGATCAAGGGAGCGCCCGGGGGACGGCGAGGGCTCGGCTCGGCGAACCACTGCCGGCACGGCAAGGACGCCGTCATCGAGGAGATCCTCGACTGGCGTCCGTACGACTACGTCACGGACCGGACGATCCTCGACACGCCCGGCGGACCGGTGAAGGCGCTCCATACCATCGAGCTGGAACCCGGCACCGATGGCACCACGATCCACTTCCGGTTCGCGGCACCGAAGACCCGACGGGAGCAGGCGCTCATGAAGGAGATCGGGACGGCGTACGGGGCGGCCCTCCGGGCGAACCTGCCCAACCTCGTCGCCCAGCTGGACGCCGCGCTCGCAGTGCGTGAGGCAGGCCGGAGTCCCGAGCCCGACCTCGCGAAGCCGAAGCCGGGCGGGGTCCTGTCAGGACTTCCGCCGCTTCAGATCATCGGCTGATCCGAGGTCCGCCCCATCGCCGTGTCCAGCGTGGCGACGAACGGCGCGGCCTCGAGCCGAACGAGGATCTCGCGCGCGACCTGAGCGCGGGCCTGCACCTCCGGGTCGGCCGGGTCGAGGAGCAGCGCCATGTCGAGCCCGCAGAGCGCCTCGTCCCAGGCCAGGCCCAGAACCCGCCAGGAGCGGGCGGCGTCCCGGTAGTGGACCATCGCCTCCGTCGGGTTGCCATCGAGCGCCGCGAGCCCGGCGCGGATCGTTTCCCGGTCGGCCTCGATCGCCGGGCCGTGGAACCCCGACGCGTCGAGGGTGGCGAGGGCGATCCGGGCCGCAGGCCGATCGCCCGCCCAGAGCGCCGTCCGGGCGACCCGGGGAAGGCACAGCGGGACCCCGCCCGCGGCGAGCGTCGACGCGCGACGCCATGAGGTCAACGCCGTGACGAGGTCACCGGCCGCGAATGCCTGGTACCCCTCGACGATCGCGACGTCGCCCAGCATCTGCCGATCCTCGCCGTCTCCCAGCAGCTCCCTCAGCTCGACGACGCGGGCGTCGATCGGCAGCCCCCGCAGGGCCCACAGCGCGATGGCGGCCCCGAGCACCTGCAGGCGGTCCGTGGCGGCGAACTCCTCGGCCAGGGTGGCGTTCAGCTCGGCGAGCGCGTCGTCCCAGTCTCCGGTCCGGAGGCCGAACTCGCCGATGTTCTGGACGAAACCCGACACCCACGTCCGGGCACCCAGCCGACGGGCGAGCGCGAGGCCCGCTCGAATCGTCTCCAGGGCGGCGCGCGGATCGCGGACCCCGTCCACGAAGCCGCGGTTGTTGTCAGCCCGGAGGACCGTCTCGCCGAACCCGCGGGACTCCGCGAGCTCGCGGCCGGCCCTGATCGCCCCGAGCCCCTCGACGGCCCGGCCGAGCGTCGCCAGCGCCGTCCCCTTCGTGACCAGGCTGTCCGCCACGATCGCCGGCAGGTCTGCGTGCTCGGCGGCCTCGAGGACACGGTCCACGACCTCGATGGCGCGTCGGTTGTCATCGACGAAGGCGTACGCGCGCGCCAGCTGGCCCCCGAGGGCGATCCCGGCCGGCTCGTCGGCGAGGTCCGCGAACTCCGCACTCGCAGGCTCGAGCAGGGCGACGGCGTCGGGGCTCCTGAAGGCGAGGAGGAGGTCGCGCCCGAGGGCGGCGGTCGCCCCGGCGATCCCGGCCCGGTCGCCGAGCTCGCGCTGGGCCACGATCGCGGCCCGAAGGTGCGCCTCCGCGGCGTCGTAGCGACCCGCGGACGTCGCGGCCTCGCCGGCTCGTTCCAGCAGCCGCGCCCTGTCGGCCGGGTCGGTGGCGACCGTCAGCGCCTGCTCGAGGAACGTCAGCGCCTGATCGTAGGAGCCGAGCCCGATCGCGCGCTCGGCGGCCGCCGTCAGCGCCATCCTCGCCTGCGCCGCCACCGTGTCTGCTTCCGCGCCCTCGGAGGTGTTCCGGTAGGCGGCGAGGTAGTGGCCGGCCAGGCCGCCCGCAAGCTCGTCGGTGTCGAGGCTCTCGAAGAACCGGGCGGCCGCAAGGTGGCGGATTCTCCGGTCGCGCCTGGCCAGCGCGTTGTACGCGACCTCCCTGATGAGCGCCTGGACGAAGGCGTACTGACCTCGCTCCGGGCTCCTCGGGTCCATCTCGATGCGCAGGATCTCGCGGCGCACGAGCGACTGCAGGCGGGTCGCGACCGCCTCGGGATCGAGATCGCTCATCGCCTGGAGCCCGGGCAGCGTGAAGCTCTGGCCGAGGACCGCCGCATCGGCCATGAGGGCGTGCTCGTCGGCGGGGAGGGAGTCCAGGCGGGAGGCGATGAGCGCAGTGAGGGTCTCCGGGACGGCCAGGTCCGTCAGGTCACCTGTCGGCCGGTAGACGCCTTCATCCAGCGTCAGCCGGCCCTCGGACACCAGCATTCGCACGGTCTCGACGGCATACAGCGGGATCCCGTCGGCCCGGGCGACGATCGCCTGCTCGGCGCGATCCGGGAGGCCCGGGATGAGACCCCGGAGCAGCAGCGCCATCATCTCCGCGGGCAAGGGTTCCAGGAAGATCGACGTGAAGCTGCGCTTGCCCGCTCCCCACTCCGGGCGGCGTTCGATGAGCTCCGGCCGGGCCAGCGTCAGGACGTAGATCGGGAACGAGCGCGACCATTCCAGCAGGTGGTCGACGAAGTCGATGAGCCCGCCGTCGGCGTAGTGGAAGTCCTCGAACACCATGACCACCGGCGCCGTCACCGCCATGCGCTCGAAGAAGGTCCGCCACGCGGCGAACAGCTCGTCCGGGGACACGGCACCCGCGTCAATGCCGAGGAGCGCCAAGAGCGCCGGTTCGATCCAGCGCCGTTCGCCGTCATCGGGGACGTGCTCGGCGACCGTCGCCGACACCTTCGCCCGGGTCGTCGGCTCGTCGTCGGTCTCGAGCAGGCCGGCGCGCCGCCGGATCATCTCGCCCAGTGCCCAGAAGCTGATGCCATCGCCATAGGCCGGCGAGCGGCCATCGTGGAACCACACGGTCTCCACGAGGCCATCCTCGTACTTCCGGAACTCCCAGGCGAGCCTCGTCTTGCCAATCCCCGCCGGACCGATCACCGACACGAGGCGGGCACGCCGTTCCCGGGTCGTCGCGTGGAACAGGTCCTTGATGAGCCGCAGCTCGTCGTCACGCCCGACAAAGGGGGCCTCGAGCGTGTCGGAGCGGTTGCGGCCGCCGATCTGGGCGATGACGCGAAGCGCCCTCCACGCGACGACCGGCAGCGTCTTCCCCTTGAGCACGTGTTCGCCCGCGGGCTCGAAGGCGATCGCGCGGGCCGCCGCACGTTCGGTCGCTTCTCCGACGAGGACGGTCCCCGGGGCGGCGATCGATTGGAGGCGGGACGCCGTGTTGACGATGTCGCCCGCCACCATCCCCTGGTCCGTGGCACCGATGGTCACGGCAGCCTCGCCGGTCAGGACACCGGCACGGGCGTCGATGCCGGGTCCGAGCGTCCGCACGGCGCCGACGAGATCGAGACCGGCGCGGACTGCACGCTCGGCGTCATCCTCGTGGGCGATCGGGGCTCCCCAGACCGCCATCACGGCGTCGCCGATGAACTTCTCGACGGTGCCGCCGTAGCGGCCGATCACGTCACGTGCCAGGTCGAAGTATCGGGAGAGGAGCTCGCGGGTGTCCTCGGCATCCCGCCCTTCCGCGAGCGTGGTGAACCCGACGAGGTCGGCGAACAGGACCGAGACGAGTCGGCGCTCAGCGACCGGGAATGGTGACGGGACGTGGGCCATCTCACGGGACGCCGCGCCGGGTGGCGCCGCGAGCACCGTCCCGCAGTCTCCGCAGAACCTCTTGCCCGGCGGGTTCGTCGCGCCGCAGGTCGGACAGGCCGAGGCGAGGGGAGCCCCGCAGTCACCGCAGAACCGTTTGCCGGGTGGGTTCTCGATGCGGCAGCTCGTGCAGACCAACAAGACATCTCCTGGAAAAGGAGCAAGGAGATTACACGAACGGCCTGCGATGGACGGCCGCATCCAGCGATTCTCGGGACGCGCCAGCTCCCCCGCCTCGCGGCACCCGAGGCGGCATGACTCTCGCCTGATCGACCGGTCGATGCGCCGCCGACTGCCCGGAATTCAGCCGACGCTCAACCGCGAGGCCCGGGCGCGGTGACCACGCCGGCTTGCACGACCGCCCGGAGGTCGTCGCGGACCGCCCAGTGTTCGACGATCCGTCCATCGCGGATCCGGAACCGGTGGGCCTGGTGGAAGTCGACGCGACGGCCCGTGGGCGGGATCGGGCCGCCCGTCCCGGTCAGGGTGCTCGTGGCCCGGACCCAGGCCACGACCTGGTCGTCCTCCGCGATGAGCTCCTCGACCTCGACGTGGAGGTCCGGCTGCCCGCTCCGGATCCACCGGTACGTCTCACCGACCTCGACCGGCCCGAACGGCCTGCCTTCGGCCGGCCACTCGGTCAGGTCGAACGCCGCCGGGGCGTGGTTTCGGGCCGAGGAGTCGTGGATCGACGCCAGCGTCACGTAGTCCTCGGCGTTGACCGCGTCCCAGTAGGTCCGGATGAGCGCCTTGTTCCGTTCGAGATCGCCCACGTGGTGCACTCCTGCTGCGGATGCGGGCGGACGCTCAGCCTTCCGGTGACGTCCGCCGCTCGACGAACGGCGCCCGCCAGGCGGGAGCCTCGAACTGGGGCGCGAAGAAGCTCGTCGATCGGGCGATCCGACCGTCGCGCAGCTCGTAGATGACGATCATCCACCACCAGGAACCGTCCGGATACCGGGACCTCAGCCACGTCGTGCCGGCGTCGCCACGACCCTGGACCCTGACGACGGTGAACAACGGCGCCAGCACCCTGTGCTCGTCGCTCGCCAGGGCCCGCACCGAGGCGATGTCGGGCCCGGTGTCGGCCGTCAGGCCCGGCCGGTGCTCCATCATCGCCCGGAGGTTGGTGCGCCCGCGGATGATCTCGCCCGACTGCGGATACTCGTCCACGAAGTCCTCGGTGAAGACCTCGTCGATGACCGTGTAGTCACCGCTGGCCAGCGCCCTCGCATACCGCTCCGCCAGCGCCTGGTGGTCGACAGGCATCGTCACCCTCCCGTCTTCGCAAGATCGTCCTGTGCCGGGCCGGGCGTGTCGCCCGACCGGGCTGCGTCCATCCGCCGTGCCTCGTCGTCCGTGAACACCCGGCCCCGCAGGAGCGAGAGGGCCCGTTCCTGGGCCCCGAGGATCCCCGACAGCGCCTGGTGGCGTACATCGTCCGGCAGCTGCCGGTCCTCGCTCGCCTGGCCGTAGCCGACGTGGCTCATGTAGGCGGCGACGATCGTCTGGAGCTCCTCGGGCGCCAGCCACGTCGCGAGCTCCGGGAGGAGGCGGTCGAACGACGACCGTCCGAGCGGCGCGAAGGCGCCGTACTCGAGGGCGACCTCCACGCCGAGGCGGTTCATCACGAGCTCGAAGTAGACGGCTCGCCCGGCATTCTTGGCCGTGCGGACGTATTGCCGTCGAGCCATGTAGAGCCCGACGAGCAACCAGCCGAGGGCTCCGCAGATCGCACCGACGACCGCAGGGAAGAGGACGCTGGGATTCATGTATCGCGGGAGTCTGATCGATGAAGGGCCGGGATGCAACGTCCCCCGGGGCCGCCGAGCTTGACCGTCGAGCGGGTGCCCGCCGCCACGAGGCTCGTCACCAGCCCCACGCGGCGCACGTGGCCCGCCGTGACACGGCCATCGGCGTCGGGTTCGACGATCCGGAGCTGCACCAGCCGGCGCAG
>Ga0302262_10001319_pt1 | contig 10468 bp, 8 predicted proteins | sample II_Fen_E3_4_FD_194557 | JGI IMG/M metagenome (GOLD analysis project Ga0302262, IMG submission 194557) | Peat permafrost microbial communities from Stordalen Mire near Abisko, Sweden - II_Fen_E3_4 | ecosystem: Environmental > Terrestrial > Soil > Wetlands > Permafrost | place: Sweden: Abisko...
GACGGTGCCCAAGGTCAAGGTCGAGTCTTGCCCGTTGGCAGCTTGTGTTATTGCGCCGGGCAGAGCGAGGAGTGCTCCAGCCGTCAACATGCAGGTAGATGAATTAAAACGAGGGGCGAGCGAACGCCCTGCAAGAAAGTATTTACAGTTAACGCGCATGGTTCAGGTTTTCCGCTGACCAGATCTATAGGTAGCCGTTGCCATGCAGACCTCTTGGGTCTACAGCCATGGCAGTTCGGCAAATGCTAGGTGGTTTGGTCAGGTCAGCGGGGAGGCGCGAGGGTTTAGGCTGGTCCAACGGTGCCTTGGCGTGACCGCTGCTATAGGTGCAAGCAGCAGAGGCGTTTGGGCGATATAGCGAGGGGTTAACGGCCGATAGTATTCTGCCGGCGTCCCGGCCATGCCTCCGGCCCCGGTGCAACAGCAATCGCCGTGCTGCATCTTGTGAGGATGGGGATCGAGAATATCAACGAGTCGCCGCGTCTCGTCTGCAACGGCATGGTTCATATGCGACGCGCAATCGCCACCCGTCATGGAGGCAGGCATCTGCTCCATCAACTGCATCTGCCTGGCATGCAAAGGCATGGCGAGCAGATTTAGCAGAATCGCCAGACAGGTGATCCAGTGGCTAATGCGTCGACCTGATGTCATGGACCCGTCCGTAAAAAGGGGGATGCATTTTAGCCGGACAGGGCCTCTCAAACGCAAAAGCTCATTGCTGCGTTACTTTGTCGCAGGCTTTGCTTCTCTCCGATATTTCCTGCCTGTGCTGCCGTGACTGACGCGTTTCACCTGCTCGCCCGGCGAGCGCACCCTCCCGAAGCACTCACTCAGAACACCGATTGAACCTGCAATCCGGCCACGAAGGCATTCTGCACTTCATTCACGCCGCCCGGATGGACGATGTATTGCAGGTTCGGCCGCACGTTCAGCCACTGGGTCAACTGAAAGCCATAGTTCAGCTCGTAGTTGTACTCGGTGCGCTGCTCGGGCAGGTAATCAGGGTCATCGTACTCAGTGATGCCACTGGCGACGTTGGTCGCCTTGGCATTGCGCAGAGATTGTTTGCTGGACTCCAGTCGCGCGACGGCAAAGCCAATGCTGTCGTCAGGCCGAGACGCGAAAGGCCCCTTGAGCACCAGGGCAACCTTCTGATAGTTGGCGATAGCGGTGGTGGCCTCGTCGTAGGCCGCGACGTCGGCATACACCGTCAAACCGCGGGCGGCATCGCCGTCCAGAGTGGTCAGCTGCTGCTTGCCAGTGACCCACCAGCCATGGCGGCTGGTATCGCTGCGGTAGTCCTCACCGGTCAGCGCGGCGACGTGGTTGTTGCTGTCCTTGTACAGGTCGTCGGCGTTGGCGCTGCTGTAGTAATAGCCGACATGGTATTCGCCGGGCAGCTCGTTGACCGTCGGGGTCCACACCACCTCGACCGGAACCAGCGTACCTTCAGTGCCGGAGGTACGCAGCTTGAGGGCATTGTTGTTGTCGGCGTAATTGGGATTGATGTTGTAGGCGCCAATCTGCGCGTAGACCTGATCGTTGAACTTGTACTTGATCCGCGCTGCCCAGGTGCTCAGCGGGCTGTTATAGGTCACATCGACCCAGTTGCCGGTCTGCGGGCCGCAGAACGCCAGGTTCTGGAACAGGCAGTCCTCCACGCCAAACTCGTCGCCAAAGGAGAAACGCCCGACCTTGACGTTCAAGGCACTGTCGAAGAAGCCCTTGCTCAACCACAACTCGCTCAGGCGCGTGACGCTGCCAGTGCCGTAGACCTCCTGGATATAGGAAAAGCTGCCGGCCCGGGGATCGCTGATGTTCTTGTCGTTGAGGCTGGAACCGTTACGGTTGGTCAGTTGCACCATGAACTGTGTGTCGTTCCAGCCCGCCAGTTTCTGCAGGTCGATGGCGGTACCCAAGGTGAACTGGTCGGCATAGCGGGTGGTGTGATTGTTGCTGTAGCCGCCGTGCAGGTTGGCAGCGGCTTCGCCGGTGTAGCCCGCCTGGATATCGATACCCTTCTCGAGCAGCTCGCTGCGCAGCCCGCCCCAGTCACCCGTCATCCATTTCGAATCGGCCGAGAAAGCACCGGCCGCCACCGCGTTGCACGAGACTCCCAGGGCCGCGCAGATGGCCAGAGCCATCACAGAACCTTTTGGCTGGTGGGAAGTAGTGATCCTCAAGATGCGTCCTCCTTTGCTGACGTTCGCCGCACCGGGCTCTGCCGAAGTGGCGAACCCAAAAAGATCCGGAGAAAGCCGGACCTTAACACGAATGATAATAAATATCATAAACTGAAAAATTTGTAACGTTAGACGACGATCCATAAAGAATTATCGACAAGTGACGATTGTGGGTTTTCAGGAGAGTGCGGGAAGGCTCGCAGTTGGCGAAGTCGGCTCGACCTCGCCGGGCTGACGCACAAGTAATGATACTTATTCGCATGGGAATAAAAGCTGATCCAGCTCAAGGGCGGAGGTTGTGAGCTACTCGTAATGCTTGACACGCTGACGGGCCACGTCGCGAGGCATCCGCAACCATCACTCGATGCTTGCGTATCGTTACTTTGAGGCAAAAAATTCCCATAGGCCCCGAACTATCTCCCGTCGACGATGACAGGGTATCGGGAACTCGAACCTGGCCTTGTCACAATGCCACGGCCAATGGCCGAAGCCATTCCCATACTCCCTACCCTGTAAAAGTGATTGGATGCCCTCGGCCGCAGGGCAAATGCGATGCGCGAGGCGTAGCCCGTGGTGAAGATAATAGGGTGCTTCTCAAAGCGGTTCACAATCTTGGCTATCAGTTCTGATTTGTGCATGGGCGCCATCCGAAGTATTCGGGAGCGATCAGAACTGCGCCTGGGCCGTTGTTCATGGCAGACATCTATTCTGATGTTGAAATTTGACTCTAAGCGCTTCGAGGTGGAAAACCACTTCAACCTTGCGCGTGACGTTGCTTTGGACGGTTCGTTGAAACTAAAACGAGTGCTCGGGAAATATCTGAAATAACTGTATTTTTCAATAAGGGCCTGTGAGGCCCTGATTGTTGTGCTGATTTGAATTAAATGGAAAGCCACGACTCTACGGTGTCAGAGCCATATTCGCTCTTCCATTCTTTCAACGTTTTGTGATTGCCACCTTTAGTCTCTACAACCTCACCCGTGTGTGGGTTTTTGTAGACTTTCAATTGGCGGGGCTTACGGGTGGTTTTAGGCTCAGAAAAACCTGGTGTGCGTCGTGTCGCAGTAGCCGCTTGAGGGTCGAGAACCGCCACGATGTTACGCAGGCTGAAGCCATAGTCGGCCAAGAGCGCACGCAGCTTGGTTTCGAACTCGATTTCACGCTTGAGGCCTTCATCGTTCTTGAGGGTTTCGAGTTCAGCAAGCTGCAGGGCAAGCTGTTGTTCGAGTTTACGGAATTCGGCAAGACGGGACATGTGGCACCTCATAAAGTTGGAAGATTTGAGTATATGGAAAATTTGAGGATGACAAAAAGAATAAATGCCCGGAAAGCCGGACATTTATTCATTACGGGTTATCTTTTTAGTACAAATCCCTCTTGATGGATTGGATCCCAGGAGTAATCCCGGTCGGCAGGTTGAATGTCCGAAGCGATTTGCATACCGACAATCACAGCGGCTGACTCGTCCTTCACTCCAGCCTTTGCAGGCAGGTTTTCTTTGCCAGCTCTTGTGGCTATTCATTGGCTGCTCTGCAAACGCTCAACCCAGGCACCGGGTCACATGCTTGACCGACTGATAGGCCGCCAGGCCCCAAGGTCCTAACTCCCGACCGATGCCGCTGCCTTTGGTGCCGCCCCAGGATGTCTCGACAAACACCGCCTGCACCGAGTTGATCCAGACATGGCCGACTTCAAGCGCGCCAGCGACCCGTTCTGCACGTTGCAGGTCGGCACTGGCGACAGTGGCTACCAGCCCGAAGCGGCTGTCGTTTGCCAGTGCCACGGCTTTTGCTTCATTGCTGAAACGATGAGCACACAGCACCGGGCCGAATATCTCTTCTGTCCACAGCCGACTATCTGTTGGAACGTCGGCATACAACGTGGGCGCAACGAACCAGCCTGGGCGATCCAGCGCTGTGCCGCCGGACAGGCACTTGAGCCCCTCGTCGCGGGCGATGGCGAAGTACCCGGACACCTTGTGCCATTGCGCTTCGCTGGTCATGGGGCCCATGTCGACTTGCGCGGTGAGCGGGTTGCCTACGCGTAGCGCGCTCAGCGCATGCCGCAGGCGCAGGAGCAAGTCGTCGGCGATGCTGTCCTGGATCAGCAGCCGTGAGGTCGCCGAACACATTTGCCCGGCGTTCCAGCAGATACCCGCAATGATCCACTCCACGGCCTGGTCAAGGTCGCAATCGGCAAAGACCAAAATGGCCGACTTGCCACCCAGTTCCAGCGTCACCGGCCGGCAATGTGCTGCTGCACTGCGCATGACCGTGCTACCGACCGCATTGCTGCCGGTGAAAGACAGCTTGTCGAGGCCGGGATGCTCACAGAGTGCTGCGCCGGTTTTCGCTTTACCACCGACGATATTCAGTACACCGCTCGGTAGGCCCAACGCATCAGCGATCTGGCCATATGTCTGCTCAATCAGCGGGGTGACCTCCGAAGGTTTGAGCACGACGGTGCAGCCTGCGGCCAGGGCCGGAGCGAGTTTCCAGGCGCTGGTCACCAATGGAAAGTTCCAGGGCACGATCAGCCCGACGACGCCTATGGGTTCCAGCCAGGTGCGCGAGGTGAAACCGGGCGCGGCCAACGGCACGTCGGGTCCCTGCTGTTCGCTCAGGCCTTCGGCCAGGCCCGCGTAATAAGTGAAGGTAGCCACGGCGTCATCAATATCGACCTCGGCTTCGTGGCGTGGCTTGCCGTTGTTCTGCATCTGCAGGGCAATCAGCGCCTCGCGGCGCTCGCCAAGCTGGCTGGCGAAGCCGTGCAAATAGCGCGCTCGTTCGCGGGGGCTGAGGACTCGCCAAGTCACCAGAGCCTGGCGCGCCGCAGCGACGGCCAGGTCAACCTGCCCGGCACTGGCGGCGGCTAAATTAGCGATGGGTTGCGCCAAAGAAGGATCATAGGCGGTCAGGGTCTCGGCGCCTTCGCCAGCGACCCAGCGGCCGCCGATGTAGTGAGGGGTCATCATGGTCTGGGGCTCTTTCATCATCAGGCAGGAGACGGGCGCCTGAGGCGCCCGTGGTTTAGGCGGCCGTATCAGGCGGTATTGGTGTGGCGGGACGACTCACTGGTTTTGGCTGATTTAAGGCGCACCCAGCGCGGACCTTCAGGGCCGTATACGCCGACCGTTTCAGGGAACAGATTGAGCAATGCCAGGTAAAGTGCGGCTGCCATGCCCAAGGTGATGGGCAGGCTCACGTCGATGCCGCCAGCCAGTTGACCCAGTGGCCCGACGAATTGCCCTGGCAGATTGACAAAACACAGACCCAAGGCTGCGCTGGGGATCCACGCGCCGAGGCCGCGCCAGTTCCAGCCATGGTGGAACCAATAGTGACCACCACGTTGGCCGCGGGTGAATACCTGCAGGTCGTCGGCATAGTAGAAGCCACGACGGGTGATCAGACCCAGAATCATGATGACCATCCACGGCGTGGTACAGGTGATGATCAGCACCGCGAACGTGCTCACACTCTGTACCAGATTGAAGGTGAAGCGACCGATGAAGATGAAGGCGATGGCCGCGATACCGATGAACAGCGTTGCGCCGACTCGATTCATGACCTGGGGGAAAATGCTCGACATATCCAGGCCTGTGCCATAGAGCGCCGTGGTCCCGGTGGACATGCCGCCGATCACGGCGATCAGGCACACGGGCAGGAAGAACCACGTGGGCGAGATGGCGAGCAGGCCGCCGACATAGTTGTTGGCTTCGATGTACTGCGGGGCTTCGGTGGCAACCAGGGTGGCGGTGCAGAGGCCGAACAGGAACGGGATCAAGGTGGCCGCTTGCGACGCGATCACCGCCAGCATGATCCGTCTTTTCGGGGTTTCCTTCGGGATGTACCGCGACCAGTCGCCGAGAAACGCGCCGAACGATACCGGATTGCTCATCGCCAGAATCGTTGCGCCGATGAACGCCGCCCAGAAGGTCGGTTGGCCGAGGCTGGTACTGCCGGCAAACCCCATGTCGAAATGCTCGGCAAAGGCGAAAATGCCCAGCAGGAACAACAAGCTGGAGGCCCATACGGCAATTTTGTTGACCCATAGCATGAAGCGAAAACCATAGATGCACACCACCAGCACCAACACGGCGAAAAGACCGTAGGCCAGCCCCAGGGTCAGGTCGGTTTCCGGCATGCCGATCAGCCGCTTGGCACCTCCGATCAAGGCGTCCCCGGAACTCCATACCGACAGCGAGAAAAAAGCCACGGCGGTCAGTAATGACAGGAAGGAACCGATGATGCGCCCGTGGACGCCGAAGTGCGCGCCGGAAGAAACCGCGTTATTGGTGCCATTGATGGAGCCGAACAGCCCCATGGGCGCGAGGATCAGTGCGCCGATGGCGACGCCGAGCAGGATGGCATAGACGCCGGCCTGAAATGACAAGCCGAACAACACCGGGAAGCTGCCCAGTACCGCCGTGGCAAAGGTATTGGCGCCGCCGAAGATGAGGCGGAACAGGTCTATTGGGGTCGCATCGCGTTGACTGGCCGGTATCTGCTCGACACCGAAGGATTCAATACGCGTTGAATGGCTCATAAGTTGCTCCAGCGCCTCTCACAGTTGTTATAAGGGCAGCCCGCACGGCTGACCGATTTATGCCCACCCGGGGCGCGGGTGGTGTGTGCGTTGGCAGTACGGCAATGCCGTAAGGCCCCGGATCGGGGCTATTGGCTGGCGGTGAAAATAAAACTGCCAGTGGTATTTTTTATTGGGATTTTCTTCGTAACGGCTGGCTGACTATTCCTGCGGGCTCACGACGGACAGGTGCTCATGGCAGGCCAGCCAGCGCTCGGCAAAACGGCGAAAGATGATGGTTTCGCGCTCTTGCAGATGATGCTCCTCGTCACTCAGCCGAATGTGCGTCGTCACGTTGTGAACGAACACGGCGATCTCGCCATGCACCGAGATATGGGCATTGCTGGAATGACAGCCCAGCACGGCAAACCCTTGCGCTTGCCACTTTTGCCATTCATCTCGGTAGGCACTGCGTGAAAGCAGGGGCTGGGGCAGGGTGTGGAACACAAAGGTGGCATCTTCGCTAAAGCAACTGAAATAGCGCTCGGTGTCGTTGCTTGCAAAAGCATCGACCAGGCTGGCCGCCGCGTGGCGAACTTCGGATTCGTGATTCATCAATGAATTGCTCCGCACGGCACGCAGCGCATTTCATCGGGCAGGCCTGGCATCGCGGCGATGCCTGCGATGCGAGGTATTTCATGGCCGCCAAGGGGCGGATTAAGCGCGTCTTCCACTGTAGCCTCACGAAGCCAGATCAATATCGAAGGGCATACTGCTGATTCAGTTGGATGGAAAAAATCGCTGCGCGTAAATAATAAGTTCAGAAAAATCGAAACTATCGCTGGACGAATTTGGCAGCCTGGAGCCGCCGCGATAAATCGTGCGGGCAGCCGGATGCCCCGTGGCACTCTCAGGGAGACTTGAGCTGGGAAAGGATCGATCAGCAGGGGGCGTAAGTCTGAATCCGCGACACCTATGGTCGAAGCGAGCGATGCAATGTCACATTGGCAGCGAACAATAAAAATAAAAGCCTTCAGTCTTGGCGAGTCAGGATCAATGGTCGTTTAACCCGTTGCTCATGGGTTCAAGTCCTCCACGACACCCTCTTGCTTAAGTGGTGCCAGAGGCAAAAATTAGATTCAGCTATCGCAAGGCGAATGGATGAAAGAAAAAGTCGGCAAGAGGTTTTTGCCAGAAATAAACCATTTGCCACTCATTGCGCATGTTGACGGTAATGAAACGCAATAACTGTTGATCTTAATCAAATTTCTGCCAGGACGGTTCGCGTAGAACGTTCGAAACTTGCCTGAGTATGTCTATGGCATGTCTCCCCGGGGCGTACAGGCCGTACTAGGGGCCTGAAAACACAACTGTGAGGATAGTGCGATGCAACGCAAGACGTTGAGTGGGCGCAATGTAGAACTTCCTATTGACGCCAATATATTGTCGACGACTAATACGCAAAGTTGTATCAACTATGTCAATTCCGATTTTGTTTCAGTCAGTGGTTATTCCGCCGATGAATTAATTGGCCAGCCTCATAATATTGTTCGCCATCCGGATATGCCGGCTAAAGCGTTTGAACATATGTGGGCGACATTGAAAGGTGGTCGTTCCTGGATGGGCCTGGTGAAAAATCGCTGCAAGAATGGCGATCATTATTGGGTCAGTGCCTATGTCACGCCGATTAAACAAAACGGCACTATTGTCGAATATCAGTCTGTGCGTACTCGACCGCAACCCGAACATCTCAAGGCCGCCGAACGGCTTTATGAGAATGTCCGGAACGGGCGCCAATCGAAACGGGAATTGGGCTTGCGCAATAGGTCGGTCTCCATGATTGCCGTACTGGTGACCCTGGGTACCTGGGCCGGCGCCAGCTTGCTCTCGGTACCCTTTGCCGATGCCGTGATGCTCGCCGTTTCCAGCGGTGTGCTGGGCGCCGCTGGCGTATGGTGGCTGTTGGCGCCGCTACGCGACCTGACCGAGCGCGCCCGGCAAATCGCCGACAACCCGTTGAGTCAGGTGCTGTACACCGGCCGTGGCGATGAACTCGGGCAAATCGACTTCGCTTTGCAAATGGTCCAGGCCGAAACCGGTGCCGTGATCGGGCGGATTGCCGATGCCTCCGGTCGTTTGGACAGTCATGCCAAAAGCCTGTTGGGCGAGATCGACGCCAGCAACAAACTAAGTGTGCAGCAGCAGTTGGCGACGGATCAGATCGCGCTATCGGTCAATGAGGTGGTGTCGAGCATTCAGGAAGTGGCGCGCAATGCCCAAAGTGCAGCGGAGGCGGCCCAGCATGCAGGCAATGAAACCCGCGTCGGCCAGGACCTGGTGGCCCTGACCAGCGAGTCGATCACTGAGCTGGAGCTCAAGATCCAGCAGGCGGTTCAGGTCGTGCATGAGCTGGAGAGCCGCAGTAATGAAATCTCCCAGGTCCTGGACGTCATTGGCAGCATTGCCGAGCAGACCAACTTGTTGGCGCTTAATGCCGCGATTGAAGCCGCCCGGGCCGGTGAGCAGGGCCGTGGTTTTGCCGTGGTCGCCGATGAAGTCCGCAGCCTGGCGGCGCGTACACAACAATCGACGATGGACATTCACAACATGATCGCCGGGCTCCAGGCAGGCGCATTGTCGGCCGTCAGTGTGATGGATCAAAGTCGGCAACAGGCGGAGTCGACGGTGGGGCATGCCCGGCAAGCCGCGGCAGCGTTGGTAGGGATCGGTCAGCGTGTCACCGAAATTGCCGAGATGAACACGAAAATTGCGGTGGCGGTAGAGGAGCAGGGTATTGTCAGTGAAAACATCAATTGCACTATCGGCAGCATTCGCGATGCGGCCGAACGCAATGTGGTCACGGGCGAGAACAACCGCAAAAGTGCCGGCGAGGTATTGCAACTGACGTCCCGACTTTATGGGCTGGTGCAGCAATTCAAGGCAAAACGCCAGTAAGGGTGCTAGCCGCGACAATTGTTTCGGGTACACTCGGTAAATGCCGAAAAAATACCTTGCACAGCATCTTCTGCCACGCATTTTTAATAGCGTTATTACGCGATTACTATGCGTTGCGTTGTGCATTGTAATAATTGGGTCATTTTTGCGTTATCGCGTCTTGAGTGATTTTCTGCGACAGGACCTCGGTGCTGTTGCGGAACAACAGCAGTTGGCGTTGGCGACTTACGTCGCGCGGGACATCGATGGCAAAATCATCGCCCGACAGGTGTTGCTGGATCGCATTGCGGCTTCTTTGCCGCAGAACCTGTTGAGCCAGCCCGATGCGTTGCGGGCCTGGCTCAAAGAGCGTTTTGTTTACCAGACTCTATTTTCCTCGGGGTTTTACCTCATCGATCCGCGAGGGGCGAGCATCGCCGATTACCCCGTCTTGGCCGAGCGCGGCAGCAGTGATTATTCCCAGCGTGACTACTTCAAAGGCGCCATGACCGGCTCAAGCTTTATCGGTCGCCCGGTGATCGGGCGTATCGCCAGGGTGCCGGTGTTGCCCATGTCGGTGCCGGTCAAAAGCGCCGATGGCGAAGTGCTGGCGGTTTTAGTGGGCGCCACCGTGCTGGCGGGCAATGGTTTTCTGGACTCGTTGCTGCAGAGCCGGGCGGACAATATTGCGACGGGCTTCTTGCTGGTATCGCCCAGGGATCAGCTCATTGTCGCTTCCTCGCAGCGTCAGGCCATGCTCGCGCCGCTCACGGCCTCGGGGGCCGACGTCATGATCGATCGGGCCATAGCAGGTTTTCGCGGCACCG
>Ga0302262_10001324_pt1 | contig 10451 bp, 11 predicted proteins | sample II_Fen_E3_4_FD_194557 | JGI IMG/M metagenome (GOLD analysis project Ga0302262, IMG submission 194557) | Peat permafrost microbial communities from Stordalen Mire near Abisko, Sweden - II_Fen_E3_4 | ecosystem: Environmental > Terrestrial > Soil > Wetlands > Permafrost | place: Sweden: Abisko...
ACGCCTCTGATGCCTGTTTACCCCCGGTGCGGCTTTCGTCCGGTGCGCGGTGAACACTGCCATCTGATTGGCGAGGATGGTCGCCGATACCTCGATTTTGCCAGCGGCATTGCGGTGAACGCGCTGGGCCATAGCCATGAAGGGCTGATCAGCGCGATCCAGAAGCAGGCGGCCACGCTGATGCATGTGTCTAACCTGTATGGCAGCCCGCAGGGCGAGCATCTCGCGCAGCGTCTGGTCGATCTGACCTTTGCCGACACGGTGTTTTTCACCAATTCGGGCGCCGAGGCGGTGGAATGCGCGATCAAGACCGCGCGCGCCTATCACTCCGCTGGCGGCAATCCGCACAAGTATGAGCTGATCACCTTTACCGATGCCTTCCACGGCCGGACTTTGGGCACGATCAGCGCGTCGAGCCAAGAGAAGATGCATAAAGGGTTCTATCCCCTGCTGCCCGGCTTCAAATATGTCGATTTCGGCGATCTGGAGGCGGTTAAGGCGGCGATTGGGCCGAATACGGCGGGCTTCCTGATCGAGCCGATTCAGGGCGAGGGCGGGATCAAGGTTGCGCCGGAGGGCTTCTTGCAGGCGCTGCGCGCGCTGGCCGATGAGCATGATCTGCTGCTGGTGCTTGATGAAGTGCAGAGCGGCGTGGCCCGTAGCGGCACGTTCTATGCCTATGAACAGTTTGGCATTGAGCCGGACATCCTCGCCAGCGCCAAGGGGCTGGGCGGCGGCTTCCCGTTTGGCGCCTGTCTTGCCACGGAAAAGGCCGCGCGCGGCATGGTCGCGGGCACGCATGGCAGCACCTATGGCGGCAACCCGCTGGCTGTGGCGGCTTCCGAGGCGGTGCTGGATGCGGTAGCGAATGAGGAATTCCTCGCGCATGTGAACGATATGAGCGCCAAGCTGGTGAGCCGTTTGGAGCAGTTCATCGGCAATTACCCCGATCTGTTTGAGGAAGTGCGCGGGCGTGGCCTGTTGCTGGGCCTCAAGCTGAAGATCGAGCCGCGGCCCTTTGTGGCGCATCTGCGCGACAACCATCAGGTGCTGACCGTGTCCGCTGGCGATCAGACGGTACGCGTGATCCCGCCGCTGGTGATCGACGAGAGCCATATTGATGAATTCCTTGAGAAGCTTTCCGCTGGTGCGGCCAGCTTCACCGCGCAGGAGGCTGCGGAATGACCCGGCATTTTCTCAACCTGTCCGATGCGGGTGGCAATGCACTGAACGCGATCCTCTCCGATGCCTTGGCCCGCAAGCGGGCGCGGGCGAGCTGGCCCAAGGGGCGCGTGGATGCCGATGCGCCATTGGCGGGCCATGTGCTGGCGATGATCTTTGAGAAGAACTCCACCCGCACCCGCGTGTCTTTCGACATGGCCATGCGCCAGTTGGGCGGCAGCGCGATCGTGATGGATGCGGGTGGCATGCAACTGGGGCGCGGCGAGACGATCGCCGATACGGCCCGTGTGCTGAGCCGGATGGTCGATGCCATCATGATCCGCACCAATGATCACGCCAAGATCGAGGAACTGGCGCATTATGCCACGGTTCCGGTGATCAATGGCCTGACCGATGACTCGCATCCCTGCCAGATCGTGGCCGACCTGCTGACGCTGGTCGAGCGCGGGGTGGAGCTGCGCGGCATGGAGATGGCTTGGCTGGGCGATGGCAATAATGTGCTGCATTCGCTGATCGAGGCGGCGGGCTTGCTGGGGTTCAACATCCGTGTGGGCGGGCCGAAGGGCTATGAGCCGCAGGCGCGCTTTGTGGATCAGGCGCGCGCTTTGGGTGCCAAGATCAGCTTTACGCAGGATGCTACCGAGGCGGCGGCTGGTGCACAGGTGGTGGTGACCGATACGTGGATCTCGATGGGGCAGGCCGGCGGGGAAGCCGTGATCGCCGCGATGGAGCCGTATCAGGTGAATGATGCGCTGATGGCCAAGGCGGCCCCCGGCGTGCTGTTCCTGCACTGCCTGCCCGCGCATCGCGGCGAGGAAGTGACCGACAGCGTGATCGACAGCGCGCAGAGCGTGGTGTGGGATGAGGCGGAAAACCGCATTCATGCCCAAAAATCCGTGCTGCGCTGGGCCTTTGGGCAGATCTGATGGCGGGTGATACTCTGGCGGAGGGCGCGGTCGGCATCGACTGCGTCCTTCACTTCACGGTCCCCTCGCGCGATGCGCGGGGGCGGCTGGTGCGGCTGGGGCCGGTGCTCGATCTGGTGCAATCGGCGCATGATTATCCGCCCGCCATCCGCAAGGTGCTAGCCGAGACGCTGGTGCTGGTGGCGCTGATGGGGTCTTTGCTCAAGGATCAGGATAGCCAGCTGACCGTGCAGGCCCAGACCGAGGGCGGCATTATCGACATGCTGGTGGGCGATTATCGCAATGGCGAGGTGCGCGGCTATATCCGTCATGATGCCGGGCGATTGGCCGAATTTGGCGGTGAGCCTAATCTGGAGGCCTTGTTCGGCAAGGGTTATCTGGCGATTACCTTTGATCTGGCGGTGACCAAGCAGCGCTATCAGGGGGTTGTGCCGCTGGAAGGCGAATCGCTGACCGAGGCGTGTCAGGCCTATTTCATCCAATCCGAGCAAGTGCCCACGCTGATCCGCCTGGGCATCCAGGATCAGGATGGGCATTGCGTGGCGGGCGGCCTGCTGGTGCAGCATCTGCCCGATGGCGAGGAGGGGCGCGAGCGGCTCCATGCCCAGATGGACCATCCGCATTGGGAGCATGTCGCGGCGCTGGCCGGGTCTACCCGCGAGTCCGAACTGGTGGATACGGCGCTGCCGCTCGATACGCTGGTGTGGCGGCTGTTTCACGAGGAGCAGGAAATCCGTGTGCAGGCGGATTCGCCGCTCACGCGCGGGTGCCGGTGCAGCGTGGAGCATTATCACAGTGTGCTTTCGCGCTTTGCGCCCGAAGAATTGGCCGAAATGCGCGATGAGCAGGGGGTGATCGCGGTGGATTGCGCCTTTTGCTCGCGGATCTTCCCGATTCCGGTGTAAGTCTTGTCTCCGGACCCTGCGCGCGATAGCAGGGGCCTATGGCAAAAATCAGCGAAGCTCAGGGCCGCAAGGCTGTCGTGCTGCTTTCGGGCGGCTTGGATTCCATGGTGGTGGCGGGGTTGGTGCGCGAGGCGGGCTATCGCCTGTTTGCGCTGACCATCAACTATAACCAGCGCCATAGTGTGGAATTGGAGGCGGCGGGCAGGATCGCCGCGCATCTGGGGGCGGAAAGGCATGTAACCCTGCCGCTCGATCTGCGCCAGTTTGGCGGCAGCGCGCTGACCGATGACATTGCGGTGCCCAAGGAGGGCGTGGGCGAGGATATTCCGGTCACTTATGTGCCAGCGCGCAATCTGGTGTTTCTCTCGCTGACGCTGGCCTGGGCCGAGGCGGTGGGCGCGCGGGATATTTTCATCGGGGTGAATGCGCTGGATTATTCGGGCTACCCCGATTGTCGGCCGGAGTTCATCGAGGGCTTTGCCAATCTCGCCAATCTGGCCACCAAGGCGGGCGCCGAGGGCGAAGATTTCACCATTCATGCGCCGCTGCAATATCTGGGCAAGGCCGATATTGCGCGCGAATCGGCGCGGTTGGGGCTGGATTCGGGAATGAGCTGGTCGTGTTATGACCCGCAGCCCGATGGCAAGGCTTGCGGGCTATGCGATTCCTGCCGCCTGCGTCTGGCCGGGTTTGCTGATGCGGGGCTGGTGGATAATCTGCCCTACGCCTGACGCAAAAAGGGGGAGGCAGGTTGCCCCGCCTCCCCCGATTTTCATCCAAGCCGAAGCTTAGTTGCCCGAACCCGGACCGTAGGTGATTTCCACGCGACGGTTTTGCAGTTCACGCACGCCATCGGCGGTGGGAACGCGGGGGTTGGCTTCACCAAAGGCCTGACTGCTGATCGAAGCATCGGCAATGCCGTGACCGCTCAAGTAGGTGCGCACGGCGGTGTTGCGGCGGCCCGAGAGCGCCACGTTATACTTGGGCGTACCCGAACGGTCCGCATAGCCAGCCAGCACGATCGGAACCGAACCGCAATTGCCATAGGCCGTCACAGCGCTGTCGAGGATCGAGGCGGCCTCAGGCGTGATGTCCGACTTGTTCCAGTCGAAGAACACGATGTAGGGGCCCTTGTTGCACACGGGAGCCGGGGCGGGGGCCGGAGCAGGAGCTGCGATAGGCTCGGGAGCGGGCGCAGGCGCCGGAGCGGGTGCCGGAGCAGGCGCCGGAGCGGGCGTGTCGATCACAGCCTGTTTGGCGACCGACTTGGCACCGAAGTTGTAGGTCAGCGTTGCCAGCAACGAATGCGACTTGAACTTCGCCGTTTCCGGAAGGGCGGTCTGACCAACAAAGCTATCAGCGCCCGAGGCGTTAAAATAGCGATATTTCAGACCAATATCAATGCTCTTGGTAATGGGAGCGCGGATACCGGCAACCACCTGCCAAGCAAAACCCGTGCTGTGATCGCTCAGGCTAACCGCCTTCACCGGGGTGATAATCGAGTTGCGAATGCGCGCAACGCCGACGCCACCGCCAACAAAACCCTGCAAGCCATTATCCGGGCCGAAATCAAACAGCCCATTCACCAGAGCCGAAAGCGCCTCGGTGCCACCTTTCAGCTGATCGCCAGCCAGATAGGTCCCGGCTGCGGTATCGTAGCTCTTCTCTTCTACGCGGCGGAAGCTTTCCTCGGCCTCAAGGCGGAAACCGCCAAAATCATAGCCAATGATCGCGCCGACATCATAGCCAGCCTTGGTCTTGAAATTGCCAATGGCAGCGCCGGTTGCCTTGTTGGCAACGCCTTGGTTTTCTGCCTTGACGACGCCCAGGTCGCCTTCGACATACCAAGTTTTTTCCTTGGCGAAAGCGGGCGTGGTGAGGGCTGTTGAAGCCAAGGCCAGGCCCAGTGCAAACTTGCGCATTATGTTTCCCCTTTGCGTTATATATAGGGCGTTAAATATGGTTAACCTTACCCCTTTGCCAAAATCGAGGCAAGCCAAGATGTGACAGGGGGTGTTGCGTTTATACCACACATTGCTTGGTGTGCTTTTAAGGCAATCACCATCCGTTTTTGGATATTTTTGATAGTCCTGCTTTAATACAGAACCACCATGTTGACTTTACCGTTACTGGTGCGGAGCAGGCTTTGCCTTGGCATCTTCTTCTGCCTGCTTTTTCTTGCGGGCTTCATAGGCGCGTTCGGCATCTTCAACATCTGACTGAGTCTTGGCAGCCTCATCATCAATGGCTGCTTGACGCTTCTCGCGCTCGGCCTCGATCATTTTGGAAAATTGCACGTCGCTAGACTGCTTCTTTTCCGCATAGGCATCCTTGATGAATTGCCCGGCGCAACCTGTCCAACCGCCAGCGCCCTGTGGCGAGCAGCTTTGCGATCCGCTGGAGCTTACGCGCTCATAGGCGACCACGCGGTTGGTCCATGCCTCGTTCTGCGGCCCCTTGGGATTATCGCGAAACGGAGCGGGAATGCGATAGCGCTCGGCCTCATCCTTGCGGGCGCAAACGGTGATCTCGTCCGGCTTGGAAACCGGGCATTTGTCCTCCCCGTAGATGATAACCATGTTCACCTTTTCCGCCGGAGCGGCAGCCGGAGCCGCCATGGCGGGGCCTGCTGTGGTGATCACCACGAGGGCGGCGGCGATCAGAGGGCGGAACATGGGATACTCCTTGAGCAATCGGTCTGAGGCTTCTGGTGCTTATAGCCACCTTTGCGTGTGAACATGAGCTGAAGCGGCGATAGCGGCGTTGCGCTACCGCAAATCGCGGATCAGATTCGTTCGGAAAGCCGGATCGCCAAGCGGCAGCCGAGCCGGATGGCGCCCGCCAACAGGGGATAGGCGACCGCTTGCTCCGCACCATTGGCCAAGGCGGTGTCGCGGTGTTCGCGCTCGTCATCGCGGGCGCGGGCGATCTTGTCGGCCAGTTCGGGGTCTTCCTCGCCCAGCTCTTCCAATTGCTGGGTGTAATGAAGGTCAATCTCGGTCTCGATCGCGGCGGTGCAGGCCATGGCCGCCTTTGGCCCGATCAGCGCCGTGGCCGCGCCCAGCGCAAAGCCTGCCACATGCCAGATCGGTTGCAGCACGGTGGGGCGGCCACCGCGTTCGACAATCAGCTTGTCAAACCACGCGCGGTGATCGACCTCTTGCGCCTCCATCTCGCGGATCTTGGCGCCGAACGGGCCGCGATCGCCCATCACCGCCAGTTGCCCGGCATAGATGCGCACGGCGCCATATTCGCCAGCCTGATCCACGCGCACCATGCGCTTCACGCGTTCGGATGCCATGCTCACTTCTCCTTGCGCGCCAGCAGCGCGAAAATCGCCAGCGCCACCGCGCCAGACACGAGGAAATCATAGCCCGCCATCGAAATGCCGAACATCTTCCATTGCACCACATCGCAGCGGATAACCGGCGCGGCCATGATCGCGCTCAAAGGATCGGTGCCCGTGCCGAATTTCACGGTGGTGGTGCATTCGGTAAAGCCCTTCCACCAGCCATATTCCACGCCCGCGTGGAACCCGCCAATCGCCGCAGCCACCGCCAGCGCCACGCCCGACAGCCAGACCCACGCCCGCTGCCCACTCATGGTGAAGCTGGTGATCACCAGCCCCAGCGCGGCGGCATGGGCATAACGCTGCCACCAGCACATTTCGCAAGGGACCAGCCCGGCGAGGAACTGGAAACCATAGGCCCCTGCCAGCAGTGCCAGCGGGGTGATCAGCGCCAAAGCGCGGGCCTTTGCGAAATGGGTCATGTTACTTGCTCCGCACCAGCTTGCCCGCGCCCGCGCGGCGCAAGGTTTCGAGCGCATACCACATTTGGAAATCCTTGATGCCCTTGGTGGTCAGCTCCTCGGGCGTCATTTTAAAGCGCGGATCGGCTTGCGCATCACTTTCCAGCTTTTTGTCGTCCACGCCCTTCTCGTTGATGAGATGGCGGCGCAAATCGGATTCGCGCAGGGCGTTTTGGCTGCGTTTGCGGGCATCGGGATCGGAAATTTGCGGCACGCGGATGTCCGGCTCGATGCCGCCGGCCTGAATGCTGCGGCCCGATGGCGTGTAATAGCGCGCCGTGGTCAGCTTGACCGAATGATCCTTGTCGATGGGGATCAGCGTTTGCACGCTGCCCTTGCCAAAGCTGCGGTCGCCCATCAGCAAGGCGCGGTGCTGATCCTGCAAGGCGCCCGCGACGATTTCGCTGGCGCTGGCCGATCCAGCATCGATCAAAACCACCAGCGGCAGGCCATTGGTGGCATCCCCCGCGAAATAGGTTTCCGCGCGATAGACGACATTCTCGCCCGCCTGCCGCCCGCGCTGAGACACAACCACACCGCTTTTCAGGAACAGGTCGGACAGGGCGACCGCCTCATCCAGTTCACCGCCGGGATTGGAACGCAGATCGAGCAGCACCCCGGTCAGCTTGCCCCCTGCCTCGGCGCGCAATTTGGCAAGGCGCTCGGCCACCAGCCGGCCAACGTCGGCGCTGAACTGGTTGACGGTGATCACCGCAATCGATCCATCGAGCTTGCCGCCCACTGGCTCCAGCTCGATCTTGGCGCGGGTGACGGTGATATCCAGCGGCGCATCGCGTCCCGCGCGATAGACCGTCAGGCGAACCTGTGTGCCCACCGGGCCGCGCATCTGTTCGATGGCGGCATCAAAATCGCCATCCACGATATATTTGCCATCCAGATGGGTGATATAATCCCCCGCCTTGATCCCGGCCTTTTCCGCCGGGCTGCCGCGTGTGGGCGAAACCACCTTTACCGCGCCATCCTCGGGCACCACCGAGATGCCAAGCCCGGTGTAGCCACCATCGATCATCGTGTGGATCTGTTGCAGGCTGCTGCCGCGCAGATAGGCCGAATGCGGATCAAGGCTGGCCAACATGCCGTCGATGGCGCCCTCGACCAGCTTATTATCATCGGTTTGGTCCACATAATGCGCCTTGATCAGACCATAGACCATTTCCAGCTGCGCGAATTGTGGCGATACGCGCGCATCCACCGCCGCCAGACCCGCAGTGCCAGCGGGCAACATCGCCACCGCACCCAGCAAAAGCCCCGCGCGGGCCAGCGCGGCAAATCGAAATCGCATTCAAAAACCTTTCAAGACATCTTGGAGATGAATCTAGCGATTGTGGAGCCTTTGCGCCAGATACGCACAAGTGCAGTGGGGGTGAGTTTTTGTGAAACCCGGATGATTTCTGGGGTTATCGCACGCCGAGTTGGTCCAAGGGGTTAACCGGCACACCATCCTTGCGCAATTCCAGCGTGAGCACCGGGCGCCCCGGCCCGGTCTGGCCGAGCGGCGCGCCAGCCACCAACGCATCGCCGACATGCACGCTGAGTTCGCTAAGGCCCGTGACGAGGCTGGTCCAGCCACCGGGGTGATCGATGATCACGATATGGCCAAACCCTGTATAGCTATCGGCAAAGGCCACTCGCCCTGCGGCCGGAGAGACGACTTGCGCATGCGCGCGCGTTTGGAAGGTGATGCCGCGCGTGGGCGTGCCATGCGAGGCATCGCCAAAGCCGGTCATCAGCCGCCCGGCAACCGGCAGCACAAAGCCTGCCAGTGTGGTGGGGGACAAGGGGGCTTCCATCGTGATGGGGGCGGGGGTGGCGCTGGGGGAATCGGGGCGGATGATCGGGCCGGGTAGGCTGGCCAGTTTCTCGCGCAGGGTGGCCGCTTGCTCCAGATCGCCCACCAGCGCGCCCAGATCGCGCGCCTTTTCGGCCAGCGCCAGCGCCCGCTCCGCCTCGCGCTCGGCGCTGCCATTGGCATCACGGGCGGCAAGGCGCTGGTTGGCCGCCATCGCGCCCAGCGCCAGACGCTGCGCCGCCAGATCGCGCACCAGACCCGCCATTCGGGCAGAAGCGGCGCGGGCTTGATCCTGCAAGGCGCGGGCATGGGCCATATCCGCGCGCAAGGCGGCGGTGCGGCGGCGGACTTCGGGCAACAGGGTTTCCAGCAAGGCCCGCGTATGCACCGTTGCGCGCACAGAGCCAGGGCGCAGCAAGGCCACCACGGTCGGGCGGCGCGACAGGCGTTGCAGCGCGCCGGTCAATTCCAGCAGCGGCTTTTGCTTTTGCGCCAAGCGGGCGCGCAAATCGGCGCGTTGGCGCTCGATCAGGCGGATTTGAGCCTCTTGCGCGGCAATATCCGCCTCGGCCTGCTGAATGCGCGCGGCCAGAGCGGCGGCTTGCTGAGCGGATTTATCGGCGGCGGCGGCGGCATTGGCGGCGCTGCGCTCCAACCGTTCGGCCCGGATGCGGGCCTGATTGGCTTGGCGCTGGGCCTCGATCAGTTCGCGGCGCGTATCCGCCGGGGTTTCAGGCAAGGAGGGGGCTTGCGCGATGGCGCTGCTGGAAAGCGCAAGGCCTGCGAACAGGATCAGGCGCCGCCGCATGGGGCTAATTCGCCCGGTGATAGGGGTGCCCGGCCAGAATCGCCGTGGCGCGATAGATTTGCTCTGCGAGCATGGCGCGGGCCATCAGATGGGGCCAAGTCATCGCGCCAAAGGCGATCAGCACATCGGCCTCCTTGCGCGCATCATCCCCATGCCCATCGGCCGCGCCGATCACAAAGCGCGCCTCGCGCACGCCATCATCGCGCCAGCGGCCCAGCAGCGCGGCAAACTCCTCCGAGGAGAATTGCTTGCCGCGCTCATCGAGCAGCACCACACGCGTCTGCGCCGGGAGCGGCGGGATGGTGCCGCCCCGGTCGGGCAATTCGGTGTGTTTCACGGGCCATGTGATCCGCTTCAAATAGCGGTCCAGCAGGTCGCCTTCGGGCGAGCGGGCGATACGCCCGCGGGCAAGGATGTGGAGCAGCATCCTCGCGCCGTTTCCTTATGCGCCCTGTGCCTCAGGCCGCGCCAGAGGGACCGTCGAAGCCCCACATGCGCTCAAGGTTGTAGAAGCTGCGCACTTCGGGGCGGAACAGGTGAACCACCACATCGCCAGCATCGATCAGCACCCAGTCAGCCGCGGGCAGGCCTTCGATGCGGGTATGGCCGAAACCACCATGCTTCACGCGCTCGGACAGCTTCTGCGCCATGGCGGCGACTTGCCGAGTCGAACGGCCCGAAGCGATCACCATATGGTCGGCAATCGTGCTCTTGCCAGCCAGCGGAATCGAGATGATTTCCTGTGCCTGATCATCATCGAGCGATTGCAGGATCAGGGCATGGAGCGAGCCGGGTTCGGACTCGGGCAGAGGGGTGGGGGCAGCGGCGGGAGACGGCTGCGGGGTGGATGTCTCAGTCATGTAGGTCAGATTAACTCCAATTCGGGGAACAGGGTCGTGCCGCCCGCGAGGGACGGTAAAAGCTTGGTTTGGCGTGAAAACGTTGGGGCGTTCATGCCGCGCGCCCGGATATGCCACGATGGGTCACACCATCGCGCAGGCCATGCACCG
>Ga0302262_10001328_pt1 | contig 10445 bp, 8 predicted proteins | sample II_Fen_E3_4_FD_194557 | JGI IMG/M metagenome (GOLD analysis project Ga0302262, IMG submission 194557) | Peat permafrost microbial communities from Stordalen Mire near Abisko, Sweden - II_Fen_E3_4 | ecosystem: Environmental > Terrestrial > Soil > Wetlands > Permafrost | place: Sweden: Abisko...
GCGTATGGCGCGCAGTTTTTTCTCGTCCAGGGTCAGCAGATCCTGCCCGGCATAGTGGATCGTTCCGCTGGGATGCCACGCCTGCGGGTAGGGCAGCAGGCGCAGGATCGAGTGGGCGATGACCGATTTGCCCGAGCCGCTTTCGCCGACCAGCGCCAGGGTTTCGCCCTTGCGGATATCGAAGCTGATGCCCTCGACGGCGCGCTGCTGCGTATCGCCGGCCACGAACTCGACCGCCAGATCGCGGATTTCGATCAGATTGTCCTGATTCATGTCATTTCCTTGGGTCGAAAGCATCGCGCGCGGATTCACCGATGAACACCAGCAAGCTGAGCATCAGCGCCAATACGGCAAAGGCACTGATTCCCAGCCATGGGGCCTGCAGGTTGGATTTGCCTTGAGCGACCAACTCGCCAAGGGACGGCGAGCCGGCGGGCAGGCCGAAGCCGAGGAAGTCCAGGGCGGTCAGGGTGCCGATGGCGCCCGTCAGGATGAACGGCATGAAGGTCATGGTCGAGACCATGGCATTGGGCAGGATATGGCGAAACATGATCCCGATGTTCTCCATGCCCAGTGCCCGCGCCGCCCGTACATATTCCAGGTTGCGGCCACGGAGGAATTCGGCGCGCACTACGTCCACCAGACTCATCCACGAGAACAGCAGCATGATGCCCAGCAGCCACCAGAAGTTGGGCTGTACGAAGCTGGCGAGGATGATCAGCAGGTACAGCACCGGCAACCCGGACCAGATTTCCAGGAAGCGCTGCCCGAGCAAATCGACCCAGCCGCCATAGAAGCCCTGCAAGGCTCCGGCAATGACGCCGATGATCGAACTGAGGATGGTCAGGGTCAGGGCAAATAGCACGGACACGCGGAAGCCGTAGATGATCCGCGCCAGCACGTCGCGGCCCTGATCATCGGTGCCGAACAGGTTGTCCCGTGACGGCGGTGCCGGGGCGGGGACTTTCAGGTCGTAGTTGATGCTTTGGTAGCTGAACGGGATCGGCGCCCACAGGGTCCAGGCATTTTTGGCCTTGAGCAGTTCCTTGATATACGGGCTCTTGTAGTTGGCTTCCAGGGGGAATTCGCCGCCGAAGGTGGTTTCCGCATAGCGTTTGAACACCGGGAAATACCATTCGCCGTCATAGCGCACGGCCAGCGGCTTGTCATTGGCGATCAGCTCGGCGCCCAGGCTCAGGCCGAACAGCATCAGGAACAGCCACAGCGACCACCAGCCGCGCTTGTTGGCCTTGAAGCGCTCGAAGCGGCGGCGATTGAGAGGAGACAGCTTCATATCAATGCGTCCTGCTTTCGAAGTCGATACGCGGGTCCACCAGGGTGTAGGTGATGTCGCCGATCAGTTTCACCACCAGCCCGAGCAGGGTGAAGATGAACAGGGTGCCGAAGACCACCGGATAATCCCGGTTGATCGCGGCTTCGAAACTCATCAGGCCGAGGCCGTCGAGGGAGAAAATCACTTCCACCAGCAAGGATCCGGTGAAGAAGATGCCAATGAAGGCTGACGGGAAGCCAGCGATGACCAGCAACATCGCGTTACGGAAAATATGCCCGTACAGCACGCGGTGATTGCTCAGGCCCTTGGCCTTGGCGGTGATCACGTATTGTTTGCCGATTTCGTCGAGGAAGCTGTTCTTGGTCAGCAGGGTCATGGTGGCGAAGTTGCCGATGACCAGCGCGGTGATTGGCAAGGCCAGGTGCCAGAAATAGTCGAGGATCTTGCCGCCGACACTCAATTCATCGAAGTTGTTCGAGGTCAGGCCGCGCAACGGGAACCAGTCGAAATAACTGCCACCGGCGAAGACGACGATCAGCAGGATGGCAAACAGGAAGGCCGGAATGGCATAGCCGACGATGATCGCCGAGCTGGTCCAGACATCGAAATGGCTGCCATGGCGCGTGGCTTTGGCGATCCCCAGGGGGATCGATACCAGGTACATGATCAGCGTGCTCCATAGCCCGAGCGAGATGGATACCGGCATCTTCTCGATGATCAGGTCAATGACCTTGGCGTCACGGAAGAAACTGTCGCCGAAATCCAGCCGGGCGTAATTCTTGATCATGATCCACAGGCGTTCCGGTGCCGATTTGTCAAAGCCATACAGATGCTCGATTTCCTTGATCAACGCCGGGTCCAGACCCTGGGCGCCGCGATAGGCGGAGCCAGCCACGGACACCTCGGCACCGCCGCCGGCAATCCGGCTGGTGGCGCCCTCGAAACCTTCCAGTTTGGCGATCATCTGCTCCACCGGCCCGCCGGGGGCGGCCTGGATGATGATGAAGTTGATCAACAAAATGCCGAACAGCGTCGGAATGATGAGCAACAGGCGTCGAATGATGTAAGCCAGCATGTTATTGCTCCGTCCCGGCCGCTGGGGCTTGTTCTGAGGTGTCCACGGGCGGTATCACCACGGCGGGCTTGGCATCGGGCTTGACCCACCAGGTCGGGATGCCGACGTCATACAGCGGTGGCACTTTTGGATGGGCAATGTGATCCCAATACGCCACGCGCCAGGTCTTGATGTACCAGTTGGGGATCACGTAATAGCCCCATAGCAGCGCGCGGTCCAGAGCCCTGGCATGGTCGATCAGGCTTTGCCGGGTGTCGGCGTTGATCAGGCCGTCGACCAGGGTGTCGATGGCCGGCTCCTTGAGGCCGATCAGGTTATAGCTGCCCGGCTTGTCGGCGCTGGACGAATCCCAGTATTCGCGTTGCTCGTTACCGGGCGAACTGGATTGCGGGAAGCTGCCGACCACCATGTCGAAGTCCCGGGTGCGGCGGCGGGTGATGTACTGCGAGACATCGACCCGGCGAATCACCAGATCGATCCCGATATCGCTCAGGTTGCGCTTGAACGGCAGCAATACCCGTTCGAACTCCGGCTGTGCCAGCAGAAACTCGAGGCTGACCGGCTTGCCTTCGGTATCGACCATCTTGTCATTGACGATCTTCCAGCCGGCTTCCTGCAACAACTGGAATGCCTGGCGCTGTTGCGGGCGAATCATGCCGCTGCCGTCAGTGACCGGCAGTTTGAACGCCTGGTCGAACACCTGATCGGGGATTTGCCCGCGCAGAGGATTGAGGATGTCCAGTTCAGCCGGGGAGGGCAGGCCGCTGGAAGCCATCTCCGAATTGGAAAAGTAGCTGTAGGCACGGCTGTAGGCGCCGTTGAACAGCTGCTTGTTGGTCCACTCGAAGTCCATCAACAGGCTCAGGGCCTGACGCACCCTGATGTCCTGGAAGATCGGGCGGCGCAGGTTGAAGACGAAACCCTGCATACCGGTCGGGTTGCCGTTGGGGATTTCTTCCTTGATCAGTCGGCCTTCGCGCACCGCCGGGATGTCATAGGCGGTGGCCCAGGCTTTGGCAGTCATTTCCAGCCAGTAATCGAATTGCCCGGCCTTCATTGCTTCCAGGGCGACGGTGTTGTCGCGGTAGTAGTCCACCGACATCACATCGAAGTTGTACAGGCCCTTGTTGATTGGCAGGTCCTTGCCCCAGTAGTCCTTGACCCGCGTGTACGTGATCGAGCGGCCGGCCTTGACCTGGCCGACCTTGTACGGGCCGCTGCCCAGTGGCACCGAGAGGTTGCCCTTGGTGAAGTCGCGGTTTTCCCAGAAGTGTTTCGGCAGCACGGGCAGTTGGCCAATGATCAGCGGCAACTCCCGGTTGTTGGTCTGCTTGAACTTGAAGATCACCTGCAACGGATTTTCCGCCACCACCTCATCGACCCCGGCGTAGTAGCTGCGATACAACGGGGCGCCGTTCTTGATCAGGGTCTGGAAGCTGAACACCACGTCTTCGGCGCGGATCGGGTGGCCATCGTGAAAGCGGGCCTCGGGACGCAGATAGAAACGTACCCAACTGTTGTCCGGGGCCTTTTCGATCTTGCTGGCGATCAGCCCGTACTCGGTAAAGGGTTCGTCCAGGCTCTGGCGTGCCAGGGTGTCGTAGATCATGCCGATATCGTCGGCAGGCACGCCCTTGTTGATAAACGGGTTGAGGCTGTCGAAGCCGCCGGAGCCGGCCTGGCGAAAGATGCCGCCTTTGGGCGCATCGGGGTTTACGTAGTCGAAATGCTTGAAGTTGGCCGGGTACTTGGGCGCTTCGCCATACAAGGTCAAGGCATGCTCCGGCGCTGCCTGTACCGCGCAGGCCATGCCCAGCAGCAACAGGCCGCTGGCGTGGATGCGCAGCGAGCGTAGGACGGTCATTGATGCTTCTCCGCAGATTTAAGCCACCACGCGCGCAGCCCCAGGGTGTAGGGCGGGGTGGTGACCATGGCGAATCGATTTCGATAGGCCAGACGATGAGTGTTGAGATACCAATTGGGAATCATGTAATGCCCGGCCAGCAGGGTTCGGTCCAGGGCTCGGCCGGTGGCGACTTGTTCGTCTCGCGATTGCGCGGCCAACAGTTGATTGAGCAGATTGTCGACCACCGGACTGGCAATGCCCGCATAGTTCTTGCTGCCTTTGATTGTCGCCTGACTGGAGTGAAAATATTGCCATTGCTCAAGGCCGGGGCTGAGGGTTTGGTTCAGGGTCATGAGAATCATGTCGAAATCGAACTGATCCAGACGCTGTTTGTATTGCGCGCGGTCGACGGTACGCAGCCCGGCGTCGATGCCGATGTGTCGTAAGTCTTCGATGTAAGGCTGCAGGATGCGTTCAAGGTTGGGATTGACCAACAGAATCTCGAAACGCAGTGGCTGGCCGGCACGGTTGACCAAGTGCTGGTCGTTGAGTGTCCAGCCCGCCTCGGCCAGCAGACCGAGGGCCTTGCGCAGGGTTTGCCTGGGAATGTCGCCGCCATCGGTCTGCGAGACGCTGAAAGGCTGGGTGAACAGGCCTGCGGGTAACTGATCGCGGTAAGGCGCCAGCACCAGCAACTCGCGGCCGGTCGGCAGGCCCGTGGCCGCAAATTCGCTGTTCGGATAGTAGCTGGTCGAGCGGCTGTAGGCATCGTTGAACAGGGTACGGTTGGTCCACTCGAAATTGAACATCAGGCCCAGGGCTTCGCGCACCTTGAGGTCGGCGAACGTCCCGCGCCGGGTGTTCATGAACAGCCCCTGGGTCTGGGTCGGGATCTTATGCGGGATCTGTGCCTTGATCACTTGGCCATTGAGTACTGCGGGAAAGTTGTAGCCATTGGCCCAGTTCTTGGCTTGATGCTCGATATAGATATCGAATTCGTTGGCCTTGAAGGCTTCGAAGGCCACGTCGCTGTCGCGATAGAACTCGACTTCGACGCGATCGAGATTGTATTTGCCGCGATTGACCGGCAAGTCCTTGCCCCAATAGTCCTTGACCCGTTCGAAGACTAGCTGCCGCCCCGGCTGCACGCGGCTGATCCGGTAAGGGCCACTGCCCAGTGGTGGCTCTAAGGTAGTGGCTTTGAAATCGCGTTTTTCCCAATAGTGCTGGGGCAGCACCGGCAATTCGCCGAGGCGCAGGATCAGCAGGGGATTGCCTGAGCGTTTGAAGACAAAACGAATGCGATGGCGACTGAGGATGTCAACCCGCTGCACTTCTTGCAGCGCCGTGCGGTACTGCGGATGGCCATCCTTGAGCAATGTGCGATAGGAGAACGCGACGTCGTAGGCGGTAATCGGCTGGCCATCGTGAAAACGCGCCTGAGGGCGCAGGTTGAACACTACCCAGCTGCGGTCCTCGCTGTATTCGACGCTTTGGGCGATCAGGCCGTAGCTGGAGGTCGGCTCGTCACCGGACGGGTCGTACTGGCCGGTGCCGACCATCAGCGGCTCGTTCAGCTCATTGATGCCGTATTGCAGGAAGTTGGGCGTCGAGACCGGGCTGCTGCCCTTGAGGGTATAGGGGTTGAGCGTGTCGAAAGTACCGAATGCCATGACGCGCAAGGTGCCACCTTTCGGCGCCTCGGGGTTGACCCAGTCGAAATGAGTGAAGCTGGCCGGGTACTTGAGCTCGCCGAACTGCGCATAACCATGGCTTTCACTGATGGTCGCCGCTGCGGGAACACTCAAGGCCAGGCTCACGCTGAGCAGAAGAGGGCGTATCAAATCAGGCATCCGATCCGGGGATCGGCAACAGTAACAGCTTGTATCAGCACGAAAAAGCGCCGTACGGTGAAACTTTGCCTGCCCGCAGAGCGGCTCCGGGGCGGGCAAGCGGTTTCATCAGTGTGGCAAGTAGACAGTCAGGGTCTGGCCCGGCTTGAGCGCCTGACCGGTACGTGGATTCCAGCGTTTGAGATGCTGCATCTCGACGTTGAAGCGCTTGGCGACCAGGTACATCGAATCGCCTTTCTGGATCTTGTACTGCATGGACTTCTTATCGCTGTCGCCAATGCTGGCGAGCGCTTTGTCGGCCTTGGCTGGCGCCCGCTCTTTCACATCCCGCGCCGCGAGGGTCTGGTTGATCCGGCCTTTGGCGGGGCTTTTGGTGGTACTGCCGGGGGCCTGCATGGCCAGTACCTGGCCGACCTTCAGGTCTTTGCCGGACAACTGGTTCCAGTGCTGGATATCCTTGACGTCGACCTTGTTCGCCTTGGCGATGCTGGTCAGGTTGTCACCGGTCTTGATCTTGTAGGTGCGGCCGCGAAGGGGTTTGTCCGCGCTGGCCAGGGTCTCGGCCTTGCCCTTGCGCACTTCCTGCCAATCCACCAGCAGTTCCTCGGGCTTCATCTTCAGGTTGGCGCTGAGTAGCTGGGCCTTGGACGTTGGCACCAGCAAATGCTGTGGCCCGTCGATGGTCATGCGTTTCTTGAAGGCCGGATTGAGCTGGAACAGCTCGTCCTGATCCATATTGGCCATGGCGGCGACCTTGTTCAGGTCAACGCTCTGGTTCAGTTCGACAACTTCGAAATAGGGTTCGTTGGCGATCGGATTGAGGTTCACACCATAGGCATCCGGCGCCAGGACCACCTGGGACAAGGCCAGCAGCTTGGGCACATAGTCGCGGGTTTCCTGAGGCAATGGCAGGTTCCAGTAGTCGGTCGGCAGGTTGAGCTTTTCATTGCGCTCAATGGCCCGGCTGACCGTGCCTTCACCCGCGTTATAGGCCGCCAGGGCCAGCAGCCAGTCACCATTGAACATGTCATGCAGGCGGGTCAGGTAATCCAGCGCCGCGACGGTAGAGGCCTGGATATCGCGGCGGCCGTCATAGAAGTTGGTCTGGCGCAGACTGAAATAGCGCCCCGTGGAGGGGATGAACTGCCACAAACCCGCGGCATTGCTGCGCGACAGGGCCATGGGGTTGTAGGCGCTTTCGATCACTGGCAGCAGGGCCAGCTCCTGGGGCATGTTGCGTTCTTCCAGGCGCTCGACGACGTAGTGCATGTACAGGCTGCCGCGTTCACTGGCGTTTTCCAGGAACGACGGGTTGTTGGCGAACCACAGGCGCTGTTGCTCGATGCGCGGGTTCATGTCGTTGCCCTGTTGCAGCTGGAAGCCCTGACGCATGCGTTCCCAGACATCCTGCGGCGGTGCCAGCGGGCTGGGTTTATGGGTCAGGAAGATGGGTTTTTGCTTGATCCCGGCGGCGAGGTTCGGCACGCGATGGGACGCAGAGTCAGGCCCCAGGGTCGTACTGGTCTGACAGCCAGCCAGGGTCGCGCTGACGGCGATGGCCACGGCTTGTGCCAACCGGGTCATGGCACCGGAATTAATGGCTTTTATTAGGGTTGACGACATTGTCTGGGAAAGAGTCCAGGCGAAAATGTCGGGCGATTCTAGGAAGCGCCCTGCCGATGGTCAACCGTTGTGAATTTTTGTGCGCCTGATTGGGTCCCTTAGAACTTATCTTTCCAAGCCCTCAAGCTGGCAAAAATAGCGCTTGGCGACGAGTTGAGGGTTCCGTTCCGTTCGTCCGCTTTTTCTTTAACGGATGTTTCATGAGTCCTTATAAAAGGGTTGGTCCGTTGTTCCAGCGCGATAGTGGAGGGCAGGCTGATGCGGTTTTCTTCGCGCCAGCGGCTGACTTCGGCAAAACGCTCGGCAATGTCACGGTTGTCCGGCTCGACTGCCATGGCGAAGCGCAGGTTGCTCAGGGTGTATTCGTGGGTGCAATAGACCAGCGTGTTGCCTGGCAGCGCGCTCAGGCGGCTCAGGGAGTGGTGCATTTGTTCCGGCGTACCCTCGAACAGCCGCCCGCAACCGGCCGCGAACAGGGTGTCGCCGCAGAACAGTATCGGTCGTTGCGCATCGGCATGGTAAAAGGCGATATGGCCCAGGGTATGGCCAGGCACGGCGTAGACCACGAAGCTCAGGCCCAGCACCTGAATCTGCTGATTGTCGATCAGGGCGATGTCCCGTTCCGGGATGTTTTCCATCGCCGGGCCCAGAACCCGGGCGCCGGTGGCTTGCTTGAGCCGGGCAACGCCGCCGACATGATCATGATGATGGTGGGTGACCAGGATGTCGCTCAGTTGCCAGCCGGGGTTTTGCGCAAGCCAGGCCAGGACGGGCGCGGCATCGCCGGGGTCGACCACGGCGCAGCGCTGACTGGAAACATCCTGCAACAGCCAGATGTAATTGTCGGTAAAAGCGGGCAGGGCATCGATCTGTATCATGGCGCAGTTCGCATGGCGGAAGACAATGGTGCATCTTAGGCCCTGTACGAAAAGTTGGCGAGCGAAGGTCAGGCAAGGCAAAAACAGGCGAGGAAGCGGAGTTTAGGCCCCTAAATGAGCATTCCGAGCCTGTTTTTAACGCAGCATTACGCGCGAAGCCCGCAGCCGCTTTTCGTACAGGGCCTTGGCCCTGGGCAGGTTCGGTGCGAGTAACCACGAGGAGATCAAAAATGACCGATGAAGCGTTCGCTCAAGCCGATCCCGAATGGCTGGCGTTGATCAGTTCGGCCCGGGAATGGCTTTCCGGGCCATTGGGGCGGTTGCTGCTGGAAGAAGAACGGCAGGTCCTCGACGAGGAGCTGGGGCGGTATTTCGGCGGGTATCTGGTGCATTACGGCCCGTCAGCGGAAAGCCCGCCGGTGGCCAAACAGGTGCAGCGCAACGTCCGTCTTGGCGCGCCCTTGCCCGGTGTGGAAATTGTCTGCGAGGAACAGGCCTGGCCCTTGAGCGAGCATGCCGCCGATGTGGTGGTCCTGCAGCATGGCCTGGATTTCTGCCTGTCGCCCCATGGCCTGCTGCGCGAAGCCGCCAGCAGCGTGCGCCCCGGCGGGCATCTGCTGATCATTGGCATCAACCCCTGGAGCACCTGGGGGCTGCGTCACGTGTTCGCCCGGGATGCGCTACGCAAGGCGCGCTGCATTTCACCTTCGCGGGTGGCGGACTGGCTCAATCTGCTGGGCTTCGCGCTGGAGAAGCGTCGTTTTGGGTGCTATCGTCCGCCGCTTGCCTCGACCGTCTGGCAAACGCGGCTGGCCGGGCTGGAACGCTTCGGCGACGGTTGGCAGAGTCCCGGTGGCGGCTTCTATTTATTGGTGGCGCGCAAGCTGGTCGTCGGGCTGCGGCCCTTGCGCCAGGCTCGTCGCGAACCCATGGGCAAATTGATTCCGCTGCCGATGGCCAAGGTCAATCGCGAGGCTCCAAAATCCTGATTCACCCTTATTGAATTGGAATGAAGCCTTGCAGGAGCTGCCAAAGGCTGCGAAAGCGGTGTCTCAGAATAAACCCCGTTCGCAGCCTTCGGACTAGGCGTCCCTGCGGGTCCTACAGTATTGGAAAGATATAAATGAACGACAGTGTTGAACTCTTCACCGATGGTGCCTGCAAGGGCAATCCCGGCCCCGGAGGTTGGGGGGCCTTGCTGGTTTGCAAAGGTGTAGAAAAAGAGCTGTGGGGTGGCGAAGCCAACACCACCAATAACCGCATGGAGCTGCTGGGCGCCATTCGCGGGCTGGAAGAGCTCAAGCGTCCATGCGACGTATTGCTGGTGACCGACTCGCAATATGTCATGAAAGGCATCACCGAGTGGATGGTCAACTGGAAGAAGCGTGGCTGGAAGACTGCGGCCAAGGAGCCGGTCAAGAATGCCGACTTGTGGAAAATGCTCGACGAGCAGGTCAGCCGCCACAACGTGAAATGGCAGTGGGTGCGCGGGCATATCGGTCATGCCGGCAATGAGCGCGCAGACCAATTGGCCAATCGGGGTGTCGAGCAAGTGCGCAGCGCACGCTTGGGGTAAGGGCCGCGACCGCAGGGCGCGATGCAGGCTCATGGCGCCCGGCAGCGTGCTAAGATCGCCGCCTGTAGATGAGGCAGCAAGGCAATGGCAGTGCAAAACACAGATAACAGGTCAATCGTACTCGACACCGAAACCACCGGTATGCCGGTCACCGACGGTCATCGCATCATTGAGATCGGTTGCGTCGAGTTGATGGGTCGCCGCCTGACCGGGCGGCATTTCCATGTGTACCTGCAACCCGATCGCGAAAGTGATGAAGGGGCGATTGGTGTTCACGGCATCACCAACGAGTTTCTGGTA
>Ga0302262_10001329_pt1 | contig 10442 bp, 8 predicted proteins | sample II_Fen_E3_4_FD_194557 | JGI IMG/M metagenome (GOLD analysis project Ga0302262, IMG submission 194557) | Peat permafrost microbial communities from Stordalen Mire near Abisko, Sweden - II_Fen_E3_4 | ecosystem: Environmental > Terrestrial > Soil > Wetlands > Permafrost | place: Sweden: Abisko...
AAACGTCGTTCATCTTGGCGGTTTTGCCATTGACTATTTTTTTTCAGTGCGTATTAGTACTGGCACTGCGTCAAACTGTCCCAGTACACTTTGCAACTATTGCGGTAAATTACTGACTGTTTTCATTTTGAAAACAGGTTGCCAGCAAGGATCGAGGCTGCGTCATGACCAATCTTTTGCTCTATCAACGTATCGCTCAGCAACTGGCTGAGGACATTCGCCGTGGTGTTTATCAGCCGGGCGAGCGTGTGCCTTCAGTGCGCAAGATGAGCTCGCAGCTCAATGTCAGCCATGCAACGGTCTTGCAGGCCTATGCGAACCTTGAAGATCAGGGCTTGATCCGGGCGCGACCGCAGTCGGGCTATTACGTCCACCAGACACCCGCCTTGACGGCGCCGACGCCGGATATTGCGCGGGTCGAGCGGCCCGGGTTGGTGACGCGCAGCAGCATCATCCAGCAGGTGCTTGTCGAGTCTCGTCGCGAAGGCGTATTTCCCCTGGGGGCGGCGGTGCCCCATGTCGACTATCTGCCGGTGCGGGCGCTGCATCAGCAAATAGCCAAGGTGACCCGGTTCCAAAGCCCGCGGGCATTCAGTTATATGTTTAGCCCCGGCTTTGAGCCGTTGCGCCGCCAGGTGGCTATCCGTATGCGTGACGCGGGGGTGGTGGTCGATCCTTCCGAAGTGGTGATTACCCACGGTTGTGTCGATGCGCTGCAAATGTCCCTGCGCGTGCTGACCCGCCCAGGCGATCTGATAGCAGCGGAGTCGCCGACTTACTACGGACTGCTGCAACTGGCTGATCTGCTGGGGCTTAAGGTCATTGAGATTCCCAGTGATCCGGTCACAGGCATCAGCCTGGAAGCTCTGCAACTGGCGGCCAACCAATGGTCGATCAAGACGCTGGTATTGACGTCGCGATTGAGCAATCCCTTGGGCAGCACTATGCCGGAGGAGCGCCAGAAGCATTTGCTGCGCCTGGCGTCAGACTTCGATATCCAGATTGTCGAGGACGATATCTACGGCGAATTGATGTTTGAGCAGGGGCGCAGCAAGTCACTCAAGTCCTTCGACCGCCTGGGGAGGGTGATCTACTGTTCCAGCTTCACCAAGACCCTATCGCCCGGCGTGCGGATTGGCTGGATGATCCCTGGCAAATATCAGGCGGATATCCAGCGTCTGCAAACCTTCACCACTCATTCGGCTTGTAGCGTGACCCAGATGGGGGTTGCGGCCTACCTTGAAAACGGCGGCTACGACCGGCATTTACGCTTTATCCGTCAGGAATACAGGAAGAATCTCAGTGCTTTCCAGTTGGGTGTGCAGCAATACTTTCCGGAAGGCACGCAGATGAGTCGTCCGCTGGGCGGCTTTATTTTGTGGGTCAGTCTGCCGGGGCGGGTTAATACTCAGGAGCTGCATGTGCGGGCGTTGGAGCAGGGAATCAGCATTGCGCCCGGGCTGATTTTCAGTAATACCGAGCAGTTCAACCACTGCATTCGACTTAATTGCGGGATTCCATGGAACCGCGAAGCGGAGCGGGCAGTGATGACGCTGGGCATGCTCGCCAAGCAGTTATGCCAGGAGGCCGCGCACGCTTATTGATCTTATTCATGGAGATAGCGTCTTTATCTCGATCAGTTGTTTCACTCCTGTCTTGTCAGTTGAGTTGCAACAGGCCAGCATATGAACCTTTGTCGTTGTCAGTTCTGCTTATGAATTTTTCCCGTTGTATTGGTTTACTGGTTGTTGTCCTGCTGAGCGCCTGTGATGCTCAGCAAGCGCCTGCGCCCAAACCCAGGCAAACCGCTGAGGCCACTATGCCCGCCGCTACGGTGGCGCCTGAGGCTGCGCCAGCCACCGCTGCCGCGCCGCAGCCGCTGGCGCCGGTCGGTGCGGCGCCGGTAGTCGAAGCTGAGGTGGTAAAAACCGTGGCCGCCAAGGTCGCCCCCTCGCAGCCGCAGGCAGAGCCGACGCATGAACTCAAGCCCAACGTTCCAGTGGTTGCGGTAGTCGCAGCCCGGCCGACGGCGTCCAGCGCAGTCCCTGTCAAGGCGCTTCAAGCCAAGTCCGATTCTTTCAAGCCGCCGGTTTCGCGGAGCAAGTCGGAGCCTTCGACGGCGACGCTCAAGCGTGAGCTGGTGATTAGCAAGAACAAGTCTGCCAAGGACGTCGTCAGGGATACGCATCTCAGTCAGCCCAAACTGGATCTGAGCCTGCCGCCAGAACTGGTGCAGCAAATGACCCCGCCCAAGAGCGTCATTACCGCGCCGCACAAGCCGATCCTGCCGCCGATGTTCAGTAGCAAGAACTCCACCGACAAGGAGGCCTTCGAGCTTAACGCGCGGTTGCTGAGCAATGAAATGCAGTTGCAGATGCGCAACAGCGAGCGCCGCGAGATCGAAGGGGCGGCGCTGGATTTCAAATTCAAGCAATAGAGCCTGTGCAGGTCATAGACCTTTCATTTTCAAACGGCCGTTTTAGCGCGTAATATTCGGGCGTCTCGTCTTTTTCAATGAAGGTTTGTGTCATGGACTGTCGTTCAGGGTGTGGTGCCTGCTGCATTGCGCCCTCAATCACTTCGCCCATTCCAGGTATGCCAAATGGTAAGCCTGCGGGAGAACGCTGCCTGCATTTGTCTGTCGAACTACTGTGCAACTTGTTCGGCAAGCCCGAGCGGCCTGCTGTCTGCAGTCGTTTTGTCGCGGCTGAAGATGTCTGTGGCAGCAGTCAGGCCGATGCGCTGCGGCTGATCGGTTGGTGGGAGCAGGTCACGGCAGTTTCGTGAAAGACTGATTTTCGGCGGAACGGATGGGTTGGAACTTCAACAATAAGGAATAAAACAATGAGTTCGCTGCATCGAATGGCGTGGGTGTGTGGTTTTGCTGTGCTGGTGTCTGCCGCGGCTCAGGCTGAACAATGGGTGGTGGCCAAGGATGATGACGGGATCAAGATTTCCCTCAGTGATGTGACCGGCTCCAAGTACAAGGCCTATCGTGGTGAAACGATTATTAACGCCAGTATGGCGAAGGTTCGTGGCTTTCAGGAGGATGTCACTGGCGCCTGTAAGTGGATTCACGAATGCAAGACGCAGAAGGCGCTCAAGCGTGAGGGTAACAAGGTCTGGACGTACACGCAGTTCAATACGCCTTGGCCGGTGACGCCCCGTGATTCGGTGCTTGAGGTAACCAGTATCAATGGCGCGGATGGCAGCCTGACTCGCGAGCTTAAAGGGGAGCCCAAATACATCCCTGAAGCGGCTGGTTTTGTCCGTGTTGCTGAAGTGGAGGGCTTCTGGAAGTTCATACCCAAAGGGCCAAATCAGACCCAGGTCACGTATCAGGTTCACACCGAGCCAGGTGGCAGCGTACCTTCGTGGCTGGCCAATAAATTTGTCGTTGATGCGCCGTTTAATACGTTGAAGACGTTGAAGGAGCTCGCTGAAAAATAAGGCTTTATCTTTCTCGCCAGCAACAAAAAGGGCTGCCATTGGCAGCCCTTTTTGCTATCCCGAAAGCGCTTACTTGCGTTTTTCGAGTGGCACGATGTCGCGCGAGGTGTAGCCGGTGTACAGCTGGCGCGGACGGCCAATCTTGTACGGGCTGGAGAGCATTTCTTTCCAGTGGGAGATCCAGCCGACGGTCCGCGCCAGGGCGAAGATTACGGTGAACATGCTGGTCGGAATACCGATCGCCTTGAGGATGATCCCCGAGTAGAAGTCGACGTTCGGGTACAGCGAGCGCTCGATGAAGTACGGATCGGTCAGGGCGATCTCTTCGAGGCGCATTGCCAGTGCCAGCTGCGGATCGTTGGTGATGCCCAGCTCGCGCAGGACTTCGTCGCAGGTCTGTTTCATCACGGTGGCACGCGGGTCGCGATTTTTGTAAACGCGATGACCGAAGCCCATGAGCTTGAACGGATCGTTCTTGTCCTTGGCCTTGGCGATGTACTTGTCGATGTTGGATACATCGCCAATTTCATCGAGCATGGTCAATACGGCTTCGTTTGCGCCGCCGTGTGCCGGGCCCCACAGTGCTGCGATGCCGGCTGCGATACAGGCGAACGGGTTGGCGCCCGAGGAGCCTGCCATGCGCACGGTGGACGTCGAGGCGTTCTGTTCATGGTCGGCGTGGAGGATGAAGATCTTGTCCATCGCGCCGGCCAGTACCGGGCTGATCGGTTTGATCTCGCACGGCGTGTTGAACATCATGTGCAGGAAGTTCTCGGCGTAGCTCAGGTCGTTACGCGGGTACATCATGGGCTGGCCCATGGAGTACTTGTAGACCATCGCGGCCAGGGTCGGCATCTTGGCGACCAGGCGGACTGCGGAGATTTCGCGGTGCTGCGGGTTATTGATGTCCAGCGAGTCGTGATAGAACGCGGACAGAGCGCCTACAACGCCACACATGACGGCCATCGGGTGGGCATCGCGACGGAAGCCGTTGAAGAAAGTCTTCAGCTGCTCATGCACCATAGTGTGGTTTTTTACAGTGACGACGAATTGCGCTTTCTGCTCGGCGTTCGGCAGTTCGCCATTAAGCAGCAGGTAGCAGGTTTCCAGGTAGTCCGACTGGTCGGCCAGCTGTTCGATCGGGTAGCCACGATGCAGCAGGATACCTTTATCACCATCGATGTAGGTGATCTTCGATTCGCAAGAGGCGGTCGACATGAAGCCAGGGTCGAATGTGAAGTGGCCGGTGGCGGTAAGACCGCGAACATCGATTACGTCAGGACCTACAGTGCCGGTCAGAATGGGCAGCTCGACGGGGGCTGCGCCCTCGATGATCAACTGCGCTTTTTTGTCAGCCATATGGCCTCCTATTTATGCTTCAAATCATCAGACAGACCCCCCACGCAGGGCCCGCATCACTATAGTGAGATAAATCCTAAAGTCAATTTGCTTAAAGTCTTGCTGTAGAAGGCTTTGAGACCCTATTTTTGTCGAATTTTCCTGCCATTTACGCCTTTTATTCAGCTATTGCAATGCGCTATTAGAGGGAGGTCTCCGCGTTGTCATTAGTGGGCTAACTGTCTATACTCGGCGTCCGACCGCCAGTGGCTTTTGGGCCTGATTTATCGGGGGTCGTCACTCCCTGGGTGGTGGGTACCTGACCAGTGCACTTCCCAACAACTTTGCCCTGACTGTTAGGGGCTCATCAGTGTGAAAAAAGCCGTGAAAAGCCAACGACCTGTAAACCTAGACCTAAGGACCATCAAACTCCCTGTCACTGCTTACACGTCCATTCTTCACCGCATCTCCGGTGTCATCCTCTTTGTCGGCATTTCCATCATGCTTTATGCATTGGATAAGTCGCTGGGTTCAGAGGAAGGCTTCGTTGCGGTCAAGGCGTGTCTGACCAGTCCGCTGGCCAAGCTTGTGACTTGGGCTCTGTTGTCCGCCCTGCTTTATCACCTGGTGGCGGGTGTTCGCCACTTGATTATGGATGCGGGCATCGGTGAGACGCTGGAAGGCGGCAAGCTGGGCTCCAAAATCGTTATCGCCGTATCGGTGGTGATAATCGTTCTGGCGGGAGTATGGATATGGTAACCAACGTCACAAACCTGTCGCGTTCGGGCCTCTACGACTGGATGGCGCAGCGCGTGTCTGCGGTCATGCTCGCGGCTTACTTCATCTTCCTGATCGGCTACCTCGTTACTCACCCCGGGATGGATTACGCCCAGTGGCATGAGCTGTTCTCGCACAAAGGAATGCGCATCTTCAGTCTGCTGGCCTTTGTCGCCCTGGGCGCTCACGCCTGGGTCGGCATGTGGACCATCGCAACCGACTACCTGACGCAAATGGCGCTGGGCAAATCGGCGACTACCGTGCGTTTCCTTTTCCAGGCTGTTTGCGGCGTCGTGATGTTCGCTTACTTCGTCTGGGGTGTGCAGATTCTTTGGGGTATCTGATTCATGGCTAATGTAAATACGCTTTCATTCGACGCCATCATTATCGGTGGCGGCGGCGCGGGTATGCGCGCGGCACTGCAACTGGCTCAGGGCGGTCACAAGACCGCTGTGGTCACCAAGGTGTTCCCGACCCGTTCCCACACCGTATCCGCTCAGGGTGGCATTACCTGTGCCATCGCTTCGGCCGATCCGAACGATGACTGGCGCTGGCACATGTACGATACCGTCAAGGGTTCCGACTACATCGGTGACCAGGACGCTATCGAATACATGTGTTCCGTAGGGCCTGAAGCCGTTTTCGAACTGGAGCACATGGGGCTGCCGTTCTCCCGTACCGAGCAGGGTCGTATCTACCAGCGTCCGTTCGGCGGTCAGTCGAAGGATTTCGGTAAGGGTGGCCAGGCTGCACGTACTTGTGCTGCTGCCGACCGTACCGGTCACGCCCTGCTGCACACCCTGTACCAGGCCAACCTGAAGGCCGGCACTGTATTCCTCAACGAATACTACGCAGTGGATCTGGTGAAGAACCAGGATGGCGCCTTTGTCGGCATCATCGCGATCTGCATCGAAACCGGTGAAACATCCTACATCCGCGCTAACGCGACGGTTCTGGCAACTGGCGGCGCGGGTCGTATCTACTCGTCCACCACCAACGCCCTGATCAACACCGGTGACGGTGTGGGCATGGCGCTGCGTGCAGGCGTTCCGGTTCAGGACATCGAGATGTGGCAGTTCCACCCGACTGGCATTGCCGGTGCAGGTGTACTGGTCACGGAAGGTTGCCGTGGTGAAGGTGGTTACCTGATCAACAAGCACGGCGAGCGTTTCATGGAACGTTATGCGCCGAACGCGAAAGACCTTGCCGGTCGTGACGTGGTTGCACGTTCGATGGTGAAGGAAATCATCGCGGGCAACGGTTGCGGTCCTAATGGCGACCACGTGATGCTGAAACTCGATCACCTGGGTGAAGAAGTGCTGCACAGTCGTCTGCCAGGGATCATGGAATTGTCCAAGACCTTCGCTCACGTTGACCCTGCAGTCTCGCCAATTCCGGTCGTACCAACCTGCCATTACATGATGGGTGGCGTTGCTACCAACATTCATGGTCAGGCAATCACCCAGGACGCCAGCGGCGCCGACCAGATCATTCCTGGTCTGTTCGCGGTCGGTGAAGTGGCCTGTGTATCCGTACACGGCGCCAACCGTCTGGGCGGCAACTCGCTGCTCGACCTGGTGGTCTTCGGCCGTGCGGCCGGTATCCACCTAGAACAGAGCCTGCGTGAAGGCGTTGATTACCGTCGTGCTTCCGAGACCGACATTGATACAGCCCTCGATCGCCTGGGTCGCCTGAATGCCCGCACCGAAGGTGAGGATGTCGCCCACCTGCGTCGCGAGCTGCAAAGCTGCATGCAGAACTACTTCGGTGTATTCCGTACCGGCGAATACATGCTGAAGGGTATTGCCCAGTTGGCCGATCTGCGTTCGCGCATCGCCAACGTCAAGATCAACGACAAGAGCCAGGCGTTCAACACCGCCCGTATCGAAGCGCTGGAACTGCAGAACCTGCTGGAAGTGGCCGAAGCAACGGCCATTGCCGCAGAACATCGTAAGGAGTCCCGTGGTGCTCACGCCCGTGAAGACTTCGAAGATCGCGACGACGAAAACTGGTTGTGCCACACCCTGTACTTCCCGGGTGAAAAGCGCGTATCCAGGCGTGCCGTGAACTTCTCGCCGAAAACCGTTCCGATGTTTGAGCCTAAAGTTCGGACTTATTAAGGGTGGCCGATATGTTGCAAGTCAGTGTTTATCGTTACAACCCTGATCAGGACGCCGCGCCTTTCATGCGCGAATTCCAAGTCAATACCGGTGGTAAAGACCTGATGGTGCTGGATGTGCTGGCACTGATCAAAGAGCAGGACGAAGGCTTTTCCTATCGTCGCTCGTGCCGCGAAGGTGTTTGTGGTTCTGACGGCATGAACATCAACGGCAAGAACGGTCTGGCGTGTATCACGCCGCTGTCTTCGGTGGTCAAGGGCGACAGGCTGGTGATTCGTCCGCTGCCTGGTTTGCCGGTGATTCGTGACCTGGTCGTCGATATGAGCATCTTCTACAAGCAGTATGAGAAGGTGAAACCCTATTTGTTGAACGACACTCCGGCTCCGGCCATTGAGCGTCTGCAAACTCCGGAAGAGCGCGAGAAGCTGGACGGTCTGTACGAGTGCATCCTGTGCGCTTGCTGCTCGACTTCCTGCCCGTCCTTCTGGTGGAACCCTGACAAGTTCCTCGGTCCAGCTGCGTTGCTGCAAGCCTATCGTTTCCTGGCTGACAGCCGTGACAACAAGACTGCTGAGCGACTGGCTTCACTGGACGATCCGTTCAGTGTGTTCCGTTGCCGCGGGATCATGAACTGCGTGAACGTTTGCCCTAAGGGTCTGAACCCTACCAAGGCGATCGGTCACGTACGCAACATGCTTCTGCAAAGCGGCGTTTGATTTGATTGTTGTACCGTATATCGCTGTATCTGTAACAGCTGTGGCGCCGGCTTGAGCCCGCGCCGCAGTACTAACTTGAGCAGTAGCTCACAAAGCTGCGGCTCTTACTGACGAAATTGAGACCAGCAGGGGCATCCGGGCTGGTACCCGGACTATCTGCGTGATTCCTCTGGGCTTGAGTTTCTCGAGCTCGTCGAGGCATCGTCGCCGGTGGTGTCCCCTTACCGAGGGTGACCAAGCATGCAAGAAAGCGTGATGCAGCGCATGTGGAACAGTGCCCACCTTTCAGGTGGTAACGCTGCCTATGTGGAAGAGCTCTACGAGCTCTACCTGCACGACCCTAACGCTGTGCCAGAAGAATGGCGCACCTACTTTCAGAAGCTGCCAGCAGACGGCAGCACTGCCACCGATGTATCGCATTCGACGATTCGCGATCATTTCGTGTTGCTGGCGAAAAACCAGCGCCGCGCTCAACCGGTTTCGGCCGCGAGCGTGAGCAGCGAGCACGAGAAGAAGCAGGTCGAAGTCCTGCGACTGATCCAGGCTTATCGTATGCGCGGCCATCAAGGGGCCAAGCTCGATCCGTTGGGTCTGTGGCAACGTCCCGTTCCCGCCGATCTGTCGATCAATCACTACGGTTTGACCAACGCCGATCTGGACACCACCTTCCGCGCAGGTGACTTGTTCATCGGCAAAGAAGAAACCAGCCTACGTGAAATTCTCGAAGCGTTGCAGCAGACATATTGCCGCACCATTGGCGCCGAGTTCACCCACATCGTCGATTCCGAGCAGCGCAACTGGTTCATGCAACGCCTCGAAAGCGTGCGTGGTCGTCCGGCTTATTCCGCCGACATCCAGGGCCACCTGCTGGAGCGCGTCACTGCTGCCGAGGGCCTGGAAAAATACCTGGGCACCAAATACCCGGGCACCAAGCGCTTCGGTCTGGAAGGCGGCGAAAGCCTGATCCCGATGCTTGACGAGCTGATCCAGCGTTCCGGTTCCTACGGCACCAAGGAAATCGTCATCGGCATGGCCCACCGTGGCCGTCTGAACGTACTGGTCAACACCTTCGGTAAAAACCCGCGCGATCTGTTCGACGAGTTCGAAGGCAAGAAAAAGGTCCAGCTGGGTTCCGGTGACGTTAAATATCACCAGGGCTTCTCGTCCAACGTCATGACTGCAGGCGGTGAAGTTCACCTGGCCATGGCGTTCAACCCGTCTCACCTGGAGATCGTTTCTCCGGTGATCGAAGGTTCGGTACGTGCTCGCCAGGACCGTCGTAACGACGCCGTTGGCGACAAGGTTCTGCCGATTTCCCTGCACGGTGATGCGGCCTTTGCAGGTCAGGGTGTGGTTCTGGAAACCTTCCAGATGTCCCAGACCCGTGGCTTCAAGACCGGTGGTACCGTCCACATCGTCATCAATAACCAGGTTGGCTTCACCATCAGCAACCCGCTGGACTCGCGTTCCACCGAGTACGCCACCGACGTTGCCAAGATGATTCAGGCGCCGATTCTCCATGTGAATGGTGATGACCCTGAAGCCGTCGTGTTCGTGACCCAGTTGGCCATCGACTACCGCATGCAGTTCAAGCGTGACGTGGTGATCGATCTGGTCTGCTACCGTCGTCGTGGCCACAACGAAGCTGACGAACCAAGCGGTACCCAGCCGTTGATGTACCAGCAGATTGCCAAACAGCGCACCACTCGCGAGCTGTATGCCGAGCGCCTGACCCTGGCTGGTATTCTCGACGACGCGCGCGTGCAGGCAAAAATCGACGACTATCGCAATGCGCTGGACAACGGTCTGCATGTAGTAAAAAGCCTGGTCAAAGAGCCGAACAAAGAACTGTTCGTCGATTGGCGTCCGTATCTGGGCCATGCCTGGACTGCTCGTCACGACACCCGTTTCGACTTGAAGACCTTGCAAGAACTGTCCGCCAAACTGATGGAGCTGCCAGAAGGCTTCGTGGTTCAGCGTCAGGTGTCGAAGATCTACGAAGATCGTCAGAAAATGCAAGTTGGCGGCCTGCCGATCAACT